>Ga0134121_10000420_pt1 | contig 49971 bp, 35 predicted proteins | sample KB301_FD_96463 | JGI IMG/M metagenome (GOLD analysis project Ga0134121, IMG submission 96463) | Terrestrial soil microbial communities without Nitrogen fertilizer from Kellogg Biological Station, Michigan, USA - KB3-0-1 | ecosystem: Environmental > Terrestrial > Soil > Unclassified ...
GTCAAAACACCGATGAGGACGATCACTGACGTGACCAGCACCAGCAACGTGAGCACTGCATTCGCAACACGACTCGCTTCTTTCTCGTCGTGACCAGCGAGCAGCTTTGCATAGACCGGAATGAACGACGCCGAAAGCGCGCCTTCGCCGAACACGTTCTGGAGGAAGTTGGGAATTCTGAATGCGGCGCTGAACGCACCCGCTGCGTCGGAAGTGCCTAGATAGTGTGCGAAGACCCTCTGCCGGATGACGCCGATGATGCGGCTGATCAGGATTCCGGCTCCGACCATCAACGCAGATCGGCCGGTACCTTCCTCAGACTTTTTCCCCGGAAAATCTCCAGTTGACTCGCCAACTACGGGAGTCGACTCACCCGCTACCGCCTGAGTGTCAACCTGCGCGCTGAGCCCGATTTGTTTATTGGAGTCTTTTAGATTTGCCACAGAGAAGCACAAAAACCCGAACCGCGCACCAGTTTACATCAGCTTACGAGTTTTGTGCTTTTTTGCGTCGAATTTCAGCGCGCAGTTCCTCGACTGCTGCCACCAGTTCGTCTTCCCAGGGCAGTTTTTCATCTTTGGTGGGATCATACGGAGGCAAGTTAGGGATCGGTGCGTTGAGTTGTTCGAGAAGAGCACGAGATTTGTCTAATTCGTAGCGGTGGACGTAGGGTTCCCCATCCGCCCAGGCGTGCTTGTAGGCTTCGAGCGCATGCTTCTTCGCTTTTACCGGATCACCAATCGCAAACCACAGTTCGGCAAGAGCCTGGTGATTGAGATTCGCTGCCGCAAGTTGCTGAGCTTGTTGACGAGGAATTGATAGCTGGTTCAGGTGAAACTTCGCAAGTGCAAGGTAAACCTCGGATATCGGAGCTCTCTGTCCAACTTCATGGGCCATCCGCACAGCTTCATGGAAACTCTCGGCGGCCAGTTCCCACTCACTACGCTCCAGGCACCACCTGCCTCGTAGTTGGTATACGCCCCGGATGACCGTCCGATTTCTTGCTGACCGGGCCAGTTGTTCGGTCACCGCAAGCTGAGCTTCTGTCAACACACCTCTATAAAAATTGAACCAGTTATAAGAAATCTCCGCATCTCCCGGGATGTAATCCAAGCGTCGCCAATCGCGGCCCATAGGATCCAAGAGCTGCCAGATGGCTTCAGCTTGTTCCGATGCGCCAGTATCCACAAGTTGATGGAAGCAACGTAGTCGAGCACTGAAAATATCGCTCTGATTATTAATAAGCGTAGCAATATCCAGGGCCAGAGTATTGCAGCGTTCCTGTTTTGCGAGGCGGTTGAGATTGGCGAGCGTTATAGAAAGATTATAAAGACTTTGTCTTACAAAAGACCAATTCTCTTGCCTTAGGCGAGCTAGAAGCGAAATGCCGTAGAGCGAAATGGATTCCTCTGACTCGTAAATGTCCCCCAAACTGTTGGCCGCCATGTTTATGAGATCACTCGCGTCTATTTCAGATACTTGTTCGGGGCCAGCAGACCAACCTCTCGGGAAGAATAGACGAAGAATGGACAACTGTTCTGTATAAGCTTGCAAATTAACAGCCAGAGCTGAATAAAGGTCATCAGAGTAGGCTTCGTAAGCTTGTTGGTAGCGACCCATTTGGAGGAGTGTTCGGACAACCTGAAGAGCATTGCGCAGATCTTCGATGGTTTCGGCTTGCTCAAAAGGGTTATGGCTTTGTCCTGAAAAATAATCGATAACACGCTGTCCGTAATTCTCACGTTCTTCGGGCCGTAGTCCTCCAGCAGCAATACCGCGCACGACTGGATGTAGATCGTGGCGTTTGGTTTGTGCGTCGTATTGCAATAAACCGCGACGCTCGAGATCGCGAACCGTTTTGGTCAACTGCTGCGGAGCCGCGAGAAACTCTGGAGACTGTAACCGGGACTCGACAGCTTGTTCGTATTCCTTCCGACTCTGAAGGTCCAGTTCGTACTCCTCACGTGCCTCCTCTTTATCTTCATCAGACATGTCTTCCCAGAGCCAGTCTCCCTCAGGATCCTCAGGCTGTTCTACTTTCTCTGGCTCAGGTGAAAGGTGGGGATTGAGAGCGGAGAGCGTTTGATAATCCACCGATTCGGAGATCATCGCCAGAGTAGAAAGAAGCTGACGACTCTTCTCCGAAAGGGCTGTGAGCGCCGCGTTAAGAATATGGTTTCGCTTTTGAATCAGATCCAGTGCTGCAAGATTAAGCTGACCTCCATAGGCTGCGTCTTCAGCCCACGCATCAAAATTCCCCCGGTCAGGGAGGTAATCATTGATCAGACCAGCTAACACGCCAGTTACCAGTGGATGACAATCGCAATGATTCTTAAGGTAGTGTTGAATGTCTTGTGAGTTGCCCGTGACACCACACGCGCGAAGCAGCGCCTCAGCGTCAGGTGGTCGAAGACCGGGCAGCGGTACACGCAGAACCCCAGGTATCGGCTGACTCGACGAATTGAGCAACACACGCGGAACGAGTCGTGACGTTAAGACAAGCTTCGATGGTAAAGCACCGGCCAAAGCACGGAGCAGATCGTCGTCCTCGGGTCTGATTGCAGCGCACGGATCGCGATGGGCGATCTCGTCAGTCAGGCCAGCCTCTTCATCAACAAGCTGAGCCGCATCAAATCGGTGATAAGCGACCAGAACGCGCTCCAGGCCATCGAGGACGAGCAGCCACGGCTGCTTTTGCAGAAGCCCGAGCAGCATTTCCCCGAGTTGAACAGTTTTCTTTTTCCGAAAGTGTTGAAGCGGTTGGCCCGTGATGTAGGAGAGCGCATGACAACAAAAGTCCGTCATGATCGCTCCCTTTTCATAAAATGAATACCAGAACCGACCCGCCCAATCTCCGCGTACCTGGAGGGCGTGCTTCGCCGTCCACTCCCATGTGAGCAGACTTTTACCAGCTCCACCTATGGCCTCAAATAAAATGATCGGATGCGAGTCCGCCGGCGAAGCCCAATCGCTCAGGCGCTCGAGCTCGGCCTGGCGTCCTAGAAACTCGTGCGAGCCAATGTAAGGAGGCTCCGCATAGAAGTCCGGCGGTGAAGGAATGGTGTTAGGTTCAGCTTCGATAACTATGGCTGAGTGATCCGGAGCCGCGACGGACTGCTCATCGAGATACCGACGAAGATTTGCGACAGCGTGAATAGCCTGCGACCTGAACTCTTCAAGGCTTTCGAAGGTCGCGTAGATGCGATGCACGTGCGAGTCACGCGTCATCTTCTTTGCACGCTCACGGAAGGCGCTCAGTTTCTTTCGCCTCGACGCATTTGTTTCGACATTCCCCGGAATCACCTGATGCTTATCACCCATGATGAAAAGCACGGTGGGTCTATTCAGTCTCTGCGCTTCATCGAACTCGAGTTCAGTTATCGAGAGATTCCTGGGATTTCGTTTTGGACATTTTGGGATCTGGCCATACTTGTGGCTGATGATCGCGACATACGCCGCGCTATCACGAACCATCTGTAGCGAGGAATCGATGAGATCTACACCAGCCTTAGCCGAGTCGTTTTCCATCGCGACATCGGTAAGACCCTGGCCCTTGATGGCCTTGATCAATGCAGACCGGTGCTCACTTAAATCTACGAAGGTGCTGGAGACCATCACGCCCTGATAGTGAATCGGGCTGGGGTTATGCGTCATGGCGTTGATCCGGCTTGGAATCGAGGAAGCCCTTAATGGCGCTTGGCCTCAACGCTTGTGAGACAGATGTACTTTTACATAAGTTGAGTTGAAATCTCAAACCTTGCAACATCCGCCGCTCAATTCTCACTAACCTTTGAGATATCTCGAATTATGAATACCTTGCCAGATATCTGCGCCTGGTGGTGTCTCTCATATTGAAGAAGCCAATTCTATTCGGAGTCTGAATCTGATGCGGATCTTGCCGCGCCTCAATATGCCGACGCGTAAGGCGGCGCGACGCCTATGGCGGAAATCGAAGGCACGATTGAATCTGAGACGGATCTATTACTCCGTCGAGCTGCTTCTTTTTATCGTCATCTACTTCCTTGTTTTCTCCGGTAGCCGGCTCAGAACACTCGACACTTTTGGGCGTCGAACCGATGCGATCGTTTCCCTCCTTCTCGTTGGTACGTTCATTCTGATTCACGTCATCGCGCGGCGACGTTTGTTGCCGAAGATCGAGCGCTACTACGCTCCCGCGCCTTACGATGAGCGCAAGATCTTCTTCGATCTCGGACAAGGCTCACAAAACATCACCAGTATCGATCAACTCTACCAGCGCGTTGCCGAGCGAGTCAGAAATGCACTCGACGCAAGCAACGCCGCGATCTTCGTCCGCGACGACGCGAGCGGAAACTTCAATCTGCGCGTGCTCTCGGCCCAGGGAGCAGGGTCGCAAACCGATCTCGACGGCAAACGCTTGCAGCTAACCAAACGCGCGTTCGTCGTGCGGCGGCTGATGAATCTTTCAACACCGCTGCTGATCGAGCCGCGCGAAATCGAGACGTGGTCGCAAGCGCTCAGCTCAGTGTTGCCGGAAACACGTGCAGAGCGTGCCGGCGAGCACGAAGTTCTGCTCGCGATCAAGTCGACACTGCTGGTCCAGATCAGGCAGAAGAACGAGCTCGTAGGCATACTCTCGTTTGGACCAAGAAGCCGTGGCTTTCAATACTCCGTTGCCGATCGCGAATTGCTGATGTCGATCGCCGCGCAGCTTGCACTCATCATCGACAACGCGCGACTCACGGAGCGCATGGTGGCGCAGGAACGTATGCGACGTGAGCTCGCGCTTGCGGCCGAAGTGCAACAGCGACTGCTTCCATCAGGCGCTCCGAAAGGTGTCGCGATGGAGGTTGCGGGGTTTTGCGAACCGGCGCGTGGTGTCGGTGGCGATTATTACGACTTCATCAATTTCGATAACAGCCAGCTCGGTCTCGCGATCGCAGATGTGGCGGGTAAGGGAATGCCGGCGGCGTTATTGATGTCGACAGTGCAGGCGACCTTGCGAAGTTTGACGGCGCGCAACGGCTCGAGTAGTTCTGCAAGCGAGTTGTCATCAATCGTAAGTAAACTCAATCGACTGCTCTTCAACACGACAAACGGCGAACACTACGTCACGTTCTTCTATGCAACGTTCGATCATGCGACGCAATGTCTAACGTACGTGAATGCCGGTCACAACCCGCCGCTATACCTTCAGGCAGATGCGGACTTCGAAGTTCGTCAACTCACTTCAGGTGGACTGGTCGCGGGCGCGTTTGAGCACTCTGTTTACGAACAAGAGACTGTGCAGATGAAGCGGAACGACCTGCTGTTCCTTTACACGGACGGTCTCAGCGAGGCTTTGAATAACGAAGGCGAAGAGTTTGGAGCCACCAGGATCATGGACACGTTGAAGTCGATCGCCTCGCTCTCGGCCGATCAGATTCGCGACGTCGTGGCGCGGCGCGTGAAGGAATGGTGCTCGGGCATGTCGCTCTATGACGATCTCACTTTTGTAATTCTCAAAGTTAAGTAGGCCACAAAAAGGCACAAATCATTTTTGCGATTTTTGTGCCTTTTTGTGGCTAAAGGAGGCTTGATGAATTTCATCCAGGATCTGCGTTATGCGATTCGAATGATGGCGAAGCGGCCAGGCTTTACGATCATCGCCGCGCTCACGCTCGCGCTCGGCATCGGCGCTAACACAGCGATCTTCTCCGCCGTCAATGCCGTTCTTCTCAAGCCCATGCCGTTTCCCGGGTCAGAACAACTCGTCGATCTTTCCGAGACGTTCAAACCTGACGGCTACGGATCTGTATCAGTGCCATATTACGAAGACTGGAAAAATCAGAGCAGCGTCTTCGCCGGCATGTCCGCCTACATGTTCACGAGTTTCAATCTCGAAGGCGGCGACACTCCACAGCGCATTCCCGGCATACGCGTCAGCGCCAACTACTTCGACGTGCTCGGAGTGAAACCCATTCTTGGCCGCGCGTTTCTTCCCGGCGAAGACGTGGCAGGCCATCAGCAGGTGGTCGTGATCGGCGATGATCTCTGGCGTCGTAACTTCGCCGCAGATCCGAATATCGTCAATCAGACGATCGCTGTGAACGGACAGAAGTACACCGTCGTCGGCGTGATGCCGCCCGAGTTGTCGTCACTGTATCGCACCGTGCAGATGTGGTCGCCGCTTGTCTTTCCCGAGCAGGACCGCACGAATCGAGGCGATCACAAGTACCTCGTGATCGGGCGTCTCAAGTCGGGCGTAACGCTCGCGCAGGCACGCGAGCAGATGAACGGCATCGCGCAACGACTCGAAGAGCAATACAAAAACGGCCGCGGTGTCAGGCTGAGACAGATCGAAGAACTGTGGACCGCGAATGTCCGATCGCCACTTTGGATGATGATGGTCGCAGTCGGATTTGTGCTGCTGATCGCGTGCACGAACGTTGCGAACCTGCTACTCGCGCGTGCGACAGTTCGTCGACGCGAGATCGGCATTCGCATCGCACTCGGCGCCGGACGCGGCCGTTTGATTCAGCAATTTCTGACCGAGGGATTGTTGCTGTCAGTGATCGGCGGCGCGCTGGGAATCGGACTCGCATGGTGGACCATGAGTGTCCTCGGCAAACTCGCGTTTCCGTTTCTGCCACGCTCGCAGGAGATCGGGATCGATGCGCGTGTATTGTTGTTCACGTTAGGTGTGTCCGTACTGACGAGCGTCGTGTTTGGTTTGATCCCGTCACTGCAAGCCGGAAGAACCGACGTGCAGGAGACGCTAAAGGAAGGCGGCAACACGATGTCGATCGGTGCGGTCGGCGCGTGGCTGCGTCCCGTGCTCGTGGTGGTTGAAGTTGCGGCGGCTGTAGTTTTACTGATCGGGGCCGGTCTGATGATTCGCAGCGTGATGGCCATTCGCGAAGTCCAACCCGGACTACAACCACAAAACCTGCTCACGGCAAAAGTCTCTCTGCCGCGCGATAAATACAAAGATATTGACTCAACAAATCATTTTTACACGCAGGTGCTGGAACGGCTGAACACTCTGCCGGGTGTTGAGTCAGCGGCAGTGATCTCGCATCTGCCGATCGAAGAGATGGGAACTAACGCGAATGTTACAGTGGAAGGTAAAACATATCCGCCGAACGAGTCGCCGCTCGTCGAGTTTCGTGTAGTCAGCGACAACTACTTCGATGCGGTGAATATCCCTCTGCTTCGTGGGCGCGTCTTTAGCAAAGAGGCCGGTGATGATAAGCAGTCTGTCGTGGTGATCAACGAAGCGATGGCGAAGCAGATCTGGCCCAACGAAGATCCGATCGGAAAGCGTGTCGGGGATGACACGCAGGTGACCGTTATCGGAGTCGTCGGCAACGTGAAGAATTATGGTCTGCTGCAGCCCGCGGCGCCGGAAATGTATGCGCTCTACACACTGAAGACTTTTTGGGCCGAGATGCGTTGGAACATGCGACTGATGGTGCGATCGACTCTCGACGACAGCAACATCGCCGCGGCTGTGCGACGCGAGGTGCAGGCTGTCGATCCCGGGCAGCCGATTTATGCGGTGAACACGATGAATCTCGTGATCGAGAACACGGTGAAGGACAAGAGCGTGAACACGACGTTGTTGAGTGTCTTCGCCGGCGTGTCGTTGTTGCTGGCGGTGATTGGTGTTTACGGCGTGATGAGTTACACGGTGACGCAGCACACGCGCGAGATCGGGATTCGGATGGCCCTCGGTGCGCAACCGCGATCGATTCTACAGCTCATAGTGGGTCGCGGGCTGGTGCTGGTCGGCGTCGGCGCTGTGATTGGAGTGTTTGCGTCGTTCGGTTTGACGCGCTTCATTGAAAACATGCTCTTCGGTGTTACGCCGACCGATCCGCTCACGTTCGTGATGATCGTGGCGCTGCTCGGGCTCGTCGCGTTGCTGGCGTGCCTGATTCCCGCGGGCCGTGCCATGCGCGTCGATCCGATCGTCGTGCTACGTCATCAATAAGATTTATTAGCCACAAAAAGGCACAAAAAGCACAAAGAGATAAGCGCTCACTTCAATCTCTCTTTTGTGCTTTTTGTGCCTTTTGTGGCTTATCATTAGAACCCTTTTGCGGCGCAGATCGTAAGGACTTCCTATGAGCGCAGATTACTCAACCACCATTAGCGATCACGATTTAACCCTGGCCATCCCCGGCGATGTCGGCAGCGTGCGAGCACGCCTCGTTAACGCCATTCAGACGCTCGGCTACAAAGTTCTCGGCGACCAACCACTGTACGCAAAGCGCGGCAAGCAGTGCGCCGCTAAGTGGGACTGTTCGCTAAACGTACTCGACTACGCCACCACGCTCACGATCTCTTTGAAACAGACAAACGACACTGCCGTACTCGCCACTTTCAACTACGAGATCGCGAGCTACATGCGCATGACCAAAGGCGATCGCCAAACACTCGCGCGCGAAGCGGAGGCGATAGCCGCCTTGGCGATGGAACGTGCGGAGATCTCGACCTGTCGCACGTGCGGCACACCGGTCACGGATGAATCTAACTTTTGCCGTCGTTGTGGAGCTCCCCTTGGGCTCGATGTTCCGGAGCTGGAAGTGCTGCGTCTCACAAGAAACGCGCGCGCAAGTTATCAGCGCATATTCGTCGGCATCATCGCGCTGCTCCTGGCCATGTTTACCGTGTTGCCGTGGTTCATCCTCAATGGCGGAAGGATTGTCGGACCTATGTTAGGGGTCGGGATTCCCCTGGCGAGTTACGGATTGTTTTTATTACTTAATGGCGCGCGGCAACTGCACAAGACACTCAATCCAGCGACAACTAAGACCATCGCGACCGCGGCCCATCCTGCATTTAAATCATCCGTCACCACAACTGCACTTCCACCTGCGCCTGTGAATTCCGTGATTGAAGGGACCACAAACCTCTTATCACATAAAGAGCCGGTATCTCGCAAAAATCGCAACACCTCAGGATTAGATAGCGACCAATTGATGTAACACCGCGCGCTATGCGTTATCATGGCGCGCGATGGCGTTCATGCGGAAGACAGCGGCGTTCCTCGGTGTCGGGGCTTTGCAAGATCTCGTGTCCGATTCGATGGCGATCGACATGGGATCGGCGTCGACCATCATCGCGGTGCGCGGGCGCGGTGTTGTGATTGATGAGCCCTCGCTCATCGCCATCGATACTGTTACCGGTGAAGTGATCGCGATCGGACGTGAAGCGCAGCAGAAGTATGGTCGCGAAGAACGCGGCGTCAGCGTCATCGCGCCGATGATCAACGGCGTCGTGGCGGATTTCGAAAGAACCAGACAGATGCTGGCGCATTTCGTCGGTGAGGCACGCGGTGGTATCTCACATTTTAGCCGTCGCGCGTTGATGAGCGTCTTTTCGGATGTCACGCCGGTCGAGCGACGCGCGTTACTCGGTGCGGCGCAACACGCGCACGTTGGCCGTGTCGGAATGATCGATGAAGGTCTGGCCGCAGCTTTTGGTTCGGGCGTCAGCGCGGACGAGACGCGTGCTTCGGCAGTTGTAGACATCGGCGGCGGCACAACCAATGTAGCGATCGTGGCGAATGGCAAAATCATTCGCGCACGCGCTGAACGGATCGGAAGCTCAAACATCGATGCTGCGATCATCAATCATGTTCGACGCCATCGCGGTCTGCTGATCGGTGCGAAGAGAGCGGAACGAATCAAGCTCGAGCTCGCGTCAGCAACTCTTCCCACGAATCTTGCGCAGGAGATTCCGATCAACGGTCGTGACGTGCTCACGAGAATGCCACGCTCGATCGAGATCAGTGCGGGTGAGATTTATCCGGTGGCGCAGGAAGTTGTGCGCCAGATCGTGGCGGGCGTCAGTGCTACGTTGGGAGAGCTTCCGCCGGAAGTGGCAGGCGATATTTACGATCGCGGAATCATTCTCACCGGTGGTGGCGCGCTGTTTGGTGGTTTAGACGAGTACTTGCGTGACGAGACGAAACTACCGGTGCGGATCGCTGACGATCCGCGTTACGCGATCGTGCGCGGTCTCGAACAGATGTTTGACGCGCCACTTCTCCTACGACGACTCATGCGCCAGGACCCGGAAGCCTTACTCGATCTGCAAAGCGAAACGATTTAAAGCAGGCCCACGCGGCGGCGCAACGGCGCAACGGAAGACACAAAGAAGAATTAAACACTTTTCGTCTTCCGCTGCGCCGTTGCGCCGCCGCGTGAGAAAACTCTTCACGAAGTCTGCATCACTCGCTGCACTTCCTGCGGCTCTTCACCAAGCCACTCCGGATGTACAGCCGTACCATCGTAAATCGACGTGGTTTTGAAGAGCTCATACTTCCCGCGTGATGCGGCGTCGGCAGTTTTATCCAGAAGGCTCTTCACCTGTTCGTTACTCATCGGTTTGAACGTGCGCGCGGCTGTCAGCGCCTGTTCGAGATCCTCCATGCTCTGACAACCCGTGATCACCACCGACGTCGGTAAGTTCATCGCATACTGAAGACACTCGATCGCTGAAACAGTATTCGACTCGAGAATCGTTCCGTTCGCCAGCGTCTTCATCGCCAGCACGCCGATGTTCTGCTTAACCAACTCAGGCAGAACGATCTTCTCGAAACTTCGATAATGCGCGTCCATCACGTTGAGCGGCATCTGCACAGTGTCAAACTGAAAACCATTTTCCGTCGCGACATCGAGCATGTACTTATGAATGCGTGGATCTTTATGACCGGTGAACCCGATGAACCTGATCTTTCCCGCATCGCGCGCTTCGAGCAGCGCCTCGTTCGCACCTTCTGCAGCGAAGATGCGGTGCGGATCTTCAAAACGAAGGATCTCATGATGTTGGACCAGATCGATATGATCCGTTTGCATGCGTTTGAGAGACTCGTCCAACTGCTTTGCGGCGTCCTTTTTCGTGCGGCCGTCGATCTTCGTCATCAGGAACACGCGCTCGCGATAACCGTCTTTCAGCGCTTTGCCCATGCGCTCCTCACTCGCGCCTTCGTTATAGTCCCAGCAGTTGTCCATGAAGTTGATGCCGTTATCCACAGCGGTGCGAATCATGCGCACGCTCAACTCCTCGTCGATAAACTTGAAACCAAGATGCCATCCACCAAGACCGACGAGCGACACTTTCACTCCCGTCCGGCCGAGCGTCCGCATCGGCATTTCAGAATTCTCTTGTGACATAAATCTCCTCCGCTTAAGGAGCGAACACTAGCACCATTTTTTGTGTTTTTTGTGCTAACGGATATCCAGCTGGTCGAGTTTCTCGATGATCGCATTCACGTATTTGCGAATTCCTTCCCCATATTGCTGCTGACGGAAGGAGTCGGTCATCGGCGTGCTCATGTTTGTGAGGATCTCGTTTGTCAGATGTGGCTCGAGGTTGCGAGTGATTTGAAGTCGCCATTGACGATCGTCGACGGCAACAAGCAATAGTAGTCTACTGACGTTTGCTTCGATGCTATCTTTCCTGCGTTCACGCGCCAGCGCGAGCGAATAGTCGAACACTGATTTGTCGCCAGTGCTCTTCACCGTCACAACAGAGAAGTCTATCTTCTTGCGATCCTTCAACGCTGCAAACGTAGTCACTAACTGCTTTCGCGTAGCTTCATCAATTACGTTTGCATCGTCGGTAACGTATCCGGTTGCCTTGACTGTGCTCGGACTCGGAACAACTGCTGCGACTGAGCTGACCTGTTGAGTTGGTCCACTTTTACATGAAATGCTGGTGATCACGCATAAGATTATTAGGAGGGAAACTTTTCTATTCATTTTTGTGCTTTTGTGCCTTTTTGTGGCTAAAAGATCAGCTTGACTGCGAACTGAATATTTCGTGGCCCGCCGCCGCCGAGGAATGGATTGCCGATACCGACGTCGGGCGTCACCGTGATTGGTAGAAAACCCGTGCCGCGACCCGTCACAGAATCTATCGACGACGTGATGTCAGCGGCGAAGCTCGGCAATAGCGGGTTCGAGAAGTTTGGGTGATTCAAGATGTTGAAGACCTCAGCTCGGAACTGAAGTCGCAGCTTGTCTGTTATGTCCGTGTCTTTGAAGATCGAGAAGTCAACGTTGCTATAACCCGGTCCACGCAGTGCGTTTCGACCCAGCGAACCGAAGTGCCACGTGCCGGGAATACACGACCCCGCACTGCCATCGCCGTCCGGATCGAGCGTGCACGGCACTTTGAACGCCGACAGATTGATGAAGTTGTCAGGAGCGCTCGTCCCGGCGTAAGGATCGCCGATGACATCGGGCCGCGGGAAAAACTCGCCCGTGTTGTTGTAATCATCAAACAGCGTCAGGTGAAACGGATTACCGGCGCTGATCGTCACGACCGTGTTGAGCTGCCAACCTTTGCCGAGACGCGGATGCGACTGCCACAGATTCGGCAGCGCATAATTCGCAGTGACGACGAACCGGTGTCGATTGTCGAAATTCGAGTTGGCCTTCTCGCATCTCGTGCAGTGACTGTTGTCCGGCTGCGTCGCGTTTGCCACGTAGTCCTGCCCGTCTGAAGCGTTGTCGATCGAATGCGACCACGTGTAATTGATTTGCGTCGAGAAGCCTCTGCGGTCGCGCACGGAAAACGTCGCTTGCAGTGCGTTGTAATTCGAGAACGCCGTCGTTTCGAGTTGGTTAACGTAGAAGAACGTTCCGCCCGACGGCGCGAATGGGCCATTGTCAAACGGACGTTCGGAAGAAACGCTCGGGTTCAGAGGCTGGTTGATGTCGCGATAGCGAAACAGCTTTTTCCCGGTCGAGCCGACGTAGCCGACTTCCAGCACACCATTCCTGAACAACTCACGCTGAATGTTGAAATTGTAGTTTTGGATGTACGGGGTGCGCAGGTTTGGATCGACTGCGAACACGTCGGAGTCGAGGAAGTCTGTAAAGATCGGAACGTTGTTCTCGATCACGGGCTCGGTCGAAAACGAGAAGAGCACCGGCGCTGGTCCAACCGGATTGAAAGCCGGTCCGGGATTGAACGTATTGAACGGCAGTTGGCCGGCAAAGAAGTCCTGCGAGAAGGCGTCGTAGAACAAACCCCAGCCCGCCCGCACGACAGTCTTGCCGTCTCCATTGACGTTCCATGCCAGGCCAAGCCGCGGCGAGAAGTTGTTCCAGTCGCGATTGTAAAGACGTGGCAGTCCTGCTGATCCAACTTGCACGAGCCCAACGGCCGGATCGAAGTTACTCAGCAGATGGTCCTTCTCGTCGATGACGCCGAAATAATCCCAGCGCAACCCGGCGTTGAACGTGAGTTGCGGGCTCCAGCGAAACGTGTCCTGCAAATAAGTTGCGTGCGAGTTTTGCAAGGTGTAGCGGTTTGAATCTCCGCGCGCCTGACGACCGCCACTCAACGTGCCCGAGAGAAAGTCTTCGAGCGACGCGAAGTCCAGACGCCCGCGATATCCCGCATCGAAGAACTGCTCCACCGTCGTGCGTCGAAATTCGTAACCAAACTTGAGGTCGTGTTTGTTGAGCTTCCACGAGAAGTTATCGATGATGTGGAAATTGCTGTCGACGCGCGCGCGTGGGACTGACAGCGTGGCGCCGATGTTCGCGATGCCACGATCGTCCTGGATGCGAATCTGCGGCAAACCGAAGTCGCGCTCGTTGGTGATGCCGGTGTTGAGTCCGATCGAGCGTGGATCGAAATCGTTGTCTTCCGGAAAGAAGCCTTCGTCGAAGCGGTTGTAACCAAACCGGAACTCGTTGACTTTAGTTGCCGAAAGGATCTTCAAATAAGAGAGCGAGACGAGATGAACCGTGGTTGGCGTGGTCGTGTTGTAACCGGGAAGGATGTTGCCAGCGAGAATTGCGAGCGGAAACGATTGATCGCTCGTGCCGAAAAAATAACGCCCGGTAAGCTGGTTGTCGTTGTTGAATGAGTGATCGATCTTCGCGATCAGGCTGTCGACGTCGTTGGACGCGGGCGTAGTGACGAAAATATTCGGTGCACCAGGGTCGTCGGGGTCCAACGGGCGGTTCGGGGCCGGCCACGGATTGCGGGCCAGCAGGCGCGCGATGACCGGATTCGTTGGACCACCAAGCTCCGCGATCTCGCTTGGATCGGGAACGCGCGCAGTTGAATTCAGTCCGACTCGTTCGCGCTGTCCTTCGTAAGCGAAGTAAAAGAACGTCTGATTACGTTTGATTGGCCCACCAATCGAGCCGCCGAATTGATTGTTTCGAAACTGGGTTTGCGGATCGGGTTTCGGATTGAAGAAGTTGCGCGCATCGAGCTTGTTGTTACGGAAAAACTCGAAGAGCGAACCGTGAAAATTGTTTGTGCCTGACTTGGTGACGATGTTCACGATTGCGCCCGAGTTGCGGCCATACTCGGCTTCGAAGTTTGAGAGTATCGCTGCTTCAGAAATCGCTTCGATCGGCAGGATCGTCGCGGGAGTTCCGAAAACACCGGCTTCGTTGATGGCAGGCAAATTTCTATAGCCGTCGTTCATATCGGTGCCGTCGAGCAAATAGTTGTTAGCACGCCCGCGATTTCCGTTCGCGCTGAATAAACCGAACGAGCCGGGAGAGTCAGTTGCGCCCGATGGATCGCCGGTCGCGCCGGGAACGGTGACGAGAAACTTCGTGAAGTCGCGGCCGTTGATCGGCAGGTCTTCGGCGGCCTTGGTCGTGATCGTGCCGCCGAGCGTGTTGGTGGTGGTTTCGACTTGAACGTTCGTCGCTATTAAGACCGTGGTCTCCGGAGCCGCGACTTTTAAGGTCACATCGACTCGTCGCTCACTCGCTACTTCTACTGTCACATTGGAAACGAGCGCGGTAGTGAAGCCTGATTGCTCGACACGCACTTCGTATGGACCAACCGGCAGCTCCGCAACGGTATAGTTGCCTTCGGAGTCGGTTGTCGTCGTACGCTGGATGCCGGTGCTCGTATTCTTGACCGTGATCGTGGCCCCGGTGACGACCGCGCCATTCGGATCGGAGATCGTGCCGAGAATCGTGCCGCGAAACGTTTGCGCAGAAACAATAGTGGCCAGTAAAAGAATGACGAGGGGACTAATTCTATGCATGGTGTGACTCCTTTGCGCGTGAGAGGTAAGGGATTATAGCTTTGAAGTTCAGACTGATGACAGTTATTTTTAGCCGCGGATCCACGCGGATTGAAAACGCGGATTTTATATGACTGTGAAATTAATACTCCTGAGTCTCTTGCTCGTCACGTCTTTATTTAAAGAAGTGGCGGAGCAGGTTGGTCTCAAGTTTCAGCATTACAACGGGATGACCGGGAAGTTTTACCTGCCCGAGATCACCGGTAGTGGTGCGGCGCTATTCGATTGTGATAACGATGGTGATCTCGATGTCTTTCTTGTTCAGGGCAACGTGCTCGAACCGAATACTCGGCCCAACGGCACGTTGTTTGGCAGACTTTTCCGTAACGATCTAAACCCCGGCAAAACACTCTCATTCACTGATGTGACTCAGAAGAGCGGCATCGTTGCCACCGGCTACGGCATGGGCGCGGCGGTTGGCGATATAAACAACGACGGCTTGCCCGATTTGTATCTTTCGAATCTCGGATCAAACCAGATGTATCTCAACAAAGGTGATGGCAAGTTTGTCGATGTCACAAAAGAGAGTGGGACAGACGATCCGCGTTGGAGCACAAGCGCGTCGTTCTTCGATTACGATCGTGACGGCTGGCTCGATTTGATGATCGTCAACTACGCCGATTTTTCCGTTAGTAACAATCCGAGTTGCTACGCCGCCACCACCGCGAAAGACTATTGCACGCCGCGCGTCTTTCGTGCGCCAGGCAATCGACTGTTTCACAATAAGGGCAACGGAACTTTTGAAGATGTAACCGCCGCGGCGGGAGTCGAGAAGGAGTTTGGGCATGGGTTAGGCGTTGTCACTGCGGATTTCAACAACGATGGTTGGATCGACATCTATGTTGCGAACGATGGAGATCACAATCAGCTATGGATCAACCAAAAGAACGGAAGGTTTGTGAACGATGCGCTGCTGGCGGGTTGTGCGGTCAATCGAAACGGACAAGCCGAGGCGGGAATGGGTGTCGATGCCGGAGACTTCGACGGCAACGGCACTGACGACATCTTCATTACGCATCTGATGGACGAGACGAACACGCTTTACGTGAACCTGGGCGAGGGGCTTTTCGAAGATCGCACGCGTGAAGCGGGGCTCGGGATGCCCGGTCGTCGCTTCACGGGTTTCGGCACGTTCTTCTTTGATTACGACAACGATGGGTGGCTCGATTTGTTCGTCGCGAATGGCGCAGTGCAGTTGCTGCCTGAGCTGGTGCGGCAGAAGAATCCGTTTCCGTTGGGCCAGCCGGATCAACTGTTTCGCAATACGGGGAAAGGGAGTTTTGTTGAGATCGTCGATGAGCCGGAGTTTTCGTTGCTGGAAGTTGGGCGTGGTGCTGCGTTCGGTGATGTTGATAACGATGGCGATACCGATTTTCTCGTCACGAACAACAATGGACCAGCAAGGTTGTTTCTCAATCAAGTGGGGAACCGAAATCATTGGCTAGGCTTGCGACTGGTTGGAAAAGCTGGTCGAGATATGTTGGGTGCGCAAGTCGAGATCGTTGTGGATGATAAGAGGAGCTTGCGGCGGCGCGTGAGAACTGACGGCAGTTATCTTTCCGGAAACGATCCGCGCGTGCTGGTTGGATTGGGCGCGGTGACGCGAGTGAAAGCAGTGCGTGTGCGTTGGCCGGACGGCACGGTTGAAGAATGGAAAGACCTAAAAATTAATCAGTATACGATTTTAAAAGAAGGTTTTTCTCCCGCAACGGCGCAACGGCGCGGAGGAAGAATATGAGTCATAGGTATTCCGTTGTGCCGTTGCGCCGTTGCGGGAGAATCCTTCTTTTGGCTCTCGTCATCACGCAGCCCGTTCATTCCCAGGATCTTTCAAACCTCGAAGAAAGCGTTCGCGAGCAGATCACGACAGCGCAAGCCGCGCTCGTCGCTGCTACAAAGAGTTCCCCAGCTACCCTGAGCGAAGAATACGGAAAGCTCGGCGAGCTCTACCACGCGTATTCACTCATCTCCGCGGCCCGCGATGCTTACCTGAACGCCAACCGGCTTGCCCCGAAGGACTTTCGTTGGATCTATCTCCTCGGAAAATTGGACCAGACGGAAGGTCGCTTCGACGACGCTATTCGCCGCTACCAACTCGCGCGCACGCTGCGGCCTGATTACGTCGCAACACTCGTGAACCTCGGAAACATCTTCCTCGAATTGAATCGATTGGAAGATGCACGCGAGAGTTTTAGCGCCGCACTGGAGATAGATAAAAACAATCCCGCGGCTAATTACGGGCTCGGACAAGTAGCTGTCTCGAAGCGCAACTACGCTGAAGCGGTGGACCACTTCGAGAAAACACTCGCCCAGGTGCCAGACGCCAATCGTGTTCATTATTCGCTCGCGATGGCTTATCGCGGTCTCGGTAACGCTGAGAAAGCGAAAGCACACCTGGCGCAACAGGGATCGGTTGGCGTGCGCGTAGCCGATCCGCTCGTGGATAGTTTGCGGGATTTGATAACAGGCGAGCGCGTCTATCTTGCGCGCGGCAAGGTCGCCTTCGATGCAAAGCGGTATGCAGATGCAGTGACTGAGTTTCGTAAAGCGGTTGCTGCGAAGCCTGACAGTGTTACCGCGCGCATCAATTTGGGCGCTGCACTCACGCAGGTTGGTGATGTGAATGGCGCAGTCGAGCAGTTTGAGGAAGCCCTTCGTCTCGAACCCGGAAGAGTAAACGCGCACTACAATCTCGCCGTACTGCTGGCGCGTCAAAACAAACACGAGCAGGCGATTACGCACCTGCGCTCTGCTTTACGTGTTGAAGAAAACGATCTCAATGCCCGGCTCCTCCTGGCCCAGGAGCTGAAAAATTCAGGACGCACGGACGATGCTCTTGCGGAGTACGCCCGAGCGTCTTATCTACTCGCGGCCTCACCACAAACTGAACTTCGCAATGGCGCTCGAGCGCTCGATCTTGCACAACGTGTCTTCAGTGCCACCAGCGCAGCGCAACACGGCGCGCTCATCGCACTTGCTCTCGCCGAACTCGGCCGTTGTAGTGAAGCCGGCGATTGGCAACGACGAATGATCGCCGCGGCTGAGCAGGAAGGGAACAAAGACTTGTTTAGTAAGCTACAATCAGGTCTAAAGCTCTATGAAAACACTCCGTGTCGTCCGGGGAACGAAACCGTCCTGCGCGACCTATTCCTGGAGAAGAACCGATGAAGCTTCCTTTCATGTTTTTGTGTCTTTTGTGCCTTTTTGTGGCCAATATTTCTGGAAGTGCTGACATTCAAAAATCAGAGATGCGTTGCGGCTGGTTCAGCAATCCAACACCCGGAAATGCTTCGTTACACGATCGCGACGCCGAATGGATCATCGGCGTCCAAGGCGGTCATCAAGCCGAAGGCGACTGGCCCGAATTTGGCCCAAAGCAATGGATCGAAACCAACGTACATTACGGTTACGGCTGCGCCTGCATGAAGGTCCAAGTAGACCCTGAGACGCACAGAGTGATCGAGATCGAGAGCGCCAAAGCCCGCCCTTTGTCCGCCTGCCGCAGCGATCGGAAGTTGAAGCACTGGGGTTTTAAGTAAAGCGACCTGTTGCCGTTTACAACATGAAGATATTATTACTTCTACTTGCATCGGTCGTCACGTCACAGGCTCAGGAGTCACCAGGCTCGATCGGGAAGTTTGGCTCTTCAGTAATTACGTCGCAAACGAAGCAAACCAGGCAGGACGTAGCTCCACCACTTCCACTGCCAGGTCGTCCCGATTACGCGTCCTACAGCAAGAACCCTACATTCAAGAGGCTGCGCATCCTCGCTAAACCGGATGCTGGATACACGGAGGAAGCTCGCCGCAACAACGTCAGCGGACAGGTCGTGCTTCACGTATTGTTTGGGGAGACAGGTCAGGTCAATAATATTAGCGTCGTTAGAGGATTGCCGTTCGGCTTAACTGAGCGCGCGATCGCTGCTGCGCGACAAATCGAGTTTGAGCCGGCGGAGTTGGATGGCAAGAAAGTGGCTTATCCGCTGGTAGTCGTATACAACTTCAGGCGTCACTGAAGCTCAACTTTCGAACTCCAAAGCGCGGCCAAAAGAACTCGACGATTCCGATCAGCAACGCAGGCAAGTAGATCAGAGAGTTGATCACAAACATCTCATCGGGCGAATCGCCTAGCCACGTTGCGTAAAGAAGCAGGCTGGCGATTGTTAAGTAAAAGATCGACAGCCGTGGTGTGAAGCTGAGGAAGAGAACCAGCCAGCAGAAATACCAGGAGAAATGCGGCGCGAACAGCACGGTAGTCGCAGTCGCCAAAACCAGCGCGTGTTTTAAGTAATCCTCACTTCTTCCTTTTAAAAGTACCCAGAGACCTATCGTGCTCATAATCAACATTACAGCGATCAAATAGGCGAGCGATGGCAACTCGAAGCCAAGCAGCTTGTGCGCAAAGTTCAACGCATAGAATTGTTGGCCCGTAAATAATCCCCTTTCCTGCGTGTATCCAGGTAACGACCCGAAGACGGCTCTTGGACCAACGCTGATATAGGCGAGATAACCGGCGATGATCGTCGTCGCAATGACTGGTGCGATTCGCCAGCGTTTGAGCATCGCCGGAACAAGAACGATGGGGAAGAGTTTGACGAGCGTGGCGCAAGCGAGCGCAACGCCTGCACCGAGATCGTGTTTTCTTTGCCACGCTAGAAACGCCAAAGCAATAAAGCAGATGGAAATGGCATCGAGATGACCGCTGCCGGCAAACTCCCAAACGACGAGCGGGTGCCATGCGTACATCAGCAGAAGTTGTCGCGGGCGGTTGAGTAACGTGAGCAACTGGGCCACGGCCCAGAATGTCACCAGCTCAAACAAGAGCATCGTCGCTTTCATCCATGTGACACTCTCGCTAATCCTGGTCGTGAGGAAGAAAACGACTTGAGCGACCGGTGGATAGATCGTGTGGGCCCAGTCTTTTCTGTTTATCTTCGGGTAGATAGTCTCGTCGCGCAGGTGGGCCAACTCGGGCGCTGCGGGTATGTAACGATACGGATTGATACCTGCAGCCTGTACGCGTCCGTCCCAAACGTATCGATAGATGTCGTCGGAGAGGTATGGTGGCGCGAAGAGTATGCTCAGCCGAAATACGATTGCGAATGCGATTACGATGAGAAGAGCTGAGTTTGAAGAGCGAGAGCGAATAACGATCCATGCAGCGAGCAGGTAGATCGCCGATTGAACGAAAGCGACCTTCATAAAAAACCTGATCCCGCTAACGCCACTTGCATTCAGACCAGCTCGATAGAGCACAACCGAGACACAGCCCAGCAGGATGAGGAGAATACCGGTTTTAGTGTCGCCGTGGTTAAGTCGCATCGGCCCATGTTACATCATGGGATATCTTCTCTGCGTAGTCTCTGCGTTCTCTGCGCCTCTGCGGTAAAAGAAAACGAAACACATGTAAACCGCAGAGGCGCAGAGAACGCAGAGGCTACGCAGAGAGAACCTTAGATCAGGCTAATGCGCGAACTCGATCTCAAACCGGGCGGCCATGCGGTAGAGGGTTTTGCGGTTGATGCCGAGGATTTCGGCGGTGCGCTTGCGGTTGTTGCCGGTGGCGTCCAGGACAAAAAGGATGTAGCGGCGCTCGATCTCGTCGAGATTGGGTAAGCCTGAAAAGAGCTCGTCGAGATCGTCTGACGTGAGCGGCGGTGTGTCGTGTGATGGTTGGCAACGAATGCGCGCCGGCAGATCGTCTACGGTCATAACGCCACCTTGATTCAGCGTTACCGCGCGCTCGATCACGTTTTCCAGTTCACGTACGTTGCCGGGCCACGAGTAAGCGGTGAGGCAATGCATGGTCTTCTGGTCCAATGCGATCGAAGGTATTGGTCCAGGTGCGTGTTTCCGCAGAAAGTGCGCGACGAGCAGAGGAATATCTTCGCGTCGCTGTCGCAACGGTGGCAGGTGCAACTGAATAACGTTCAGACGGTAAAGTAAGTCGCCTCTGAAAGCGCCGGAAGCGGAAAGCTTCTCCAGATCAGAATTACTCGCCGCAATCACGCGTGCCCCGACTTTGATCGGTTCCGTTCCACCAACCGGAACGACCTCGCGCTCCTGCAACACGCGCAACAACTTAACCTGCAACGCGGCGCTGGTCTCGCTAATCTCGTCGAGAAACACCGTGCCTTCACCTGCTTGCTCGAAGATCCCACGCTTGTTCGCAATCGCGCCGGTGAATGAACCCTTAACGTGTCCGAACAACTCCGACTCGAGTAACGTTTCCGTCAACGCGCCGCAATTCACTGCGACAAAGCGTTCGGTCGATCGTGTGCCATGGTTGTGGATCGCGCGCGCAACGAGCTCTTTACCTGTTCCCGATTCACCACTGATCAGCACCGCCGCGCGCGAGTCGGAAACACGAGCGATCATCTTGTAGATCTCGAGCATCGGCGGCGTGCGTCCGATCAGTCCCGAACTACCCGTCTCATCATCGAGCTCAGATCTCACTTGCTTACCCGTTCCATTTGCGAGTGCGCGTCGCACAATCGCCACCAGCTCGTCGATATTGAATGGCTTGCTGATGTAATCAAACGCGCCTTCTTTAACTGCTCTAATTGCCGTCTCGATCGATCCAAACGCCGTCATCAGCACGACGGGAATCGACGGATACTCACGACGAACCATCTCCAGCAACGACAGCCCATCGAGCGGAGTCTTCATGCGAATGTCACTGAGCAGAAGATCCGGCGGTTGCTGGGCCACAGCTTCGAGCGCCGCTTCGCCGCTATTCGCAAAAACAGCACCGAAACCCTCGCGAGCAAAAACTTCGCAAAGCAGCTCGCACGTGACCGCATCATCGTCGACGGTCAGAATCTGCGGGATCTTACGCGGCATCCAATCTCACCTCGGCAAATTCCGGCGCCACAGACTTAACCTCCACCGCCGGCAGGACCACTCGAAACTCGGCGCCCTTCTCGACTTCCAACGTGCACTCGATCCGGCCGCCATGTTCGAGAACGATCTCGCGGGCAATTGCGAGACCGAGGCCGCTGCCGGATTGTTTGGTGGTCCACATCGGCTCGAACAAATGATTCTTCGCCTCGTCGCAGATGCCTGTGCCCGTATCGATCAGTCGCACTTCGATCAGATTCGACGCAGCGACGTAATTCGTAACAAACTGCATCTCACCGCCTTCCGGCATCGCTTCCAGACTGTTGTTGACGAGATTGAGAAACACCTGGTGCAGACTTTCGCGATCGGCAAGAGCCGGCGGCAAACCCTCGTCAAGCTGCCGCGACACGCGAATGTTGTGCGACTCAAAGATCGGCGCGACCAGCAACAACAGCTCTTCAACGATTAGATTGATATCGGTAGGTTGCGGCTCGATCGGCCGCCGGTGTGTGCGTTCGAGCAAACTCTTCACCGAGTGCACGATCGAAGCGAGTTGCGCGTTGATGATCTTCAGCCGTCGTTGCGTATCACCACAACTCGGATGATTTCGCGCGAGCAATTGCAGGTGTCCGTTGATGGCGTTCAGCGGTGTACCGATCTCATGTGCGAGCGAAGCAGTCACCTGACCGATTGCAGCCATCCGTTCCGCATGTGAAAGACGCTGTTGCGTACGGATCAGATTTCCATTAGCGGCGCGCAATTCAGTAGTGGCGAGATGAACTTTCTTCACCAGCTCGTTATTCAAACTGCCAATCTGGCTCAACAACTCTTCGCGCTCTCGCGATCTGGACGCAATGTCGTCCATCATCTGATTAAAGTTACCGGCAATCTCTCCCAGCTCATCATCGCGATGCACCAACGCGCGCGCCGAAAGATCGCCGTTGCGAGCCTGAGTCATCGTCAGGACGATGTCTTTCACTGGTTTGCGAAAAAAGTAGACAAAGAGGAGATACAGCAGGAGCACCGACGCGATCACGGCGCCAAACAACACGAGGTTGTACTCGCGATGAAGACTGCTGACCAGATTGCGATGATAACTCTTGACGACGAGCGCCTTGATGAAGCCGGTGTGCTGACCGTTGCTGATCGGAGTCGTGATGAGCCAGTACACGCCGTCGTTGCGATTGATCTGCGATGACGTGGCGCCGGTCGTGATCGCAGGTCCGCTATCGTCCCAGGCGGAGAGAAGATTCGCGGTGCCTGAAGCAGTCGTGGCAATTAATCGCGGGACAGTTTGCTGGTTCTCGTAGACGTCGATCTGTCTGAAGTCAGGGCGCGAGCTGACGACCAGTTGCATCTCCTGTTCGAGATCTTCGAGGTTCGAAAAGTAGTCGTACTGCGCGATCCGGTTACCAAGCGCCATCGTCTGGCTGACGGCGTTGTCGTAATGGTCCTTCTCGATCAGCGATCGGATTCTGCCGCTGTGGAGGTACGATGAAGCGAGCAGGATCAGCGACATCGAACCAGCCACAAGCAGCAGAATCTTTTGCTGTAGGTTTACGCGTAAACGCATCGCGATTCACGCACGGCAATTCTTAAGCCGCGGATAGATGCGGATAAACGCAGATCTGCGTTCATCTGCGTAAATCCGCGGCTAAAACTCTTGTGGCTATTTAGGATCAGGAAGCAAAAAAGCCTCATTCGTAACGCTCGATCATGCGGTAGAGCGTGCGCCGGTCGATGCCGAGGATTTCGGCGGCGCGCGTGCGATTGCCACCGGCGATCTCGAGGATGTAGAGCAGGTAGCGACGTTCGAGCTCGTCGAGCGCGGGTAGATCTTCGAAGAGGGCTGATAACGGCGCGCGCGCAGCGGTGCGTACTTGCGCTGACTGAAGTTTTTCCGGCAGGTCTTCCGGCACAATAGCGTGACCACGCGCGTGCAGCACCGCATATTCGATCGCCGACTCGAGCTCGCGCACATTCCCGGGCCAGTTGTAAGCCACCAGCGTTCTGATCGTTTCTTCCGAAAGTGTTAACTGCTTGTGTCCTTCTCGATCGAGCACGGTGGCGAGGAAACGCTCAGCTAAGAGCGGAATGTCTGTGCGACGTTCTTTCAAAGCGGGCACTCGCAACGTCACAACACTGAGCCGGTAGTAAAGATCCTCGCGAAACTTTCCTGCCTTCACTTCCTGTTCGAGGTTCCGATTTGTGGCTGCCAGAATACGCGCGTCTACTTGCGTCGCACGCGATGCGCCGACTCGTCTGATCTCACCTTCCTGCAACGCACGCAAGAGTTTCACCTGAAACGACGGACTCGTCTCGCCAACCTCGTCGAGAAAAAGCGTTCCACCCGCAGCTTCTTCCCAAAGCCCTTTGCGATCGCCGACAGCGCCCGTGAACGATCCACGCACATGACCAAACAACTCTGCTTCCAAAAGCGTCTCAGTGAGCGCGCCACAGTTTATGGCGACAAACGATCCACCGGAACGTGTGCTGTGTTGATGAATCGATCGCGCGACCAGCTCCTTTCCGGCTCCTGATTCGCCGGCGATCAGAATGGTCGAGCGAGTCGGCGCCACGCGCGCGATTTCTTTGTAGAGTCCGATCATCACGGGAGAGCGCCCGAGCAATCCGCCCTGTTCGTAAGGCCCGGAAAGCTGCTCGGCGCGCCGCTCAGCACTGCTGCTGTTTCGGTCCTGCTCGAGGGCCCTGCGTGCAATCGCCACAACTTCCTGGACCTTGAACGGTTTCGAGATAAAATCCCAGGCGCCCTCGCGTGCCGCCTCGACGGCGGAGTCGAGCGTGCCGAACCCCGTCACCAAAATCACGGGACACTGCGCGCGCAAATCTCGCAACAGATCCAACCCGGATTGATGCGCTTCGAGATTGATGTCGCTGACGACCAGATCGATCTTCTCTTTCTCCGCGACACTAAAAGCCTGCGTCGGACTGAGCGCAGTGTCGACGTGCCAGCCTTCCGCGCAGAAGATCTCGCGCAGCAGCTCGCATGAATCACGATCGTCATCGACAACAAGAATATGTTTCATCGACTCACACCTAACTCGAGCTCAGGCTCTTCGACAATTGCCGGCACGTCATTCGGTATCGCCGCAAAGGTCAGACGAAAGCGCGTGCCTTTCCCGAGCTCACTTTCAACTTCAACTCGCCCCCCATGCTCAGAAACGATTTGACTAACGATCACGAGACCGAGCCCCGTGCCATGACCGCGATCTTTCGTCGTGTAAAGCGGATCAAAAATGTGACTCATCACCTCGGGCGTCATACCGAATCCGGTATCGATGAAATCGACCGCGACTCGTTGCACTTTACCGGGCTTGCCCTCGCTGGTAGTGCAAACCTGAATCTCGCCGCCGTCAGGCATCGCGTCAAGGCTGTTGTTGATAAGGTTCAAAAACAGTTGCTGCAAACGATCTGACGAACCCGCGATCAGCGGAAGATCGTCAGCGAATGTTTCGACGAGACGGATGTTGCGTTTGTCCAACGCGGGGGCCATCGCGTCGCACAGTTTGCGCAACATTGAATTCAGATCGAGTGGTGCGAGCTCGGTTTCGAACCTCGTCTTGTCGAGCATGCGACGCACGATTCTCTCGATCCGTTCAATCTGCGCGCTAATAGTTCTTATTCGCGCTTCTGCATCGTGCGGATCGCGATCGAGATCGGATTTGAGCAACTGCACGTGCCCGCTGATCAGATTGAGCGGCGTGCCGACTTCGTGTGCGAAGTGAGCGGCTGTCTGGCCGGCCGCAGCGAGACGGCCGAGCTCATTCATGCGACGGTTCGTGCGCCAGAGCTCGAGGTTTGTTTCCTGAAGTTGTTGATTTCGCTTTTCCAGCTCGATAGTGGCGTCGCGAACGCGATCGCGCAGTATGCCGCGCTCGGTTTCGAGTTTTGTGGTCAACTGCATTTGCCTGAACAGGTAATAAGTGCCCAGCATGATCAAAGCGATCACGATCAGCGACATCCAGATGACGCTTTTCAAATAACGAAACGCTACCGCCCAGATACTGTCGAAGCGTTGCACGATCTCGACAGCGCCACTCGCTCGACCCTTTTCAAAAATGATTGCAAAAGCGCGATACAGCGACTGATTTGAAACGTGAGTTGGACCAGGCCCACCACCACGTAGCACGCTTTTCGTGTCTTCGGGTATCGGTGACGCCGGCGCGCTCCCGTTTGCCGCGGCTTCTTCGACAAAGTCACCCTGCGAGAGTTTCCAAACACGCACGCTGATGATGTTGGGGCGTGTGCCTTTGCTCAGGTTGGCGGCGCGTGTGAGCGTTTCCGGATCGCGCGAGCCCATGTCGCTGATGTGTTGCGCCAGATCGCGCGCCTGAATCTCGGCGAGGGTTTGGTCGTCGGTGCGCTCGATGTTGGCGATCGCCGCGCTCGTGAGGGCGAGCGCCGCTATCAGCATCGTAACCATCAGCATCGAGCTCAGTAGAGTCGTTCGCATTGCGTCAACAACAATGCACAACTGATGCCGCTGAATCTTTCATCTTTTTGTGCTTCTTTGCGGTGATGGGCGCTGTGGCGGTTTTGTCGTTCGGACCAAACTGTCACGCCCGACGTCCAGGAATATTTCTCACGCAAAGACGCAAAGGACGCAAAGACGCAAAGAAAAGCCTTGGAAACGCGGCAGCGCTTTGCGACTTTGCGTCTTCCTTTGCGACTTTGCGTGAAAACTATCCCTTGGCATGGTCATTGCGAAATGGCATGACCAAGTTTCGGGAAAGGAAAATTGATCATGAAAACAGTTGTTTCATTTTTGCTGGGGGCCGTCATGTTGTTTGGTGCGGCGACTCTCGGTTTGCAGTCGGCCACAGCGAATGCGAAAGACAAGCACGATAAGGATTACTGGAAGCATCATCATCGTCACCATCGCCATCACCGTCATCGCAAAAACCACTTGAGCTACTGATGGTCAGGGCTATGCAAGTACCGCAAGCGAAACTTGATTCGTGGGTCCGTCGGTACGGGACAAACTCCAACTCGTACGTGTTGCTCGAGGGACCAAAGTCCTATTTCACGTCGCCCAGGGTGGATGGATTTCTCGCTTATCAGGTTAGCGGCGGTGTCGCGCTAATCGCCGGCGATCCGGTGTGCGCACCGCATCAGGCGCGTGGTCTCATCAGGGATTTCAGGAGTGCAATGATGAGACCGGTTGGTGCGTATCAGGTTTCGCCGGCGATGCTGGAGGCATTCCGCGCCGAGGGTTTTGCCGATGTTCAGATCGGGAAAGAAGCAATCTTCGATCTGCGACGCTTTACCCTCGCGGGCGGAAAGATGGAGCTGGTGCGCGCCGCCACTAACAAGGCGCGACGCGAAGGAGTTGTCGTCAGCGAGCATCATCCGTTCGCCAAAAACGCCGCCGCAATTAACCAGGAACTTCGTGAGATCTCCGACGCATGGCTGGCGTGCAAAGGCAATCATGAATTGGGATTTGTACTCGGCTCACTCGGTCTCGAGCGGCCATCCGCCAAGCGTTATTTCATCGCGCGATCTGAAAACGGCGCTGGACGAATCGAAGGCTTTGTAGTGTGTGAGCCAATTTATCGACGTAGTGGTTACTACCTCGATGTGACGCGGCGCAGGTCTGACGCCATCCGTGGGACGATGGAACTCCTCTCCACGGAAATCCTTCGTCTGCTGGGAGATGAGGGGTTCGAGATGGCATCGATGGGACTTGCGCCGCTTGCACTTCTTGACGATCCGGACCTGTTGGACCATCCGGTACTCGCGCGGGTCATGCGGTTCGTCTTTGACAAAGTCAACATCGGTTACGATTTCAAGCTTCTGTATCGTTACAAGGCCAAGTATCACCCGCACACATGGGAGCCGCGTTACTTCTGTTTCAATCAACGACGACTGTCGCTCAGCATGTTGTACGCGGTCATCCAGGTTCGTAACGCGATCACGCTCGAGATGCTGCTCGGGCGCAGAGGTTTTCAGGAAAAGATCAAGACATGGAAACACGCGGCCTCATTCATCGTTGGGTTCTGTTGGGCGTGGCTCTCTTCGTCGTCGTGATCCGTGTCGGGGCTCAAGAGCCAGATCACTACGATCCTGACGACGCAAAGACGTGGGCCGATGTAGTGACTGAAGATCGCGACGTCACTGTCAGAGGGCAGCAGTTCAGAGTTCACTTTTACCAGTCGCAAGGGAATAAACGCGCGATACCGGCGATTTATGCGTGTGGAGACGGCGGTTGGCGCGGGCTCGCGCCACGCACGGCTCAACAACTCGCGCACATGGGCTTCGCAGTCGCTGGGGTTGATTCGAAGGTCTATTTGCGCGAGTTTTCTTCAGTTACGACGCCGCTGACGATGCAGCAACTCGCGCGCGACTACGCTGATGTTGCCGCGGCTTTAAGAAGTTATGCGAAGGTTGATGCCGCAGCGCCGGTATACGTTTATGGTTGGTCACTCGGCGCTGGTTTTGCAATCGCGGTTGGCGCGGATCCGCAAACACGTTCTAACTGGGCTGGGATCATTTCGATTGGATTACCCAAACAGAATCAGCTTGTCAGCGGCGTCGGTGGAAATCATACGAACTTAAAAAATGATGCGCATGCGCAGTTTGGGTTTCGGAGTGAAGATGTGTTGCCGCGAATTGCGCCCGTGCCGCTCGTCATGATCCAGAGTACGTCTGATACGGCGAGTCCGCAGAAAGTTGGGAATGCGTTGTTTGCGAGTGCGGGTAATCCGAAGAAGTATGTGCTGATCAATGCGAGTAATCACCGTTTCAGTGGCGCGCGTGATGAGTTTTATACAGCGCTGGGCAACTCGGTAGCGTGGATACGAGAGCAAATTGAACCACAGATTACACGGAAAAATACGGATTAGCGCGTTAATTGCCACGGTTGTTATTTTTTGCGGGGCCGTTGTGTACGCTGTGAGGTGGTATCACGGTTTTTATCACCACGTCACGCACGAAGAGCTGTCGCACGAAGTCAAACATTCTACTTTTCAGGCGACGATTCGTGGTGGTCCACCTTTGGATCTCCAACTGTATCAACAGGACCACGCCACGAATCAGCCACTCATGCTTTTCACGAGTGGTGACGGCGGTTGGAGTCCGTTCTGCGCTGACATTGCTGCGCACATTGCCGCCAGTGGGATCACTGTTGTTGGTATCGACGTCAAGAGTTACCTCGTGAATTTTGCGAGTCCGCAGAAGCCCATCTCCGCGGAAGATCTCACGCGTGACTACGACGCAATCGCACGACTATCTATTGCGCGACAGGGGATTAACGACAAGGCGCCCCTCGTCCTGGCAGGCTGGTCACTCGGCGCGGGCTACAGTGTGATCGTGGCGACGCAACCGGAGTTCAGCCTGCCAGTAAGCCGGGTGGTGGCGATTAGTCTTCCGATGTATGGCGAGCTCGCGTGGAAACCGAGTGATTCCTTTATCTACTTCACACACGGAACGCCACACGAAAAGGTTTTCGATGCGCATCAGTATTTGAAGAAGCTCAAGCAGCCTATTGTTTTTCTTAATGCAATAAACGATAAGAACGCACCTTTCCGTGAAGCGCAGTCGCTGTACGAAGCGACGCCAGCCGCGAAGCGTCTATTTGCGGTGGAAGCGAGTGGGCATCATTTCGAAGGCGGTGAAAAAGAGTTCTACCAGGATCTGGACCAGGGGCTAACGCAAATAGCTGATAAAACCGACAACAAAGTGAAAGAGATATAGGTGGCAACGAGATAGTATGCCAGCGTTGTGGTTTTAGGCATTCTTCGATAGACACAGGGGCAACGAGCGAGTTGGGGGGACACCCCTGTGTTTTGAGTGTGAGTGGACCAAAAATACGGGCTCCGAGGTGGCTCCACTCACACTCGCTTTTTTAGCCGCGTTCATCCGCGGCTAAATTTCTGTCCGCAACTACCTGTCAAGCTGAGCAAACCTCTACAAGAGACGAATCGCTGTCTTTCGTAACATACGGGTGATGGAAGAGCCCGTTATCGAAGATATCGAAGATCCACCTCCCGTGGTCCAACCGCGTCGGCGTCGACCCAGCCCGCGATTAATGCTGGTCCTGCTCTTCGTCGTCGCGCTCACCGGTTTTTTAATTCTCCAACATCGACAAAAAACAACGGTGGCCGCAGCGAAATCAGCGCCACCAGCGCCGCCCGGTGTGTCGATCTCGACTGCGGTGGCCCAACAGGGAAGTATCGGCGTTTACATCAACGCGCTTGGCTCGGTTGCGCCTGTTTATACGGTGACTGTCAAAAGCCGCGTCGATGGTCAGTTGATGAGCGTCAATTACCGCGAGGGCCAGATGGTCAAACAAGGTGACTTGCTCGCGGAGATCGATCCGCGCCCGTTCCAGGCCCAACTCGAACAGGCGCAGGGGCAGTATCAACGCGACAAAGCACTCCTGGAAAATGCGAACGTCGATCTCAATCGCTATCAGATTGCTTACAGCAAAAACGCGATTCCGAAACAACAACTCGATACACAGGTCGCAACGGTCCACCAGTTCGAGGGCGTTGTGAAGCTCGATCAGGGCCAGATCGATAACGCGAACGTTCAGCTTGCTTACTGCCGGATCACGTCGCCGATTACGGGACGTGTTGGTCTGCGTCTCGTCGATCCCGGCAACATCGTTCATGCCGCTGACACGAACGGCATGCTCGTTATTACACAACTACAACCGATCAACGTGCTCTTCAGTGTCGCTGAGGATTATCTGCCGCAGATCAGGCAGCAGTTGCGTCGGGGTAACCGGCTCACAGTCGATGCATTCGATCGGACGCAGCAGACGAAGCTTTCGTCCGGCGCGCTGCTTACGTTCGATAGTCAGATCGACACCACCACCGGCACGATCAAACTAAAAGCAGTTTTTCCGAATCGCGACAGCGCCCTCTTTCCGAATCAATTCGTGAACGCGCGTCTGCTGGTTGACACTCAACACGGCGTGATCCTCGTTCCGTCAGTCGCGATTCAGCGCAACGCACAGGATTCGTTTGTTTACGTCCTGAAGCCCGATCAAACAGTCGCGATGCAGACTGTTACGACGGGCACGACTGATGGAAGTGTGACGGCGGTCGAAGGAATAAAAGCCGGCGACGTGGTCGCGGTTGATGGCTTCGACAAGCTGCAAAACGGCGTCAAGGTTACGGTGCGTGGAGAGAGCAGGAGGAGCAAGAGTTGAGTCCGTCGCGGCCATTTATTCTCAGGCCCGTCGCAACTTCGCTGTTGATGGCTGCGATTCTGCTCGCCGGTATTGTTGCTTATCGCCAACTGCCCGTCTCCGCGTTGCCCGAAGTCGACTATCCAACTATCAGGGTGATCACGTTTTATCCGGGCGCGAGTCCGGATGTCGTTGCGTCTGCGATCACCGCGCCGCTCGAGAGACAGTTTGGACAAGTGCCTGGCTTGAACCAGATGACGTCGATGAGCTCGGGTGGCAGCTCGATCATCACGCTGCAATTCGCGCTCGATCTCAACATCGACGTCGCTGAACAGGAAGTTCAAGCGGCAATTAATGCTGCGTCCAACTTTCTCCCGAACGATCTCCCTGCGCCGCCGATCTACAGCAAGTCGAATCCGGCTGACGCGCCGGTGATGACGCTCGCTTTAACATCGAACACGATTCCGTTGACGCAGGTTGAAGATCTTGCTGACACGCGTCTCGCGCAGAAGATCTCGCAATTGCCGGGCATCGGACTGGTAAGCATCAGCGGCGGTCAAAAGCCTGCGGTGCGTATTCAGGCGAATCCGACGGCGCTCTCGTCGTATGGAATAAGTCTGGAAGAGGTGCGCACTGCGCTACAGCAAACGAGTGTCAACCAGGCGAAGGGGAATTTCGATGGACCACAGCAGTCGTACCAGATAGACGCCAACGATCAGATCCTTTCCGACAAAGACTACGGCAAGATCGTCGTCGCTTATCGCAACGGAGCGCCGGTTGTTTTGTCTGATGTGGCCACGGTTATTAACAGCGCGGAGAACGTGAAGCAAGCGGCGTGGATGAACGACGTGCCCGCCGTTATCGTCAACATTCAACGACAACCCGGCGCGAATATCATTCAAGTAGTTGATCGCGTCAAAGCGCTGCTACCGCAACTACAAACCACGCTGCCGTCCGCCATTCAACTCTCAGTGTTGACTGACCGCACCGTCACGATTCGAGCGTCAGTCAAAGATGTGCAGTTCTCGTTAATGCTGACCGTCGCGCTCGTGGTCATGGTGATCTTTCTGTTTCTCAGAAACCTCTCGGCCACGATCATTCCGAGTGTGGCGGTGCCGCTTTCACTCGTCGGCACGCTGGCGGTGATGTATCTCGCGGGCTACAGCCTGAACAACCTGACACTCATGGCGCTCACGATCTCGACGGGCTTCGTCGTCGACGATGCGATCGTGATGATCGAAAACATCGTGCGCTATCTCGAGGAAGGCGAGACGCCGATGCAGGCGGCGTTGAAGGGCGCGGAGCAGATCGGTTTCACGATCGTGTCGCTCACGATCTCGCTGATCGCTGTGCTGATTCCGTTGTTGTTCATGGGCGACATCGTGGGCCGGCTGTTTCGGGAGTTTGCGATCACGCTGAGTGTGACGATTCTTGTGTCGGCAGTGGTCTCGCTCACGCTCACGCCGATGATGTGCTCGCGATTGCTGCGGGAACACTCAAACCAGGGAAGGTTCTATCGGGCATCGGAGCGTGTGTTTGAAAAGATCATAGATTTTTACGGTGCGACGTTGCGTTGGGTGCTCCGGTTTCGCGTGATCACTTTGTTGATTGCGGCTGCGACGCTCGTGCTCACGATCTGGCTTTACGTCGTCGTGCCGAAAGGCTTCTTCCCGGTGCAGGACACCGGCGTCATTCAGGGAATTTCCGAAGCGTCGCAGCGAATCTCATTCCCCGCAATGGCCGAGAAACAGCAGGCGCTGGCGCAGGTCATACTCAAAGATCCGGCGGTCGATAGTCTCTCGTCGTTTATCGGTGTCGACGGCACGAATACGACACTCAACAGCGGTCGCATCCTGATCAATCTCAAACCACTCGACGTCAGGAAGACGGATGCCACGACGATCATGAATCGCCTGCAAACGGCGCTCGCACAGGTCGACGGCATCACGCTCTACATGCAGCCGGTGCAAGATTTGACTGTCGAAGATCGTGTGAGCCGCACGCAGTATCAATACACGCTTGAATCGCCGAATGCGGACGAGCTGAACACGTGGACCACTCGCTTTGTCGAGAAGTTAAAGACGTTGCCACAGCTACAAGACGTCGCCACCGATCAGCAAACAGGCGCCGCACAAACGACGCTCGTGATCGATCGTGTCACAGCTTCGCGGCTCGGCATCACACCGTTCGCGATCGACCAGACACTTTACGACGCCTTCGGGCAGCGACAGATCTCGACGCTGTTTACGCAATCGAATCAGTATCACGTGATTCTCGAAACCTTGCCGAACTTCCAGAACAATCCGGCAAAGTTGCAGGACATCTATGTTCAATCGACGAACGGCACATCGGTACCGCTCAGCACGTTCAGCCACTTCGAAACGGGAACGGCGCCGCTCTCAATCAACCATCAGGGCCAGTTTCCGGTCGTCACGATCTCGTTCAACCTGGCGCACGGCGCATCGCTCGGCGAAGCCACGAACGCGATCGAACAGGTCGAAAAAGATTTGAATATGCCTGCGAGTCTTCAGGCTTCATTCCAGGGTACGGCCCAGGCTTTCAAGAATTCGTTGACGAACGAGCCGTTGCTGATTCTGGCGGCGATCGTCACCGTCTACATCGTGCTCGGTGTTTTGTACGAAAGCTACATTCACCCGCTCACGATTCTGTCGACGTTGCCGTCGGCGGGCGTGGGCGCGATTCTTGCTCTCCTTCTATTTCGGACCGAGCTAACGGTGGTTGGAATCATCGGCATCATTTTGCTGATTGGTATCGTGAAGAAGAACGCGATCATGATGATCGACTTCGCGCTCGATGCTGAGCGTAATCACGGCAAGGAACCGGAAGAAGCGATCTACCAGGCGTGTCTGCTGCGGTTTCGTCCGATCATGATGACGACGATGGCGGCGCTGCTCGGCGCGTTGCCTTTAGCGTTTGGAAGCGGAGTTGGATCTGAGTTGCGGCGACCGCTCGGAATCACGCTTGTCGGTGGTCTGATGTTGAGCCAACTGCTCACCTTGTACACGACGCCCGTGATCTATCTCTTCTTCGACGCCGCCGCGAGAAAACTAAGAGAGGCCACAAAAAGGGACAAAAAGCACAAAATGATTATTGAAGCGACGCCGCACAATCAATAGTCATTTTGTGCTTTTGGTGCCTTTTTGTGGCTAGAACGTTTTATGAGTCTGTCGTCGCCATTTATTCAACGGCCTGTTGCCACCGTGCTTTTGACCGCGGCGATTGCACTCGCGGGTGGGGTTGCCTTCAAGTTGTTGCCGGTTTCGCCGTTGCCGCAGATCGACTTTCCGACAATCTCGGTGCAGGCAAACTTGCCGGGGGCGAGTCCTGAGATCATGGCGTCGTCTGTGGCCACGCCGCTCGAACGCCAGTTGGGCCATATCGCAGGCGTCACCGAGATGACTTCGGCGAGTTATCTGGGCTCGACGAGCGTGACGTTGCAGTTTGAGCTGAATCGGGACATCGATGCCGCGGCTCGAGATGTACAAGCGGCAATTAACGCGGCTCGTGGTTACTTGCCCACGAATCTGCCCAACAATCCGACGTATCGAAAAGTGAATCCGGCGGACGCGCCGATCATGATCGTGGCGCTGACCTCAGACGTTTACGATCAAGGCCGGCTTTACGATGCCGCGTCAACAGTTCTCCAGCAGAAGCTTTCGCAGATTCAGGGCGTGGGCCAGGTGGTTGTTGGCGGAAGCTCGCTGCCTGCTGTCCGCGTTGATGTAAATCCAACTCAACTAAACGCCACCGGGCTCGGTCTCGAAGACGTTCGCAACATGCTGAGCCAGCAAAACGCGAACCTCGCAAAAGGCCAGCTCGCAAATAACACGGCGACTTCGGACATCGCGGTCAACGATCAACTTCTGCAAGCCGTCGACTACCGGCCACTGATCGTCGGTTACAGCAATGGCGCGGCAATCAGATTGTCTGATATCGCGAAAGTGCAGGACTCCGTTGAGAACCTCAGGTCTGCGGGGCTCGCAAACGGAAAACCGTGCGCGCTCGTAATCATATTTCGCCAGCCGGGCGCAAACATTATCGATACAGTGGACGGCGTTCGCGCCGCGCTCCCGCAATTGAAGGCGTCGATTCCTTCCGCCATCGATCTCACGGTCGTGATGGACCAGACAACCACGATCCGCGCGTCAGTCAGAGACGTGGAACGCACGCTGATCATTTCCATCGGTCTGGTGATCATCGTGGTCTTCGTCTTCCTGAGAAATCCACGCGCGACGATCATTCCCGCTGTAGTTGTGCCGGTATCGCTCATCGGCACGTTCGGCGTGATGTACCTGTGCCACTACAGTCTCGACAATCTTTCGTTGATGGCGCTGACGATCTCCACCGGTTTCGTCGTCGACGACGCGATCGTCGTCATTGAAAACGTGACGCGCCATCTCGAAGAGGGAATGCGGCCGTTGGAGGCTGCCCTGCTCGGCGCGAAAGAGATTGGCTTCACGGTGCTCTCGATCAGCATCTCGCTCGTAGCGGTGTTCACGCCGTTGTTGTTGATGGGTGGAATTGTCGGACGTCTGTTCCGCGAATTTGCAGTGACGCTTTCTGTGGCGATTCTGGTTTCGCTCGTCGTGTCGTTAACGACGACGCCGATGATGTGTTCGCGGCTGCTGAAACAACACGAGGAACATGGGCGACTTTATCGCGCAAGCGAGCGAGTGTTTCAGTGGATTCTGAGTTTGTACGAACGGGGTTTGACGTGGGTGCTCCGACATCCCTTGCCGATGTTGCTGGTGCTGCTGATAACGATTGGCGTGAACGTTTATCTGCTCGTGATCGTGCCGAAAGGATTTTTCCCGCAGCAGGACACTGGCCGTCTCGCAGGCGGCATTCAAGGCGCGCAGGATTCGTCGTTCACAGCGATGAGGCAACGGATGGCGCGCTTCGTCGACATCATCAAGAGTGATCCCGCCGTCGCGAATGTGGTCGCGTTTACAGGAAGCGGCGGTGGCACGACGACGAACACGGGAAGAATGTTCATCTCATTGAAGCCACTCGACGAGCGCAAGGTCAGCGCTGATGAGATCATTCGTCGCTTGCGACGGCAGCTCGCGACGGTCGAAGGCGCGTCGGTCTTTTTACAAGCAACGCAGGATCTGCGCGTCGGCGGTCGTGGTGGTAACGCGCAATATCAGTACACGATTCAGAGTGAGAATCTGGATGACCTCGTGAAGTGGGCGCCGATCCTTCTGCAGGAGTTGCGTAAGGTTTCGATCGTGACTGACGTTAATAGCGATCAGCAGAACAGCGGTTTGCAAGCGTCGCTTGATTACGATCGCGCGACTGCGCAACGACTCGGAATCACGCCGCAAGACATCGACGCGACGCTCTACGACGCGTTTGGACAACGGCAAGTTTCGACGATTTTCAAGCAGCTAAATCAGTATCACGTCGTGATGGAAGTCGAGCCGCGCTTCTGGCAGAGTCCCGAAGGGTTGAAAGAAATCTATCTGCATGCGGCGAATGGCGGAGTCGTGCCGTTGAGTGCGATCGCGCATTACGCACCGGCGACCGCGCCGCTGGCAGTTAATCACCAGGGCCAGTTTCCTGCGGTCACTCTTTCTTTCAACCTCGCCCCCGGTGTGGCGCTCAGCGATGCGGTGCAGGCGATCAATCAGACGGAACAGAGCATCGGTATGCCGGCGACGATTCACGGAAGTTTTGCGGGCACGGCGCAGGCGTTTCAGACGTCGCTCGCGAGTGAGCCGTTCTTAATCGTGGCGGCGTTGCTGGCTGTCTACATCGTGCTTGGGATTCTTTATGAAAGTTACATTCATCCGATCACGATCCTCTCGACGTTGCCGTCAGCAGGCGTGGGTGCGGTGCTGGCGCTGCTCGTGACACACATGGATCTCAGTTTGATTGCGTTGATTGGAATCATCCTGCTGATCGGCATCGTGAAGAAGAACGCGATCATGATGATCGACTTCGCGCTTGCGGCTGAACGCGGTGAAGGGAAGAGCTCGCGCGACGCGATCTTTCAGGCGTGCATGTTGCGGTTTCGGCCGATCATGATGACGACGATGGCGGCGCTGCTCGGCGCATTGCCGCTCGCGCTCGGAACTGGCACGGGCTCCGAGCTTAGACGGCCGCTGGGGATCTCGATCATTGGAGGTTTGCTTGTGAGTCAGATGCTGACGCTATTCACCACGCCGGTGGTCTATTTATACCTGGACCGTATTAAGCCACGGATGACACGGATAACACGGTCAAATCCGTGGCAAATAAACGAAAATGCCTAATCACTTTCAGATCATTGCTGTTTCGCTGATCGGTCTTGTCCTGTTCAAGGGTTGTGACAAGGCGCCGAAGTATGCGAAGCCGACAGTTGCCACGCCGCCGGCTTACAAAGAAATCGCGCCGGACGCTTTCAAAGAAACTGACGACTGGAAATTCGCGCATCCCAGCGACGCCGTGATTCGCGGCAAGTGGTGGGAGATGTTCAACGATCCGCAATTGAATAGTCTTGAGGAACAACTGAATACAGCGAACCAGAACATCGCGCTCGCTGATGCAAACTTCCGCGCCGCACGCGCGCTCGTGAAAGAATCTCGTTCCGAATACTTCCCAACTGTCACGACGAGTCCATCGATCATCGTGTCGCGACAATCAGCCGCAGCCACTCACTCAAACGTTTCACCGGGGCGCGTGGCAACCAACTACTCACTGCCATTCGACGCCTCGTGGGAACCCGACTTCTGGGGACGCATTCGCAACACGGTGGTCGCGAGCACTTCCGAAGCACAGGCGACTGCGGCAGATTTACAGAATGTGCGTTTGAGTGTCGAGGCCGAGCTCGCATTTGATTACTACCAGCTTCGCTCCGTCGACGCTGAAAAAGCTTTGCTCGACTCGACGATCGCAGCTTTCCAGGAACAACTCAATCTGACGCGCGTTCGCTTTGAAACCGGCATCGTGTCGGATGAAGACGTTGCACAGGCAGAAACTCAGTTAAAAACAACGCAGGCGCAAGCAACCGATCTCGGTATCCAACGAGCACAACTCGAACACGCGATCGCATTGCTGACCGGTCAACCGGCGTCGACGTTCTCGTTACCGGTTGCACCGTTAGAAGCAAACCCGCCTGCGGTTCCAATTGGTCTGCCTTCGCAACTGCTCGAACGTCGTCCTGATATCGCTGCGGCTGAGCGACGTGTGGCGGAAGCGAATGCGGAGATTGGAGTCACGAAGGCCGCGTTCTTTCCCTCGCTCGTACTCGGCGCGACTGGAGGATTGGAGAGCACGTCGATCGCGAGCTGGTTTACGTGGCCGGCGCGTTTCTTTTCACTTGGACCAACGTTGAGTCAAACGCTTTTTGATAAGGGAAGGCGCAAGGCGCAAACGGAGTTCGCACGCGCGCAGTATGATGCGACGGCCGCGAGCTATCGCAACACTGTCTTGACGTCGTTTCAGGAAGTAGAAGATAACCTTGCGGCGCTGCGGATTCTGTCGCGCGAATTGGAGCAGCAAAACGAGGCTGTCGCGTCGGCGCAGCGCGCGTTGACGCTTGCAATGGAGCGCTACAAATCTGGGATCGATAGTTACTTGAACGTAATCACCGCTCAGGCGACGCTCTTGAACAGTCAACGCACCGCGGTGAATCTGCAAGCGCAGCAGATGACCGCGAGTGTTGAGCTAATCAAAGCGCTCGGTGGTGGCTGGAACGCGTCTCAGCTACCGACACCTAAACAGCTGAAGTAGGTTGATTGCGAAACTGGATCTCGTGAAGCTTTGCAAAGAGGCCGCCGGCTGCGATTAGCTGTTCATAGTTGCCGTGCTCGACGATCGTGCCGTGATCGATGACGAAGATCACGTCGGCGCGCCGGATGGTCGCGAGTCGATGCGCGATCACGATTGTTGTGCGACCAGCCATCAGTCTCCCAAGCGCCTCGAACACCAACTCTTCCGAAGCCGCATCAAGACCAGATGTCGGCTCGTCAAGTATCAAGATCGGTGAGTTGCGAATAATGGCACGCGCGATGGCGATACGTTGGCGCTGACCACCGGATAGCGTGACGCCCTTCTCGCCAACCATCGTGTCGTACTGCTGCGGCATTTTCTTAATGAACTCATCAGCATTCGCCAGTTCCGCCGCGCGCAGGATCTCTTCGCGTGTAGCTTCAGGTTTGCCGTACGCGATGTTCTGCCAAACAGGCGCCCGGAAGAGCAGCGTCTCCTGCAAAACAAAACTCATCTGCCGTCGCAGCGACTTCATTTTGTAATTCCGTATATCCTTGCCATCGATCTTCACGACCCCTTTTTGTGGATCGTAGAAACGACCGATCAAGCCGGTGATAGTCGACTTCCCAGCGCCCGTCGGACCAACAAGCGCCGCAAGCTGGCCGGGCTCGACCTTCAGGTTTACATCGGTGAGCGTGGGGTAACGTTTGTCATAACCGAAATCGACGTGCTCGAATTCGATCGCGCCTTTGAGCCCCGGAGCTTTTTTTGCGCCCGGCAGATTGTGTACTTCATTCTCAGTCTCAATCACTGCGCGTATGCGCTCGTAGCCAACTGCCGCTTTCGACATCGTGTCTGTCATCTTCGAGAGGTCGCGCATCGGCTTGTACATCTTGCCGAGGTAGAGCAGGAACACGAGCAGCGAGCCCGAAGTCATCTGCTCGGTCAACACGAGGTTGACGCCGTACCAGAGCACGAGACACGTCCCCACCGCGACGATCACCTGGACCACCGGCGCCAGCTTCGCTTTGAGACTTCGTGCCCGCAGCGCGATCTCGACATTCTCGAGACTTTGCTGCGCCAGTCGCGCTTCTTCGTAATCCTCGCGCGCGAATGCCTTCACAACGCGGATCGAACCCAACACTTCGGCCACGACCGAAACTACTTCGCCTTCCTTCTTCCGCAAAGCGCGTGATGCTTGCTTGATGCGATGTGTGTAGGTGTAGACCACTAAAAACAGGAACGGCGTGATTGAAAGCGCGATCAGCGTAAAGCGCCAGTTGAGATAAAACATCACCGCGAGCATGCCGACGAGTGTCAGCACATTCACGAGGATGCCGAGGAGCGCCTGCGAGATAAAATCCTGAATCGAATCGATATCGGCTGTGACGGTGCTGATCAGATCGCCTGTCGATTTGTGATCGTGATAAGCGAGAGACAGGCGTTGAATGTGATGATAGAGAACGCCGCGCAGGTCGTGCATCACCCATTGACCGACCGAAGTGGTCAGATATTTTTCCGCGTAGGCACTGAGAGCACCCGCTACTGCGATGACGATCACGGCGAGAATCGCGAAGTGAAGAATGTCGACTTTAGTCAGACCAAAGGTGCCGCCGATCAATGCGGCCATCCACGCCGGCATGTGCTTCGTTCCGAAGACGTAGTCGAAGACGATCTTTAGCGGCCAGGGTTCGAGTAGATCGGTGCCGGCCTCGCCGAGTACGGCGATGAACGCAAGCGCAAGCATGCCGCGGTGAGGTCGCAGCAGATGACTTAGCTTTAATTTCTTCTTGTGCTTCTTTGTTGCTTCCAAATCACTTACAACGCGGCGCGGAATGCTTTGGGCGTGGCTCCGGCCAGCCTGCGGAACGCCGTTGTGAAGTGGCTCTGACTGGAGAAGCCCGAACGCAGGGCAATCTCGGAGATTGGCAATTCCGTCTCCTCCAGCATCCGCTTCGCACGCTCAATCCGGCGTTCCGCTATGTAAGTCGTCGCAGTCATTCCCATCGACTGCTTGAAGGCCCTCGAGAAGTGGAAGTAGCTCATACGCACCGCGCGCGCAACCGCACGCAGCGCGACACGTCCTTCCTCTTCGTCAGAAAGATGATGATCGATCAACGCGACCGCTTTTCGTAACTTGTGTGGCGCCATGCCGCCGTGTCCAACGTGAACGTCGCGCAATGAGCCGTAGCGCCGGACGAGTTGGATCGCGAGTCCCGGCGCGAGTGAGTCGGCATAAAGACGTCCCACCACATTTGCTTCATTCAACTCATGCAAAAGCGACATCGCTACGTGACAGATATTCTTGTCTTTGAAACCGATTTGCGGAGTCAGGCCGATCTCGTTCTGTGAGATGTTCAACTCGTCCGCTGCCGAACGCACAAAGAGCGGTCGCAAGTAGAGCAATAGTATATTTAGCGAATCAGAATCTTCTGATTGGCAAACCCAGGACGAGCCGGCGGGAATGATCGCGATTTCGCTGGAGAGCACTTCTCCTTCGAATCGTCGTTTACCGTGATAGACGCTCGTGAAGAACGAGTCGCCGAGATTTTTCACGATGCAGTGATCGTCTGAAGCCGGAATTACAGCCTCTTTCGAAGCATGGCGGAAGTAAATGGCACGCACGTTGTGCCAACCAATAGCATCACTCGATCTCAGCACTGACTCGGGATAGAGAACTGAAAGATCGTTGGTCGATTGCTTCGCGAATGCTGCTCCGTTGTGCGAGACCGGTCTTGGCGCCGGCTTTAATCGAGCAGCTAACGGTTGATAGTTTAAAGCACTTGCAGTTTGTAACATCACTCATCTCTTTTCCGTGTCAACTTTTGTCCAGACCCTCGCTGATTGCTCCCAACAGGGAATCTTCACTAAATGGCTTTTGCAAAAAAGCAATCGCGCCTTCTCGCAAGCCACGGGCTCGCGCTTCTTTATCGTCGTGGGCCGAAATGAAGACAATCGGGACGGCTGAGCCGGCGGCGTGCAGCCGCTCTTGCAGCTCGAGGCCCGTCATGCCCGGCATGCGAACGTCGGCAATCAGGCAGTCAGTTTTGAATACGTAGGGGGACTTCAAGAACTCTTCGCCCGAGCAGAACACTTCAGCCCGAAACCCGACCGAATCGATCAGGCTTTTCAGTGCGGTTCGCACCGACTCATCATCGTCAACAATTGAAATCAGCGGATTCATTACGTGTAGGAGAATACGAGGGTGAGGTGAAGAAAAAAATTATACAGAGGTATTCGCAACCTATACCTTGGTATAGGGCCGCAAAAAGGCACAAAAGGCACAAAAAAGAATCTCTCCAGGTCCCTGCAGACATTGAGCCTTCTTCATTTTGTGCTTTTTGTGCCTTTTTGTGGCTAACTTTGGCTTTGTGCCTTATGTGGCTAATTTTTCGGACATGCGGACGAGGTCGGCGAGGGAGCCGGCGTGCATCTTCTCCATGACCTGGCGGCGGTGGAGTTTGATGGTGATTTCGCTCGTGCCTAACTGGAGCGCGATCTGTTTGTTGAGCATTCCTTTTACTACAAGCGCAAAAACTTCAGTCTCGCGTGGCGTCAGTGAGTTGTAGCGATTGCGCAGCTCCACGGTGCCGGCTTGTTGCGAACGCATTTGTCGATCACGCTCGAGCGCCTGCTGAATCGCATCAAGCAGATCCTGATCGCGAAACGGCTTTGTCAGAAACTCGACCGCGCCCGCTTTCATCGCACGCACCGACATCGGAATATCGCCATGACCAGTGATGAAGATGATCGGAATGTGAATGTTTGCCTCAACCAGATCGCGTTGCAGATCGAGCCCGCTGAGTCCCGGCATTCGCACGTCGAGTATCAAACAAGAGGGGACATCCGGCCGCGAGCTCTCGAGAAAATCGTGAGCAGACGAAAACGTCTCGACACTGAGTCCCACCGATCTGATGAGACTCTTCAGCGCCTCGCGGATCGATTCATCATCATCGATCACGAACACCATTTCGGCGACGTTACTGGTCATGATTGGTCGACAATGAAAACTGGAACACTGCTCCTTTCGGCGAGTTTGCTGTGGCCCAAAGGCGCCCACCATGCGACTCGATGATCGTCCGGCTGATCGCCAAACCCATGCCCATGCCTTCCGGCTTGGTCGTGTAGAACGCATCGAACACGCGCTCGAGATTCGCTGTATCAAGTCCCTCGCCGGAATCGCGCACCGCGATGATCACGTTTTTTGCGTCATCGGCAGCGGAGCTGATGGACAACTCCCGTGTACCATTCTTACTTCGCGCGATTGCTTCCAAACCGTTCATGATCAGATTCAGCACGACTTGTTGCAACTGAACTCGATCTCCACGCACGCGTGGCAAATTCTCCATAAGCTGTCGATTCAGTGAAACACGATGGCGACGCGCTTCGTTTTGGGCCAATGCCAGTACTTCGATGATTACTTCGTTTAGATCAATCCAATCGCTTCGCGGTGGAGTCTTTTTGACGAGTGAGCGAATGCGCGCGATAACCTGGCTCGCACGGTAACTATCTTTGATAATACGCTCGACCGCCAGTCGTGCTTCAGACAAGTTGGGCGTTGCCCCCGCAAGCCAACGCAAGCACGCATTACCGTTCGTAACAATCGCCGCCAGTGGTTGGTTCACTTCATGAGCGATCGACGCGGTCAGCTCGCCGATAGTCATGACGCGAGTGACGTGTGTCAACTCTGCCTCGCGCTCACGCAGAGTTTCGTTTGCTTGTCTGAGTTCTTTCGTTCGATCCTGGACCTTCAACTCCAGCTCGTCGCGCGCTTGCTTGAGTCCCTCTTCCGCTTGCCGCCGTTTCGCGCTCATCCAACTGGTGAATATGGCCAGCACTCCGAAGACAACCATGAAACTGATCGGCTTCGCTCCGAGGCCCAGCGAGTAATACGGCGGGACTAAGTAATAATCGATCGCCAATTCCGAAAGGAGCACGGCCAACAAACCCGGTCCCCTACCTCCGAACCACGCGCTCACGACGATCGCCCCGTAGAAGAGAGGCGTAATGTCGGTGTATTGCTCGAGCCAGATGGTGAGCACGAGGGCTACTGCGACGGTAATGACCGCTAAGCCATATCGCCACACTCTTTTCAACATTTAGTCGCCTCCTCTATCAGTGTAATCCGTGCCGGTATCTGCGTAAAACAGCGGGTTGAAATGTGTGGCCTTTTTACTCCGCGAAGTAAGAAAGCCTCAACGTTTGTCGCCGCGAAACGGTGAATATGTGGTCCATGCAATGGCATGCCAATTTCTTAATCACCGGGCGTGCCGACGATTTGTTTAGGGAAGGAGAAATGATGAAAAAGTTTTTTAGTGTGGTGGCGGCAGGATGTCTGCTGAGCTTGCTTGTTGTGGGGACTACGCGCGCGCAGGAGCCGGGAACTTCGATTCGCGTTCAGATTCCGTTTGACTTCACCGTGAGGGGAAAAACGCTTCCGGCAGGTGAGTACGAGGTCAGGCGCATCAACGATGAGCCAATTGGGCTACTGCTCAGGAACATGCATGACAAACACGACAATGTAGTGTTTGAGACGGAGCCGAAGATAGACCGTACGATAACGAAGAGAGACGAGTTAATCTTTACTCGTTACGGTGACAGCTACTTTCTTTCGGAGATCGTGACTGCGGGTGAGCAAACTGGCGAGGAACTTAGTCCTACTCACCGTGAACGTGAGCTGCGACGTGAAATGATGACGCGTAACCAAACTCAACCAGAAACCGTGACTGTGGCGGCACTGAATTAGTCGCGGATGAACGCAGATGAACGCGGATCAGGCAAGTAAGTTCTGATCCGCGTTTATTCGCGTAAACCCGCGGTTAATATTACGCCTGCGTTGCTGTGACTCCTCGATCCAGCTCTTCACTGTATTCGCTATATTCCGCGTGCTCGGCTCAACTGTTTTCTTAATCTCAGTCACTGCCTCATTCGCACTCTTATTCGGCTTGATGATTTTGATTGCTTTCATGATGGCGGAAAATAGATGCAAGTAGAGTGCTAGGTCTTTTCTGTACTTGCTTGCTTTTGCCCGGTTTTGCGAGCGCAAATCCGAGCAATTGCGGACAATCCGAGACAATACGCCACACCCACCCCTGTGAAATAAATAGACTGTTATGGGACCGAGGAGCCTGTTGGTCACAGTAGTTAGTATTCTGCTTAGCGCGGCCTCGCTGGCGGCACAGGAGATTCCCGGCGCTGCGAAGATCTCGAGGGGTCAACCAACCACACTGAGTTATGAAGAAGCCGTCAGACTCGCAATCGAGAACAATCTCGCGACACTTCGCGCACACGAACGTCGCAACGAAGCGCGGGGCCAGCAGGAACAAGCGCGCGCGCCGTTGTTGCCTAATGTCTCCGGCGTTGCATATCAGGCAAACCTGACAGAAAACCTCGTCGCACTCGGCTTTCAGTCAGGAACTTTCCCCGGTTTCAATACAACCTTCCTCGGCCCGTTCAAAAACTTCGACGCGCGTTTGTTGTTAAGACAAAGTGTCTTTGATCTGAGCGCGATTCGGAACTACCAGGCGGGAAAGGCCGGCGTTCGCGTGGCGGAGTTGAGCGAAGCTCTTGCGCGTGAGGAGGTGGCGAGTCGCACGGGTCTGAGTTATCTGGAAGCATTGCGTGCTGACCGCGCAGTTGTTGCTGCACAAGCGAACGTGGAGTTGGCCCAGGCTTTACTTCAGCTCGCGCGGGATCAGCGCAACGCGGGAGTCGCGACCGGGGTTGACGTTATTCGTGCTCAAACACGACTGGCCGAGCAGCAGGTCGGATTAGCCCAGGCGCAAACCGATTCTGAACAGGCGCGATTGAACTTGCAGCGACTGATCGGTTTGCCGCTTGGCAGTGCTATGACGCTGACGGATCCTCTGCGATTCGTCGACGATCCGTTACCGTCGGTCGACACAGCCGTGGCGCAGGCTGCTCAGGATCGTCGTGAGATTCAGGTTGCTGAAGAAGAGAACAGAGTCAGCCAACTAGAGGTGCAATCTGCGCGCGCGGAGCATCTGCCATCGCTGGAAGTCGTCGGTGACTATGGCTCCAGCGGTATCACTCCGGGTAGTTTCGATTTACCGACACGACGAGTCGCAGTGCAGCTCAACGTGCCGATCTTCAATGGAGGATTGACGCAGGGAAGAGTGACGGCAGCCGCGAGTCGACAGCGACAAACTGAATTGTCGCTCGCAAACATTCGCGGACAAGTCGAGGAAGATGTGCGTTTGGCGTTGACGACGTTGCGGACTGCGGCCGTGCAAGTGCGCGCGGCTGACGAAAGCGTGACGTTGGCGCAACGCGAGCTCGAGATGGCGCGCGATCGTTTCCGGGCTGGCGTCGCTGACAACCTCGAGGTGATCACCGCGCAGACGTCGCTCGCGAATGCGCGTGTTTCGCAGGTGACTGCCTTGGCACAACACAACGCCGCACGTTTGAATCTCGCGGCAGCACTAGGACGAGCGGAGACATTTCGATGGTGAGATCCAGGCCGCAGATTACGCGGGTTGAAGAAGAACCGGAACCTGAACAAGCGGATGCCGAAGTAGCGCGGCGCCCGTTTTACAAACGCCGCGGTGTGATCATCGCAGCCGCCGTAGTGCTGTTGCTCGGCGCGATCTTCGGCGTGCGTTACTGGCTCTACTCGCGTTCGCATGAATCGACGGATGATGCATTTATCGACGGACATATCATTCAGGTGAGTCCGAAAGCTTCCGGTTACGTCGCGAAGATCTATGTGAATGACAACCAGCAGGTGAAGGCCGGTGATCTGATCGTTGAGCTCGATGCGCGAGATTACGAAGTTCGATTGCAACAGGCCAAAGCGGCGCTCGACGCCGGTCTCGCGAAAGAGAACGAAGCTAAAACCAATGTGACGTTGACGCGTGCGACGACCTCAGCAAGCGTGCAACAGGCGCGTGCGACAGTTCAGAAATCGCGTTCGGACGTTGCGTCATCACGAGCGGGTGCGGCTAGTTTGCGTAGTCGTGCGAGCGAAGCGGCTTCCGCAATTTCAACCGCGCAGGCCAACCTCGCTCAGACTCAAGCCCAAGTCGTTGCAGCGCAAGCGGATGTAACACGCGCTAATGCCGACGTCGAGCGTTACCGCGAGCTGTACGCGAAAGACGAGATCTCGCAACAGCGGTTGGTCCAGGCCGAGACCACGGCAAAAACAGCCGTGGCACAACTCGATGCCGCGCAACAGAGAGTTACCGCCGCAGAGGCGCGCGTGAACGAAGCGCGCGCGGCGCAGACCGCGGCAGCACAAACAGCGCAGCAGGCGCAGACCCAAATCGGAAGCGCCCAGGCCGGTGTCAACGAGGCGCTCGGTCGATTGGCGCTGGCCAACGCCGCTCCCCAGCAAGTTGCGGTCAGCCAGGCGCAGGCCGAGACCGCGGGTGCGACGACCGAGCAGCTGCGATCGCAGGTTGCACAGGCTGAGCTCGAGCTCTCGTACACGAAGATCTATGCGCCCGACGATGGGCGAGTGACACGCAAGAGTGTGGAAGAGGGTGCGCTGGTCCAGATCGGTCAGCCGTTGCTGGCGATCGTTCCCGGCGACGTGTGGGTCACAGCGAATTTCAAGGAAAACCAGATCGGCAGGATGACGCCCGGTCAGGCCGTCGAGATCAGGGTCGATGCATATCCTGACAAAACATTTAAAGGACACGTTGACAGCATTCAGGCGGGCACGGGCGCGCGGTTTAGTTTGATTCCACCTGAGAATGCAACGGGCAACTATGTCAAGGTTGTTCAGCGTGTGCCTGTGAAGATCGTTTTTGACGAGCCCCCGGATCCGAAGCACATGCTTGCGCCGGGAATGTCGGTCGTTCCCGAGGTGGCGGTGAAATGAGTGCTTCGGAACCGTGGAAGCCGAGCTTCAGCCCATGGTTGATAGCGGCTTCGGTGATGCTCGCTACGTTCATGGAAGTGCTCGACACTTCCGTCGCGAACGTGGCGCTGCCACACATCGCCGGCAACCTCTCTGCGACGGCGGAAGAGTCCACGTGGGTACTGACGAGTTATCTGATTTCCAACGCCATCATTCTTCCCGCGACAAACTGGCTGGGCCACTTCGTTGGTCGCAAGCGGTTTCTGATCGTTTGCATCGGGATCTTCACGTTGTCGTCGGCGTTGTGTGGCGCGGCAACGAGTTTGGGCATGTTGCTGGTTGCGCGCATTCTCCAGGGCGCTGGCGGCGGAGCTTTGCAGCCGATTGCGCAAGCGGTGTTGTTGGAGAGTTTTCCTGCCGATAAACGTGGGTCGGCGATGGCGGTTTATGGAATGGGAATCGTCGTCGCTCCGATCATTGGACCAACGCTCGGCGGGTGGATCACTGATAATTATTCCTGGCGCTGGATCTTTTACATCAATATCCCCGTCGGCCTGCTCGCGATGCTGATGGCGAGGACGTTCATCGAGGATCCACCGTACATCAGGAGTCAAAGACCCGGTCGCATCGATTACGTTGGTTTTGGACTGATGGCGGTCGGTCTTGCAACGCTGCAACTCGTCCTCGATAAAGGTCAGGAAGACGACTGGTTCTCATCGCCGTTCATAGTGAGATCGCTCCTGATCGCGATCGTTGCCCTCGTTGCGTTCGTTATCTGGGAGTTGCGTACAAAAGATCCGATCGTCAATCTGCGAGTGCTTGCTAATCGTAACTTTGCAACCGGCACAGCGCTGATCGCGACGGTAGGTATCGCCCTTTACGGTACAACTGCGCTCCTGCCGTTGTTCCTGCAAACGCTGCTCGGTTACCCGGCATTGCAAAGCGGACTGGCAGTGAGTCCACGCGGTATCGGCGCGATCGTTTCGATGGTGCTTGTCGGACGTTTGATCGGAAAGATTGATGGTCGTTATCTGATCGTGTTCGGATTCGGCATCCTCGCTGCGTCTACTTACCTGCTCGGCAACATCGATCTGGAGATCACGGTGCGCAACATCGCGTGGCCGCAGGTGTTTAGTGGTTTTGCGTTGGGTTTTGTTTTTGTCCCGTTAACTGTGATCGCGACGGGCACGCTTAGTAACGAGCAGATTGGCAACGCCACCGGCATCTACAACCTGATGCGCAACGTGGGCGGCAGTTTTGGTATTGCGATGGTGACAACGATGCTCGCGCGTGGAGCGCAGGCGCATCAGGCGGCGATGGTGTCGCACTTGACGCCTTACGATCCGGTCTTTCGAGAACGTTTGAGCGAGATGGTGTCGAACTTCGCGGCGCACAGCAACGTCGTGACAGCTACTCAACAAGCTTACGGTGCGATGTATCAGACGCTCGTGAGACAAGCGACGCTGCTGGCATACATCGATAACTTTCGTCTCCTCGCGTTCCTCTGCCTGATCTGCATGCCCGCCGGATTTCTTTTCAAAAAGGTGCGGGCTCGCGGCGGCGCCACGCTAATGCATTAATAAGAAGATTTCTCACGCAGCGGCGCAACGGCGCAACGGAAGACCTCTGGCGCCGAAGGTCTTGCGTTGCGCCGTTGCGCCGCTGCGTGAGAAATCTTATTTGACCGTAAGAGCCGCTCGAAACAGTTTATTACACTCCTCCTCCAACACTCCCCCCACAACCGTGCATTTACGAAACGCCGCCAGGCGCGCAAGCTCTTCGGCGCGGATGTCGATGGCCCACACGTTGACACTCTTCAGAAACGGTATCGACGAACCAAAGACCACTCGCTTGATTCCTGCCCATGCGACAGCACCCTGGCACATCGCGCAAGGCTCGGCGGTCGTGTAAAGCGTCAACCTGGTCCAGTCGATTTTAGGATGCGCCGCGGCGCACTTGTTGATCGCGTCCATCTCACCGTGCCACGTCGGATTATGAACTGAACGATTCCAACCCTCGCCGACAACCCTTTTCTCTTCGTCCACGAGCACCGCTGCAAACGGATATTTCGGATTATTCGCAGCCAACTGAATCGCTCTCCTCATATACGACTCATCATCAGGTTCAACGAGTGTGTTAGCAATGATCTTCTTCTCAACAACACCAATCACTACCGTCGACAACAGGTTGCGAAGCAGAGTTCGCCGCTCCATAAATGTCCTCCATCCGTTTGATCGTGATATCATGCCGACCGATTCAAGGGGCCTCCCAAATTGGTTCTCACGTGACGCTCAGCACGTCGACCTGGACTCGCATTCCCCTACAACTTCGACGTCAATCAAAAAGGGGCGCAGCACCCAATGAGGAGGAAGTATAATGGCGAAGCCAAATAGCTCTA
>Ga0134121_10000422_pt1 | contig 49763 bp, 39 predicted proteins | sample KB301_FD_96463 | JGI IMG/M metagenome (GOLD analysis project Ga0134121, IMG submission 96463) | Terrestrial soil microbial communities without Nitrogen fertilizer from Kellogg Biological Station, Michigan, USA - KB3-0-1 | ecosystem: Environmental > Terrestrial > Soil > Unclassified ...
CGAGATTGAAGCGATCTATCCGAACGTGACCGCCGGCTGTGGCCCTCAGATCTATTGCCCGGCCAACAACATCACCCGCGGCGAGATGGCGGTCTTTCTGCTGCGTGCCAAGGAAGGACCGGCCTACGTGCCTCCGGCCTGCACGACACCCGTCTTTGGCGACGTGCCCTGTTCGAGCAACCTGGCGCCCTGGATCGACGAGCTCGCCCGCCGAGGGATTACCGGCGGTTGTGGCGGCGGCAACTACTGCCCGAACAACTTCATCACCAACGCCGAGATGGCAGTGTTTCTGACAACCTCCCTCGGAATCTCGCCGCCGGCCTGCACGACCGCACCTTTCACGGACGTGCCCTGCACCGCCTTCGCGGCGGCGTTCATCGCAGAAGAGGCCCGGCGGCGGATCACGACCGGCTGCGGCGGCGGCAACTTCTGTCCGACGGCCCTGGTGACACGCGCACAGATGGCGGGGTTGCTGGTGCACGCGTACGATATCCCCGTGAAAACTGATCCTGCCACTCAGCGTAGCGTTCAATTCGCCTACACCCAAGGCTTGCTGACCGGCGTCACCGGCACCACGGCGGCCAACGGGACGGTCACCTATGGCTCCCTCTCCTACTATCCGAATCTGCTGGTGAATCAGGTCGCGCATCGCAACGGCATCGTCGAAAGCCAGGGCAACGATCCCAACGACATGCGGCGGCCGTCCTCGCTGGCGGCCTCGGGACCTTACGCCAGTTGGAGCTCCGGCCCTTACGCCTATGACGGCGCGGGGAACATCAAGGCGATCGGCACGGCGACCTTCACCTACGACCCGGTGAGCCGGCTCGTCTCCTCCACCCAATTTGACGGCCCGACCGGGAGTGGAACGCAAAAGCAGCAGAGCTACGCTTTCGACGCCTTCGGCAACCTGACGAACATTACCGGCACTTCGGGTCGCGCGACACCCACTGCCCCGCAGACCAATCGTCTCAATGGCCCCGGCACGGTCTACGACGCAGCCGGCAACCTCACCAACTGGAACGGAGCTGTCTACACTTACGACAACTTCAACCAGATGATCGACATGGCCTCCGGCGTTGAGCACGACGTTTACCTCTACACGGCCGACGACGAGCGCCTCTGGTCCTTTGATTTGAACCGCACCCTCTCCCACTGGACGATCCGCGACCTGGGTGGAAAGATTCTCCGCGACTACATCAACAACAACGACGCCTGGAGCGTAGGAACAGACTACATCCATCGCGACGGCCTTCTCCTGGCCGCCGAAACCCAGACCGGTCCGCGCCACTACCACCTCGACCATCTCGGCACTCCGCGCCTGATCACCCGAGCCGGCGGCGAGCGCGTGGCCTACCACGTCTACTACCCCTTCGGAGAAGAAGCCACCGCCTTCAACCAAGACACCGAGCGAATGAAGTTCACCGGCCACGAAAGGGACCTGGCGAGCACGGCGGGGGCGGGGGATGATTTGGATTACATGCATGCTCGGCATGAGAGCCCGGTGGTGGGGCGGTTTGTGAGCGTGGACATCGGATCGAACGCGAAGCGAGCGATGCCCCATCCGCAGGCGTGGAACCGGTACGTCTACGTGGAGGGCAACTCACTTCGTTATGCGGACCTAAACGGCAAAGAGCTCGGGCTTGACGTAAACATGCTCGTTCCACCGAACGAGACGCCAGCGCAGTCTATAGCGATGGGTGCAGCCGCCGGGGTAGTTACAGGCGGTATGATTCTCGCTCCGACGGCCGGCGCCGCGTCTCTTGAGGCAGCGTTTGCGATTGGAGTCAAATACCAGGGCGTCATCAACTTCTTTCGTGACCTTGGTGCTGGCTTGACAGGCACGCCTACTATTGGACAGCCGATTTCAGGTGACTTTGAACGCACACTGGTTACTTCAAAAGGAGACATCGGCATTCTGGCTGACGCTACAACGCAAGGCACCACCCTGACATTAAAGAACGCCGGGATTTACGGCGACACAGCCAAGGCAAGTCCTGGTGTAGCAGCAGTTATGGGCGCCCTCAAGCAACTAGGGGCGGAACTAGCAGCAAAGGGCTATACCACCCTTATAGTCCAAGGCCTTCGCTATTCGGGCGCCAAACCCGGTCACACTCAAACAATTGTCTTAAATCTTACCAACCTGGCTAAATAAGAGCGAAGTTATGGCCTTTGATTTTTCTTCTTGTCTTGCTAAAGGTCAGCAGCACCGAGATGAAGGAGCCTCCAACGAGGACTTGCTGAGACTCTTCCGGCAGGAAGAAGCATCTATGATGGACTCGGTCAAGCTCATACGACAGCTCAATGCCGTTTCATTGAAAAGGGCTCAGGAAATCGTACATTTTAGTGAAACGTGGGCCGACCAAAGAGAGAGTCAAGAACATTTACAGGATCTGCTTGCAGAAGCGCTCAAAAAGCTCGGCCAACCGGAAAAATAAGAGAATGATCCCATGACGGATAGTTACTGTGCATTGATGCGTCCTTAAGTCGACTGCTTGAAACCTGACAAAGGATCGAGTAATCGGTCCGACCGGTTAAGGAGCTCCGTCCGTGGACTTCTGCAGCTTCAACGCCACCCAACCAACTAACCCGGCGAGCACGACGCACTGAACCATGAGGGTCGCGGGGTACATGAAGCGGAAATCGTGGACGGGCGTGGCGAACAGGTACGAGAGGTAGTAGGCGAGGGGAATCAGCAGCACCCAGGCGAGGATCCGGAACCGCGTCCCGCCAGCCCGGAAGGAGAGGGCCAACAGTCCTAGTGCACCCAGGACATTGACGACGATCCAGACGAGGTGGACCCCCGAGATCCAGCGCAGGACGGGGTGAATCGCCGTGGCGCCGGCGGCCTCGCTTAGCCTTTTCCGCACGGGCGCAAAGCGGGGGTTCAGGACCAGTCCATAGGGATTCTCGACGATCGAGTCGTGGAAGAAGTAGTAGGTCCGGTCGGTTCCCAGCAGGGTCGCGAACGCCTCCCACTTCACCTCGGCGAGCGGCAACGGGAACATCCGGACGGCCCGCAGATACTCGGCCCGGAGCCTGGGATAGTCCAAGCGGAACGCCGGATCCACGTGCTTGGGCTCGTCCCAGGCTATGAAGCCGATGTCCCCGGGCCGATACCGGGCGAGGTCGCGCTCGTCGAGGATGTTTGCCTTGGTCCACGGCAGCCGGGCGCAGATCGCTTGGTCCTTGGCGCAGAGGCCCACGAGGTCGAGGGCCAGGATCTGCGAGTCGGGGTGAAGCTTCTCGACGCCAAAGACGAGATCGATCAGGGGACCGGCCGCAAAACAGAGGGCCAGTGGCGCCACCGCCAGGGAGAGCGATATCGCCCGGCCGAAACGCCACTTCCTCAAACCAATCCAAAGCGCCCAACCCACCAAAGGTAGTACGAGGATCGCGTTGTGGCGGATCAGCCCCAACGCCGTGGCGAGGATCACCAAAAGCGCGACCCGTTTCGGCCTCGGCCCCGTGCGGTACAGGTTGAGACCGAGAGCTCCGATCCAGAGCAGCAGCACCAGGGCCCAAGCGTCCTTCCAGAACGTCATCAGGTAGAAGGCCAGGGGGCTGACCGGGATCAGCAGCGTGAGGAGAATCAGGAAGGAGACCCAGGCCGCCCGGCGCGGCGGGATACGGTCCTCGTACAAGAATTCCAGACAGGCAGTCGCCAGGGCACGGATGCCGAAAACTCCGGCCACGCACTGCAACAGCGTCAGGAAGCCGAGCGCGCCCCCAGAAGCAAGGACGATCTTGAGAACGATTGCCATCAGAGGCGGCTGCCAGTCGTTGAAGCGGCCGGTGACAGCCTGCCCGTACTGGATGATGGAATCCGTGGACATCAAGCCGGGGAAGAAAACTCGCCAGACGACGAAGGCCACGGCGGCGGTCAAGACGTCCGGAAGCCGCTCCCGAAGCCGGCGGGCCGGCGTCGCGCCGGCGGGCTCGCTCGAGCCTTCCATTTGGTCTGTCATGTCCGAGTTTGAGATGCTAGGCCGCGGATGAGTCTTCGAGAGCAGAGCATCGAAGCAACGGCCGAGTCAAGGCCGTGGCGAGAGGGGCTCGCCCTGGCCCTGCTCCTGGTGCTGGGCCTGGCGCCGCGGCTCACCTTCGTCACGGCCTTCCCGGTCCTGCCCGTCTCCGACTTCCGGGCGCTGCTCGACTTCAGCCTCCTGATGCGGGACCGCTCCCTGACACCCGGAGGGTTCTACTGGACGAACCTCAGCCCCGGTCTGCCGGTACTGCTCTCCTTGATCCTGCGGATCGTACCGGAGAGCCCGGAGACCACGGCCCGCCTGGCGACCGCAGTGGTGACTGGATTGACGCCCCTGTTGCCTTTCGTCATCTGGCGCCGGGTGTTTCCCCTGTGGGTGCGCCTCCTGGCGGGGACGGCGCTGGCGCTCTGGCCCGGTCAGATCATCTTTTCCGGGGTCGTCGCCCAGGACAACTGGGTCCTCCCGCCGGTCGTCGCCCTGGGAGCGCTCGCCGCGCGGTCGCTGGTCGCCCCAGACCGGTCGGCACCCGCGGCCGCGGGCTTGCTCTACGCCCTTGGGGTGTCGATGCGGCAAGAGATGCTGGTCGTGCTCCTCCCGCTGCTGTTCGCCGCGGCGGGCTTCGCCTCGCGCGAGAGGCGGCGGTGGCAGAATCTCGCCCGTTGCGCCCTGGCGGCGGGCCTGCCGCTTCTCCTCATGGCGGCGCAACGCCAGGCGGCGACGGGCCGCTTCGCCCTCACCTCGGAGCATTCGGGAGCGGCGGTCCTGGGAGCGTACATTCCCGGCGCCACGGCGAATGCCTGGGCGGATCCGCTCCCCTTCATCGCCGCGGTCGAGCCCGCCCTCCTGGAAGACGTCGGAGCGCTGCGGCGGCAGGCGATGCGGCTGGCCTTGCGGGAAGCGCTACGGAGGCCGGCCTTCCACGCCGCGCGCATCCTCGCCGCCACGGCCAACTTCCTGATCGCGGGCGAGGCGGAAAACTTCTATTGGTGCCTCCTGGCTCCGGAGGTCCTGCCGCCGGCCCGGCACGCGGCGGCGCTGGCCTTCGCCGCGCGCGCGGCCGTCGTCGTCCGGGTGGTGCTCGGCATCCTCCAGGCATTGTTTTTCGCCGCCGTGTTCCTGGCCTGGCGGCGAAGCCCGGCGGTGCTCGTCCTCGTCCTGGCGATCGGCCTCAAGGTCGCCCTGCACGCCGTCACGGTCTCTCAGGGGAGGTATTTCCTGGCGGTGACCGCGCTGCAGATCCTCGTCATCGCACTCGGCTGCTGGGAGGCGGCGCGGCAGCGGACCTTCCGCCGTCCGGCCGTCGCACTCTGCGCCGGCGCCGCGGTGGCAATCGCCCTCGCCGCTCTCGCGCCGCCTGGCCTGGCCTGGGTGCAGGCGCATGACGTGGACGCGCAGCGCACCTATCGGTTCGCCCTCAATGCGCAGGGCGGCGGCGGGTCGCTGCACTGCGTCATCGACCGCGGCCGGCTGACCGCCATCGCGATCCAGACGGAGGCGGCCCTGGAGACCTTCCACCCGGACCCCGCTCCGGGAGAAACAGCCGCGGCATCCTGCACGCTGGCAAGGGCTGGAGCATCCGTCCCTCTTGCCCTCCAAGTCTTTGATCCGTACGCTCCCGGCGGCCAGCCGGGTCGGATGAGCCAAAAAGTGGAGATCAACGGCGTCCAGGCCTTCAGTCACGATCTGGCTGATGAGCCGGGAAGCGGCTGGGCCGACGTTCCCTTGGGAGCGGCCGGCCCGGGTGTCAAGGAGACGGTTGTGATAATGCTCGTAGCGATTCATCCCGATCCGGGCCTTTCCTGGGGAAAGCTCGGACAGACCAGGTTTCGGCTCGTGCGGGCTGGGGCGACCCCTTGACTCACGCGGAGCCGCCGCGCAGCGACCCGGCCGAGGATCAGTACCGGCGGGAGCGGATCGCCCATTGGGACGGAGTTGCCAGCCGCTGGGGGCGCCGGGCCGGCCTGGCGGGCGCCTACCATCGGCGGCTGGAACGAATCTACCGATACCTGGTGCCGCCCGGCCTCAAGGTGCTGGAGCTCGGCTGCGGCACGGGGGACCTGCTGGCGGCCCTCCAACCCGCGGTGGGCGTGGGCATCGACTTCTCCGGCGAGATGGTGGGGCGGGCCGCCGAGCGGCACCCCGGCCTGCGGTTCCTGGAAGCTGACGCCCACTGTATCAGCGGGCGCGGCGGGCTCGGCGAGACCTTCGACGTGGTCATCCTCTCCGATCTGATCAACGACGCCTGGGACATCCAGAAGCTGCTGGCGCAGGTCGCGCCGCTCACCACCCGGCGCACACGAGTGATCGTCAACTTCTACAGCCGGCTGTGGGGGCTGCCGCTCGCCATCGGCCAACGGTTGGGGCTTGCCCGCCCCATCCTCTATCAGAACTGGCTCACCGTTCCCGACGTCGAGAATCTTCTGCGGCTGGCCGGTTTCCAGCCCATCCGCGCCTGGCAGGAGATCCTGCTGCCGCTGCCCATTCCGCTGCTGGCGCCGCTGTGCAACCGGTTCCTGGCCCGCCTCTGGCCCTTCCGCCATCTTGCCTTGAGCAACTTCCTGGTGGCCCGGCCGAAACCTCGGCCGCTGCCGGAGGAGCCGGCCGTCTCGGTGATCGTGCCGGCGCGCAACGAGGAAGGGAACATCCCCAACATCTTCGCGCGCACGCCGGAGATGGGCGCCGGCACGGAGCTCATCTTCGTCGAGGGTCACTCGCAGGACGGCACCTGGGCGGCCATCGAGCGCGAGATCGCGGCTCATCCCGAGCGGCGAGCCAGGGCCTTTCGACAGACCGGTAAAGGCAAGGGGGACGCCGTCCGCCTCGGCTTTGCCCAGGCGAGCGGCGACGTGCTGATGATCCTCGACGCCGATTTGACCGTCCCACCCGAGGATCTCCCCCGCTTCTACGAGGTGCTGCGCTTGGGCGAGGGCGAATTCGTCAACGGCGTGCGGCTCGTCTATCCGATGGAAAAAGAGGCGATGCGCTTCGCCAACCTGCTGGGCAACAAGTTCTTCAGCCTCGCCTTCTCCTGGCTCCTGGGGCAGCCGGTGAAGGACACCCTTTGCGGCACCAAGGTGTTGCGCCGTCCGGACTACGAGACCCTGGCCGCCAACCGCTCCCACTTCGGGGACTTCGACCCGTTCGGCGATTACGACCTCCTGTTCGGCGCCGCCAAGCTGGGCCTGGAGATCGTCGAGGTGCCGGTGCGCTACCGCGAGCGCACCTACGGCACCACCAACATCCAGCGCTGGAGCCACGGCTGGCTGCTGCTCAAGATGTGCGCCTTCGCCGCCGGACGGATCAAATTTATTTAATGGGCATCTCGGCGCGCTGGCTGGAGCATCCGCTCACCCGGGGGCTCGACATCGACGACCCGCGGACCACCCGGCTGCGCCGGCGGATCCTGGCCGAGAAGCCTTTCCTGCGCCGCGTCTACGCGGACTGGTATCGGTCTCTCGCCTCCTCGCTCCCGGGCGGCGCGGGAGGCGTGCTGGAGCTGGGGTCGGGCGCCGGCTTCATGGCCGACTTCGTGCCGGGCCTGGTGCGCTCGGAAGTCTTCTACGCTCCGGGCCTCGACGTCGTCCTCAGCGGGCTCGAGCTGCCCTTCGCCGCCGGCGCCTTGCGGGGGATCGTGATGACGAACGTTCTCCACCACCTGCCGCGGCCCCTCGACTTCCTGGCGGAGGCGGCGCGCTGCGTGCGACCAGGCGGCGTGGTCGCGATGATCGAGCCGTGGGTCACTCCCTGGTCGCGGTTCGTCTATACCCATTTCCACCATGAAGCGTTCCTGCCCGAGGCGCCCGATTGGGAAATCGCCCCCGGCGGACCGCTGTCGGCGGCCAACGGCGCTCTCCCCTGGATCCTCTTCCAGCGCGACCGGGCGCGGCTCCAGCGCGCGGCGCCCGAGTGGCACGTCCGCTCGACCGCGCCCATCATGCCGTTTCGCTACCTGGTTTCCGGCGGCGTCTCCCTACGCACCTTCATGCCGGCCGCGAGCTATCCGCTCTGGCGGGCCTTCGAGGGGCTCCTGTCGCCGTGGTCCGGCCGGCTGGCCATGTTCGCCCACGTGGTGCTCGAACGGCGGGCGGCGTGAAAGGGGATCCGCTGGCCCACGGCCTGGGCCGGATCGTCACCCGGGCGCTCCTCTCTCCGGCGCTGCGCGGGATGCGCCCGGCCCGTGCCCTCTACGCCGCTCTCTACCTGTGGGGCAAGCGCATCGCCGAGCCCCGGCAGCGGCAGTTTTTCGCCGCTCAAGTCGAGCCCGGCATGGTCGTCTTCGACGTGGGAGCCAACCTGGGCTTCTACACTACGCTTCTGGCAGACCTCGTGGGGCTCAGCGGCCGCGTCCACGCCTTCGAGCCCGACCCGCTGAGCTTCGGCATCCTGGCTCGGCGAACGGCGAAGCGTGCCAACGTCGAGAGCCACCAGACGGCGGTGGGCGACCATACCGGCAGCATTACTCTCTACTGCCACCGCTCGAACCGCGCCGACAACCGCGTTCACCCCTCGCTGGGCGAAGAGACCGCCGAGGCCGTCGAGGTCCCCCTCACCACGCTCGACGACTACTGCGCCGCCCGCGGCATCTCCCGCATCGACGCCGTCAAGATCGACGTCCAGGGCGCCGAGGTGGCCGTCCTCGCGGGCTTCGAGCGTGCCCTCGCCCGCACCCGGCCGCGCTGGCTGCTGATCGAATTCTCGCCCGCCCATCTGCGCGCCGCCGGTTCGAGCCCGGAGGCCTTCTGGACCATCCTGGATGCCCTGGGTTTCGATCCGTGGGGCTTCGGGAACGACGGACGGGCCTTCCCGATCGACGATACGGTGGAGCTTTCGCGGCGATACGAGGCCGGATATACGGATCTCTGGGCGCGGCGGCGGTGAGGCTACGGGACGAGGCGCCGAAGCTCGCGGGCGAGCGCGACCAGGGCGGGCTCCGGCGCGAACCGCGCCAGGACCGACTCCCGCGCCTGCCGGCCCAGCGCTTCCCGAAGCCCGGCGTTTCCCAGCAGCTCCTGGAGGCAGCCGGCGGCGGACTCGGCCGAGCCGGGCTGGAAGAGACTGCCCGTCTGCCCCGGCTCCACCAGCTCGGGAAATGGGATTTGGTTCGGCACCGCCACTGCACAGCGCCGGGCCATGGCCTCGGCGATGGTGAGGCCGAAGGACTCGGCGCGCGAGGTCGACACCACGGCGCCTCCCGATTCGCGCACGGCGTCGAGGATAGTCGGAATGCGGCCATGGGCGAGGGCCCCAAACCACCGTAGGCGGCGCAGGACCTTCTCGTTCCTGGCCTTTTCCAGCAGCGTCGCCGAGCCGTCGGAGTCGACAGCTTTGCCGACGATCCAGGCCTCATGCTCGACGCCGCGGCGGGCGAGGAGGCCGGAGATCTCCACGAATCCCTGCCAGTTCTTGTGATCGTCCAGGCGGCCGATCCAAGCCACTACGGGCCGCGGCGGCGGCGCCGGGAAGGAGGGCGGCTCGGTCACGAACTCCCGGCGCAGCGGATTGGGGACCACCCGCACCTCGATCCCTTCGTCCAAACGTTCCAGGACCAGCCACCGTTGCCCCTCGGAAGGAACGAACACCGCCGCCGGCCGGAAGGCGGCAAGGCCGCGCAGGTACTCGATGTTCGCCAGGTAGGTGGAATGGCACTCCAGGACCAGCCTTAACGATCCGGCGCTTGCAAAACCGGGGAGAACCTCCTCGGAGTCGATCGAGCAGAGCAGGTCGAAGCCTTCCCGCCGCGCATAGCGCAGGCAGTCGTCGACGGGTCCGACGTGGAGGCGATCCGCGCAGCCGTGGAAGATCGAACGGCCGCCGTAGTCGTGGAAGAACCAGGCGTGCGCCTCGATCCCCGCCGGCGCGAGCCCCTCCAGCCGGGCGCGCAGCACGGCCTCGACGCCGCCCAGGGTCAGGTACTTGTAGACGAAGAGGACCTTCATGGCCCGACCCCGAGCAGGGCCCGCTTCTCCGCCACCCGCTGCCGCCCCGCCGCGAGCGCGGCCAGCAACTCACCGACGCGATGGTCCCAGGTGCAGCCGGCGGCGAAGGCGCGGCGGGCGTCGATCTCCTCGCCGGTGCCGCGGCCGGCGGCGCGCTCGATCTCGCGCACGAAGTTTTCGACGCCCTCAGTATGGACCACGAAGGCTTCTCCGCCGGCCGGCGGATAGACGCCCGTCGCCACCACGGGCAGGCCCATCGCCAGGTACTCGTAGGTCTTGATGGGATCGGCCCCGGCCGCCAGCCGGTCGGGCTTGAAGGGGATGACGGCCACGTCCCAGTTGGCGGCGAAGGCGGCAAGGTCCGTCTGCGGCTGCTTGCCGAGCAGCTCGACGTTCGGCGGCAGCTTCACTCCCTCGGGGCTGCCGCCGTAGCCGATGAGATAGAAACGCCAGGCCGGGCGGCGGCCGGCGGCCGCGGCGATCAGCTCCCAGTCGAACCAGGCGCCCGCCAGGTAGCCGAAGTAGCCCACCGTCAGCTCGCCGCGGACGAGGGGCCGCGGCTCCCGCAGCGCCTCGATCCCGGGTTTGAGGCCATTTCCAAGAACCTCGACGGCGGCGCCGCCCAACTCGCGAATCCGGCCGGCCAGGCTGCCGTTGACGGCGAAGAGGGCGTCGGAGGCGCCGATCTGGTGGCGCTCGTACTCCTCGTCGTACCAGATCGCCTGGCCCACACGCTGGAACTCCTCCCAGTCGTCGAGCACGTCGTAGACGGTGATCCAGCCCGCCGAATTGGCTGCCGAAAGGGTCGCGAAAAAACCGGGGTGGGGAAATTCGAACAGCGCGATGCGCTCGCTCCCCTCGAAGGCGGCAGTCAGCATCTCCGGCTGCTTCGTCACCACGTCGATGGGGATCTGGACGATCCCATCGGCCAGCCGGTCCTGCGGGCGCCACTCGTTGTCCCACCAGCGCCAGTAAACGAAGACGACAGGCACGCCGCGCCGAGCGAGTGCCAAGGCGAGTTGCGTAGGCCGCTGCCCTTCGCTCTCCAGCAGTTGGGTGGCGGAAAAGATCGCCACTACGGGGCCAAGCCCCGACTCACGGACCCGCTCCTCGAAAGCGAGAAGATCAGCCCGAAAATCGGGACCCTGCTCGGCGGCTGGGGAGCTGGCCTTAGCGCCCCCCGTCCCCTCCCGCCAGGCGGCGTCTGAGCCAGCCGGATCGACCGCACCCAGCAGCCTGGCCACTCCGCGCCGCGCCCGACGGTAGAGTTTGTGGCGGCGCGAGCCCGCGGGGAAAACCCGCCGCATCAATCTCCAGAACTTCGACATCAGGCGGTAGGCAAGCGTCCGCTCGAAGGCCGTCAGCCGGCGGTCGAGATCGTTGCGCTCGGCGAGAATCAGATCGCGCTGCTGGCGCAGGCCCGCCTTTTCCAGCTCAACCGCCTGGAGCGACTCCCGAGCGCTCGCCTGGAGACGATCGCTTTCCGCGATGCGGGCGGCGAGCTCCTTCCGCAAGAGAGCGCTCTCCACTTCCAGGCGAAAAGCGGCGACAGCCTTGTCGGCGGCCAGCTCTCCCAGGAGTTGGTGTGCTGCGAAAGATGTCGGCCGCTCCGTTTCGAGGATCTCGATGGCCAGGTCGGCGCTCCTCGCCGCCCGGCGTTTCATCTCGCCGCCGAAACCGGCGGCAGGCCGGCGCGCTCCCTCCAGGACAGCGGCAACGGCCTCGGCCCGCCAATTCTCTGGCGGCAGGGCGAGATCGGCCAATCCCGCCACGGAGAAAAGGGCGACAACCTTGGGGTCGTAGGCCAGGGCGGCGACCGGCATCTCCGCGGCGAGGGCGAAAAGGGCGGCGTGATAGCGCATCGCCAGTACCCTGGAGCACCGCCCCACGAGGCCCGCCAGCTCCTGCGGAGCGAGGCGCCGCTCGACGAGGATGGCGCGGCCGGGGTCGGCGAGCCGCTGCCGGACCCGGCGATGAACGGCCGCGTCCTCCTCAGGCTGAAAAGGGAGGAACAGCAGCCGCTCGCCGCCCTTTCCGGCGGCGAGAACGCGCTCCAGTCCCGTCGCCACCTCGGCCTCCCACACCGCCGGATCGGCGCCGAAGCTCCAGGGGCGGAGGGCGACGCCGATCGGCCGATCGTCCGCGGCGAGGCCAAGATCTGCCCGCAGAGCCTCCAGCGGCTCTCCCCGCGCCGGCTCCAGGCCCCAGGCAGCGTCGGCGGCCACCTCGACGGCGGCAGATCCCGCGACGGCCAAGCCGAGGGCGGCGAGCTCGGCGAGCGACTCGGGATCGCGCACGGTCGCGCCGGCGCACAGCTCGAAGGCGGCGCGGGTCAGCCGGCGCCCCAACTCGGTGCGCAACGGTCCGGCGCCGACGGCGAAGAGCAGGACCGGGCGGTCCAGCCAGGCGCCGAGCAGGCAATAGCCGGCGTAGAACGGCAGACCGCCGGAGCGGGGAGTGAAGATGCTGTCGAGAGGGACGTCCCAGTAGTCCTGAAACAGACCGCCGCCGCCGAGGATCACCAGGTCGCAGGAGCGGACCGCGGCGGCCATGGCAGGCAGGTCGTCGCGGTTGACGGCGGCGACGCCGTGCAGGGCCGTGGTGGCCGCCGGATCGCCGGAGGCCACGACCAGGTCGAGATCCGGTCTGCGGGCGCGCAGCGCCGCGAGCAGGGCGCCGAGAATCGCTTCGTCGCCGGCGTTGCCGAATCCGTAATACCCGGCGACGAGGACCCTCCGCGCCTCTTTCGGCATGAAGCTCCGCCTGGGCTCAAGCCACGGCGACGGCCGGCGAAGCCGCCGCGCCCGCTCGCGGACAGAAGGGCGTCCAGGGCTCGCCCGCGAGGATGGCGGCGATGCGCTCCGCGGCGCGGCCGTCGCCATAGGGATTGATCGCCCGCGCCATGGCGGTGTAGGCCGCCTCCGAGGTGAGCAGCTCCGCGGCGGCGGCGAAGATCCGCTCGCGGTCGGTGCCCACGAGTCGCGCCACGCCGGCCTCCACTCCTTCCGGCCGCTCGGTGGTCTCGCGCAGCACCAGCACCGGCTTGCCGAAGACGGGCGCTTCCTCCTGGAGACCGCCGCTGTCGGTGAGCACGAAGCGGCAGCGCGCCAGACGCCGCACCAGCGCGCCGTAGTCGAGAGGGTCGTGGAGCTCGAGGTTGCGCAGGCCGGCGAGCCGGGCGAAGGCCGGCTCCCGCACGTTGGGGTTGCGATGCACGGGATAGATCCAGGTGACGTCCGGAAAGGTTTCGGCCAGCCGCCGCAGGGCCGCGAAGATCTCGGACAGCGGCGCACCGAAGCTCTCGCGGCGATGGACCGTGATCAGCACCTCGGGGCGCAGCGGCGGCGTTTCCTGATCCAGGGGGATCGATTGCAGGGCGTCGATCACCGTGTTGCCCACCACGTGGACGCGGGCGGCGTCGCACCCTTCAGCGAGGAGGGCGCGGGCAGCCCGCTCGGTGGGCGCGAAAAGAGCGGCAGCCAGGGCGTCGATGACCCGCCGGTTGGCCTCCTCGGGAAACGGCCGCGCCAGGTCGCCGGTGCGCAGCCCCGCCTCCACGTGACCCACGCGCACGCCGCGGTGGAAGGCGGCAAGGGCGGCGGCCATGGCCGTCGTCGTGTCCCCCTGGACCAGCAGCCAATCGGGCGGATGGCCGGTGAGCACCGTGTCGAGGGCGGCGAGGGCGGCGGCGGCGAGCCCGTTGAGCGTCTGGCCGCGCTGCATGAGCCGCAGATCGAGGTCCGGCGCCAGCCCCATCAGGTCGTGGACCTGGTCGAGCAGCTCCCGATGCTGGCCGGTGGTGCAGACGGTCACCGCGAAGGCGCCGCCACGCCGCCGCAGGGCCTCGACCACAGGGGCCATCTTGATCGCCTCGGGGCGGGTGCCGTAGACGACGAGAATCTTGAGCTGCGAGCCTTCCATGACGTGCGCGGGGACTATATCCCGGCCGGCAGCATCCGGTCACATGGTTTAGAATCCCCCGGCTTGCCAAAGAGATCCGGATGCGTCTCGACGTCACCCTTCCCACCTGCCTGCGCGTCTTCCACATTGGCGGCTACTGGCGCGGCGCCAACGACATGGTGCGGCAGATGATGCTGGGCCTGCGCGCGGCGGGAGCCGAAGTGCTCGAGTACAGCACCGACGAGCACCGCGAGGCGCTCGACACCGAGGGGCGGCTCTACGACCGCGGCACGACCGGACCGGTCTGGCTGCGCTGGGAGCATTTGCGCGAGCCGCTCGAACGCTTCGCTCCCCATCTCGTGGTGTGCAACGCCGGGGGCCTGAGCTTCCGCCCCGACGTCGCCCGCAAGCTGCGGCAGCGCACCTGCCTGCTGGGCATCGCCCTCTCCGATCCGGACGTCTTCGAGCCGGCGACCCGCCATTTCGCGGCCAACTTCGATCTCTTCCTCACCAATGCTCCCGGCTGCGTGCCCCGCTACCAGACCCTTGGCGCGCAGGCCGGGGTGCTGCCGATCGCCACCAACGAGGCGTTCTTCCATCCCGTGCCGGCGGACCCTGAGCTCGCCTGCGAGGTGCTGGTGCTGGGCCGCGCCCATCCGGACCGGGTGGAGCCGGTGAACGCGCTCGTTGAGAGCTTCGACACCCGAGTCTACGGCGAGGGTTGGGAGGAGCATGGCGTCGCCAGCCGCGGCCTGATCTACGGCGACGACGTGCTGGCGGCGCTCAGCTCGGCGCGGATCACGGTGATCTTCTTCCGCACCGGCGGCGGCCACGCCCTGGTCAAGGTCGGCCTCTTCGACTTCGCCGCCGCCGGCGCCCTGGTGCTCACCAATCGTTTCGCCGAGGTCGAGCCCTACTTCACCTATGGCCGCGAGATCGTCGGCTTCGACTCCACGGCAGAGCTGCTGGCGCAGGTTCGCCACTACCTCGACCACCCGGCGGAGGCCGAGGCGGTGCGCCGGGCCGGCCGCGCGCGGGTGCTCGCCGAGCACACCTGGCCGGCCGTCTGGCCTCGCATCCTGGCCAAGCTGGGCGAGGACCGAGTTTGATCCACAGCGGACCCTCGACCGTCACCGGAGGAGACCTCAGGCTACGGGAAATCACTCCCGCCGACGCCGCCGACCTTTACCGCTGGCGCATGGACCCGGCCAGCCGCGGCTACTTCCGCCATACTGGCGAGGTATCGTTCGCGGACCACGAAGCCTACCTGGCCTGCTACTTCCAGGCCGAGAACACCGACCGCTGGTTCGTCGTCGAGGCCGGCGGCGAGCCGGTGGGCGCCCTTGCCCTTTACGATCTCAGCGCCGGCGGCACCGCGGCCGAGTGGGGGCGGTTCGTCATCGCCCCCGAGCACCGCGGCCGGGGCTGGGGCCGGCGGAGCCTGGCGCTGCTCGTCGACCACGCCCGGGCGATCGGCGTCCGCGACCTGCGCTGCGAGGTGCTGGCCGGCAACGCCGCCGCCGAGGGGCTCTACCGCCGGCTCGGCTTTGCCGAGACCGGCTCCTACGAGCACGCCGGCCGGCGCTTCCTGCGCCTGGCGGCGCGACTGGAGACCTGATGGAGCCGATCCACCTCTTCGTGCCCACCTTCCGCATCGACGAATCGCTGGCGGAGATCCGCGAGTGCCTGGAGAAGGGCTGGACCGGGCTCGGCTTCAAGACCGTGGCCTTCGAAGCCGCCTGGAGCGCCTATACGGGCCTGCCGCACTGCCACTTCCTGAGCTCGGCGAGCGCCGGCCTCCACCTGGCCTTCAAGCTGCTCAAGGAGGCGGACGGCTGGCAGGCCGGCGACGAGGTGATCACCACTCCCCTGACCTTCGTCTCGACCAACCACGCCATCCTCTACGAGGATCTCCAGCCCGCCTTCGCCGACGTCGACGAGCACCTCTGCCTCGATCCGCGCTCGGTCGCCGAGCGGATCACTCCGCGCACCCGCGCCGTCTGCTTCGTGGGCCTGGGCGGCAACGCCGGGCGCTACGAGGAAGTGCGGGAGCTCTGCCGCGAGCGTGGGCTGCGCCTCGTCCTCGACGCGGCGCACATGGCGGGGACTTGGATGGGTGAGACCGGCAGGCATCACGCCGGCTGGGACGCCGATGCCACCGTCTTCTCGTTCCAGGCGGTGAAGAACCTGCCCACCGCCGACTCCGGGATGATCTGCTTCGCCGATCCGCGGCTCGACGCGGAGGTGCGCAAGTGGACCTGGCTGGGGATCAACAAGGACACCTACGCCCGCACTCTCGAAGGCGGCACCTACAAGTGGCTCTACGACGTCGAGCACGTGGGCTACAAGTATCACGGCAACTCGATCATGGCCGGCCTCGGCCTGGTGGCCGTCAAGTATCTGGAGGAGGACAACGAGCACCGACGGCGACTCGCCGCCTGGTACGACGAGGAGCTGACCGGCGAGCCGAATATTGACCGCGTGGCCATGATGCCGGGGACCATTCCCTCGCGCCATCTTTACCAGGTGATGGTGGACGACCGCGACGAGGTGATGGTGAGGATGAACGGGCGCGGAATCTTCCCCGGCGTCCATTATCGCGACAACACGCTGTACCGGATGTACGCCTACGCCGATGGCACGTGCCCGCGGGCGCGGCGGGCGAGCGAGAGGCTGATCTCGCTGCCGATGCACCTGCGCCTGGGACGGGAGGAGGTCCGGCGCGTGGCCGCGGCCCTGCGCGAGGCCGTGGCCGAGCAGAGCGGTGGCGCTCGTCGATAACCGGCCGCCGCGATGCTCTTCGTCCGTGATTTCCTGGCCGATCAGCGGGTTTTCCGCGCCGCCGGCGCTCCGGAGAGCCCGGCCGTCTCCGTCGTCCTCCCGACCTGGCGGCGACATCAGGGTGGCCTCCTTCGCCGCGCCGTCGAGAGCGTTCTCGGCCAGAGCTTCGGCGACCTCGAGCTGATCGCCGTCGACGACGGCTCGACCGACGGCACCCGCGACTTCCTGCTGGCGACACAGGCGGCCGATCCGCGGCTGGTCTACGTCCGGCACGAGCTCAACAGCGGGCTGCCGGCCTTGCGCGTCAACGAGGGAATCGAGCTCGCTCGCGGTCGGTATCTGGCTTTCCAGTTCGACGACGACGAATGGCTGGACGGTGCCCTCGAGGCTCTCGTCGAGCGGGCGCGGAGCTTGGCCGAGCCCGCCGTGGTCTTCGGCTCGGCGGTACTCTCGACGCGCGGCGGCGAGGAGTTGGTACTACCCGATGTCGAAGTCAACCTTCTTACTCTCTCCTACCAGAACCGGATCGCCAACAACAGCGTTATGGTCCCCCGCGCACTCCTTGACCTCTGCGGCCTGTACGACTGTCACGTCGGGATGCGGCGCTTCTGCGACTGGGACCTCTGGCTCCGGATTGCCCGGCGCGCGCAGCTCGTGCATGTCGACCAGCGGGTGAGCCGGGCAAACGTGGCGGAGGATTCCAACTCGATCGGCGCTTCGGTCCCCGCCGATCTGCCTCTCTTTCGTTATTTGAACGCCACCCCCCGGGATCATCTGCTGGTCCAGGCGCACTGGCGCGACTACGAGGTCGACGCCCTCCGGGTGGGCGAGGTCGAAGTGATCAAGGATCTACGACGGCGGCTGGAGGAAGACCACGTCAGGCCCTTCCACCACCGGCTGCGTCACGCGTTCCCGCATCTCGGCCCGCCGTCCCCGGCGCCGGTCCCGGCGGTCCGCAGCCTGCTCTACACCATGGACTCCTACTACGGTTCGTTCGAGCTCTGCATGGGGCACTACGACCTGCCGGCCTATCGCCGCGGGCTCGCCAAGAGTTACTACCAGCCGCTGTTCCAGATCGGTCCGAATTGGGAGCGCGACGCCGACCTGCTCCTGCTCGTCCGCACCGTGATGGAAGCCGGCGGACGGCTCGCCCGCGAGGCGACAGCCGCCGGCATCCCAACTGCTTATTACCTGGACGACGACCTCCTGCATCTCTACGAGTACGGCCCGCCGTTCGACGTCATGGCGCCGGGCACGCCGCGCCATGCCAACCTGCTCGACCAGCTCTCCCACGTCGACGCGGTGTGGGCCACGAGTCCGGTGATCGCCGAGTCCGTCCGTCCCCACAACCCGCGGATCGTTCCCCACAACGGCTCGGTGCCCGAGGAGTGGCTGCCGGCCGAGCTGCCGCCGCGCGGGCGGCCGGTCCGCATCGGCTACGTCGGCGGCGGTTACCGGCTCGACGAGTTCCGCGTCATCTGGGCGGCGCTCGAGCGGCTCTCGTCGGAGCTCGGCGACGAGCTGGTCTTCGAGTTCTGGGGGCTCGACGCGAGCGGGCTCCCGGCCCTGGCCTCGCCCATCGTGACGCGGCCTTTCTGTCACGGCTATCAGGAATTCGTCGACCGGTTGGTCCGGGCCCGCTTCGACGTCCTCCTGACCCCCCTCCTCGACCAACCCCGCCAGCGCCTCGCCAAGTCTCCGAGCAAGTACTACCAGACAGCCGTGGCGGGCGCCCTGGGCATTTTCTCCGACGTGCCGCCTTATGCCATGCTCCCCCACGGGCTGACCTGCCTCAAGGCGGCCAACGATCCGGACTCCTGGCTCGCCGCCCTCCGCGAGGCGGTCACCATGCCGCCCGAGCGCTTCGACCGCCTGCGCCGAGCCATGGTGGAGCACGTGCGCCGGGAGTACACCGAGCGAGCCCAGATCCACCTCCACGAGGCGGCGGTGCGAGCGACGGAATTCCACGCCGCCACCCGCGAGCGCCGGGGGGAGGACGGCCGGCCCCCCGTCGCCTTCGCGGCCGGGATGGCAGCGACCGCCGCGATCGCGCGTGAATATGGAATCGAGACCGTCGAAGCGCCGCAGGGCACGGAGGACGTCCGGGTCTTCCTGGATCGCTGGCGGCCGGCCCTGGTGCACGCGCCGGACCCCGCGCCCGCCCTGCGCGCCAGCTGCGGCGAACGGGGCATCCCCCTGCTGTCCTCCCCGGAACCACGGGGGGCGAGCGAGCTGTTCACGCTCTACAACCAAGTGCTCGCGGATTTCTCCTCCCGGACGCCGGCGGAGCCGCCCCCGCCTTCCCGGCGCGACCGTCTCCGCGGCTTGGCGCAGACGCTGGGGATCTATCGCCCCCTTTCGCGCCTCTACTGGTCGCGGCGCCGCAAGCGCGTCCTGGTGACCTACGACAACGACACGGTGTCGGTCTTCCTCTTCTGGCAGCACGTCCTGCCGCGGCTGGAGGCCGCCACGGACCGGCAGTGGCTCCTGCTGCCGGCCGGCCAGGTTCAGCCCCAGGACCTTTACAGCTTCCACACCGTGATCTCGGTGCGCGGACTGTCGCAACTGAGCCTCGCCATCCTGCGCCGGGCGAAGCGTTGCGGAGCGCGGACGATCTACGACACGGACGACAACCTGCTGCTCATCGACCAGGCGTTCTCCGATCCCGATGTGCCGTGGCGCCGGATTTTCGGCGACGCCCGGCCGGACATCGAGGAGATGCTCCGCGCGGCCGATGCCGTCAAGGTCTACGGCGAGCCGGCCGTCCCGTCGTTCCTCCCCTACAACCCCCGGGTGGTCGCGATCCGGCCGTACCAGATCCTGGATCGCGAATCGCCTCCCCCGGTGGCGGACCGCCGCCCCGTCACCGTGGGCTTTCTGGGCAGCTTCTTCAAGGACGACGAGTGGAGCCCGGTGACGGCGGCGATCCTCCGCGTTCTCGACGAAGGCCGCCCCGTCCGTTTCGAATTCTTCGGCTTCCTCCCCGCCGGCCTGGCCCACCGTCCCGAGATCTCGCATGTTCCCTGGCGATCCTCGTATCTCGAGTACCGGGAGACTCTTGCCGCCCTCGCCTGGGACATCGGCCTGGCGCCGCTGCGCGACCTCGAGTTCAACCGCGCCAAGAACAACGCCAAGTACCGGGAGTACGCCGCGGCGGGCATCGCCGGCATTTACTCCGACGCCGAGATCTACCGCACAACGATCGTCCATCGCGAGACCGGCCTGCTGGTTGCCCATGCGAGCGAGCAGGCCTGGTACGAGGCCATCCTGGAGCTGGCGATGGACGCGGAGCTCAGGCGGTCGATCCGGCGGAACGCCTTCGCAGACGTGCAAGCCAACTACCGGATCGAGGACTACGTGGGGAAGGTGGCGGCGTTGGTGGAAGGGCCGCTGCCGCCGCCTGCCGGGCGCGGGTGAGCACCTCGTCCGCCACGAAGCCGGCGAGCCGCACCCGCAAGGCCCTGGTCTGCGCGGACGCGACAGGCAGGCCCCGATAAACTTCTTCGGTTTGCCTCGCCGTCGCCGCCAGGCTGAAGGCGCGAGCCCGATCGCTCGCCGCCCGGCCCATCGTCTTCGCCGCCGCGGGATCGGCCAGCAGCCGGCGCAGACCATCCGCCAGCTCGCGCGGGCTGCCGGCGGAGACGAGCAGGCCGGAGACGCCGTCCTCCACGATCTCCTCCGGTCCGCCACAACGGGTCGCCACCACGGGCAGCCCCGCGGCGAGGGCCTCCAGGATCGCCAGCCCGAACCCCTCCGAATGCGAGGGATGGACGAGGGCCTCGGCGAGCGAAAAGAGATTGCGGATCTCGGGCTCGAAGCCGATCCGGCGTACGTGATTCTCGAGCCGCAATGCGGCGATGCGGGCGTCGAGGGCCGCGGAATAGCCGGCGTCACCCGCCTCGCCGGCCAGGACAAAGACCAGATCGGGAAACTCCTGCACCAACAGCGCCGCCGCCTCCACCAGGTCGAGCTGCCCTTTCCGCCGCTGGATGCCGCCGACGCTCGCCACCACCCGCGCCGAGCCTGAAATCCCGTAGCGGGCGAGGAGGGTCTCGCGATCGGCGACCGGCCGGGCGAGAAAGCGGTCCAGATCGAAGCCGTCAAAGATGACGGGCCGGGAGACCAATCGGCAGACTTCGGCGGTCTGCCTCTCGACACTCTGCGAGACGCAGATCACGGCATCGGCCAGGAGGTCGACGGCCGACAGGAAGAACCTGACATCGTCCAGATAGGCGGGAGGGAAGCCGTCGCCGAAAAAGCCCCGGCTGTGCCACACGTGCGGCAATCCCAGGCTCGCCGCGGCCAGCGAGCCTTCCAGGGTGACGATGGTGTTGGTGTGGACGAGCTCGATTCGCTCGGCGGCCAGCAGCGCCGCAAGGCCGTCCACCCTATTCCCGAGCCCTTCGAGCTGGGCGAGGTGGTCCGCGGCGCTCCAGTGCGTGGCCGGAATCCACCAGGCGAGCGGCAGGATGCGGACGGGGATTCCCAGCGCCTCGATCTCAGCTCGCAGCGGGCCGTCCGCCGGCAGCACGGCGAGCGGCTCGATCTCCGCGCGGTCGAGCGCCGAAAGGAGGCGCACCAGGGCCATCTCGCTCCCCACTCCCGACTGGTGCGAGAGATAGGCGATCCGCTTCAAGCCGTCACCTTGCGGTCCGTCATCGCCTGCAGCATCGCGAGAAAGGCCGGCAGCACGCGCTCGGTGGCGAAGCGCTCCCGCACCAGCCGGCCGGCGTTCGCGGCGATCCGGCGCCGCAGATCCGGATCGGCTTCCAGCCTCTCCAGAGCCGCCGTCCAGGCCGCCTCCTCGTTCGCCACCAGCAGTCCCGTCTCGCCGTCGGTGACGATCTCCGTGTAGGGAGGCACCCGCGAGTAGATGCCCGCCGCGCCCACCGCCGCGGACTCCAGCAGCTTGATGGGAATCTTGGATGCCGAAAAGCGCGACGCGTCGAGCGGAGCGATCAGCACGTCGGGGCGCATCGCCGCGAGGGTGCGAGCGTAGGTCGCATAGTCGTGCTGCCAGGGGAAGAAAGTCAGGCGCTCGGCAGCAACCCCCCGCAGCTCCCCCGGCATTTCGTGAGCCATGATCAGCAGCTTGGCGCCGGGCCTCTTTTCCAGGAACCGCGCGAGACCGCGGAAACCCGAGTCCTCGAAGCGGGGCGAGCCGGCGAAACCCGCGAGGAACCCCGCCTTCCGGTCTTTTTCAGGCGCGGCGAAAAGCGACAGGTCGACGTTGGGCTCCAGCCGCAGCACCCGCCGCGCCCACGGTCTTACGTCCTCCTCCAGGACAGGATTGAAAACCAGCGTCGCGTCCGCCCGCCGCAGACCGTCCAGGAAGACCTCGAACGCCGGCTTGCCCGGCGTGAACAGGCCCTCGAAGCGCGGAAATTCGCGGCCCGCGGCGATCCAGTTGTCGTCGATCATCACCAGCGTCGGGATGCCCGCCGCGCCACACCGGTCGAGCAGCGCCGGCACTTCCGGGAAACGCGGCCGGCTGAAGATGGCAAGGTCGCACGCCGCGAGATCCTCCGGCCGGCAACGCTCGTAGAGGAGCGTCCGCCACGCCAGCCGCCCCGCGGTCCTACGGAAGAAGTTATGAAAAAAAAGCTCGTTGTGATGCGCGTCGAGAGGCCCCGAAAGAAGGACGACACTCAGCGGAGCCTTCCCTGGGAGCGCCCTCGTCCCACCAGCCGCCCCTCCGGCCACTGACTTGTCTTCTGCGTCTGGCATGAGCGACCTGGATGCTAAAGAGCCGGCAACGGAAGTGTCAACGATTGACAATTATTAGGCAAAATGCCGCAAGATTTTGGCAACCCGGATCGGGGTTTTCCCCTCAAACCCTTTGTTTTCAATGGCCCGGCTCCCAGGTATGGGGATTGCTCAGGGATAAGGTTTTCCGGTTGACCGCAAGTCGGGTTTGGTTGGGTCTATTTCCTGGCCGTCGGGTGAGGTTGGCACCCGCCGGCCGTTCTTTGTTTTCTCGCCCAGGCCGCTCGTAGACAGGTACGGATTTTGCTATCCTCCGAGTTCATGAAAAAAGGATGGATCGGAGTTCTTGGACCCTTGGGTCTCCTCGCCCTTTTCGGCTTCGCGGGCGTCGCTCCCGCCAATGCAGTGCCCGGCAGCTTCAGCACCATCACCCAGGTCACCGGCGGCCTGTCGAGTCCCATCGGCGTCACCAACGCCGGGGACGGCTCGGGCCGGCTGTTCGTCATCGAGCAGTGCGGACGCATCCGCATCTGGAATGGTACGGCGCTGCTTTCGACCCCCTTCCTTGACGTCGGCAGCACGGGGGCCAACCTGATCGCCTGCGGCGGTGAGCGCGGGCTTCTGGGTCTCGCCTTTCATCCCAACTATGTGACCAACGGCTTTTTCTACGTCTACTACACCCGCGCCAGCGACGGCGACATCACGGTCGCCCGCTACCACGTGTCGGCGAACCCCAATGTCGCGGATCAGGCCTCCGGTCTGGTCCTGCTGACCATCGACCACACGGCCCAGGCCAACCACAACGGCGGCCAGCTCGCCTTCGGCCCGGACGGCTACCTCTACATCGGCACCGGCGACGGCGGCGGCGGCGGCGATCCGTTCGAGAACGGGCAGAACATCAACGCGCTGCTGGCCAAGATCCTGCGCATCGACGTCAACGGCGACGACTTTCCCACCGATTCCAGCCGCAACTACGCCATCCCGCCGACCAACCCCTTCGCCGGCGCCACTGCCGGCGCCGACGAGGTCTGGGCCTACGGCCTGCGCAATCCCTGGCGCTTCAGCTTCGACCGCTTGACCGGCGACCTCTGGATCGGCGACGTCGGCCAGTCGGCCTGGGAGGAGATCGACTTCCAGACCGCCGGGGCCGCCGGCGGCAGGAACTACGGCTGGGACTGCCGGGAGGGTGCGCACAATTACACCGACACCAATGGCGACATGAACGCTGGCTGCCCGGGTCCGGTGCCGTTCACCGAGCCGGTCATGGAGTACGACCACTCGCTCGGCTGCTCGGTGACCGGCGGCTTCGTCTTCCGCAACCTGCCGACGCATTCGCTCTATGGGAACTACTTTTTCGGCGACTACTGCAGCGGCCGGATCTGGCGCGGAGTGCCGGGGGGCGGCGGGACTTTCACGCGGACGGACTACACCACCGCGGCGGCCAACATCACCAGCTTCGGACAGAGCGAGACCGGGCGCCTCTACTTTACCGACGTCACGGGCGGCACCCTCCAGTGGCTCGCTCCCTACACCTGGGCGGACGTCGGCCCCAACTACTTCGCGTGGCGCTACGTCGAGGCCGTCTCCGGGCAGGGAATCATCGGCGGCTGCGGCGGCGATAACTTCTGTCCGGAAGGGCTGATCAGCCGCGGCGAGATGGCGGTCTTCCTACTGCTGGCCAAGGAGGGCGCGGCGTATCTGCCGCCTTCCTGCACCACGCCCATGTTCGCCGACGTCCCCTGCTCGGACCCGCACGCCCCCTGGATCAACGAGCTCGTACGACGCGGCATCACCGCGGGCTGCGGCGGCGGCAACTACTGCCCCGGCTCCTCGGTGACCCGGAGCCAGATGGCCGTCTTTCTGCTGACGACCCTCGAAGGCAGCGGCTACAGTCCGCCTCCCTGCCCGCCCAGCACGTTCAGCGACGTGCCGTCGAACAGCCCCTTCTGCCCCTGGATCAAGGAGATCGCCGCCCGCGGCATCACCGCCGGCTGCGGCAGCGGACAGTTCTGCACCGAGAACCTCGTGACCCGGGGCCAGATGTCCGTGTTTCTCAGCACCAACTTCAGATTGTCCGCGCCGTAGGCGCGCCTTCGGCGACGCATCCTCCCCTCTCCTCACGGAGGGGGGAGGAAGACGCCAAGGATTGGAGGGCCGGCCGGCCCCTACTACGGTCCGACGACGTGGGTTGGGATGGCGAACGTGACCGACAGGAAGACGGACATCTGGCCGCGCAACACCAGCGTTTCCGGGCAGTAGTTGCCGCCGCCGCAGCCAGCGGTAACGCCCTGGGCCGCCACCTGGTTGATCCAGCCGCAGAACGGGCTGTTGGACGGCACGTCGAGGAACGTCGAGGGGGGACAGGGCGCCTGAGGTAAGCCGCGCGCCACCATCAGGAACACCGCCATCTGCGAGCGTGTGATGTTGCCGTCGGGGCAGTAAACGCCCGCGCCGCAGCCGCTGGTGATCCCCTCGCGCGCGATCTCGTTGATCCACGTGGCGTAGGGATGCGAGCACGGCACGTCGGTGAACATGGCGACCGTGCAGGCCGGCGGCGTGTAGCTGGCCCCGAACCTGGCGAGCAGGAGGAACTTGGCCATCTCCTTGCGCGTGATGGCATTGTTGGGGCAGAAGGTTCCAATGGCGCACTCCGGAATGACCTCGGCCGCATAGATCCCCTGAATGAAGGGGAAGAACGAGCTGGCCGTGGGGTTGTCGGAGAACGGGAAGGCGGGACCGATATAGCCCGTGCGCTGCGAGGCGAAGTCGTCCAGCCGGAAGGTTCCCGAAGTGCCGGCGTCGACGCCGGCAACGGCGCCCCAGCGGACGTAGTTGATCGTCAGGGTGTCGTTGTTCAACCCCGTGAGCCCCGTCTGAGGCCGGCCGTCGACCCAGATATCGAGCCGGCCGTTGTTGGCTCCCGAAGCGGTCGCCTTCGCCCAGTTGATCTCGATCGACCGCCAGGCATTGGCCAGTGAGATGGGAGTCGCGATCTGCGACTCGGTTCCCCCGTTGAGCCGGGCGAAGGCGGTGAGCTGCTTGACGCCGGCCGCCTGCCCCACCGACAGGCGCAGCACGGCGTTGCCGGTGATCGTGGGCGGCGCCGGATCGGCGCCGTCGTAGGCGACGAACAAATCGAACTGATCGCCGTCGGCCATCGTCAGGGTGCGCGGGTTGAAGTAGAAGCGCGCCCGGTACGTGGGCTCGGCAGCCGGATGGCTGCTCTGCACGAAGGCGGGATTCCGGTTGGGGGTCGCGACGTCGATCTCGAGTCCCTGGCTGCCGGCGAAGCGGGCCGAGCCGCCATTGTTGGGTACGCCGGGGCGGACCGTGAGGGTGCCCGCCAAGAGACCGGGCGTTGCCGCCAGGCTCAGACTCAGCGCGACAAGAAGGGAACGCTGCCTATTCACCATGAATGCTCTCCTCGTTACTGCCAAGTCAATGCCACGCGTTGAGAGTGCCGGTCTCGAAGCCATCGTTGAAAATCACCGACGAACCGGAAGTGAACGCCAGGCAACTTGGGTTGCCGCCGGCCGTCGTCACCACGTAACTGCTCATCCGCGAGGCCTCGCGGCCAGGCTGGACGCCAAAGGCGAAACCGGTTCCGAAGCTCAGGCCGATGTCGCCGAAGCTGCCGTTGACCAGATGGCAGTAGCTCATGATGGTACCACTGTGAGCTCCCGCCGGTCCGGGTAGGACCTGGCTGCCGCTGTAGCAGGCGCCATGGGTGTCGCTCTCACCGGAACGGCACTGATCGATCGGGCTCGCATTGCCAATGCCATTGTAGCAGTGAGAGTGGGGAGAATTGAAGTTGTGGCCGATCTCGTGGGAGACCGCCATGATGTCCCACATCACCGTCGGGCTGTTGATGTTGAACTGCCCCGTGAGACTGGCCGTGAAGCCGTAGCCGCCGCCCCAGGGCGTCGACTCCGCCCCCAGTGCGGGACACGACGCCGCCGCTTGACTATTGAACGGCGCGGCGCACAGCACGCCGACCCAGGCGATGCCCCCGCCGAGGTTCTTGCCGCTCATGAAATGGGCGGTGGTCCTGGAGACCCCGGTCCGGTTCTGGTTCCAGTACTTGCCGAACTCCATCAGGCCGCAGAGCGTGTCGGTCTGGGTCCACGGATCGCTGGCGGTCGTCCACAGGCTCACCGATGACACCAGCAGGGAGGTGTTGATCTCGTTGACGTAGATCGTCGACGAGTAGGCGAGGAGGTTGCCGATGTAGTTGGTGGCCGTCGTGGAGTTGTTGAACAGGGCATAGAACTCGAAATCCGTCTCGATCGCCACGCGGGCGGTGAACCCAGGCTGAACGGCGGTCACCGGGCCGTCACCGGGCCCGTGGCCGCAACCGCGGGCGCCGCCGAGGTCGAGCCTGCCAAGACGAGGTTCTCGAGCGGGTGCGGACTCTTGGGAAGGTCTGCGTTCGAGCAGGCGAACCCTTCTCCCCGGGACGCCTTGAGCAGCGACGGCGCCACCCGCCGCATTTCCAGCGGCAGGCCGGAGGCCTTGACCGGAGTCTCGTCGCCGCCGATGAAGTAGGTGTCGCCCGCCCGGGTCACGATCCCCTGCACCGTGGCGTCGGCGAGCACCGCCAAGACCACCCGCGAGCCCGGCTCGCCTTCCACCGTGCCCCGGAAGTACGAGTTCTTCGGCGCCGGCAGCACGGTCGACAGGCCGCCGTCGCCATGGACGGTGATCGTGGCGTCGCTGGCGAACACCTCGAAACGCTCCAGGGCGAAAGCCGTCGTCTCGCCCGTGTCCGCCACCTGGACGTCCTCCAGGCGCAGGCTGCCACCGGTGGGTGTCGACGCCGCCGCCCGAAGAAGCTCAAAGCTGCCGAAGGTCGGCACTGAGGGGCCAGCCGCCAAGGCTGGACCCGCCACGGCGAGTAGTAGGAACAGGATGCCGCACCTCAACGCGGCTCGATACCAGTACTGCATTGCTTCTCCTTCGCGTCTCGTGTCCGTCCCTTCACGCACATTCCATTTAGGAACCTGAGCACGGCATTTTGGGGGTCAGGCAAAGTTATGTCAATCAACGCATAAACAGGGCCGCCAATTCCTGTCAGCCCAAACTCTCATTCCGTGTCCAACCCGGGAGCGGCGTTTTCGGCCCTAGCCACATAGAATCAAAGCTTTAGCCTTTCACCTTCGAGTTGAGGTCCAGACTCTCTGCTTGGCTAGCGCAAAGTCCGGGCCAGCCGTTGGCGTGAAATAATTACGCGGCACGGCCTTTGCTGACGCGGGGGGCCATGGTACGTTCGCCCGGCGGCACGCTTTGGCGGAGAAGGGAGATCAGAAAGCGCGCATGTTCACGACGGCCTTGACACTCATGCAGTTCGGCTCCCAGCAGGGGCTCGGTATCTTCCGGTTTTTCGTTCAGGGCGGCCCGATGGGGAAGCTGGTCCTCGGCGTCCTGGTCCTCTTCTCGCTCGGCTCCTGGGCCATCGTCTTCGGCAAGCTGGTGCACTTCAGCCGCGCCAACCGCCAGAGCGAGAAGTTCATGGAGGCTTTCCATCGCAGCCAGCGCTTCAGCGAGGTCAACGCCATGGCGAGCAAGCTCGGCGCCTCGCCCCTGGTGGGCATCTTCCAGGCCGGCTACGCCGAGATCGACAGCCAGATCAAGAACGCCCCGGAGCCGGAGCGGCCGGGGGAGAAACGGGCCTACCGCATCAGCTCGATCACCGCCCTGGAGCGGACGCTGGCGCGCGCCGTCAACGTCGAGCTGCAGACGGTGACCCGCTGGACGGGGTTCCTCGCCACCACCGCCGCGGCGACGCCGTTCATCGGCCTCTTTGGCACGGTGTGGGGCATCATGCAGGCGTTCAACGACATCGGCCTCCAGGGCTCGACCTCGATCGTGGCGGTGGCTCCCGGCATCGCCGAGGCGCTGATCAACACCGCCGCCGGCCTCGCCGCCGCCATTCCCGCCCTCATCGCCTACAACTACTTCTCCCAGCATCTGCGCCGGCTGCGCACCCGGATGCAGGACTTCGTGCTCGAGTTCCTCAACCTGGCGGAGCGGAACTTCACTTAGGAGTAAAACGAGATGGCCTTCAATATGGGCGGCAGCAATGGCGACGACGACGAGCCGGTGATGGCGGACATCAACGTCACGCCCCTGGTGGACGTGATGCTGGTGCTGCTCATCATCTTCATGATCGCCGCGCCCATGCTCCACCAGGGAGTCGAGGTGGCGTTGCCGAAGGCCAACGCGCAAAACCTCCCGCTGCGCGTCCAGGACCCGCTGGTGGTCTCCATCGACCGCAACGGCCGGGTCTACCTGCGGGAGTCGGCGGTCGAAACCGAAGAGCTTGTAGCGCGGGTCAAGACCCAGATCGCCGCCCGCGGCGACGACACGGTGTTTCTGAAAGGCGACCGCGACGTTCCCTACGGCAAGGTGATCGAGGTGCTGGACCTGCTGCACCAGGGAGGAATCGTGCACGTGGGCATGGTGACGGATCGCGGGAGGAAGGACCGTACGTGAGCCTGGCGGTCGACCGCATCCTGGCGCAGCGCTCGCGGCGCGACAGCCGGCGACCGGAAGCCGCGAGCCTCGGCCTGGCCGTTCTCCTTCACGGCGGCGCCGTAGTCCTAGTCCTGTTGCTCCCCCGCCTCGCGCCGCCGCCCCCGCCGATGTCCTTCGTACCCGTGCAGATCATTCCCGCCGCCGCCCTCGGCGTACGCCGGCCCGCCAGCCGGCCGAAGGCCGCGACGCCGGAGACTCCCGCCCCCGAGCCCGTTCGCCCGGAGCCCGTGAAACCGGAGCCGCCCGCCAAACCGGAGCCCAAACCCGAAAAGATCGCCGCCAAGCCCCGCGACGACGTGCCCACGCTGCCGGACAAAACGACGAAAAAACCGGACAAGCTGGTAAAGCCGGCGCCGAATCCCCCGCCCCGTCCCGCCGCCGGCGGCACGGGAACGAACCCGGCCGGCACGGCGCCCCTGGGCACCCCTGAAGGCGAGCCCGGACGGCGCGGCTCGCCCACCGGCAATCCTCTCGGCACCTCATCCTTCGGCTCGCAGATCGCCGGCCTCGACAATCCGGACTTCAAGTTCGGCTACTACCTCGACCAGCTCCTGTCGGCCATCGACGCCAAGTGGGCGCGGCCACCTCTTGGCGATAAGGTGGAGTGCACCATCGGCTTCCGCATCCAGCGCGACGGCAGCATCACGGACCTGACGGTGGCCCGCTCCTCGGGCTACAATTCCTTCGACCTGGCGGCGTTGCGCGCGGTGCAGAACGCCTCCCCTTTCCCGCCCCTGCCGCGGGCTTACCGGAACGACTCCCTGGGCGTCAACCTCATCGTCCGCTGACCGATTCGAGGTGTCATGAGACCGAGATCCACCGCTCTCCCCATCCTTCTCTTCCTCCTGTTCTCGCTGGCGCTGGTGCTCGCCGGCGCCCAGCAACCTCCGTCGCCAGCTCCGACGCCGGCCACCGCGCCCAGCCAGCAACCGGGGCAGGTGACCCTCGTGCTTCCCGGCAACGGCCAGCAACGCAAGGTCAAGATCGCCTTCCCCGCCTTTCGCGGCCAGCTCGGCGGCGACGGCGCCGCCGCGGCCCGCGAGCTGGAGGAGACCGTACGGCGCGACCTCGACACCTCCGGCTACTTCGAGATCCAGGGCCCGGACGTGCTCTCCGGCCTGCACCTCACCGGCGACGTGCAGAAGGACCTCGCCGCCTACAAGTCCACCGGCAACGAGGTGATCCTCCTGGGCGAGGTCAAGAACGAGCAGGACCGGCTGGTCTTCGACGGCCGCGTGCTCGACGCCGGCAGCGGCCAGGCCGCCCTCGCCAAACGCTACCGGGGCCCTTACTCCGTCAGCCGGCGCATGGCCCACACCTTTGCCGACGAGGTCGTCCGCACCTTGATCGGCAGGCCGGGCATCGCCCTTTCCGCCATCGCCTTCACCTCCGACCGCACCGGCGCCAAGGAGATCTGGGTGATGGACTACGACGGCGCCAATCCGCGGAAGATCACCGGCCACCACTCGACCTCGATGTCGCCGGCCTGGAGCCCGGACGGCGCCTCGCTCGCCTACACCTCGTTCTTCAATGGGCCGCCGGGCCTCTACCTGGCCGATCTCGCGAGCGGCCGCAAGCGGCCGGTCGTCACCTCGGGAACCCTGAACACCAGCCCCAGCTTCTCGCCGGACGGCAAGCGCATCGCCTTCGCCCGCTCGCTGGACGGCAACGTCGAGATCTTCACCGCCGATCTCGACGGCGGCAACCTGCGCCGGCTGACCAACTCCGCCGCCATCGACACCAACCCGGCGTGGAGCCCCAAGGGAGGCAACATCGCCTTCACCTCCAGCCGCGCCAGCAACCCGCACATCTATTTGATGGACGCCGAAGGGGCCAACCAGCGGCGGCTCACCTTCGACGGCACCTACAACGACGGCGCCGCCTGGAGCCCCGAGGGCGACTTGATCGCCTATGCCAGCCGGCGCGACGGCCAGTTTCAGATCGCGGTCACCAACGTCGGCACCCTGGAGACCCAGGTACTGACCTCCGGGCCCGGCGAGAACGAGTCGCCCACCTTCTCGCCCGACGGGCGCCAGATCGCCTTCACCTCCCGCCGCAGCGGCCACAAGCAGATCTACGTCATGGCGCTCGACGGCAGCAAGCTGCGGCCCCTCACCGCCGAAGGGAACAACGACATGGCCGACTGGTCGCGCGGCGCGCCGCCCCAGTAGGCATGGAATTTGATACAGTGAGCCTTGGATCGCAAGCAGCACGACGAGAAATCGAGGAGAAGATCGCATGAACCGAAAATGGATGGCCTGGATCGTGGTTCCGGCGCTGTTGACCTTTATGTACGGCTGCCCGCACAAGAAGCCGAAGACGCCGCCGCCGGATCTCAACGTCGAGACGACGACGGTGCCCGCACCGGCGCCGGCTCCCGCACCGGCGACAGAAGTGACGCCGGCGCCGGCTCCCCCGGTCGCCGACAAGACCGAGGACCCGCTGCTCTCCTCCGATCTGCAGGTGGTCAACGAGGAGCTGCGCCGCCGCGGCTTCAGCCCGGACGTCTACTTCGACTACGACGAGAGCACCCTCTCCGACGACACCCGGCAGAAGCTGTCGCGCAACGCCGACCTGCTCAAGAGCCAGCCGCAGTTCTCGGTGACCATCGAGGGGCACGCCGACTCGCGCGGCACCAACGAGTACAACCTCGCCTTGGGCGAGCGCCGCGCCAGCGCCGTGCGCGACTACCTTTCCTCCCTGGGCGTCGCCGCCACCCGCATGCGCACCATTTCCTATGGCGAGGAGCGCCCCCTCTGCACCGAAGAGGTGGAAAGCTGCTGGTCGCAGAATCGCCGCGCCCACATGATCATCACCGGCCGCGCCAATATTGGCTAATGTTGGCTGACATCGGGCTGACATGAGACCGTTGCGTCGCCTTTTTCTTGCCGTCAGCCTCGCGGTGGCTCTCGCCGCCGCGGGCTGCGTCTCTTCTCAGGACATCCAGGGGTTGCAAAACCAGCTTTCCGACATCCAGAAGCAGATGCTCCAGCTCCAGAAGCAGGCCGGCGAGGCCCCCAGCAAGCAGGAGGTCACCAACCTGCAATCGAGCGTCGGCCAGCAGATGCAGGGGCTGCTCAAAACCGAAGCGGACATGCAGGTGAAGCTCCAGGATCTGTCGAGCCAGATCGAGGCTCTGCAGGCCAAGCTGGAGGACACCAACTTCCGCCTCTCCACGCTCTCGCAGCAGATCGCCACCACCAACCAGGAGCTGAAGGGCTTCCGCAGTCAGGCGGCGGCGGTGCCGGCGCCCGACGGCAGCACGACGGCGCCGCCACCCCAACCGCCGGCGGCCGGCGCCGGCGCCGATCCCAAGACGCTCTACGACTCTGCCTACAACGACTTCCTCAAGGGCAACTACGACCTCTCGATGCGGGAGTTCCAGGAGTACCTGGCGAACTTCCCCAACACCGACCTGTCGGACAACGCCACCTACTGGATCGGCGAGGGCTACTACCGCCAGAAGCGTTTCCGCCAGGCCATCGAGCAGTATGACGCCGTGCTGAGCCGCTTCCCGCGCAGCGACAAGACGGCGAGCGCCCTGCTCAAGAAGGGCTACGCCCACCTGGAGCTCGGCGAGCGCTCGCAGGGAGTCGTCCAGCTCCAGCACGTGGTGCGGCAGTACCCGACGAGCGACGAGGCCAACCTGGCTCGGGGCCGTCTGCGCGAAATGGGAGTTGACGTCCGGTAGGACTCAATGCTATAAAACTTTGCCGCACTCCGGTGCGGCTTCCGGGATTTTTCCCTTCACAACGCGAAGTCAAGCGAGACCACGAAGGAATCATGGCGAATGGCGAACACGAAGTCGGCTGAGAAGCGGAACCGTCAGAACCTCCAGGCGCGCGAGCGCAATCGCGGGCAGCGCTCACGCCTGCGCACCGCCATCAAGAGCCTGCGCTCGGTGGTGGCGTCCGGCGACGCGGCCAAGGCGGCCGAGCTGCTGCCCACAACGCTGGGGATCATCGACAAGATCGCCCAGAAGAAGGTCATCCACGCGAACACGGCGTCGCGTTACAAGTCCCGCCTCGCAAGAAAAGTCGCCGCCCTGGCGAAGTAGGGTCTCCCTTCCCCACCCAGGCTCTTGGGTCTCGCCGAGCGGTTCGCTCGGGGAGGCCGTGGTGTCTGCGGCTGGCCGCCCAGGCGTTAACTTGACTTCCAGCTTCCCCCGCCCGAAGACCCTCACCCTGCCCCTCTCCCGCCCCCTCCGCACCCCCCACACCGGGAGAGGGGTCGCGGCTGGAGCGTTGTTGCTTGTCTCCCTCTTCTCCCGGTGTGGGGGGTTGGGAGGGGGCGGGAGAAGAGGGTCGGGGTGATGAGGGTCTTGGGCGGGAGGCGCGCTCCCTGCTTGAAACGAATTCCTCTTCGGCGCGCCTATGGAAAGTGGAACGCTTTCTCATTCGCGACCCAAAAGGAGGATAGACTGGAGTGGCCTTCCCGGCGACCCAGATCATGAGCGCGCAAACGGAGAGCGGTCTCCTCAGGTTGGCGATTGCCAAGGGCCTCCTGCGCTGGGAGGATCTCGACTCGGTCTCCGACCACCTGCCTCCCAGCTCCGGCAGCGCCGAGGATTCGCTTCTCCAAAGACGCTGGATCCGTGCGTTGGTCGACGCCGGATTTCTCACTCCCGACGCCGTCGCCGGCCTCGCCGCGGAGCTCGAGCGGTCGGGTGACGATCTCACGCCGGACCTGATGGCCGGCAGCAGCCCCTGGAACCGGCGCCGGTCGTCCTCTTCTGGACAGTTCTTCAGCCAGGACGTCGCGTCTCCGGGCTCCGCCGAGGGGCTCGACCTCGCCCCCGAATACCGCTTCCTCACGGACTGGAGCCGCTACCAGGTCGAGCGCCTCCTGGGCACCGGTGGCATGGGCACGGTGTACAAGGCGTTCGATCCCACACTCGGACGCTACGTCGCCCTCAAGTTCCTGCACCGCAACGACGACGATCACACGCAGCGCTTCCTGCGCGAGGCGCGGGCCCAGGCGCGCATCGCCCACCCTCACGTCTGCCAGGTGCACGAGGTGGGCGAGGTCGAGGGACGCCCGTACATTGCCATGCAGTTCATCGACGGCCGGAGCCTCGGCGAGCTGTGCGATGAGCTGACGGTCGAAACCAAGGTCCGGCTCATCCGCGACGTGGCGCGGGCCGTCCACGCTGCCCACCGCAACGGCCTCATCCACCGCGACCTCAAACCGGGCAACATCCTGCTGGTGCGGGACGAGTCCGGCGAGCTCCATCCTTTCGTCGTGGACTTCGGCCTTGCCCAGGAGCAGGACGAGACCGCCCTCTCCCGCACCGGGATGATCAGCGGCACCCCGGCCTATATCTCGCCCGAGCAGGCGCAGGGCAAGCCGCTCGACCGGCGGACGGACGTCTACAGCCTGGGCGTCGTGCTCTACGAGCTGCTGGCCGGCTTTCCGCCCTTCAAAGGCTCCAATCTGGCCCGCATCCTCGTCCAGCTCGTCCAGGAGGACGCCAAGCCCCTGCGCCAATACGATCCCGCCATCCCCGAAGACCTGGAAACCCTCGTCGCCAAATGCCTCGAGAAGGACCCGGCCCGGCGTTACGACTCCGCCCGCGATCTCGCCGAGGACCTCGACCGCTTCCTGGAGGGCGACACCATCCTGGCCCGCCCGGCCGGCTGGGGATATCGGGCGAGGAAGCGGCTGCGCAAGCACAAGGCCCTGGCAATGGTGTCCGCGGCCGCCGTGTTGGCCTTGGTGGCCCTGGGTGCCTTCAGCGCACGGCAGCAGTGGAACGCGCGCGAACGAGCCGAGCTCGCCCAGCGTTTCGGGCAGCGTCTCGGCGAGCTCGAAAGCAGCATGATGTACGAGGCCTTCCTCCCCCGCCACGACATTTCGCCGCACAAACAGCGGCTGCGCCGGGAGATGGACGCCATCGCGGGAGAAATGAAGCGGCTCGGCGAGATCGCGCAAGGGCCTGGCAACCTCGCCATCGGGCAAGGTTACCTGGCGCTTCATCAGTATGAGACTGCGCGGGTCCATCTGGAGCGCGCGTGGCGAGCCGGTGAAAGAGACCCGCAGGTGGCGGTCGCCTTGGGAGAGGCATTGGCCGCCTCCTACGAACGAGCGCTCGAAGACAGCAGTCTTCTGGCCACCCCCGAAAACCTCGATCGCTCCTATCGTCAACCCGCCCTCTCCTACCTGCGAACGGCGGTCCGCGATCCCCAAGGCGCTCCCTATGTCGCCGGGCTCATCGCCTATTTGGAGCGGCGCTATCCAGCAGCGCTGGCTGCGGCGCAAAAAGCGCAGCTCCAAAGCCCTTCGTTCTATAAGGCAGCTCAACTGGAGGGAATGATCTTTCTCTCACAAGGTACCGAGTCCGCCAACGCCGGCCGCTACCAAGAGGCTCAGGGCCTTTTCGATCGCGCTGGAGAGGTCTACCGGCAAGCTCTCGCCAAGGCGCCCAGCGAGCCCGGTCTTTACGCCGGCGATTGCGCCCGCTGGACCCGCTGGCTCGGCGCCACCATGGCTGTGCGCGACGTCCAACCGGCTGAAGTGGCCCGGACGCAGGAGGCTTGCGACCTCGCCCTGGCGGTGGACTCGGATCTCGCCGACGTCCTGGTCCTCAAGGCCGCCGTCTCCTGGCGGTTGGGCGATCAGGAGGTCAAGCGCGGAGCCGACCCGGGAGCCGACCTCACAGCAGGCATCCACCTTTCCGAACGCGCTATCGCTCTCGACAGCCGGGACGCCAGGGCCTTCAACTACCTCGCGCTCTCCCACCGGCTGCTGGCACAGTGGGAGCTGGCCCATGGACGCGATCCCGCGGAGCACATTCAGAAGGGGATCGCGGCCGCCCGCAAAGCCGTGGAAGCCCAACCCGAGATGGCCGCCGCCCACGCCAGTCTCGGCACCGAGTATCTGGTGCTGGTCCAGGCCCGGCAGCGTCGGGGACTCGATCCTACCAACGCCCTGGAAGCCGCAGCCGCGTGCTACCAGCGGTCCATAGCGCTCGATCCCAAGCGCGTGGCGTCGTACACCAACCTGGGGAACGCCTGGAAGTCCCTGGCCGAGGTCCAGGTGACGCAGGGCGTTGATCCCAGCGGCTCTGTCGGGAAAGCCGCCGCGGCATTCGAGCAGGCAGTGCGCCTGAATCCCCAGTACGCCCCGGCCCACAACAACCTGGGCAACGTCCAGCTCACTCTGGGCGAATACCTGCTGACCCGGGGAAGCGATCCTCGCCAAGCCCTGACCAACGCCGCCCGCAGCTACGAGCGTGCCCTTGCCATCAAACCCGACTACGGGTTTGCCCGCTTCAATCTCGGCACCACATACCGCAGCCTGGCCGAAGGAATCGCGGACCAGGGTCAGGATCCCGGGCTGGCGCTGGCTGCGGCCGACGCCGCCTTCGCTGAGTACCTCCGCCTCAACGCCAACGACGCGGACGCCTTCCTGGAGCAGGCCCGCGTCCGTCTCGTCGCCGCCCGCTGGAACTTGAAGCGAAAGGCGAGCCCCATCACTGCCCTCGGCCAGGCCGCCGCCGACCTCCAGCGAGCCGAAAAAGTCGACGCCAAGAATCCGGACGTCCTCTTCGCCCAGGCCCAGGTGGCTCGCTTCGAGGCCGAGGCCGCGGCGGACACCCACCGGGCGGCGCCGAGTCTGCGGGAAGGGCTGGAGCGGGTGGGCCGGGCCCTCGCCATCAACTCCGGCGAAGGGCGGTATCTGGCGCTGCGCGGTCTCCTTCTCTACCGCACTGCCCGGCTGGAAGCAGACGCCGACCGCCGGCGGGAAGGCGCCCGCCAGGCCGTGGCGTCGCTTCAGGCGGCGCTCAAGGCAAATCCTCTGCTGGATCGCGAGTACGGACCGGTGCTGGCGGATGCCCGCCTGGACGCCGGGATGACCGGACCGCCGCCCGTCAAGCTCTGAGCGCTCAGGCTTCCGGATCGCCCTGCGGCAGCGCGCCCTCGGCGATCAGCCGGTCGACAAGCTTCTGCCGCTGGCGCTTCCTCGTCAGGCGCCGCTTCAGAATGGCCACCATGGCAAGGAAGAAGACGGCGGTCACGGCGAGGGTGCCCTGAAGCTCGTAGGGAGTCTTGTCGAACAGGCCGACCACATTGGTATACACCACGGTGAGCAGCCCGATCCCGGAGCTGGCGGTGTAGGCCTGGAGGGCTTGCAGCGTGTCGAGCCGCTCGAGCTCGGTCAGCCGCAGCTCGTGCCGGCGGTGATACGCGTGCAGGTGAAGGAGAGCGAAGATGGCGAACACCGCCGCGATTCCCAGGCCGTAGATGGTCAACATCGGAGTGACGTCCTGCGGCCGGATCATTCTTTCCAGCGTACCGTTCGGCAGGCGGACCATCTTGCCGGCCCCGAGAATCCGGCCGACGGCCCAGCCCAGAATGAACTTCAGGGGAAAGACGAAGAACAGGACCACGAACAGCAGCGCCCCGTTGAGGATGGCCGTCGTGCGGTCCTCCAGCCCGTAGCGCCGGAAGAAGACGAACTGCCGGTACCAGAGAAGATACAAAACGGAGAAGGTCAGGGCGAACGAGGCGAAGCCGCGCATCGTCTCCAGCAGCTCGCCCGAGGTGCGAGGGACCTCCAGAGCCACGATCAGCAGCGTGACCGCGAAACCGAAGACGGCGTCGCTCAGGCCTTCCAGGCGGGAGATCTCGCGGCTGCGCCAGCGAAACTCGTGACGAGCCGTGGCGGAGTGACGATCGATGAGCTTCTCACGGAGCATGGGACTCCTTCGTGCGGTCAGCGCCGCAGAACGCCGATCGCCTCCAGGTCGTTCAGATATTCCGCCACCTCGGCGAAGGGCAGCGGACCGTAGATGGCGGCGAGGTCGTACCAGATCTGTTGCATCGTCCGCCGGCCGTCCACCAGGTTGAGGATCTCGTAGGCGTACTCGCCGCCCCCGCCCCACAGGCCCGTCCGCTTCGTCAAAGCCGGCGCCGCGATCCCCTTCGCCGTCGTGTGGTCCTGGAACCAGTCGTAGCCGAAGCCGCCCATGGGACCCTTGGGATCGGGCGCGCGACGATAGACGATCGTCATCCTGCGATCGGGCCTCGCCGGCACCGGTCCAATCAACCTGTCCAGCCCGGCGAGGAAGGCCGCCGCTTCCTTCTCGACGTCCGGCCCGGGTGAGGCGAAACGGCGGATCGAATCCACCACTCCGGCCTCGTAGGCGAGATGGAACCGCAGCAGATTGTCGACCTCGGCGGGCTCGCCGCTACGCCGCAGCCAATCCGCCCGGGCCAGGGTCTCCGCCGTGCGCTCCAGGCTCCCCCGCTTGACCTCCTGCCAGAGGGCCGGCACCTGGGCGGCGTCGAGCCCCGCCAGGTACCAGGCGCTGGCGGCGCCCAGGAAGGCGGCGCGTTCCAGCTTGGTGGGATCGATGTTGGCGACGCCGTCGGCGTGGGTGTGGATGTAGCGGTCCGGCCAGTCGTTGAGATAGATCGCCGGCACCCGGAACGAGCCCTCGCTCCACACTTCGTGGTCGCTCCCCTCGGTGAAGTCCACGAATTCGGCCTGGAGCGCCCGCTTGCTTCCCTCGGGGTCGACCAGCGGATAGGGTACGGCGCCCGTCGCCGCCAGGGCGTAGGACTGCTCGTTGACGAAGCGTCCGAAGGCGGCACCCACGTCGTTGACGAAAGTCGGCAGGCTCTTGGGCGAGCGGGTGACGTGGAAGACGGCCTTGGTGATCTCGGCGTCGCCGCCCACCATGTCCATGTGGATTACGGCCAGGGCGCGGGCGACGAATTCCGGCCGGGCGTTGAGCAGCGAGATCGTGCCCTCGATCTCCGGCGGCCAGACGAAACGGATCGTCCGCTTGGGTGCCGCGAGCTTCCCCTCGCGGATCAGCTTCGCCAGGGTGCGGCCCGTCTCCAGGATCGTGGCGCAACCGCTGGCGTTGTCGTTCGCCCCCGGCCGCTGATGGTCGAGGTGACAGGAGAGGACGATCTCGTGGGCGCGGTCCACACCCGGAATCACCGCCGTCGTGATGCTGTAGGCGCCGGGGTGCTGGCCGGCGCGGACGCTCGCCCGCAGGCGTACGGGCTGGCCCGCCGCCAGCCGCTCCTGCCAGGCCCGGGCCTGCTTCAGCGAGACCATGAAGGCGAACGTCTTGGGCGCCGGGAAGGTGTTGAGATGTCCCCAGCGCACCAGCGTCTCGTCCTCCTTCCACCAGCCCGTCTGCTGGTTCTGGGCGTAGGAGACGAGGCCGGCGGCGCTCCACTTGTCGACGGCCAGGGCGTAGGCGGCGCCCGGCTGGGATGAGGTCAGCACGAGCTTGCCTTTCACGTCTTTCCCTTGATAATCCGCCTCCGCCTTGCCGGCGCCCACGTCCACCAGCTCGGCCGCCACCTCACCGCCGGCACTGTCCTGGGCCAGCACGATGGGCCTTGACTCCCAGGAGGCGATCCTCTCCCCGTCGATCCAGGAGCCGCCTTCTTGCTTCTGCTCCCAAAGCTCCGCGAAATCCACGTCCCACGCCGGCCGCGAGCGCTGGGTGCCGTAGAAGATCGTGCCGTCGGCCGGAAGCTCGACGATCTCCACCTCGGAGAGGCCATAGTCCTTGGCCCGGTCGCGCACGCGCTCCGCCGCCGCCCGGAAGCCCCGCGAGCCGCGCATGCGGTGGAACAGGGTGAGGTCCTGAAGATTGCGCTTCGCCGCCGTCCCCGAAACCTCGGCAGCCAGGGCACGCACCACCGGCTCCGGCAGCAGCGGCGGCGGCGCGGTCGTCTGGGCCGAGAGGGCCGAGGCGGATAGGATCAGGCCCGCGACCACGGAACGCAAGGCGAACCTCTTCGATCTCATTATCAGCACCCTCCTGGAACGTCAGCGGACCGAGCGGAGTTTGCCATGGTATCCTGTTCTCCGAGACAGACACCATGGCGCGGAGTTCACTTAAAGTTCGAGATCTGGCCGAGCGGATCGAGTCCCTGGAACCGGAGGAACGTCTGGAGCTCCTACGGCGCGTGGTCACGCCTGAGTTGGAGCTTCGCCTGCTCGTCGAGGATCTGCAGCAAAAAGTCCCCGCCGCCGACTCGCGCGCGCTCACCCGAGACATCAACCGGACCGTTCGCGAGGTCCGTTCGAGGCGAAGCCTCTCCCCTACCTCCCGTACCTAGTAGGCGCCTTCGCAAACGCGAGCCACCGGCTTGATGGCCGCGTCCAGTCTCCAACGAGCGGTTCTCGACACCAACCTGGTGGTTCGGATCCTTATCTCCCCTTTCGGAGTGACGAGCCGACTCTTGGCGGCTCTGACGGAGCAGGCCTTCCAGTTCGTGACCTCCGAGACTCTCCTTGAGGAGCTGGTCGATGTCCTGGAGTATCCGCGCCTGCGGAAGTACGCGCCCTTTTCCGACCAGGATCTACGGCGAATCGTAGCAGTCCTCCGCCACGTGGCGTTGGTTGTCCCAGGCGACTATCAAGAGCTCGACAAAGTGCCGACCGATTTCAAGGACAACATTGTGATCTGTTGCGCCCTGGAATCAGAAGCCGAGTACATCGTGACCGATGATCGGCGTGACCTTCTTCCGCTCAAAGTAATTCGCTGTGCTGGTTATCGCCCGGTGCAGATTGTCAGCCCGCTTGCGTTCCTCCGCCTATTGGAACGCTGACCTCATCGTCACTCAGCCAAGCCGGCGCAGTTGCTCGCAGAGGCGGAGACGCTGTAGTCTTTGCCCACCAAGACGGGACCCTATACCTGATCCAGTTGTGTGCTCTGCCACCAGATGGTGGTCTACCAGTATGGGCCGAACGGAACGCAGGACATGGTGTTCACCGACTCCAGCTTCGTCTTCAGATCCAACTTGCGCGCCGGCGGCGACGCTGCCAAAGGCGGGGCGACGAGCAGTCCAAAATAAATCCGCGACGGCAGGAGCCTCGAACGACGACCCGCCATTCCCGCCCTGGCCCCTCCGGCGCACTCTGCTTAGAAGATGTCCTCGCAACCGTCACCGAACGGCGGCCGGCCGGTCCGTGTCGCCGTGCTGGGAAGCGGCATGGCCGGCCTCGCCGCCGCGGCAGCGCTCGCTCCGCGCTGTGGTCGGGTCACTGTCTTCGAGCGCGATGCTCCCCCCGACGAACGCGACCCGCGCAGGGGCGTACCCCAGGGACAGCATGGTCACGTCCTCCTCAAGGACGGCGAAAACGCGCTGGCGGAGACCTTCCCCGGATTGGTGGCAGAGCTTGAAGAGCGCGGCTCCTGCCGGGTGAGCTTCGGCTCCGAGCTGCGCTGGTTCCACCACGGCGTCTGGAAAGTGCCCTATGACACCGGGCCCGTCGTCCACATGCAAAGCCGCCCGTTCCTGGAATCGATCGTCCGCGAAAGGGTCACGAGCCTTGGCAACGTCGCCTTCCGGTACCGCACCGCCGTTCAAGGTCTGGAGATTACACAGGGCCGGGTGACGGCGGCCCGTGTGCGCGATGAGAGCGACGGCGCCGAGGAAACGGTGGCGGCCGACCTGATCGTCGACGCGACCGGCCGTGGTTGCTCACTGGTACGCCGACTTGCCGCCCAAGGCTACCCGGCGCCTCCCGAGGACCGTCTCACCCTCGACCTGCAGTACTCCTCCCGCCTCGTGCGGCCGTCGCCAAGCAAGGAGCGGCTATGGAAGGCCCTGCTGGTCTATCAGACGCCGCCTGCCAAGCGCCGGCTTGGCCTCATCTTTCCCATCGAGAGCGGACGCTGGATCGTGTCGCTGGGAGGCTACCTGGGAGAGCATCCGCCGGCAACTGACGACGGCTTCCTGGATTTCGCTCGCAGCCTGGAGCAGCCGGATCTCTTCGCCGCCCTCCGCGACGCCGAGCCGCTCTCCGAAATCCAGACGTTTCGCTTTCCCGCCGCGCGCTGGACCCCGTTTCGAGCGGATCCGGCGGTTCCCTGCCGGCCTGCTGCCGATCGGCGACACGGTTTGTAGCTTCGACCCGGTCTTCGGGCAGGGAATGTCAGTCGCCGCGCGCGGAGCCCGCCTGCTCGCCGCCCACGTCGCGCGGGATCCGGGGGCCGACAACCCCGGTCCCTACCTGCGCGCCCTGGCGCGGATCGTCGCCGTCCCCTGGCTCCTCACCTCCTCGGAAGACCTGCGCTACGAGCAGGTCGAGGGCCGGCGGCCAATCTGGCTGCCGTGGCTCCAGCGCTATACCCACCAACTCTTTCGCCTCACCGGCGCCAGCGCGCCCGACTATGACCGGCTGCTGCGCGTCCTCCACCTGATGGCGCCGCCGCCGCTCCTCTTTCATCCCGCCACGCTGGCGCGGGCGGTCCGGTTTACGGGGCGGTAAACCAGCTCACGTTGCGGCATTCGGACCTCACCTTGCGTCCTCGGAACCTCAACTCGCTGCATTTGGAGCTAACCTCGCCGTATTACAGCCTCATCTTGCTGCATTGCGACCTCTCTATGCGGCATTGCGTCCTCACTTTGCGGTAATGCGTCCTCACATTCTCTCGTTGGGACCTCGCATTGCCGCAAAGGGACCTCCCCATTTTGATTTTGGGACCTCCCATTCTGACTTTGGGACCTCGCATTCTGACTTTGCGACCTCTCTTTGCGGGATTGCGACCTCACATCGGGCCGTTGCGACCTCACATTTTGAGATTGCGACCTCACGTTCTGAGATTGCGACCTCACATTGGGGGATTGCGAGCTCTCGTTGCGGCATTGCGAGCTCTCATTTCCCCATGGGGACCTGTAGTCGAGACGCCGGGACCTCCCGCTGCGCCATTGGAACCTCCCGTTGAGACGTCGGGACCTTTCATCGAGACATTGAGAGCTCCCAAGGAGCCGGTGGGCGTGCCCATCGATCCCTTGGGCGCGCCCGATGAAGCGGCACGGCGGGCCGGCGTCAGCAAGTTTTTGAGTTATAATAGAAGGGATCCAATCGAAGAATCCAAGCGCCCCTTGGAGGAGTAGCTCATGGCGAAAAGTCCGCCCAAAAAGCAGGCTGTCGATCCCACTGAATCTCCGAAGCGGTCTCCAAAGCCGGCCCGGCCTGGTTCTCCGGGGAGGTTCTTCGATCCGAGAAACCTCGACCGCACGGTGATCGCCCTGCCGCTGCTGGAGGAGTTCGAGAAGGAGAAGGCCGGAGTGGCAGGGACCTCGCTCAAGCTTTACCCCGTCATCATCGATCTCAACCTCGACTATCCAGGGGGCCGGCAAAAGGCCAGGGCCGCCGTGAAGCGTTGGGTCGCCGAGGCCGTCAAACGCCTGCGCCCAGACAGCCGGCAGGGGATCGACAAGGTGAAGAGCGACCTCAGCAATCAATATTTCTTCGCCTCTCTGGAGCGGGAGGTCATCGAAGAGCTGGTGCGGATCAACGGCGGCGCAGGCCTCCCGGCGGGAGCGGTCAGTCATGCGATCTACCATATCTGGCCCGACTTTGCGATCAAGGCTCTGCTGATCCGCTCGGTGCCCACGATCAAGGCGGACGCGGCGCGGATCTCCTTCTCGGCCCAGGGCAAGGACATCATCTGGGCAGTCCTGGATTCAGGCATCCAGAAAGATCATCCCCACTTCGCCGCCCACAAGAACCTGGATCTCCCGAAGCCCCTCGAGCACCGCGACTTCACCGCTTTGAACTCCGCGGGGCACCCTCTCGAGGACCACTTCGGGCATGGCACCCATGTGGCCGGAATCATCGCCGGTGAGATCACTCCGGAGAGGGCGAAGAAAGGGGACATCGAATATGTCACCCGGCGGCGCAAGGAAAACGGGGAGATCGACTACGTCCGAGTGCCCCTCCCCAGCGGAATTTCGGGCGTCGCGCCGCAGTGCAAGCTGATCAGCTTCAAGGTGCTGGACGACGACGGAAACGGCCAGGCGAGCAGCCTGATCGCCGCCCTCACCGTCATCCAGGAGATCAACGGTTACGGCCGCCGCATTCGAATCCACGGTGTGAACATGAGCGTCGGCTACGAATTCGATCCGGAGTGGTTCGCCTGTGGCCAGAGCCCTTTGTGCGTCGAAGTGGATCGGCTCGTCCGCTCGGGCGTCGTGGTGGTGGTCGCGGCCGGCAACACGGGCTATGGCTCCGTGCAGAGCGCCGCCCGCGGCGCGGTCACGGCAGGCATCGGCCTGACCATCAATGACCCGGGCAATGCTGACAAGGCGATCACCGTCGGCGCGACGCACCGCGACATGCCCCATGTCTATGGCGTCTCCTACTTTTCTTCGAAAGGGCCGACGGGAGACGGGCGCTCCAAGCCGGACGTCGTGGCGCCCGGAGAGAAGATCGTCTCCTGCGCGGTAGGGGCCCCTTTGGAGGCTTTGGCAGAAGGGGGCTTCCCGCAGTGCGACTACCGGGAAGAGAGCGGCACCAGCATGGCCGCGCCGCACGTGTCGGGAGCCATCGCGGCCTTCCTTTCCATTCGCAGCGAGTTCGTGGGCCGGCCTGAGGAGGTCAAGCAGATCTTCCTCTCCACGGCGACCGACCTGAAGCGCGAAAAATACTTTCAGGGCAACGGCTTGGTGGACCTGATGCGGGCCATTCAGTCCGTCTGAGCCCTCAAAATGAGGAGGCCCTATGGCTGACATCGCGGGTTTTCCCTTTTTCGAAATCCAGTTCACCAAGAACGGAGACGTGTTCTCCGGCGACGAGCTCCAGAAGATACTTTCCTTTGTAGGCGGCGACGTCACCGATCTATTCGTCATGTCGCACGGTTGGAACAACGACATGGCGGAGGCGCGCCAGCTCTACCAGGATTTCTTCAAGCGGATGCGCCAGGAGGTGGATGCGGCGCGGGTGCCCGGTATCGCCGGCCGCAAGCTCGGCGTTGTGGGAGTCCTCTGGCCATCCAAGAAGTTCACCGATCAGGACCTGATTCCGAGCGGCGCCGCGAGCCTCGGCGGACCCGTGACGACCCAGGCATTCTCCAAGGAGATCGACCGCGTCAAGGACACCTTCGACAAACCCACCGCGGCAGCGGACCTCGAGAAGGCCAAGGCCCTCATGGCGAAGCTGGACGACAGCCCGGCGGCGCGCGATGAGCTCGTCACCCTCCTGCGGTCCCTCCTGCCGGAACAGACCGCCGGGGACGAGGAGAGGCCGGCGGCCCTCAGCTCCCTCCCCGGGCGCGATCTGCTGCAGCGCTTGAGCATGCCCGTTCTCCCCGCGGCCCCTGCCGCCCACTCCGGCGGTGGCGCGGCGGCCTTCTCCTCGACGGGTGGTGCAACGGGCAGCGCCGCCAGCTTCGGCCTGCTGAGCGGCGTCAAGGGCGCGGCCTTCAAGCTCCTCAACCTCATCACCTATTACCAGATGAAGGAGCGCGCCGGCACGGTGGGGCGAAGTGGCTTGAATTCCGTCCTGCAAAAGATCCGTGCGCGGCACTCGGGCTTACGGCTCCACCTGATTGGCCACAGCTTCGGCGGCCGGCTGGTCTCCGCCGCGGCCCTGGGACCTGACGGACTGCCGCAGCCGGTGAAACTGACGACGCTGAGCCTTCTGCAGGCTGCCTTCTCGCACTACGGATTCGCGCAGAACTACGATCCTGGCAAGGACGGCTTCTTCCGCAAGGTGGTGAGCGAGTCCCGCGTCGCGGGGCCGGTCGTGATCACCTGCACGCTCAACGACAAGGCGGTGGGAACGGCGTATCCGCTGGCCTCACAGATCGCCGGCCAGATCGCCGCGGCGTTCGGCGACAAGAACAACCGCTTCGGCGGTCTTGGCGCCAACGGCGCCCAAAAGACGCCGGAGGCCATCGACGGCAAGCTACTGCCCGCCGGCGGCACCTATCAGTTTGCGAGCGGCAAACTGTACAACTTGAACGCGGACGCCATCATCAAGAATCACTCGGACATCGCGAAGAACGAGGTGGCGCACGCCATCCTCACCGCCATGGCCGCCGCGCCCTAGTCGAGCTCAAACCGGGCCGGCGCTTGCTCCGCTCCCGTCCGGCCGGCCTGGATCTCCGCCTTGAAGTAGTTCTCGCCCTTGACCGGCGCGCCGGCCATGCGGCGCAGCATGGCGATCTGCCCGACGTGGGTCAGGGCGTCGGCGACCGGCCCCTGGAACAGCTTTTCGGCCGAGAAAACGAGGACGGCGTCCGAGGCCAGGGCGGCGTCGAACCGTTGCAGGCCCGCGAAGAAGCGCTCCACCTCTTCGTCCCAGGATCCCGGCGGCTTGTTGCTCCACGTGTGCTGGCCTCCGACCAGGGCGCAGGCCCAATCGAACAAGTCGCCCATGTGGGCCAGAATCTCCAAGGGCGTGCGGCTCGTTTCTCCAGGCTTGTACAAGGCAAAGCTCGCGGGGGCATCGCGCAACGCCTTGCCGCCGCGATAAGCCAGCGTGGCCAGGGTGTGCCGCAGGAACTGGCGGTCGGCTTCGGGGTGATCGGGATGATCGTTCATATTAATGAGCTGCAAACCGCCGCACGAAGATGCCGTCGAAGTCGCCCGCGGGTAGGCCGGCTGCGACCCAGGCGACGATCCACGAGTCCCCCGCCCAGGCCACGCTGCCATCCCAGGGAGCCCGGAAAATGTCACTCGCCTCGCTGATCACGGATTCCGGCGGTCCCAGGGGTGCGCCCTGCGGATCGAGGAGCCGGATTTTGAGATCCGTCTCGTGGTCATCCCGGCCCTGGTCCAGGACCCAGAGCAGCAGCAGATTCCCCACGTCGTCGAACGCCATCGACACCAGGAATGCGCCGTCATCGATCGCGGCCGGAGCTTCAGGTCCCAGCGCCTTGCCCGCGGCATCGAAGAAGCGCAGGTAATTCTTCTCACCGCCCCACCAGGCGACGGCGAAGCCCCCGCCAGGAGCAGCGGACACCAGAAAGGCGGAGGGGTCCTGCAGATCGAGCGATCCATCCAGGGGAACCGTGTTGACGTCGAAGTCGGTCCCCAGCGGTTTTCCCGCCGGCGAGAACCGACGGGCCCGGAGCACCTGGGGCGCACCGGGAGCCCGCGCGGTGCCAAGCCAGACGGCCAGGAAACCGCTATCGGCGACAGCCATGACGAGCGGGTGCGGCGAGTCGACAGGCCGGCTGTTCAGACGCAGCTCCGGGCCTGTCGTCTGGCCGGTGGACGTGAGGCGTCGAGCCGCGATGCCATGCGCCTTGGGCAGCGCCCAGCCGGCCACGAAGCCGTTGCCACGGACCTGCCAGACCCAGTCCGTGCCGGCCCGGCCCACTCGAACCGGCTCACCCTCGGGCTGGCCCTTCAGATCGAAGTGGCCCCGATAGAAGGCCGTCGCTTTGTCGTCGACAAAGTCCGTGATACGCCAGAGAAGGTCGAAACCCCTGGGTGTCGCCGTCACGGCGACCGTTTCCGGAGAAGAGTCCGGGCTCTCGATCGAATACCACCCATCGTCCCACGAGGGCATACTGCCGGCGGCGAGGAAGCGATAAAAAACCGAGCTGTACGACGGCGAAAAATCATCGAAACCGACCATGCTGTCACCGCCCGGCTGGACGGCCAGGAAGGGCTTGCGCGGAAAAACATCCGTAGGGACCTCACCCTCCGGGCCCAGCGGCGCCGGTTGGGCCGCGAGCCCGCTGGGACCTGTCATACCGAGCCAGGCAGCGCCGAGGAGAAGAACGAGAGCGAAACGCATCCTGTTCACGGTGACCCTCCCGGATAAACTATTTCATTGTGGCGCGAACCGCCGGACGAAAATAGCGCTGGTCTCCAGATCGGGCACTTTGGCTGCCCAGGTGACGAGCCAGGAGCTTCCCAACGTTGCGACGCTGCCGACAAAAGGCTCCTGGAAGCGGTCGCTGACCGCGCTGCTCAGACTCTCCGGCGGTCCCAGGGGCAGGCCGTGCGAGTTGAAGAGCTCGATTTGAAGATTGGGGTGGGGCGGATCGCCCAGGATCTCGAACCAGAGCAGCAGAAGATTTCCTCGCTTGTCGACCGCCGCGGAGAGCGGGGCGAAAGTGCCTAGGTAGGTCACCGCCGGAACCTCGGGTCCCGACGCATGGCCGGCGGCGTCGAAGAAGCGCAGGTAGAGAGTGTTGTCGAGCGTCCAGGCCACCGCGAAGCCGCCGCCGGGGGTCGCCGCCACTACATAGTCCAGACCCAGGATGGGTGCCGTCCCATTCGGTCCCGCTGGCAGGGAGTTGAGGTCGAAGTCGATGCCCATCGGTTCAAAGGAGCCTTTGAAGAAGCGCGCCCGCAATACCGGCCGCGGCGTGTCGTCCGGCGGCCGCACGGTGGTGCCGCGGATGACTCCCACGAAGCCGCCGCTGCTGAGCGGCGTTATCGAAGGAGTCGTGGAATCCAGAGGCTCGGTGTTGATCCGCCGCTCCTGAAGGGTCGGCACGCCGTTGGGCGAAACCTTCCGCAACTCGAACGTGTTGAAAAACCCTGAATAGTAGCCGCCGACGAGCCCGTCTCCGCCGAGGAACCACATGTACGGCAGGAAGGGCTTGCCGACCTTCAGCGGCTTGCTGCCCAGCGGCGCACCGCGGGCGTCCAGATGGCGCGTGTAAAAAGTCGGCGGCAGCGTGTCGTTTTCGATGTGCCAGAGAACGTCGTAGCCCTTCCCCGCCTTGGTGACGGCATCCACTTGCGGCCAGAATCCCTCGCCTCCAAGCACGCGCTGCGAAGCGTCCGTCGGCTGGCCCGCGGCGTTGAAATGGCGTCCGAAGATAGATGCCGGCTGGTCTCCGCCGTAGTCCCAGGCGATCTCGAAGGAACCGTCGCGCTGGACCTCCAGCTTGGGATTGGCGGGAAACTGATCGCCCGCGAGGGTGTCGACTCGTACTTCCGGGCCGAGCGGAGCCGGCTGAGCTGCGGCGCCGTGGGGACCCGCAGCGAGCCATACCGTGCCGAGGCAGAGAGCAAATTGGGTTCGGTTCATGCGACAACTATATAGCATGAAAGCATAGAGACCCAAGGGACTCGAAGGACGTCGAGGACGGCATCCTTCGTGCCCTGGAAGCCCGAGCTGTCCCCGTGTCTGCGGCACGGTTCTTGCTCAGTGTCTCCTACCGAGTAGTAACACGCGGCGCCGGCAGCAATACTGCTACATCTCCCGGCACCCTCGAAGCACTGAGGAAAACCTTATGAAGACAATGCGCACCCTGTTCCTCTCGCTGATCCTTCTGGGCGTCGCCGCCGGGACGGGATCTGCCGCCACCTCCGTCTCGGCGGGAATCCACATCGGCCCGTCGGGCCACGCCTCGGTGGACGTCGGTTTTTTCTATGACGATCTTGCGACCTATGGAAATTGGGTCGAGCGGCCCAATTACGGCTGGGCCTGGAGGCCGCACCGCGTAGCGAGTTCCTGGCGCCCCTATCAGGCCGGCCATTGGGTATGGACGGACGAGGGTTGGACCTGGATTTCCGACGAGCCCTACGGTTGGGCGACCTACCACTATGGGCGATGGTACGACGATCCCGACTACGGTTGGGAATGGATTCCCGGCGAGCAGTGGGCTCCGGCCTGGGTTGCCTGGCAGGAGGGAGGCGACTACGTCGGTTGGGCGCCTCTGCCGCCGTCGGTCGACTTCCGGCCGGGTATCGAGCTGACCGTCTCGCTCGCCCCCGAGCTCTACGTCTTCGTGCCGGAGCGCCAGTTCCTGGCGCCGCGGCTCAGCGGTTACTATGCCCCACGCGCCGATTGCGTGAGGCTCTATCACTCCACCCGCAACATCACGCGCTACAACGTCGTCAACAACCGGATTTTCAACCAGGGTGTACAAGTAGACCGTCTCCAGCGGGTGGTCGGACGCCCTGTGCCCCGCTACCAACTCGCCGATCTGAATGCCGATCAGCGGCACCAGGGAGGCCGGGTGGCCCAGAACCGGGTTGCGATCTTCCGGCCCCAGGTCGACAAGGTGAAGGTGGCTCCGCCCCCCAGCCGGCCGATCGCGAAGCGTGCGGTGATGACGGGAGCCGCCGCGGCGGCCCTCGTCGCAGCCCATCACGCCACCCAGGGGAAAAACACTGGCAACGTGCCGCCGGCAACGGGGCGCCTGACCAAGGAGGAGCGCCGGCAGATCGCCCAGGCACCGCCG
>Ga0134121_10000424_pt1 | contig 49553 bp, 48 predicted proteins | sample KB301_FD_96463 | JGI IMG/M metagenome (GOLD analysis project Ga0134121, IMG submission 96463) | Terrestrial soil microbial communities without Nitrogen fertilizer from Kellogg Biological Station, Michigan, USA - KB3-0-1 | ecosystem: Environmental > Terrestrial > Soil > Unclassified ...
CCACGGCGACCTGAAGGCGGGCCACGGCAAGATGGGCCACCAGATCGACCGCCCCATCGCGGGGCTGCTCCGCGACCTCAAGGCGCGCGGGCTGCTCGAGACGACGCTCGTGATCTGGATGGGAGAGTTCGGCCGCACGCCCTTCTCGCAGGGGAGCAACGGCCGCGACCACAATCCCTATGGCTTCACGGTGTGGATGGCGGGCGGCGGCGTGAAGGGGGGAATGGCGTACGGGGCCACCGACGAGTTCGGCTACCACGCGGTCGAGAACCCCTGCACGGTCTACGACCTCTGGGCCACCGTGCTCCACCTGCTGGGGCTCGACCACGAGGCGCTGACGTTCCGGTTCGGCGGCCGCGATCTCCGGCTGACGGACGTCCACGGCCGGGTCCTCCGCGACCTTTTGGCCTGAAACCGCCGTTTTCACCCGGTCGGCGTATAATAATCCGACCCGAATCTACAGGAGAGACGACCGATGCGATTCGCACCCGTGATTTTCAGCGTGCTGTGCCTGGGAGTGTCCCTGTCCGCTCAAGAGAAGAAGCCCGTCAGCTTCGAGAAGGACATCGTCCCCATCTTCAAGGCGAGCTGCATCTCGTGCCACAAGCCCGACAAGAAGAAGGGCAAGCTCGACATGAGCACCTACGCCGACCTGATCAAGGGCGGCAAGCAGGGTTCCCCCGTCAAGGCCGGCGACCCCGCGAAGAGCCTGATCGTCGAGATGATCTCCGGCAAGGAGCCCGAGATGCCCGAGAAAGGCGACGCCCTGAAGCCGGAGCAGGTCGAGCTCATCTCCCGCTGGATCAAGGAAGGCGCCAAGCAGAATTAGATTGAATCGAACGGCACCTTCGCCGATCCTTGAGCCCGATGCAGCGCCGCAAGCTTCTCATCGGGAATGAGTGGGTCGACGGCCCGGAGACGATCACCGTCCGCAGCCCGCACACGGGGGAGGCCGTCGCCGAAGTCGCCAAGGCCGGCCCCGCCGAGATGGAGCGCGCCGTCCAGGCCGCGGTCCGCGGATTCGAGGAGACCCGGAAGCTCTCGTCCATCCGGCGCTGCGAGATCCTCCAGCGCGCCGCCGCCGGGCTTGGCCGGCGCAAGGAGGAGATCGCCCGCGCCATCACGCTCGAGAACGCCAAGACGATCAAGCTCTCGCGCGGCGAAGTCGACCGCGCGATCGCGACCTTCACCATCGCGAGCGAGGAGGCCAAGCGCATCGGCGGCGAGGTGATGCCGCTCGACCTGAACGCGCAGTCCGAGGGGCGCCTGGGCCTCACCCGCCGGTTCCCGCTCGGGCCGATCTTCGGCATCGCGCCGTTCAACTTCCCCCTCAACCTCGTCGCCCACAAGGTCGCCCCCTCGATGGCGGCGGGCAACACCATCGTCCTCAAGCCCGCAAGCGCGACGCCGGTCTCGGCGCTGCTGCTTGGGGAAGCCCTCGTCGAAGCCGGCATGCCCGCCGGGATGGTCAACGTCACGCCCTGCGGGGCGGACGTCGCCGACAAGCTGGTCGCCGACGACCGGTTCAAGCTCGTCACCTTCACGGGCAGCCCCGCGGTCGGCTGGGAGCTCAAGCGCAAGGCCGGCCGCAAGCGCGTCGTCCTCGAACTGGGCGGCAACGCCGCGGTCATCGTCCACGACGACGCCGACCTCGATCTGGCCGTCGAGCGCGCCGTCAACGGCTCGTTCGCCTTCGCGGGCCAGGTCTGCATCTCGGTCCAGCGCATCTACCTCCATGAGAAGATCGCCGACGCGTTCACGCAGAAGTTCCTCGAGCGGACGAAGAAGCTCGTCATGGGCGACCCGCTCGACGAGAAGACGGACATCGGGCCGATGATCGACGACAAGGCCGTCGAGCGGACCCAGGCGTGGGTCGACGAGGCGGCGAAATCCGGCGCGAAGGTGCTCTGCGGCGGCAAGCGCGAGGGGCGGTTCTTCCCGCCCACGGTCCTTGCCGACGTGAAGACGGAGATGAAGGTCCACTGCAACGAGATGTTCGCGCCCACCGTGAACCTGTACCGCTATAAGGACTTCCCCGCCGCCCTCGACGCGGTGAATGATTCGGCCTTCGGCCTCCAGGCGGGCATCTTCGCCCGCGACGTCGGCCGCATCTTCCAGGCGTTCGAGACACTGGAGGTGGGCGGCGTGATCGTCAACGACGTTCCGACCTGGCGCGTCGACTCGATGCCTTACGGTGGCGAGAAGGACTCCGGCCAGGGGCGCGAGGGCGTCCGCTACGCGATCGAGGAGATGACCCAGCTCCGGCTGCTCGCGCTCAACCTCAAGTAACAAACCTGCGTCGCAATTTTGTTACTCACATGACTGTCGAGATTCTGGAGTTCGAGAGCCGGGTCCTCCGTTCCAATCCGCTCGGCGATCCCCACGTGCGGCGGACGCCGGTCTACCTGCCCCCGTCCTACCCGGACGGCCGGTATCCCGTGATCTACATGCTGACGGGATTTACCGGCTTCGGGGAGATGCTGATCCAGCGCGCGGCGTGGAGCGAGTCGCTGCCCGAGCGGCTCGACCGGTTGATCCGGACGAAGAAGATGGGCGAGGCGATCGTGGTGATGCCCGACTGCTTCACCCGCCTGGGGGGATCGCAGTACCTCAATTCGTCGGCGACCGGCCGGTACGAAGACCATGTCGTCCGGGAGCTCGTCCCCCACATCGACCGGCGCTACCGGACCACCGGTCGGCGGGCGGTCGTCGGCAAGTCGAGCGGCGGCTACGGAGCCATGGTCCTCGGGATGCGCCACCCGGACGTCTTCCAGGCGCTCGCCTGCCATTCCGGGGACATGTACTTCGAGTACTGCTACCAGGCGGATTTCCCCAAAGCGGTGGATATTCTGCGGAAACATGGCGGCGCCCGGGGTTTCCTGAAAGCCTGGGAGAAGATGCCCAAGCGGCTGGCCGGCAACCTTCACGCGGCGGTCAACACGATCGCCATGGCCGCCTGCTACTCGCCTCGGGGAAAGTCCATCGATCTTCCGTTTGACGAGAGGACCGGCGAGATCCGCCCGGCCGTCTGGAAGCGATGGAAGTCCTTGGATCCCATAGAGATGCTCGATCGCCATGCCCGCAATCTGAAGAAGCTCGACGTCGTGTTCGTCGACTGCGGGATCCGGGACCAGTTTGCCCTCCACCACGGCGCCCGGATCTTCGCCGCCAAGGCCCGTCGGTTGGGGGTCCGCCTGACCCACGAGGAGTTCGACGACGACCACTCCTCGATCTCCTACCGCTACGACCGCTCCCTCCCCCTACTACTTCGCTACCTCTAGAATGGAACAAAAAAGACGGTCTTTTTTGTTCCATTCCGAGGAATATCCTTGCCGGTAGAGAGTGTTTAGGTTATAACGTTACTAACGAGTATGGGAAACCGAGAGAAGCTCCTGGAAGCCGCGACCGCCATCCTGGGCCGCAACGGATATCAGGCCACCAGCGTGGATGAGATCCTCGAAGCCGCCCGCGTGGCGCCGTCCAACTTCTACTACCACTTCAAGTCGAAGGAGGAGCTGGCGATCGAGGTCCTCGAGGGGTACTTCGAGAAGTCGCGCCAGGAGATGGCGCCGCTGTTCATGAATCGTTCGATCACCGCGACCCAAAAACTGGAACGGCTCCACGACGGCGTCGTCAAAAAGGCAACGGCCAGCGGCTGCTGCGGGGGATGCCCGATGGGCAACCTCGCCCAGGAACTCTCGGACACCCACCCCGAGTTCCAGACGCGGCTGGCCCGGTACTTCGAGGAGTGCGTCGCGGCGATCGCCGGAGTCGTGAAGGACGGCGTCAAGGCCGGTGAGTTCCGCAAGAACGTCGACCCCCAGGCCGCCGCGTACCTGCTCTTCGGCTCGATGCAGGGGCTGACGCTTTTGTCGAAAAGCATGAAAAAAGTGGAGCCGCTGGATCAGGGATTTTGGCAGGCGTTGAAATTGTTGAAAGAGACATAGGGTCGGATGCATCAGTATTTACGGATGAATAGATATTACCGTTCCTAACTAGATAGGCGAGGGCACCATGGAAACTACCTTTGAACATCTGATCGAAACCCACCGCCAGGCCTTGGAACGGGCGGCGTTGAAGTTCTGCCACGGCGACTTCGATCTCGCCCAGGACATGGTCCAGGACACGTTCGTCAAGGCGCTCAAGAACGCCGACCGCTTCTCCGTCGGCACCAACCTGCGCGCCTGGCTGATGCGCATCCTCTACAACACCGTGATGAGCGTCTACCGCCATCGCCAGGTCGCGAGGGAAGGCCCGTATCCCGAGGGCTTCGACCCCGAGGAAGGGATGCCCGCCGACCTGGAGGTCAGCGACGAGGTCCTGGAAGCGGTGAGCAACCTGCCCGACGACTACCGGAAGGTGTTCCTCATGGCCGCGCTCGAGGACTCCCCCTACCAGGAGATCGCCGACAAGCTCGGGATCCCCGTGGGGACCGTCATGAGCCGGCTGTGGCGCGCGCGGCAGACGCTCCAGCGAAAACTATCTCCGGCGTCGGCGAACTAGTTCGATCGCGACGGGGACCAGCGCCGCAAGGAAGGCGATCGCGGCGCCGGCGCCGAGAAACCGGGAGCGGTAGGCGAACCGCACGACGTGCTTCCCCGCCGGAAGCCGCACGGCCTGGATCAGGTGATTCGCCGGAAGCACCTCCGCCGGCTTCCCGTCGACCTCCGCACTCCAGCCGGGATAGTACGCCTCCGACAGGACCAGGAATGCGTCGGCGTCGTTCTCCGCCTCCAGGACATATTCCCCCGCCTTCCGGGACCTGATCCGCGCCGTCCCGGCGGACCCTTCCGTCGGGACGGGCGGCGCGCCGGCCGGATACTCCTCGAGGATCACCGTCTTCCGCGGGTCCCACGGCCCCTTCCCCAGCACTTTGAGCCGCTCTTCCCTCGATTCGATCACGACCGCGTTGTTGACGAGCCAGGCGCGGGGCAGAGCGTTGGAATTCTCCTGCACGATGTGCTTCCGGTTCTGGTAGGAATGAAGCGACTGGTATCTGCCGCCCTCCCTCGTCAGCCACCCCTGAACCCCGAGCATGTCGATCACCGGATGCCGCCCGACCGACGCCTGAATCACGATGTTCTTCTCCGCCGGATACCCCTGGGCGACGTTCATCAGCTCCGCGTATCGACGCAGCATCATGGGCTCATACCCGCAGACCGTGTCCACCCCGGCCGCCTGGCACTTTCCGATGTCCTCGACCATCGTGGTCGCGATCCGGCCGTCGTCGCCGATCTTCTTCCGAACCAGGTCCACCAAATCGAACTTCGTGTAGTCTCCGGGCACGACGGGGTCGATCACACCCCAGGCGAATCGGACCAGCGGAACGGCCGAGGTCAGCGCGAGCACGACGGCGCCGATCCGGGTCAGCGGCAGGCCCCGATTCCAAAGGCCGTGGAATCCGATCGCCGCCAGCGCGGCCATGCCGAGGGTGAAGAAGAACAGGTAGCGGCCCGGTCCCCGGAACAGACCCGCGCCGGGCAGGATCTGCATGATTCCGGGATAGACCGGAGTGTCCAGCCCCATCGCGAGAAGAAGCCCGATGAGGCCGAAGCCCAGCCAGACGAATCGCTGACGATGCTTCTCCACCAGCGCGGCAAAGGCGAGCATCACGGCTCCGGCCCCCACGAACCCGCATCGCTCCCAGAAGGGATCGAGCATGGACCGCTTGGGAGGCCAGATGATATCCAGGAGCCTGTGCGGAGGCAGATAATGTTCGGTGATGAACGACCGATCCTCGTCCCTGCCCCGCTGCATCTGCGTTAGGAGTTCCAACGTCGGGAACAGCTGTGGCGCGCAGACCAACAGCCCCAGCGCCAGCCACGCCGCGCCCTTCCCCAGGATCGCCGCCCGCGCTCGCCTCCCCTCGCGCTCGGCCAGCACGAAATGCAGTCCGCGCGTGAGAATCAGCAGACCGGCGAAGTACGCGTACTGCGGCACGCCCGCGAGAAACAGCATCGCGAACACGACCGCGAGCAGCACGCCCCGCTTCAACGTCGGCGCCGCAAGGTACCGCTCCAGCCGCCAGAGCAGCGCGGCCATCCACGGATACGCCCACACGTAGTTCACGTGGCCCGCGTAGAGGTGACCGGCGATGTAGCCGGACAGCATGTACACGACGGCGCCCGCCAGCGCCGCCCAGGGACCCAGACCGAGCCCCCGCTCCAGCCACCGATGGGCGAAGACTCCCGCCAGGATCAGGTGAAGCAGCACGCTGAAGGTCCAGAACGCGCCGGCAGACAGGACGACGCAGAGCCACGTCGGCGGATAGAACACCGCGCCCTGAACGCCGGCGAGCAGCGGAAAACCCGCCATCACGTGGGGGTCCCAGACCGGCAGACGCCCCTCGCGGAACGCCTGCCCGATCACGACGCGCTGATGGTAAAACACGTTCACGACGTCGTGGCCGTAGAGCATGTCCCCGTCCCAGAGCGCCGGCACGATGAGGGCCGAGGGGACCAGGATGAAGACCGCCAGCGGCACGTACCGGCGCGCGTGATTCACGCGCTACATCTTAGCGGAACGCCGCCGAAGGATGTAGACGAAGAACGGCGCGCCGCCCAGCGCCGTCACGGCGCCGATCGGGAGCGGATACGACGACGCCATCCGCGCCGCCGCGTCGGCCAGCGTCAGCAGGATCCCGCCCGCCAGCACCGTCACGGGCAGCAGCATCCGGTGGTCCGGCCCCACGAGCCTCCGGCAGACGTGCGGGACGATGAGCCCGACGAAGCCGATCATCCCGCAGGTCGCCACCGCTCCCGCGGCCGCCAGCGCGCCCGCCCCCAGCAGAATCACCTTCAGCCGCTCGGCCTCGACGCCCAGCTGGCGCGCCGATTCCTCGCCCAGCAGGATCAGGTTGAGGTCCCTCGCGTGGATCGCCATGGCCGCCACGCTCGCCGCCAGGCACGGCCCCACGACCTTCACCCGCGCCCACGGGTCGGGATGGGTCATCGATCCCATGAGCCACGTGACGACCTCGCTCCAGCGCGGGCTGTTGAACAGGATCAGGATCGACACCAGCGCGCCCGCGAACGATCCGATCGCCGAGCCGGCGAGCAGCAGCGTCGTGATCGGAACCCGCCCTCGAACCCTCGCGACCGTGTACGCGAGCACCGCCGCGATCGCCGCCCCCACGAACGCGGCCGCGGTCGGCGGCGCCAGGCCCAGCACCGTCGTGTGGAAGCCCAGCACGATCGCGCCCACGGCGCCCAGCGCCGCGCCGCTCGAGACGCCGACGACGAAGGGATCGGCGAGCGAATTGCGGAAGAGCCCCTGGAAGCAGACGCCCGACGCGCCGAGCGACGCGCCTACGAGGAAGGCGAGGATGCCGCGCGGGAGACGGTACTCCAGGACGATGTCCCGCGTCAGCTCGCCGGTGACCGTCTCGCCGGCGAAGATCGACAGCGCCAGCGCCCCCGCGGCCGCCGGGACCAGCGCCGCGATCGCCAGCGCGCTAGGGATTCTTTTCACGGAAGATCCTGGCGGCTTCCTCGAGCCCGTTCACGAGACGCGGCGTGGGATAGAGATAGTTCTCCTTCGCGACGAAGTAGACGCGCTTGTTCTTCACCGCGCGAAGGTTCGCCCAGCCGGCGCGCCGTTCCAGCCCTTCCTTGCGGTCGTGGGTGATCAGGATCACCTCGGGGTCGCGCTTCATCACCGATTCCCAGTCGATCAGGTGCCAGCCGCCGTCGAAGATGTTCCGCGCCCCCGCGCGGCGCAGCGCGTCGCCCGCATACGTCTCGGGACCCGTCGTGCCGAGCGGCTCGGGGCTGTGCTCGAAGTAGACCGTCGGCCCCGGCGTCGCGACCACCGCCTTCACCCGGCCCTCGAGCGTCGACGCCGCCTGCTCGCCCTCCGCGTCGTGGCCCGTCATCCGGCCCAGCATGCGCAGCGAGCGGATGATCTCCTCGAATGAGTGGGGCTCGACCGAAAACAGCGGGATCCCCTTCGACTCGATGTCGGCCGACGTCTTCTTCGTCTGCGACCAGTACGTCACGACCACGTCCGGCTTCAGCATCGCCAGCTTCTCGTAGTCGACCTGGATGTCGCCGATCTTCGGCTTCGACTTCGCCTCGGGCGGCCAGTCGCACCACGTCGTCACGCCCGCGATCTGATCCCCCGCGCCCACCGCGTAGAGCAGCTCCGTCGTGCTCGGGATGATCGACACGATCCGCCGCGGCGGATAGGCGATCCGGATCGTCTTCCCGCGCGAATCGGTGAACTCCTTCGTCGCGACGGGAGGATCCGAGGGCTTGGCGCAACCAGCGAGCAGGACGAGCAGCAGCGCGCGTCTCATGTCTTGACCAGAACGAGCGGGGCGCCGGTGTCGGGATGACTGCGCACCAGGACGTCCGCCCCAAAGACCGGCCGCAGCACCGGCTCCGCGAGCACGTCCTTCGGCGTCCCCGTCGCGGCGATCTTTCCCTTCGAGAGCAGCACGATGCGATCCGCGTACGCGGCCGCGAGGTTGAGATCGTGGAGCGAGGCCAGCACGGCCGTCTTCTTCTCGTCCCGGAGCTCGCGCACGAGCCGGAGGATCTGGACCTGGAACGCGAGGTCGAGATGCGCGGTCGGCTCGTCGAGCAGCAGCACCTTCGGCTCCTGCGCGAACGCCCGCGCGAGCAGCACGCGCTGCCGCTCGCCGCCCGAGAGCTCGAGGATCGGGCGGCTCCGGAGCTCCCACGTCGACGTCCGCTCCATCGCCTCGCGCACCACCGCGCGGTCGCGCTCGGACTCCGTCTCGAACCGGCCGAGATGGGGCGCGCGCCCCATGAGGACGACCTCTTCGCAGCTGAACTCGAACTCGAGGGCCGACTCCTGCGGAAGGACCGCAATCGCCTGGGCGCTTTGGCGCGCCGGAAGGGCGTAGAGATCCTGACCCTCGAGGAGCGCCGATCCCAGCCGCGGCCGCAGCACGCGGCTCAACGCCCGGATCAGCGTGGACTTCCCCGAGCCGTTCGGCCCCGCGACCGCCGTGAAGTCTCCGGGCGACAGGCGCACCGTGACGTCCGACAGGACGTCCGCCCCGTCGTACGCGCACGCGATGCCGGAAACTTCCAGGATCATCAGAACCTCAGTTCGCCGCCCGCCATCCAGCTCCGTCCCGGAGCCGGATTGTACCGATTTCCGCTGAACGAAATGCCGCCGTTGTCGAAGACCATCCGGTCGGCCAGATTGTAGACCGACAGGTACGCGGTGAACAGCTTGTAGGTGTAGGCGACCCTCGCGTCCATCATCCAGTAGGACCCGAGCGGCTCCTGGGTGTTGTTGAAGTCGCGCACCAGCAGCCGCTCGCCGACGTAGCGGCCCAGCAGCGTAAACGCCACGCCCTCATATTTCACCGTCCCGCCCAGCGTCCCCTGGAGCCGCGGGGTCACCGGGTACCGCTTGCCTTCGAGCGTGGGGTCGAGCGCGTCCGTGATGACCGCCCGCGTGAACGTGTGGGTCGCGAAGAGCTCGAACTCCTTGCACGGCGTGAACCGCGCTTCGCTCTCGATGCCGTTGTGCGTGACCTCGGGAAAGTTGACGTTCGTGCCGAATCCGAACGGCGGCACGGCGAACGTCGGATCGAAGTAGATCTCGTCCTTCACGATCATCCGGTAGATGCTCACGCCGGCGGAGCCCCACCGCGGCACGTGGACGCGGACGCCGCCTTCGTACGACGTCGCCCGCTCCGGCAGCAGGTCCGGCGCGCTGGCGGTAAAGCCGATCAGCTCGTCGCGCGTGGGGTACTTGAACGGACGGCCGTAGGAGCCGTAGATCGACAGCTCCTCGATGGGCCGGACCGTCACGCCCGCCATCGGACTCACCTGGTCGAACGACCGCTTACGCTCGAAGGACGTTCCGAACTGCTGATCCTGGTCGAGATCGAGGATCGCCCGGTCGACCCGCGCGCCGCCCGACAGGATCAGCTCCTTGATCGGCTTGACCTCGACGTTCTCATACGCGCCGAGCATCCGGCGGCGGTAGACGGCCCGGTCGCGCGGCCCCCCGCCGAACACCGACCAGGCGTTGGCCATCTCGTAGGAGGAGTCGAGGCCGGTCGTGAACGTCGTGTCGGCCCCCAGGATCTTCCAGGAGCCGACGTGCTTCAGCTGGCCCTGCGCAAGACCGGAGCGGTCGTCGATCAGGAAGCCGCCGAAGTCGCTCCACGACTGCGTCCACGTGTAGTCGAAGAAGAAGCTCACCTCGCCCAGCGATTCCAGCGACTGGGTGGCCCCGAGGTCCAGGTAGTTGTTGTCGTTCCGGTTGTCGCTGGGCGAGCCGGCCGCCACCGAGGCGCGGCGGCCGAACGTCGCGATGTCGGCCAGCGAGAGCGATCCCGCCCGCTGGCGCGTGTCCCCGTGGTGGCCGATCTTGAGAAAGCCGTTGAGGCCCTCGCCCATCGGCAGGTCGAACCGGCCGGTGAAGTCGTTCGCCACGTACTTCTGGTGGTCGCGGTACCCGTGGGAGAGGTCGGTGCCCGCGAACAGGTCGTAGAACCCGGACTCGAGGGGACCGTTGAGGTTCGCGGCGCCGTGGAACGTGTACCACGTGCCGCCCGCGAGATTCACGGTGCCGGTCGTCGACTTGCCCGCCTTCTTCGTGATGATGTTGACGACGCCCGCCATCGCGGTATCGCCGTACAGCGCCGCCGCGGGGCCGCGGACGATCTCGATGCGCTCGATGTTGTCGAGCGGGATCGACGCGTAATCCGTCGCCGACGTCGTCACGCCGTTCGTCTTCCGGCCGTCCACCAGCACCAGCGTGCGCTGGCCGTTGCCCGCGCCGTTGTTGTAGCCGCGCAGGTCGAGCATCTGGTCCTGCGCTCCCTTCGCCGGGCCCGACGAGAAGAAGCCGGTCTGCTTCTGGATGACCTCGACGACGTTCGTCGCGCCGCTGTCCTGGATCTGCTGCGCGGTGACGACGGTGACGCCCGACGGGACGTCGAGGATGTCGGAGTCCCGTCGCTTCCCGATGACGACGACTTCCTTTTCCTTCTCCTTGTCCTTGGCCTGCGGCTTCGGCGGTTCGGGGTCCTGGAGAAACAACACGAGCGCGGCGAGCGTGATCATCATCTGTTCCCTTCCTGCTTCCTCAAAATCCGGTGAATCCGGTCGATGTCGAGATGGGCCCGGACGTGGGCCGCCAGCTTGTCGAATTCGGCGTCGTCGTCGATGGGCGTCGCGGTCCGGAGGGCGGGCCAGCCGCGGGCGGCGCGGAGACCGTCGACGAAGTGGCGTCGAAACGCGGCGTTGTCGAAGACGCCGTGGAGATAGGTGCCCCAGACGCGCCCGCCCGCGGCTTCGGCGCCGTCGAACTCGGAGACCGGCCGCCCGCCCCGCGCGGTGATGCGCAAGAAGGGCGCCCCCGCCGGCGCTTCGGCGCGGCCCATGTGGATCTCGTATCCGCGCACCTCGGTGCCGCTGCCGAGATGGACCCCCGATACCTGCGCGGTGATCTTCTCCTCCTCGAACACCGTCACGGCGGGGAGCAGGCCGAGGCCCGGCTCCGCCTCCGACGCCGACTCCACCCGTCCCGGATCGCGGATCAGCGTCCCCAGCATCTGGAAGCCGCCGCAGATCCCCACGACCGTGGCCCCTCTCTCCAGGCAGCGGACGACGTGGTCAGCGAAGCCCGCGTCCTTCAGCCGGCGCAGGTCGGCGATCGTGCTCTTGGTCCCCGGCAGGATCAGCGCGTCGGGCACCCGGTCGCCGGGCCGCTCCACGTAGCGCAGCGCGACGTCGGGCTCGGCCTCGAGCGCGTCGAAGTCGGTGAAGTTCGACATGCGCGGATGGAGCACGACGTCGACGCGGATCCGGTCCGCCGGCGCCGCGCCGCCGATCTTCTCCGCCGGGACGGCGTCCTCCTCGGGGATCCGGATATGGCGGTAATGGGGGACGACGCCGAGCACCGGCCGTCCCGTCTCCTTCTCCAGGAATCCCAGGCCCGGACGGAGGATCTCGAGGTCGCCGCGGAACTTGTTGATGATGAAGCCGCGCACGCGCGCCCGCTCGTCCTCGAGCAGCAGGTGCATCGTGCCGACGAGCTGCGCGAACACGCCGCCGACGTCGATGTCGCCGACGAGGAGCACCGGCGCGTCGGCGATCTCGGCCGTGCGCATGTTGACGATGTCGGAGTCGCGGAGGTTCACCTCGGCGGGGCTGCCCGCGCCCTCGATGACGACGACGTCGTGGTCGCGCTGGAGCCGGAAGAGGCAGCCGCGGATCATCGACAGGAGCGTCGGCTTGAAGTCCTGGTACTCGCGGGCGGTCATCGACTTCACGGGGCGGCCGAGCACGATCACCTGCGCGGCCGTGTCGGTGGACGGCTTGAGCAGGACGGGATTCATGTCGACGGTGGGCTCGATCCCGCAGGCGCGGGCCTGGACCGCGGTGGACCGGCCGATCTCGCCTCCGTCGCGGCAGACGTAGGCGTTGTTGGCCATGTTCTGCGCCTTGAACGGCGCGACGCGGAGGCCGTCCTGCCGGAAGATGCGGCAGAGCGCGGCGACGAGGGTGGACTTGCCGACGCCGCTGGCGGTGCCCTGGATCATGAGGGCCGGCATCAACAAAAAAGGCGCAGCCTTCCTCCACGCAGGGAAGCTGCACCCAGTTCGCTTCGTTTCCCGGCCGACGGGTGGCCCTTCTCCGGGGCGCCGTCTATGTGCGCGCAGGCAGGTCTTCTGGCTCCTGGATCACGTTCCCGGGCCTTCCCACTTGCGTAGTGGCCTCGGGCGTACAGCTCCAGTTACAGCGGCGGGACCGCCCCCGAATCTCACGGGGTTCCCTATTAAGCCCTTCTCGGGCGCCTGTGCTGCGGGCATCATCACCGGCGCGCGGAGGCGTGTCAACGCATTTCTCGCGATGCGGTTTTTCCGAAACCCCGGCGCCGATCCTTACCTCTTCCGGTGAGTGAAGGAGGCCGCCATGGACTCGCTGAAGACGATCGGGATCGCGCTGATGTCGGCGTTCGGCGGATACGTCGCCGGCGTCCCGCTGGGCATGTTCCTGGTGGAGCATCTGTCCGCCAACCGCCACGACCGCTCGACGGAGGCGGCGATGACCGCCGCGTTCGTCATCGGACCGGTGGTCGCGCTCGTCGCGGCCGTCGGCGGCGTCGCGGTCTACCACCATCTGCGCCAGGCGTCCTGATCAGACCTCCAGCTCGATCTCGCGCGTCCACTCCTCGGGCGGTCCCGACTCGGACCCTCGCAGCAGCCGCGCGATCTGGAGGCCGAGGACGTCGATGGACGTCGACGTGTAGTGCTCGCCGCCGAACCGGCGAAGGTTCCCGCCCTGGGCCTTCAGGATGAAGGCGTCCTGGCGGAAGATCCGGGTCGCGACCGGATCGAGCACGAGCTTCACCAGCCATCCGGGCAGCCGCGTGCGGAACGCGATCACCGCGTGGATGCGCGTCAGGATGTCGCTCACCGGCGTGCAGATCGAATTCACCAGGAAGTGGACGTCGGTGCCCAGCCGGTATTCCACCTGCGCGATCGACGGGAAGATGAAGCGGTCGAAGTGGACGACGACGCCGCCCGACGGCGACAGGATCTTCGCCGCGAGCCCCTCGGGCCGCGGCTCTCCGAGGTATTCGGCCTGCACGCCCTCGGCGGTCCGCGTCACCTTCGCCTGGATGCGCCGCCGCTCCTTCCCGCCGCGGAAGAGTCCGCGGTGAAGCACCGCCGTGTGGGGAACGTCGAGCGCGTTCTCGAGCGCGGGATGAAGCGGAGCCTCGACCTCCACGACGCGGCGCGTCACGACCGCGCCGTCTCCGATCGACGGCACCGCGAACGGCTTCCCCTCGGGCTCGACGTCGGCGGTCGCGTAGACCCAGACGAGACCGTCCTGTTCGCGGGTCGGAAAGCACGGCACGGAGCGGACCTCCTTGTCGGCCTCGCCGCACAGGCCGGGAATCTTCGCGCACCGGCCGTCGGGTCCGTATTGCCAGCCGTGATAGGCGCACTCGAGGCGCTGATCGACGATGCGGCCGATCGAGAGCGGGACGTTCCGGTGGGCGCAGCGGTCGAGCAGCGCGGCGGGCGCGCCGTCCGGACCGCGGAAGAGGACCAGCGGCGTCCCCATCACGATGCGGCCGATCGGCCCGTCCGCGAGCTCCGGCGAGAGGCAGGCGACGTACCATGCGCGCGCCATCCGCGGCGACAGGGTGGAGAGTTCGTTGGCCATCTCAGCGCGACGACCGGATGCCGTCCATGATGCGCCGCACGATGCTCGCGCTCAGGCCGCGCGTGCCCATCCTCGTCGAATGGGCCAGCATCTTGTTGAGCAGGCCCGGGATGACCAGCCGCCGTCCTTTCATCATCCCATCATACCCGCGACGCGCGACCGTGGCCGCCTCCATCATCACGCTCTTCTTGCTCAGCATGCCGCCGCTGCCCAGCTTCGCCCGCGCGTTGAAGCCGGTGCTCGTCGGACCCGGACAGAGGCAGGTCGACGTGACGCCCGTCCCCTTCAGCTCGTTCGCGAGCGCCTCCGAGAACGACAGCACGTACGCCTTCGTCGCGTAGTAGACGGCCATCATCGGTCCCGGCTGGAACGCGGCGGTCGAGGCGACGTTCAGGATCCTCCCCTTCCCGCGGCGGACCATCGCGGGCAGCAGCAGCCGCGTGAGATGGGTCAGCGTCGTCACGTTCAGCTGGATCTCGCCGAGCTCGCCCGCCAGGTCGCTCTCGACGAACGGGCCGAACGTCCCGAAGCCCGCGTTGTTGATCAGGACGTCGATCGACAGCTTCTTCGACTCGAGGAACGACTCGACCTGCGCGGCCGACGACGGCGTCGAGAGATCGAGGGCGAGGCAGTGGACCTGGACCTTGTGGGCCGCCGTCAGCGACTCCGCGAGCCGCTGGAGCTTGTCGCCGCTGCGCGCGACGAGAACGAGATCGACGCCCTTCGACGCGATTAGCTTCGCGAATTCCTCGCCGATCCCTCCCGAAGCCCCCGTGATGAGGGCGGTCTCCGCCATCCGTTGAGGATAATTCCAGCGGGCGTGTATTTCCACAGGTCCGGGAAGTCACGTCTTTGCGTAACCTGCGAACAACGTGATTGCGCTGCTGGCTGCCGTCCTCATGCAGGAATCCGGGCTCTGGGACCGGGACACGCTTCTGGGCGTGCCCGAGATTCACGGCGTCCGGTTCACGCTCGCCTACACGGGCGAGGTGATCTCGAACGTCCACGGCGGCGTGCGGCGCGACACCGGGGTCGACCACCTGCTGGACCTGGTCGTCGACGCCGATCTTGAAAAGGCCCTCGGCTGGGACGGAGGTTCGGCGCGGGTCAACCCGATGTGGCTCGCCGGGGACGGCGTCGCCGGCGACGTGAGCGACCTCACGCTCGTCAGCAACATCACGGGCCGGGGAGGGGTGCGGCTCTTCGAGGCGTGGATCCAGCAATCGGTGGGCGGCCTCTTCTCCCTGCGGGCGGGCATTCTCGCCGCCGACCAGGAGTTCATCCTCACCGGCTCCGGCCCGCTCTATTTCAATTCCGTCTTCGGCGGCCCCGTCTTCCTCTCGCCCAATCTGGCGTGGCCCATCTATCCGGTCGGCGCTCCGGGCGCCCGCGCGCGGTTCGAGCTCGGCGAGGGACTCTATGTGCAGGGCGCGGTCTACGACGGCCAGCCCGGCTCGGAGGAGTTCAATCGGACCGGACTCAAGATCCGGCTGAGCGACTCCGAGGGCCTCTTCATGATCGCCGAAGCAGGCTGGACCGTCGGCGACTTCACGGTCAAAGCCGGCGGCTTTCATCACACCGTCAGCGACATCAGCGGCGGATTCGCGGTCGTCGAAGGGAAGATCGCGAGCGGCGTCGACGCTTTCACGCGCGTCGGGTGCTCCGAGGAAGCCAAAAGCCTCGTCTGGCTCGGCCTCGACGCCGGCCTCAACGTCACCGGCCTGATTCCCGGCCGGCCGTCCGACGTGCTCGGGATCGGCGTCGTCTACGCCCGCATCAGCCGCGACTTCGCCCGGACGCAGCCCGACCGCGCCCTCTGGGGCCACGAGACGGTCCTCGAGCTCACGTACAAGATCGTGGTCACGAAATGGTGGAGCCTGCAGCCCGACCTGCAGTACGTCGTCCATCCCGGCGGCTCGACCGCGACCCCGAACGCGGTGGTCGTCGGCTTCCGCGTCGATCTGCTCTTTTAGGACTGCACCTTTGCATTCGCTGTAACCGGAACTCGGAAGCCTCTTCTCACCCTTGCGTGCGAAAGGAGGCACCCATGAGTACCGCGACCGAATCCCTGCGGAACGACTACCTGGAGCAGGTGGTCCGTCAGAAATCCCAGCTCGAGAACGACCTGAAGGCGCGCCGCGCCCCGATGGTCTACAATCCCGCCCCGGCCGGGGCCCAGGCCCGCATCGCGGCCGACGAGATCGGCTTCGACGAGCTCGATCGCTCCGGCGGCGCCGTCGGAAGCTCCGCCGTCGACGTCCGCGTCAGCGGCTTCTGGCGCTGGAAGAACGTCGTCGTCCCGCCCAACGCCTACGTCGTCCACACCCGCCGGGGCCACGAGGAGCCCGTCCATCTCGGACTGGGCGTCTCGTTCCGGTTCAACCCCGCGACCGACTCGTTCCTGGTCGTGCCGTCGGCGATGCAGACGATCATCATCAACGCGAACTGCATCTGCCGCGAGCGCCAGGGCGTCCTGGTCCAGGGCTACGTCCAGTGGATCATCCAGGACTTCAAGACCGCGTACCGCAAGCTGGACTTCAGCGACGTGGTCGATCCGATGCGCGTCGTGAACGTGCAGCTGCGCGAGCAGGCCGAGGCGGCGATCAAGGACACGGTCGCCACGATGAGCATCGAGGACGTGCTGTCCGACAAGCAGCCGATCATCAAGGAGCTCACGACCCGGCTCCGCCACGTCGCCGAGGGCGACGGGCAGGACACCGGCCTGGGCCTGCGCATCGTCACGGTGCAGATCAAGGAAGCGGTCGTCAGCTCCCCCCGGGTGTGGGAGATGCTGCAGCGGCCGTTCCGCGCCGAGCGCTCCAAGGAAGCGCGCCTGGCCGAGCTGACCCACGAGGCCGTCGTGCGGACGCGCGAGGCGGAGGAGGCGAAGAGCGCCGCCGCCCAGCGGATCGCCACCGAGGCCGACGTGGCCCGGCTCCAGGCCGAGACCGCCGCCGCGACGTTCGACCGCGAGCAGTCCGAGCGGGTCCGCCGCGCCCAGCTGGAAGCGGAGACGCTCGCCCGGTCGGTCGCCCACGAGAAAGAGAAGCTCGAGAAGGAGTCCGTGCTCTCGCGGATGCGGATCGAGATGCAGCTGATCGAGGAAGGCATGCGGATGGAAGCCGCGAACCGGCAGACCGAGAAGGAGATCGCCCTCGAGGCCGCGCGCCGGAAGGTCGACAACGACCTCTCGCTCACCGCCCTTCAGATGAGGCTGATCGAGAACCTTCCGGCGATCGCCGAGAAGATGCCCCATCCGAAGGAGCTCAAGAGCGTGTCGATCGGCGGCAACGACAGCCTGGGCGCCCTGATCGCCGGCCTGATGAAGGTCGTCGAGACGATGCGCGCGGGCAAGGCCGAGTAACGTCCGACTCCAATCGCACACGGCGCCCCGGAGGTTCTCCTCCGGGGCGCTTCCTTTTTGGGCAGCATCGAAAGGACCCTTTCGCCGTCCGAAGCGTCGCGCCAGCCCGACCCGTCCACAGGAAGTGGATCGATTCCCTCCGGATCCTAGATCCTCACCGCCACCCAGACCGAGCCGTTCCAGTGGTGCCCGCAGCCGGGCCCGTGGCGGTGGCCGTGCATGTAGAACCACGCGCCGCCATGGAAGTAATGGCCGCAGGTAGCATCGTGAACATGGACCTTCTCGACCACGACCGGAGCCGCCAGCACCCAGGTACCCTCATGGAAGACATGGCCGCAGCCGGCGGCGTGGACATGCCCGGCATGGAGATACCACCGGCCGTCGAACCAGTAGTGGCCGCAGGTGGCCGAGTGGACGTGGACCCGTTCGACGACGACGACCTCTCCCGAGGGAGGCGGGTGGTGGACGTAATGGGCGTGGACGACGCAGCCCCCGAGCAGCGCCGCAACGGAGAGAGACAGAAGCAGTTTCATGCTGGTCCTCCGTTCCCTTTAACCCCGTTTCCGGAGGAGTGTTGCGTCAGAGTTTTCGGTCTAGAACCGGACCGAAACCCAGACGCCGCCCCGGAACGTGTGGCCGCAGCCGGGACCGTGACGATGGCCGTGCATGTAGTAGACTGTCGTGCCGGACACGTAGTGGCCGCAGCTGTCGGAATGGACGTGACCCTGCCGGACCACGACCTCGCCCGCGAGCACCCAGTACCCGTCATGGAAGACATGCCCGCAGCCCGGCGCGTGGCGGTGACCGACGTGCAAGTACCAGCCGCCGTTGTACCAGTAGTGGCCGCAGACGTCGCTGTGGACGTGCACCTTCTCGACCACGACGACGTTGCCCGTCGGCGCGGGACGGTACTCCTCCTCGACGACCACGTGACGACGCGGCGGGTCGTGCACCACGATGCATCCGCCCACGAGAAGCGCCGCGATCGCGCCCAGCATCTGTTTCATCCGATGTCCTCCTCAGACCATGCCGGCGCGATGGAGCGCATAAAGGATCACGAACCCCGCGCTCGTCGTCGCCAGCGTGACCGGAATCCCGGCCTTCAGGTATTCTACAAATCCCAGCTTCACCTGATCCCGGGAAAGCTCGAGCACGATCATGTTCGCGACCGAGCCCACGATCGTCAGGTTCCCCGCGAACGTCGACGCCATCGCGACCAGCGTCCACGCGTAGTCCCCCGAGATCGAGTTCCGGATCACCAGCACGTAGGGGACGTTCGACACCAGGTTCGACATCGCGACGGTGAACACCGTCAGGCCGCCTCCCGACGGACCGAAGAGCGGTGACGCATTGTGATGGAGCGCGGGGAGAAGCCCCGTCCGGTCGATCCCGGTGATCACCACGAACAGGCCCGAGAAGAAGACCAGCAGGCCCCAGTCGACGTGGGCGAACGCCTCGGCCGGCCGCGCGCGGCCGACCAGGACGACCAGTCCCGCGCCCGCCAGCGCGACCAGCGGGAGCTTCTGACCGGCGTCGAGGCCGGGGATCCAGCGATCGAGCGGCAGGAGGAATCCCAGGGTGATCAGCGCCACGACTCCCATCACGCGCGCCATCGCCGGACGGTCGACCGCGGGCAGCGAGAGCCCCGCGACGGCGAACGACCCGCCGAGCTCGCGCCGGTAGAGCCACCGCAGGATCGCCCAGTCCAGGAGGAGGCCGAGGACGCCCACCGGGAGGAGCAGCAGAAAGAACGCGCCGTACGGGATCTTCGAGAAGATGCCCACCAGCATGTTCTGCGGATTGCCCGTGAGGGTCATCACGCTGCCGATGTTCGCCGAGGTGACCAGCGCGATCAGGAACGGCACGGGATTGAGCCCCGCCCGCACCACCGCGGCCAGCACGATCGGCGTGAAGAGGACGCAGATCGTGTCGTTCACGAAGAGCGCCGACAGCAGGCCGGACGCGGCGATGAGCAGTCCCAGCAGCCGCTTCGGCGTGCCCGCGCGGATGAGGATCCAGGTCGACACCCACTCGAAGAACCCGGCGAGCTTGAGGTAGGCGACGACGACCATCATCCCCAGCAGGAGGACGATCGTCTCCCAGTTGATCGCGTTCCGCAGCGCGTCGCCGAACGGGACGATCCCGAGCGCGACCATGAGCAGGCCGCCGATCATCGCCGACGAGGGGCGGTCGAGATTGAGGACCGGGATCCTCCGGAGGGAGATGAGAATGTACGTCGCGACGAAGATCGCGAGCGCCGCAACGGCGGGAAAGTTCCAGGTCATGGAAGAATCGAATTCTAACACAAAAGCCGTTCGACATCGTCCCCCGCCCCCTGCTAGAATCCGCCCGATGGTCGCCCTCCTCCTCACCGCCGCCCTCGCCCTCCAGGACTTCGATTACCGCCAGGGCGTGGGCGTCGTCGAGCTCGCCACGGGCAAGACCCAGACGCCCGACGAGTTCCTCAAGTACGCGCTCAAGCAGCGCGAGGCCGGCAAGTTCGTGCCCGCCTTGCAGGCGTTCCACCTGCTGGCCTCCAAGGCCCAGGAGGCGCCCATCCGCGAGGCGGCCCACTTCGAGCGGGCGCTCACCTGGTTCAAGGCCGGCGGCTACTACGAGGCCTACCACGACTTCGAGGCGTTCATCCTGAAATATCCCCAGTCGGAACGGGCCACCCAGGCGAAGCGCATGGAGATGGCCGCCGCGCTCGAGCTGGCCAAGGCGGGCAAGAGCACCTTCTTGGGCCTCGCCACGACGTCGACCACCGGCGTCGACTACCTCCACGACGCGCTCCGCCGCTACCCGCGCGAGGACTTCGCGCCCGACTTCCTCCAGAAGCTGGGGATGTTCTTCTACGACCGCGAAGACTACGACCGCGCGGCCGACGAGTTCGGCCGCGTGCTGGAGCTCTACGGCGACGCCCCCGAGGCGGTGCTCGCGCTCTACATGCTCGGCCGCACCTCGGAGCGCAAGTACGAGAAGCTCAGTTCGTTCGACACGGTCGACTACGACGTCCGTCCCCTCAAGGACTCCCGCCGGCACTACGAGCGGTTCCTGGAGGAGGCCGACCGGATGCGCAAGCTGCCCGATCCGGCCAAGAAGTGGGTCGACGGCATCCTGTCCACGGTGCGGGAGCGGCTGGCCGTCGTTTACGAGAAGATGCTCCGGAAGACGCTCAAGACGGCCGAGTACTACGACTGGAAGGGCCTGCCGTGGTCGGCGGAGCCGTATTACATCGCCATCCTCCAGGACGAGGCGACGTTCCGAAAGATCCTCCCCTCGTTCCCCGCGACGCGGGCCGCCGCCCGGGCCCGCCAGAGGCTGACCGAGTTGTCGAAGCAGTGATCCGCCGCCTCTCCCTCCTCCTGGCCCTTGCCGGTACCTCGTGCGGCTACGAGGTCGGGAACCTTTACGAGATCCGCGACGTTAAAGTCGACATCTTCGAGAACATCAGCGAGCGGCGGACCCAGGAATTCGATTTGACGAATGCGGTGGTTCACGAGATTGCATCACGGGGGATCCGCGTTAATGCTAAAGATGCGGCCTATACGCTCCAGGGGAAGATCACGGACATCAAGACCCCTCCCCTCGTCAGCCAGAAAAACACGGACCAGACCATCGTCGGATCTCTCCTATTTTCGGTCGAGATCCGTCTAATAGATGCAAACGGTAATGAGGTATGGAAGGACCAGCGGGCCGAGACGGCGTCGTTCACGGAAGCCCGGGGGGAGTCCTTCGAGACTGCCCGGCAGAAGGTGTTCGACCGCCTGGCGCGGTGGGTGGTCTCCCACCTGGAAAAGCAGTGGTAGCCCCGGCGCGAATTATTGTGTAGACTTATGGATCTAAGGATATAGGCGATGGATTTCGACGACGATCTGCAGCCCAAAGAAGAGTCGCGGCCCCGGAAGCCGCGGAGTTTCCTCCTGCTCCTCATCCTCATCTTCATCGCCATCATGATGGTCGTCTGGACCCGGTCCAGCTTCAATCCGGGCCGGATGGCGGAAGTCTCCATCCAGGAGTACTTCGAGCAGAAGACGGCCGGCAACATCGTCAGCGTCATCGTGGAAGGCGAGGAGCTCACCGCCGAGATGCAGAAGGGCGGGTTCATCCGCGACAACCACCCCTACAAGAAGATCCACGCGATCGTCCCGCCGGCCTACCTTATAGAAGAGGCGGGGTTCAAGAAGCTGTCCGATGGCATCCCCCCGAAGGACTTCCAGTACTCCAAGCGGGACCCCTTCCTGGCGCAGCTGCTGATGTCGATCGTCCCCTGGGTCATCATCCTGCTGGTGGCCTGGTACTTCTTCTTCCGCCAGATCCGGGCCAGCGGCGGCCCCGGGAACATCCTCTCGTTCGGCAAGAGCCGCGCCCGGTTCATCACCGCGGACAAGGTCAAGACCACCTTCGCGGACGTGGCGGGCGTCGAGGAGGCCAAGGAGGAAGTCGGCGAAATCGTCGAGTTCCTCAAGAACCCCCAGAAGTTCTCGAAGCTGGGCGGCCGCATCCCGCGCGGCGTGCTCCTGATCGGGCCCCCCGGTACGGGCAAGACGCTCCTCGCCAAGGCCATCGCCGGCGAGGCGGGCGTCCCGTTCCTGTCGATCTCGGGCTCGGACTTCGTCGAGATGTTCGTCGGCGTCGGTGCGTCGCGGGTGCGCGACCTCTTCCGCCAGGCGAAGGAGAACTCCCCCTGCATCATCTTCCTGGATGAAATCGACGCCGTCGGACGGCGCCGCGGCACCGGCCTCGGCGGCGGCCACGACGAGCGCGAGCAGACGCTGAACCAGATCCTCGTCGAAATGGACGGTTTCGACACCGACGAGGGCATCATCGTCATGGCGGCCACGAACCGCCAGGACGTGCTCGATCCCGCGCTCATGCGCCCGGGCCGATTCGACCGCCAGGTGATGGTCGACCTGCCCGACGTAAAGGGCCGCGAGGAGATCCTGAAGATCCACGCCAAGAAGGTGAAGCTGGGCCGCGACGTCGACCTCAAGCGCATCGCCCGGGCGACGCCGATGTTCAGCGGCGCCGACCTCGCCTCGCTCATCAACGAGGCGGCCATCATGGCGACCATGCACAAGAAGGACGCCGTGGAGCTGGCCGACCTCGAGGAGGCGCGCGACAAGGTCCTCTGGGGCCGCCAGAAGAAGTCGCGCGTCGTGGTCGAGGAGGAGAAGCGGATCACGGCCTACCACGAGGCCGGTCACACGCTCGTGGGCTCGATGATTCCCGAGTGCGACCCGGTCCACAAGGTCACGATCATCCCGCGCGGCCGGATGGGCGGCGCGACGATGTCGCTCCCGGAGCGCGACCAGTTCACCCACTCGAAGAAGTACTGCGAGGCGCAGCTCGCGATGATGTTCGGCGGCCGCGTGGCCGAGGAGCTCTTCTTCTCGGAGATCACCTCCGGCGCCTCGAACGACATCCAGAAGGCCACCGAGCTCGCCCGCCGCATGGTGTGCCAGTTCGGCATGAGCGACAAGCTCGGCCCGATCTCCTACTCCGACGAGGAGGAGCACCTCTTCCTCGGCCGCGAGATCGCCCGGACCCGCACCCACAGCGAGGAGACCGCGAAGCTCATCGACAACGAGATCCACCGGTTCATCGACATGGCCCACCAGCGGGCCCGCGACATCATCTCGCAGAACCGCGAGAAGCTCGAGGCCGTCGCCCAGGCGCTGCTCAAGTACGAGCTGATCTCGGGCGAAGAGGTGCGGATGCTGCTCCGCGGCGAGAAGATCGACGAGCTGAAGGACGCCGAAGCGGCCGAGGAGAAGGCGCGTCTCGACAAGCGCGGCTCCGACTCCCCGTCGCGCCCCGCCACCGGGTGGAAGCCCGGCGGCGATCCTTTGCCGGGTCCTCAGCAAGCCTGAGGAACGGATTCACCACGGAGACATCGCGTCCACAGAGAAGATCTGCTCTGAGGTCTCTGTGCCTCTGTGGTGATTCCGTCCGTCACTTCTTCGAGATCGCTTCGGTCGCGGCCCCGGCTCCCTTCGCTTCCAGCCGGGCCTGCTTTTCCTGAAGCTGCTTCCGCCGGACCACCAGCCAGACGGCGGCCGCCGTCAGGGCGATGCCGAAGGGCGTGACCGCGAGGAGCGGGATGCTCATCACCAGGCCGATGCCGCTCAGGACCACCGTGAAGAGCCCGATCAGGCCCACGATGATCATGGTGTTCTGCTTGTCCTCGCTCTGCTTGACGAACTCGCCCACCGCGTGGGGGACGACGGCGGTCGCGACAGGCGTCGCGTCGCCGGGCTGCGGCGGAGCGGAGGCCAGCGGCGCCGTCACGGCCGGGGCCATGGGTTCCGTGGGAAGCGCGCCGGCGGTGAGGAGCGTGACCTCCGAGTCCTTCACGTGGAGGACCCGCGCCCCGCACTTCGGGCATTTGATCTTCCGCTTCGCGAACTTGTCGTCCACGGAGCAGGTGGACTTGCACGACGGACAGGTGAACTGGATCAAGATCGGAGCTCCTTATTGGCCACAGAGGGCACAGAGCCCACAGAGCAGACTCCTCTCTGTGTCCTCGGTGGCCAATCGAATAGGGGTACAGGTTCTTTGTACCACAGTTTTGAGACCGGCATCGTATCCGTAAAGTTCGTTTGCTATCATTAGGGCAGGTCGAACGTACCGAAGATAGATGAAGAAACCGGCCGTGGTCGCGGGTCTTCTGCTGGCGCTGGCCGCCTGCCAGCCCGCCTCGTCGCCGCCGGGAGGAACCGCCATGAAACCCAAGCTGAAAGTCGAATGCGTGGACTGCAACACGCCCGCCGTCGCGGCCGAGACGTTGCCCGCGAGCGAAGCGGAGTGGAAGAACAAGCTCACGCCCGAGCAGTTCTACATCCTGCGTCAGAAGGGGACCGAGCACCCCTACACCGGCAAACTGCTCCACCACAAGGGCGACGGCTTCTACGCCTGCGCCGGCTGCGGCCAGAAGCTCTACGACTCGAAGACCAAGTACGACGCGTGCGGGTGGCCCTCCTTCTGGGATGCCGTGCCCGGCGCCGTCGACAAGCACCCCGACCTGGAGGCAACCTGCTCGAAGTGCGGCGGCCACCTGGGCCATATCTTCGACGACGGCCCGCCCCCGACCGGCAAACGCCACTGAATCAACTCCATCGCGCTCCAGTTTGTGGAGCGCACGGAAAAGGCCGGAGCCGCGTCGAAGTAGCCCGGATCAGCACCCAGCGATAGTCCCCCCCTCCCCCCGGGGGGGGGCTGGGGGGCGATCCTCTTCTTTCTCATTCCGATTCTGATTCTCTTGATTCTTTATTCTCTATTCTCGATTCTCGCTGTATGTCCATCGTCCGCTATCCCGGGGGGTCCTTCTCCTTTGGTCGTCGCACGTACGTGATGGGGGTTCTCAACATCACCCCCGACTCCTTCTCCGACGGCGGCGACTGGATGGACCCCGACCGCGCCCTCCGTCACGCCCGGTCGATGGTGCGCGAGGGGGCCGACCTCATCGACGTCGGCGGCGAATCGACCCGGCCCGGCGCCCGCGCGGTCCGCGCCGTCGAGGAGATCCGCCGCGTTGTCCCCGTGATCGAGGCCCTGGCCGCCGAGAAGATCCTCGTCTCCATCGACACCTCGAAGGCCGCCGTCGCCCGCGCGTCGTTCCGGGCCGGCGCGAAGGTCCTCAACGACGTCACCGCCCTGCGCGGCGACCGCGCGATGGGACGCGCCGCGGCGGACGCCGGGGTCGCGGCGATCCTGATGCACATGAAGGGAACGCCGAGGACGATGCAGCGGAACCCGACGTACGGGAACGTCGTGGAGGAAATATTGGAATTTTTCCGGGAAATTTTGAGAAACGCTTGGAGCACCGGAATCGAGCGTGATAAACTAATTCTGGACCCGGGGATCGGCTTCGGCAAGTTGCCGGAGCACAATCTGGAGATCCTGCGGCGTCTGGACGAACTCCGTGCACTGGGCCGCCCCCTCGCGATCGGGACCTCGCGTAAGAGCTTCATCGGCCGAGCCCTCGGCCGACGTGTGGACGATCGTGTGAGCGGCACCGCCGCGACCGTCGCCGCCGCGATCCTCCGCGGCGCCGACATGGTCCGTGTCCATGACGTCCGCGAAATGTCCGATGTGGCCCGTATGACCGACCTTCTGCGATGATTCCAGAGCTCAAAAAACCGGAATCCTGGGTCGAGATCCTCATCCTCGCCGTCGCTTTTCACTTCATCCTGAATGCGGTCCGCGGCACGCGCGGCGCCGGCATCCTCAAGGGCATCGTGTTCCTCTTCATCGTCACCTTCCTCGGCGCCCTGTTCCTCGCCGAGCGCTTCCACCTCGAGAACATCCAGCGCATGCTGACCTGGATCCTCTCGGGCTCCGCGATCGCCATCATCGTCCTGTTCGCCCCCGAGCTTCGACGAGGGCTGTCCCACCTCGCCCAGACCCGCATCCTCTCCCCGTTCCTGCGAAGCCAGTCCAGCGGCATCATCGACGAGCTCGCCAATGCCGCCGTCAAGCTCTCCAAGAACCGCATCGGCGCCCTCGTCGCCATCGAGCGCGACGTCGGCCTCGGCGAGTACGTCGAGCACGGCTGCCGGCTCGACGCCGCCCTCACCAGCGAGCTCCTCGAATCCCTGTTCTACCCCGGGTCGGCCCTCCACGACGGCGCGGTCATCGTCCAGCACGACCGCGTCGCCGCCGCGGGCTGCCTCCTCCCCCTCACCGACGACACGTCCCTGTCGAAGTCGATGGGCACCCGCCACCGGGCCGCGATCGGCATCTCGGAGGAGACCGACGCCATCGCGCTCGTGGTCAGCGAGGAAACTGGCCGGATCTCGGTCGCCGTGAAGGGCAAGCTGACGAGCGACCTCACCCGCGAGTCGCTCGAGAAGCTCCTGACCGACCTCTACAGCCGGGCCGACCGGCCCACGCTCGCGATCCGCAAGGCCAAGCCGGGCGATCCGCCCGACGCCGGGACCGTCGGCAAGCCGCCGGCTCCGACCTCGTCGGGAGGCAACGGGTCGTCCAAGGAGCCGGGGGCGAAGCCCGAGGCGCCGAAGGCGGAGGGCGGGAACGGCGAGCGGCCCAAGAGCGATGATTCCGCCGCCGCGGCGTTCGCCCGCGCGGCCGCCGAGCTGGCCTCGACCGAGGTCCCGCCCGTCAAGGAGAAGAAGTCCGAGAGCAAGAAGCGCGAGAAGAAGCCCGTCGATCCCATCGGCGAGGAGAAGACCGCGTGAAGCGCTGGTTCCTGACCAATTTCACCACGATGGTCATGGCGCTCTTCCTCTCGTTCCTCACCTGGTTCTACCTGTTCACCCAGGGCAACGGCCCGGCCACGATCTCGGTCCAGTTCCTCCCCAAGCTGGACATGAGGAACTTCGCGTCGGTCACCTGGGAGAGCTCCGACGGCCCCGAGCTCAGCCCCGAGCGGTCGCTCAACATCCGCGTCCTCGGCCCCAAGGTCGACGTGAACAGCCTGCGGCTCCGGCCCAACATCTTCACGTGCGAGTTCAACGTCAACCCCGGCGACCTCGCCGGCGCGCGCGGCTCGTTCCGCCGCCAGCTCATCCGCGAGGACTTCAACCTGCCCCACAACATCGTGGTCGATCCGCTCCCGGTCATCACGATCCGCTACGTGAAGTACGACGAGCGGACGATCGAGCTGATCGCCGACCGGACGACGTACGAAGGCACGCTGCGGGCCGGCTACGAGATCGAGACGATCACCCCCACGCCTCGCCGCATCCGCGCGCTCGTCCCCGCCGACAAGCCGGGCATCGACAAGGTCGGGATCCGGAGCGTGCCCGTCGAGGGCAAGACCGAGAGCTTCACCCTGACCGGATGGTTCCTGAGCGGCCTCGCGACCGAGGCGAAGGTCCAGCCGCTCGAGCCGTTCACGGTCGAGGTGAAGATCGCCCTCCGGCCCGCGTCGCGCCAGATCCACGCCGACCTTCACGTCTCCGCCCGCTCGGACCACCTGAAGCGGATCGAGCTCGACCGGCGCACGATCGACGTCGAGCTCCGCGGCCCCGAGGATCTCGTCCAGGAGGCGGCACAAAATCCCGCCGTCTTCATCGCTTATATCGTGGTGACCGACAAGGACATGGAGCCCAAGGGGCCCAAGAACATCAGCGAGATGGGCTGCCACATCGTGGATCCCAAGTACCAGGGCAAGATCCAGGTGGTCCTGATGCCCGCCGAAAAGCCCGAGAATCGCCAGGTGAAGATCACGGTTCTCGATAAATAGTTCGACTCGTCCCGGAGCTTCGCTCCGGGGACTCGCTCACTACAAGGTAGGTCCTGTATTTTCGCTTGATTCTTCATTCCTGATTCCTGATTCTTACTTCTCTTCTATGGGCGACATCTTCGGCACCGACGGCATCCGCGACCGCGCCGGCAACGGCTTCCTCGCTCCGGACAAGATCGTCCAGATCGCCCGCGCCGCGGGCATCGTGCTCGGCAAGAATCCCGAAAGCTTCAAGGCCCCGATCCCGAAGGCGTTCCGCCACCTGAAGGCGCCCGCTGCCCGCAAGGGCCCGGGCCGCGGACGCGTCATCATCGGCCGCGACACCCGCGCGTCGGGACCCGAGATCGAGGGGGCCCTCGCGGCGGGGTTCCAGTCGGTGGGCATCGACGTCGGCCTCGCCGGCGTCATCACCACGCCGGGCGTCGCGACGCTCACGCGGCTCTGGGGCGGCACGCTCGGCGTCGTCATCTCCGCGTCCCACAATCCGGCCGAGGACAACGGCATCAAGCTGATCTCGCCCCAGGGGTTCAAGATCCCCGACGCGGCCGAGGAGTCGATCGAGAAACTGCTGCGCGGAAAACCGGTCGCCGCCAAGGTGAAGAAGCCGAAGGCGGCCGTCGATCTCTCGGGCAAGACCTCGGACTACGTCGACTTCCTCGCCGGGTTCTCGCGGCCCCTCAAGGGGATCCGGATCATCGTCGACTGCGGCCACGGCGCGGCGTCGGCGTACGCCGGCGAGCTCTTCAAGCGGCTCGGCGCGAAGGTCGTCGTCCTCAACGCGTCGCCCGACGGGAAGAACATCAACGCCGGCTGCGGCGCCCTCCATCCGGAGGCCGTCGCCGCCGCGGTGAAGATCGAGAAGGCGGACATCGGCGTGGCGTTCGACGGCGACGCCGACCGGCTCATCATGGTCGACGAGACCGGCGCGGTGCGCGACGGCGAGACCGTCCTCGCGCTCTGCGGCCTGCACTTCAAGGAGAAGAAGACGCTCCCGGCCAACACGGTCGTCTCGACCGTCATGGCCAACTTCGGCCTCGAACGGTATTTGGCCGGGAACGGCATCGCGCTCCGCCGCACGAAAGTCGGCGACCGCTACGTCGCCGAGGACATGATCAAGTCGGGCGCGGTGCTCGGAGGCGAGCCCTCGGGCCACGTCCTCTTCTTCGACGCCGCCCCCGCGGGCGACGGGATGCTCACCGCGCTCCGCGTGCTGAACGTCCTCGCCGAGCGGGGCCAGAAGCTCTCCCACGCGGCGTTCGCCAAGTTCCCCCAGGTGCTGCTCAACGTCCGGGTCGGGAGGAAGCCGCCCATCGAGGAGGTCCCCGCCCTGCGCCACGCCATCGCCGCCGCCGAGAAAGAGATGGGGAACGACGGCCGGATCCTCGTCCGGTATTCGGGGACCGAGACCGTTTGCCGCGTCATGGTGGAAGGGCCCAAGGACGACCTCGTCAAGCGGCTCGCCAACCAGGTCGCCGACGTCGTGAAGAAGGAGCTGGCGTGACCCCGATCCGTCTGGGCGTGAACGTCGACCACGTGGCGACGGTCCGCCAGGCGCGCCGCGGAACCGAGCCGGATCCCGTCGAGCTCGCGCTGGTCTGCGAGCAGGCCGGCGCCGACTCGATCGTCGCCCACCTGCGGGAGGATCGCCGCCACATCCAGGACCACGACGTCGCCCGCCTGGCGAAGCGGCTGAAGACCCATCTCAACCTCGAGATGGGGCTGTCGGCCGACATCGTCTCGGTCGCGCTCCGGATCCACCCCAAGCAGGTGACGCTCGTCCCGGAGAAGCGCGAGGAACTGACCACCGAAGGCGGCCTCGACGTCGCCGGCCAGTTCGAGAAAGTCCGCCTCGCCGTGAAGAAATTCCAGGCGCGCGGGATCGAGGTCAGCCTGTTCATCGATCCCGCCCCCGGCCAGGTTGCGGCGTCGCACCGCTCGGGGGCGACGATCGTCGAGTTCCACACCGGCTCCTACGCCAACGGGAAGAAGAGGAGCAAGGAGCTGCGCCACCTGGTCGCCGCCTCGCAGGCCGCGCGGCGCGACGGCCTGATCGTCGCCGCCGGCCACGGCCTGACGGTCCCCAACGTCCGCCCGATCGCAGCGATCCCGGAGATCGAGGAGCTCAACATCGGCTATTCGATCGTCTCGCGCGCGCTGTCCATCGGCATGGGCAAGGCCGTTCGCGAAATGAAGGACGCGATGAATGCGGCTCGTAAAAGCTAGCGCCCTCCTCATCCTGGCGGTGGCGGGCTGCACGCCCGAAGATCCCCCCGTTCCCCCACCGCCGCCTCCGGTCGCCAAGCCCGGCCAGCCGATGTTGCCGCCGGTGGGGGACGTCCAGTTCCGCGAGTGGAGCGAAGTCGACGACGAGAAGTTCATCGATCTCCCCGCGCCCGCGGCGGCGCCGGTCGCGCTGAAATGGGACTTCTCGCCCGAGAAGCGGTACGGCTACTCGTTCAACGAGTCGCTGTCGCAGAAGATGGTCCGCGAGGCCAACGGCAAGCGCGCCTCGAACACCGCGCGCGAGAAGAACACCGGCGTGTTCGAGTTCGTCGCGGGCCGCGATCACACGGCGCTCGCAGGGTCGAAAATCCAGACCCAGGAAGCGGCGATGAACGACCAGCCCATCGCGAAGGAGTCGTTCGCGAACAAGCCCGCGTCGGTATCGGAGTGCATCCTGACCGAGGAGGGCGGGCTCGAATCGAAGATGAAGCAGGGGATGGCCGACGCGCGGATGTACTTCCAGTCGCTCTTCGCGCTCGTGCCGGGGACGCGCGAGCTGACCCCCGGCACGATCGCGACCCGCCTCGCCGGCTACAACAAGGTCGGCCGTTACGAGTGCGCGCGGCTGGAGTCGGAGTTCGAGATCTCGACCGACAAGGCGGCGGAGCGGATCCTGCTGCGGGGCCGGGTGATCGGCTACTTCGCGATCGCCGAGCGCAAGTTCGTTCGCGCGTCCGCCGCGGTCGCGACCTCGAGCCGCGGCAACGCGCTGTCGAAAGAGAATGTCTGGATCACTAGCTCTCTCGACGCGGTCACCCGCTACCGGGTCCGTCTGCTGGAGTAACCCGTAACCGGTAACCAGGAACCGGGAAGGTCCCCCCTCTTGGACGCAGGGGGGACCCTGATCTCCGGTTACGGCGTACCGCTTACAGGGTACCGGCTTAGAAGACTTTTTCCAGCGCGTCGCCGTTCTTCGGCGCTTCCGCCTTCGCGGCCGGCTTGGCCTTCGGCTCGCTCATGGTCGGCATCGACAGCGATTCGGCATCGATCTCGAGCCGGCCCATCAGCTTGGCGCCCTCGGCGATCGTCAACCGGGTCGCCTTCAGGTCGCCCGCCACCTGGGCGGTGCCGGCGAGGTCCAGCCGGTCCGCGGCGGTGACGTTGCCCTGGACGGTCCCTTCGATGACGACCTGGGCGGCCATGATGTCGCCGATCACCTTGCCCCGGGGGGCGACGGTGACGCGGCCTTCGCCGGTGATCCGCCCCTCGATCATTCCCTCGATGCGGATCGCATCCTGGAAATTGATCTCGCCCTTGAAGACGAGGGTCGGCCCGAAGACCGACACGGCCGCGGCAGCCGGAGCCTGCGCGGGCTCGGGCTCGGGCGGCAGCGACGGCAGCGCCATCTGCGGCGGGGGCGTAGCAACGGCCACGCCATCAGCTCTCCCGCCATTACTTCTTCCGAACATAGCCATGGTTATCTCCCCTAATACCTCACCCGGTTAAGTGTGGGGCATACAATATGCATTGTCAAGGGGGGTTCCAGATTTTTCCGATCCTCCAGGGTTCCCTTTTCGCATGGGTGTTCGACCCTGAACACCCTGCCCACAGTGCCGGGGACGCGATCTTCCGCGATTCCTCCCCTGAGAACTGCTCCCCCGCGTCCAACTTGTCCGGAGCTTCCTCCCATGAGGGATGTGTGTTCAATGGAGACCCGGATGGAACTCCTTTTCTCATTCCTCGGCGCCTTCCGCCGATTTCCCGGCCTAGCTCTTGCATCACAAGGAGTTAGGCCCACCCATTCTTGATTGAAGCGCCTCTTGGCACGGCAATTGCGCCCGTCTGCAGCTTTGCGATCGCCCAGCCCCCTGCAAGGATGACCCGATGAAAAAGCACCTCGTCTCCTGGTGGATCCCTGTCGTCTCATTCCTGGCCGCCGGTATCCTCGCCGTGTCGGCCGGTCCGTCGATGGGATTCTCCTCGCGAATGATGATGGACTACACCGGCAAGCGCTACTATTGCTGGCGCGAGTGCGACGACACGGGAAATCCGGGATTCGAAAGCAAGATTTCCGAGACGGACCTGTCGGGCACCGGTCGTTGGCATTGCGTGTCCCTGGGCCCCGTCACCTTCTTCACGGGCGAGAACGCCTATATCGAGCAGGATCTCGTCGCCAATGGGATGTCGAAGTGGGGCATCACCCGGTACTACGTGAACGATCCGGCGTTTGCGGACAGCTCGTTGGGACCCTGCTGGCGCATCGGGGGCTTCTACCGCCTGGTGAAGAAGGGATCCCAGATCTGGCTCATCGAGGGCAACAATCCGGTGATCTCGTTCGACGACAACGGGAACGGCACCTACACGCCGCAGTTCAACTACACCGCTACCTTGACCACGGACGCCGTCAATCACCAGCTCGTCCTGACCGATCCGAACGGACGGCGGGGACTCTTCTTCGACTTCAGCGGATCCTGGTCCGCCGCCCGGCAGGGCCGGCTGAAGCAGCGCGAGGACGCGGCCGGCAACATCACCACCCTTCTCTACAGCACGAGCGCGGGGCCGACGCTCGACAAGGTCCTGGAAGTCCAGCAGACCGACACGAACCCCGCGCTCCTCCACCGGTTCGTGTTCAACTACAACCTGAGCGGAGTTTCCACGGGGCTCCTGGCCGGCATCAACTATCTCCAGAGCGTCAGCGGCGTGTCCACGACCATCCGCAACATCAACTACACCTACTACACCTCGACCGGCCCCAATGGCCCTACGGGCGCCCTTCAGCGCGTGCGGATCACTGATGCGGCCGCCGCCACGCTCGACACCCTCTACTACCGGTACAACGCGATGGACGGCACGGGCTGGGTTCCGCTGCGGTATGCGGTCCGTCCCGCGTCATACGACCGGCTGCTCGCCGCTCTCGGGACCGACGCGGCGATCGATGCCGCGGCGGACGCCACGATCGCCACCTACGCCGATTTCTTCTTCCAGTACGGCGCCAACCGGACCCTCACCTCGGAGACGATCCAGGGCAAAGGATGCGGATGCGGAGGTGCCGGGAGCAAGGGATCGTTCACCTACAGCCTCGTCGAAACGGTCAACGTCCCCGACGGCCCCAACGTCTGGCGACGGAAGAACACCATGACCTACCCGGACGGAAACCAGTTCATCGTCTACATGAACGGACTCGGCCAGCCGATGCTGGAGATCTACAAGGAAGTGGCGACGGGACTGATGTGGCGGACGTACCGGCAGTTCAACACCGACGGAAGCATCGCGGCCATCGCCTACCCCTCGGCCGTCACGGGGCATGACGAAGCGCTGCCGGGACTCGTCTCGAGCGCCAACCTCCCCGACGCCGCCGGCCTGTGGAATCTGTTCGAATACTATACGACCACCAATTTGCCGGCCGGAGCGGTCGCCAAGTACTCGAAAGCCAGCAGGATCCGGCAGGGCGAGCTGGGGACGCAGATCCTCCAGGAGACCCACCTCTACACTTCGAGGACGGGAGCGGTCGCGACGGTCTTCCCGTTGTCCAGCGACATCGTTTACCGGAACACGGACGGAACGGGCGCCCAGACGACCGCCTTCAGCTATACCTGGCAGGGCACCACCACCCAGGCGCTCCAGAAGACGACGACCAATCCTTCCGTCACGGCCGCCCAGAACGGGCCCGGCTCGTCGACTTCCACGACCGACCAGTTCGACGCGTTCAACCGCCGGACGTGGACCCGGGACGAAGACGGGTTCATTCATGCCTTCGAGTTCGACGGGCTGACCGGCTCGTGCACGAAGACGATCCGCGACGTCAACACCGGTCTCGTCGCCAACGAGCCAGCCGGTTGGGTCACCCCCGCCGGCGGCGGTCTTCACCTGGTGACGACGCGCCAGGTGGATGCCCTGGGAAGGACGACCAAGCTCACGGACCCGAACGGGAACGTCAGTTACCTGGTCTATCGGGATCCGCAGCATGAGTTCCGGCTCTATCCCGGCTGGATCGCTGCGACCAACACCACGACCGGTCCGACGGTCCTCGCACGGCACGACCGGACCCGCAACTACAAGGAAAGACTCACCATGTCCGCGGCGCCGGCCGTCGTCTCGGGCGTGCCCACCGGAACGGAGGCCGTCTCCGGCCTCCAGTCCCTCTCCCGCGAGTACTTCGACACCGGCGACCGCGTGGTTACGACCGACAGCTACTTCAATTTCTCCGGCCTGACGTATTCCACGGCCGCGAACATCGGCACCCTCGGCACCCACTACTATCGCCGCACCTTCAACTATGACCTCAAGGGCCGGCGGGACCGCGACCAGGACTGGGCCGGAACCATCCTGAGGACCGTCTACGACAGCCGCGACCGCGCGGTCAGCACCTGGGTCGGCACGGATGACGTTCCGACGACGGGAGACTGGTCGCCCGCCAATACCGCCGGGACCAACCTGATCAAGGCGACGGCGCAGCAGTACGATTCGGGCGGCGTCGGCGACGGCAACCGCACGAAGAGCAGCGTCTTCACCAGCGCCGCCGTCAGCCTGGACACGGTCTCGCAGTACGACTTCCGGAACCGGCTCCTGCAGGTCCAGGCCCCAGACAAAGTGACCACTCAGAGCACGTACGACAACCTCGATCAGGTCACCATGACCCAATTGTACGCGGACGCCAACTCGAACTTCATCGTCGAGGCCGCCGAGCTTCGCGGCCGGACGCAGAGCAGCTACGACGAGCGCGGCCGGCTGTTCCGCGATGTCACCTTCAACGTCGATTCGACCACCGGCGCGGTCGGGAACAGCCTGACGACGGCCGACCTCTGGTTCAACGGCCGCGGGCTTGCCGTCAAGATGCGCGGCGCCAACGGCGGGTTCAGGAAGAGCTCCTTCGACGGCGTCGGCCGCCAGACGGCGTCCTTCGTCTCCTTCGACGACGCCGAGACGCTTTACGCCGACGCTCTGACCGTGGCCAACGACAAGGTCGTCGAGCAGAACGTGCCGGCCTACGACGCCAACGGAAACGTGATCCAGAGCACCGGCTACCGGCGCACCGCGTCGAGCGCGAAAACGGGCGACCTCTCGGTGACGTGGGCGGCCGCCGATTCGCGGCGCATGTTCACGGCCCAGTGGTTCGATGCGGCCGACCGGGTCACCAGCGTCGTGGACTACGGCACCAACGCCAACGTCGCGCTGGTGCGTCCCGCGACGCCGCCCCTGCCCAACACCAGCGCGGCCTACCTGGTCACCAAGTACGGCTACGACGCCGGTGGCCGCCAGCACCAGCAGACGGACAACCTCAATCGGCTGACGCAGCGGACCTTCGACGGTCTCTCCCGCATCACTCAGACGATCGAGAACTTCGTCACGGGCACCCCGGCGGAGACGTCGCTGGAGACGGACCGGAAGGTGACCTTCCAGTTCGACTCGTCGGGCCGCCTGTCCAAGCGGATCGCCTTCAACCCCAAGGGCACGGGGCTGGGCGTCCAGCAGCAGACGACGACTTACGTCTACGGCACGATCGCAAACCAGGCGGCTCCCGCAGTCTTTCGGAACGACCTGCTGGCGGCCGAGATCTTCCCCGATTCCGACGACACCTACAATCCGGCGGGTGCGCCAGGCAGTCAGCTCGGAAACGGCGCCGATGCCGTCTATGACCGGACGGAGATCACCTACGACTACGCCGGCCGTCGCAAGACGCTGAAGGACCAGCGCGGCACCCTCCGCACCCTGAACTACGACGCGCAAGGCCGGATCCTGTCGGACGCCGTCACCACCCTGTCGAGCGGGGTCGACGGCGCGGTGCGCCGCAAGGAATACGGGTACGATTCGGTTTCCCGCATTCGGACGTCCACGAGCTTCGATGCCGCGAGCGCCGGCGGGATCGTCAACCAGGTCCAGAACTCCTACGACGGCTGGAGCAACCTGATCAAGCGCGAGGAAGCCCACGTCGGCGCCGTCGTCGCCGGAACGCCCGCAACGCAGGTCGGATTCGCCGACGGCGCGGTCTCGGGCATCGCCAAGTTCGTCCGTCCGGTCTCGTTGACCTATCCTAACGGCCGCGTGCTCTTCATGAACTACGCGACGGCGGCGACGATCGGGGACCGTCTCAACCGGGTCGACAATCTCGCCAACGACTCGGCGGGCACGGCCAAATTCGCTTCGTACATCTACCTGGGAGCGGAGACGATTCTCGACATCGACCATCCGCTCGTCACGAACGGCCTCACCTTCCGTCAGGGTCCCGACAACGCGCCCGGCGGCTGGGACCAGTTCGACCGGCAGATCATGACGAAGTGGCGCAACACCGCCAATACCTCGACCCACGACCAGTACAACTACAGCTACGACCGGGCGAGCAACCGGCTGACGCGCCAGCGGGCCTCGACGACCGCGCCTCCCGCGCCGAAGGACGAGTTCTACACGTACGACGGCCTCAACCGGCTGACGAAGCAGAATCGGGGGCTCCTCGCGGGATCGCCGCTGACGATCGCGGATGCGTCGGCGAACTTCAGCCAGCGGTGGACCGCGCTCGAAAGCCTCGGAAACTGGCGGACCTGGGATGCCGCGCCCACGGGTGGAGGGACCTACTCCTTCGTGCAGAACCGGGCGCACAACGCCGCCAACGAGATCGACACCGACAACAACGACGCGAACACCGCAGGCGCTTCCATTTCGGGCAGCGGCGGCGGAGACTGGATCGACCCGACGTTCGACAAGCAGGGCAGCCTTCGCAGCGGCCCCAAGGTCGGCGCCGAGACGACTCGCCATTGGTTCACCTACGATGCCTGGGGCCGGCTCGTCAGGGTCCAGGCCGACAGCGCCGGCACGCCCGGCGCCACCGTCGCGGAGTATCAGTACGACGCCGACGACCAGCGCAACGTGAAGCTGATCCCCAACGGGATCAACTGGAACCGGACGGACTACTACGGCATCAACAGCCAGTGCGTCGAAGAGCGGACGCTGATCAACTCCCTCTTGAAGACGAACGTGGCGACGCTGGCCAAGTTCCAGTGGGTCTGGGACCTGAGGTACGTGGACGCGGCCGTGCTCCGGGACGAAGACAAGGACGGCGACGGTGTCTGCACCGGCGCCGCCGACCAGCGGATCTTCTACACCCAGGACGCGAACTTCAATACGACGGCGCTCGTCAACACGGCCGGTTCCGTCGTGGAACGGTATGTGTACGACGCGTACGGCAAGGCGGCGGTCTTGAACGGCAGCTGGGCGAGCCAGGCATCCACGCTCTTCAACAACGAAGTCCTGTATGCCGGCTACCGCCTGAATCCCGAGACGGGGCTCTATGCCGTTCGGAATCGCGAGTATCATCCGACGCTCGGCCGGTGGCTGCAGCGCGATCCGATCGAATACAACGGCGGCACCAACAACCTGCACGAGTACGTCGGCGGAAATCCGATTCATCGGGTCGATCCGCAAGGGACGGATTTCATCGCCGTGGGAACCCGTAAGGTGAGGGAGGGCCTGGGACTGGGCCTGGCCGGCGGTCACATGTCCATCGAGTACTGGAAGGAGTGCGAGCCCAAGAACGAAGACGGCCAGCACTTCAAAAACGTCCCGAAGGAAGAGGCCACGCGGGACGTGTCGCGGTCGTACCAGCTGATGAACAGTCACTCCACGCCGGATGACGGGGATCAGACCTATTACACCTGGGTTTGGGTCATCGGAGGACAGGGAAAGCACGGAGGGCCCGGTCGCTGGTACAAGTTCGAACAGTGGATCAGCGTCATCTATCCGACCTCCCATGCGGCCCGGCGTGTGATCATCTACTCGGACAGGTCGGACGGCAACTCCGACCTCATGTGGACCGCCATCATCGACCCGGAGGCGAGAATCTATCCCTGGGCCGAACAGGGGCCCCAGCCGCCCCATCCCGCCCAGATGTGGCCGAACTCGATCTATCAGCCGACCGGGAACAACTGCAACACGTTCATCCGATACCTTGCCGACAAGATCGGCAAGGATGCTAACATCATCGGAGGAGTCCACTTTGGAAACGAAACGCCTCAGCCCATCAATCCGAACTCCTTCTGGAACTTCGATCCGAGGCCGCCGACTTCCTACGGCAACCTGCCTCCGGCGCCCACCGGCCAGCCCAGCCCCCCGTAGTCGACGGGGCGCCGTGTGGGTCCTGGCGCTGGGGATCCCGCTGGTCGTCGGCTCCCGGGGGGCGGCCCAGGACGATCCGCCGCAGGAGATCTATAAGAAGATCGAGCGGCAGATCTCGGAAGCGGCGGCGTTCCGGGTGAAGTTCACCTGCGCGCCCGAGAAGGAGACTCCGGAGGTCCCGTTCAAGGCCTCCGGCACCTTGACGGTCGCCCGCGGCAATCGGCTCCGTCTGGAAATCGCCGAGGACACCGCGCCCGCGCGGCTCGCCCTGGTGAGCGACGGCAAAGGGATCGTCACCCTCGCCACGGAAGACCAGAAGGAAGTGCGCCGCGATACCCCCGGCACGTTGACGGCGGACTGGGCCGCGAAGAGCGCCCGGATCGGCGTCCTGGGGACCATCTTCATCGAACCTCCTTTGCAGGAGAAGGCTCCCTTCCCTCGTTGGGCGCAGTGCTGCAAGCTGGAAGACTTCAAGAAGGGCCCCTCCGAGGAGAATCTCGAGACCCTGACGTTCTCGGCCTTGCTGTTCAAGGATCCCCCGAAGGAAAACGAGCCGGTCCTCCTGGCGCAGATTGCGGTGAAGGTCTGGTACAACCCGAAGACCCTGGTCATTCGCAAGCGGCGGGTCATGGATTCCGCCCCAGGCTCCAAGGTCGCGCTCGTCGAGAAGTACGACGAATGGTCGTTCGACCCGTCCCCGGGCGCCGATGACTTCAAGCTGCCTTCGAAGTAGGAGTTGACACCGTCCTCCGGCCTCCCTACCATCTAAGGCCCGATGAAGCTCCACGGATCGTTCGTCGCGCTCGTCACGCCCTACTCCAAGGGCGACGTCGACCTCCCCAAGGTGAAGGAGCTGGTCGAGTTCCACATCAAGAACGGAACCACCGGCATCTGCCCCGTCGCCACCACCGGCGAAGGGCCCGTCCTCACCCACGACGAGCGGGCGAATATCATCAAGACCGTCGTCGAGACCGCCCGCGGCAAGGCGCTCGTCTTCCCCGGGACCGGCACCTACGACACGCGCGAGTCGATCGCCCAGACCAAGATGGCCAAGGAGCTCGGCGCCGACGGCGCGCTCATCGTCACGCCGTACTACAACAAGCCGACGCAGGAAGGCCTCTACCGCCACTACAAGGCCATCGCCGAGGCCGTCCCGATCCCGATCATGCTCTACAACGTCCCGAGCCGCACCGGCGTCAGCATGGCCCCCGAGACCACCGCCCGCCTGGGCCTCGTGAAGAACATCGTCGCCCTCAAAGACGCGTCGGGCAACGTCGAGCAGGTCACCCAGCTGCGCGCCCTGAGCGACATCCAGATCCTCTCGGGCGAGGACTCCCTCACCTTCTCCATCCTGTGCCTGGGCGGCGTCGGCGTGGTGTCGGTCGCGGCGAACGTCATCCCCAAGCAGATCGCCGACATGACGGCCGCGGCCGTGCGGGGCGACCTGTCGGTGGCCCGCCAGATCCACGACCGCTACTTCGAGCTCTTCAAGAACCTCTTCATCGAGACCAACCCGATCCCCGTGAAGACGGCCCTCAAGAAGATGGGCATGTACAACGGCGAGATGCGGCTTCCGATGTGCGAGATGACGGCGGCCAACGAAGAGAAGCTCGACAAGACCCTCCGCAACTGCAAGATCCTCTAGGAACAAAAAAGACGGTCTTTTTTGTTCCTCTAGCGGCCAACCTCCTCGGCGCTAATGACTTTCCACTGACCATGTTCCTTCTTGAGCTTCAGCCTTAGCCCAAACTCTCTCCGAAGCTGGAGGGCTCCGACAACCACTTTCACGTTGGCCTCGGCGTCGTCGCCCGAGACCTGGATCGCGGCGCCGTCCATCCTCGCAGGCGTGATCCGCTGAGCCACCGCCTGGCGGATCCGCCGACAGATCCCGTCGAAGTTCTGGTCGCCGTTCCGGTAGTCGGTCGAGAGGAGCGCGATCACCCCCTCGGCGTTCCCCTCCTCCGCCGCCTTCAGCCCCCCTTCGAGCAGCTTCTCGATCACCTTCTCCTCGCTGCTCGAGAGCAGGAACACCGCCGCGACCGCGATCAGGATCAGCCCCCCGACCCCCGCCCCCACCTTGACGTAGAAGTTCATCGCGTCGACTCCCGCACCCAGCGCAGATAGTCGGGATTCCCCGACGCGATCGGGATCGTCACCACCTCGGGCACCGAGTACGTATGCAGCGCCTTCACTCGCGCGGCGAGCCGCTTCGAGAGCGCCGACCGAGATTTGACCAGCAGCAGCACCTCGCGCCCCTCCTCCACCTTCCCCGCCCACGTGTAGATCGACGCCACGCCCGGCACGATGTTCACGCAGGCGGCAAGCCTCTCCTTCACGAGCGTCTTCGCGATGGCGTTCGCCTGGCGGCGGTCCTTGCACGTCACGAAGCTGATCGTCTCGCTCACCGGGACACCGGCGAGATTTTGCGGAGCCGCTCGACGACGCCCGGCACGATCCGGAGCGCGCCGTCGATGTCCTCGTCCGTCGTCATCATCGACAGGCTGAACCGCACCGAGCTCTTCACGACGTCGGGCGGCAGCCCCATCGCGGTCAGGACGTGCGACGGCTTCGTGCTCCCCGACGCGCAGGCGGAGCCCGACGAGATGCAGACCCCGGCCGCGTCGAGCGCCAGGATCGCCGCCTCGCCGTCGACGCCGTCGAATGCGACGTTCAGGATATGCGGCGCTCGAGCGTCGGCCGGCGCTCCGAGGCCGCGACGCAGCCGCTCGCGCAGCTCCGCCATCCGGCCGGGGCCCGCGAGCTTCAGCGCGGCCGCGAGCCCGACCGCGCCCGCGACGTTCTCCGTTCCCGCCCGCTTCTCGAATTCCTGCCCGCCGCCCACCAGCTGCGGCGCGATGGGCGTCCCCTTGCGGATCCAGAGGCCGCCCACGCCCTTGGGGCCGTGGATCTTGTGGGCCGAGAAGGTGACGAGATCCGCATCCTGGAGGTTTACCGGGACCTTGCCGACCGCCTGGGCGGCGTCGGTGTGGATTACCACATTGGGCGCGGCCCTGCGGATCGCCGGGAGCGGCTGGATCGACCCGACTTCGTTGTTCACCAGCATCACCGAGACCAGCGCCGTCTTCGGCGTCACCGCGGCGGCAACGCGGGCCGGGTCGACCAGACCAGCGGAGTCGACCGGGACGCGGGTGACCTTCCACCCCTGCTTCTCGAGGCGCTCGAACGCCGCCAGGACGCTCGGGTGTTCGATCGTCGTGGTCACGAGGTGGCCGCCGCCGTGAGCCTCGGCGACGCCGGCGATCGCGAGCGCGTTGGACTCGGTCGCGCCCGACGTGAAGACGATCTCCTTCGGGTCGGCGCCCAGGACCGCGGCGGCGGTCTCGCGGGCGTCTTCGAGGGCGCGCCGGGCCCGGCGGCCCGCCGCGTGGAGGCTCGAGGGATTCCCGTAGTCGCGGTCCAGGAAGGGGTCCATCGCGGCGCGGACTTCGGGGCGGACCCGCGTGGTGGCCGCGTTGTCCAGGTAGATCATTTCCGTTCGAAGTCGTAGTAGCGGCGGACGTGGTCGCGGTAGGCGGGCGGGATCTGCTCGCGCTCGATGGCGTCCTCGGCGGCGCGCTGGAACTGCGGGAGCACCTGCTCGAGCGGCACCTGGGACGGCGCGCCGTCGCCCTTGGGCTTGCTCTTGTCGGTGTAGATCAGCTCCTTCTCGACGAGCCCCTTGTCGGGCTTCTTGTGGCTGGGGACGTCGTCGGGCATGAGCGTCACCTTCGGCCGCTCGGACGGATCGCCGAACAGCCGGCCGCTTTTCGCGCCGGCGCCGCTCGACTTCTTGTCCTTGTTCTGCTTCTGGTCCTGGTTCTTGTTCCCGCCGCCTCCGCCGCCCTCGTTGCCGCCCTTCACCAGGATGTACCGGACTTTCTCCTCGGTGTCCTCGCCGTGGGGGCCCTTCACGCGGAGCCGGACGGTGTAGTGGCCGGAGTTCTTGTAGACGTGGGTCGGGTTGCGCTCGCTGCTCACCCGCTCGGGGCCGGAGCGGACGTCGCCGAAGTCCCACGACCACTCGCCGAGCGCGCCGCTCGACAGGTCTTCGAATTCGACCTTGAGGGGCGCCTCGCCTTCGCGGGGCATCGCGCGGAAGTCGGCGAGCGGCTCGTCGGGGTGAGCGACCTTGACGTACTTGTCGCGGACCTTCTCGTCCTTGCCGAGGTCGTTCTCGACGAGCAACTTGACCGAGTAGAGGCCCGGCTGGGTGTAGAGGTGAGTCGGCGCGAACTCGACGGAGGTCTTCCCGTCGCCGAAGTCCCACGTGAACCGCTTGCCGTTCTTCGAGAGGTTTTCAAACGCGACCTCGACGGCGCCGCGGCCCTTGAGGGGCGCGCCGCGGAAGTCGGCGGCCGCGCGGTCGGGCGGCAGGACTTCGATCGCGACGGTTTTCTCCGACGAGCCGCCGGGGCCGATCAGGGTGAGTTTCGCGACGTAGTTCCCGGGGTGCTCGTACGCGTGGTGGACCTGTTCGCCCGAGCCGGTGCGCCCGTCGCCGAAGTCCCAGCGGAACTCGTTGATGGCGCCGATGGAGGCGTCCTGGAAAAGGACCTCGAGGGGCGCGGGGCCGCGGACGGGGAACGCGTCGAGGTCGGCGATCGGCGCGTCGTACAGCTGGGGCGGGTAGGCCCAGAGGAGGCCGCCGACGGCGAGCGAGAGCGCGATGGCCCACCGGTAGCTGACGGGCGCGCGGGGGAGGACGCGGGCAGGCTCGGTTTCGCGCGCGACTCGGACGGCGTCGCGGCAGAGCGCGGGCGCGAACGGTCCGCCGTCTCCCGACGCGGCGCACTCCAGCGCCGAGAGGAAGCGTTCTTCACCGCCCGCCGCGCGGTCGAGCTGCCACGCGATGCGCGCCGGCGGCGTGGGCCGCAGCAGGAGCGCGCCGATCGCGAACGCGGCCGAGAGCAAGAGCGGCACGAGGATCGTGGTCGCGACCATGCCGCGGTGCGAGAGGTGCGGCTCGGCGAATCCGAGCTCGAACGCCAGGCGGTCGAGGAGCAGCATCGCGGCGGCCGTGATGGTCATCACGAACGCCGCCTCGAGGAACAGGTCCAGCCCGCGCACCCACAGGTGTCGCCGCCGGAACCTCCCGAACTCGCGCAGGATCTCGTCGCTCACGATAAGGGGGATTGTAACAGTCCGCTTTCCGCGAGGGTAGACCGCCTTGACAGCAAGTGTGAATCGATCCACACTCTAGGAGCAAGCCTCCTGGAGAGAGTGGTGAAAGCGTCGTTCATCCGGTCCGCCGGCGTCGTCAGCGCGTGCACGCTGCTGTCGCGCATCCTCGGGTTCGTGCGCGACATGCTGTGCGCCAGGTACTTTGGCGCGAACGCGATCTGGGACGCCTTCTCCGTCGCGTTCCGCACCCCCAACCTCTTCCGCCGCCTGTTCGGCGAAGGCGCCCTCACCGCCGCGTTCCTCCCCGCGTTCGTCGAACGCTATGAGAGCGGAAAGCCCGACGAAGCCCGCGCCCTCCTGAGCCGGCTCGTCACCGCCCTCGCCCTCTTCCTAGGCGTCCTCGCCGCGATCGGCATCGCGATCACGTACTTCCTCCCCCCCGATCCCAAGACCCAGGCCATGGCGCCGCTCCTCCGCGTCATGCTCCCCTACCTGCCCCTCATCTGCGTCGCCGCCATCCTGGGCGCCGCCCTCAACGGGATGCGGCGCTACTTCGCGCCCGCGTTCGCCCCCGTCGTCGTCAACCTCGTCCTCATCGCCGCCCTCCTCCCCTGGTGGCGCGACATTCATACTCAGGCGTGGGCCGTCGCGATCGGCGGCGCCGTCACCGTCCTCTTCCTCGTCCCGACCCTCGTCGCGAACAAGATGGCGCCGCGGCCCAGCCTCGATCTCGCCGACCCCGCCTTCCGCGAGGTCGTCCGGAAATCGCTTCCTCTGATCTTTGGTCTCGCCCCGGTCCAGATCAACGAGCTCGTCGGCAGCCTCATCGCCCAGTACCTCGTCAAAGGCGACGGCGCCGTCTCGGTCCTCTACTACGGCAACCAGCTCACCCAGCTCCCCCTCGCCCTCATCGGCAACGCCGTCGCCGTCGTCATCTTCCCCCTCTTCGCCTCGCCGAAGGAAGACTTCAAGGACGTCTTCCAGAAGTCCCTCCGCTTCGTCCTCTTCCTCTCCGTCCCCGCGACCGTCGGCCTCATGGTCCTCGCCCGCCCCATCGTCTCCCTCCTCTTCCAGCACGGCGACAAGTTCGGGCCCGCCGAGACCGACCGCACCACGTGGGTCACGATCTTCTACTCCGCCGGACTCTGGTGCTACTGCGCCAACCAGATCCAGGTCCGCGCCTTCTATGCGAAAAAGGACACCTTGACGCCCGTCAAGGTCAGCGCCGCCATGGTCGGCCTCAACCTCGGCATCATCCTCTCCCTCGTCTGGACCCTCGGCGAGCGCGGCATCTCCATCGCCAACTCCGTCACCGGCTTCTTCTCGTTCCTCGTCCTCAACGCGCTCCTCCGGAAGAAACACGGCGACCTCTCCCTCAAGCCCGTCACGATCGGATTCCTCAAAAGCGCCGCCGCGGCCGCGATCATGGGCGCCGTCACCTGGGGAATCTACCGGTTGATGGGGGGCGGCCTCGGCGCTACAATCGCCCACAAGCTCGCCCTTGTGTTCGTTCCGATCGCCGCCGGCGTGGCCGTCTACCTGATCCTGGCGCGACTCCTGGGGATGGACGAGGCGCGCATGCTCCTCCGGAGACGCCATGACGCTAGCGGAGTTCCAGGACCTGATCAAAAAGACGTACCACCGCCGGGATAAGAAGCGCGGCCTCGACAAGAACTTCATCTGGTTCACCGAAGAAGTCGGCGAGCTCGCCGAAGGCGTCCGCAAGCGGTCGAAGGAAGAGATCACCGAAGAAGCCGCCGACGTGCTGGCGTGGCTCGCGACAATCTGCTCGCTCTCGGGAGTTGATCTGCAAAAAGCCGCGCTCGCGAAATACGGAAAAGGCTGTCCCCGCTGTTCTACGATCCCCTGTTCATGCCCTTAGTCGTCCCAGTCCTGGCCGCCCTCGTCGGGCTTCCCGCACTCGTGTTCGGGATCCTCTGGCTTCGCCTTCGCGCCAAGGAGAGAACGCTCGCGGACTACCTCGACGCCGCGCGGGACGACCTGAAGGCCGCGGGCGCGGAACCGCTCGGCGAAGGTTATTTCAGTTGGAATGGCCGCGCCGGGAAGCTGAACGCGTCGACCAATCCCCTGTTCGGCCGCGGCTATTCGGTTCGCGTCGCCGCCTGGTCCGACACGATCCACGAATTCGAACTGAAGCGCGGCAAGCCCGTGCCGCCGGAGTTCGAGAAGTTCAAGCCGCTGCTCTCGCAGTGGGAATCGGCGGGCAAGATGTTCACCGAGTGCTACGCCGCCGGCGTGACCGACGACCCGAAGGTCTCGTCGACGTTCCGGACGCTCCTCGATCTCTCGACGGTCCCGCTCTCGAAAGCCATCCGCGGCGGCACCTTCACCTACCGCGAGGGGTTCGAGGCCAAAGTCCCGCAGTGGCACTGGCGCCACGACATCCGCCCGAAGCTGCCCAAGGACGTGAAGCGGTTCTGCTTCAGCTATTGGAACGACAGCCCGCTGCTCAACCCGATGGTCATACGGGTCCTGTGGGAGCTCGCGGGAGCGAATCACCGGTACATCATCACCGACACCGAGGACCTGCGGTTCCTCGAATACGGCTTCAGCCGGCGCGACATCGCCTGCTGGGGCGCGCTGGTCGAGCTGATGAAGCCCGAGATGCCGGTCGCGGCGGACCTCCTGACCGACGGCGAGTTCTTCGGCGGGATGCTCGTGGCGAAGGACCTGCCGCCGGGGTTCGAGTCGGAACAAATGCCGCGCGTCGCGTTCCACGAAGCGGCCGTCAAGGTGCTCCGGAAGTGCGACTTCTACGCGCGGCGGCTCTACGACGACGAATTTTCATGGTTCAGCGGCGAGTACGAGATCGTCAGCGCTTATCCGATGGACGTGCGCGGCACGATCGCTAAGATCGCGACGGAGATCGGCGCGCAGGTGATGGACATCGATCGCCGGTTCAACAAGCGGATCGTGGTCCCGCTCAACTACTGAGGCGCTTATGACCCTCGAGGTGAAGATCAAGCGGCTGCCGGGCAGCGAGAACCTGCCGCTGCCGACGTACCAGACCAAGGACGCGGTCGGGATGGACCTCCATGCGGCGGTGGCCGAGGACACGAAGGTCGTGCCGGGGGTCGTGACCGCAATCCCGTGCGGATTCGCGGTCGCGCTGCCGTCGGGATACGAGGCGCAGATCCGGCCACGCTCGGGCCTCGCGGCGAAGCACGCGATCTCGCTCGCCAACACGCCGGGTACCATCGATCCCGACTACCGCGGCGAGGTGAAGGTCCTGCTCATCAATCTCGGCCTCGAGCCGTTCGTCGTCACCCGCGGGATGCGAATCGCCCAGATGGTGGTGATGCCGGTGCCGCGGGTGGCGTGGGCGGTCGTCGACGACCTCCCGCCGACCCCGCGCGGCGACGGCGGATTTGGACATACCGGACACTGAAGATGATTGGCCACAGAGAACACAGAGTGCACAGAGAAGACTCTCTGTGTCCTGATCCGGACCAAGCGCATCTGCTCCGTGTCCTCTGTGGCCAATAACAAGATGTCACAAGATCTGTTCGGAAACTCGGCGAAGAACAAGCTGGACCGCATGGCCGCGGCGATGCGGACGCTCCACAAGGCGCTGATCGACCAGACGCAGCGCGAGTACGAGCGGTCGCACGGCAAGGTCACGAGTCCCTACACGCTCTTCGCGCTCGTCACGAGCGACCCGGCGTTCGCCTGGCTCCAGCCGATGACGCGCCTCATCGTCGAGATGGAGGACCTGGTCGGCCGGAAGGAGAAGCCGCCCACGGAACCGGAAGTCGCGGAGATGCGGAAGCGCATCGACGGGCTCCTGGAGTCGAAGGGCGAGGCGTTCTCCGACAAATACCTGGGACTGCTCCAGAGCAGCCCCGAGATCGCGGTCGAGAACGGGAAGCTGCGCGCGACGTTGCGCGGACTCTAGCCCTTCAGCTTCTGGAGCATCTCCGCCAGCGACTTCCCCAGCTTCTGGACCGCCGCCGCCTGCTTGGCGTCCTTGAGGCTCCCGTCGGGATTGAAGGCGTCCCCCGCCTTCGCGACAGAGACGAAGTCGGGAAGCACCAGGACCTTGATGTTGCCGAGCATCATCCGGAGGAATCCGAGCGAGCGGATCGCCCCCCACGGACCGGGCGAGGCGCTCATCGTGACCGCGACTTTGCCCGCATAGGCCGCGAGCGGTGATTCGCCCTGCTCGGAGCGCGAGACCCAGTCGAGGACGTTCTTCAACGTGCCCGGGATGGAGCTGTTGTACTCGGGCGTCGAGATCATCAGGCCGTCGTGCTCGAGGAAAAGCTTCTTCAGCCGCTTCGCGTGCTCGGGCAGGCCGCTCGCGGTCTCGAGGTCGGCGTCATAGACCGGCATCGGGAACTCGCGGAGGTCGATGAGCGTCACTTCGGCGCCCGCGGCGCGCGCCCCTTCGACGGCGATCTTGACCAGCTTCTTGTTGAACGACTCGGCCCGGAGCGAGCCGCCGAATGCCAGGATCTTGCCCATCTTCCCTCCTCCTCGGGAACAAAAAAGACGGTCTTTTTTGTTCCTAACGACGGTACATTTTGTTCCTTAGTCGCCGATCACTTTGACCAGAACGCGCTTCCGACGCTTGCCGTCGAACTCGCCGTAAAAGATCTGCTCCCACGGGCCGAAGTCGAGCTTGCCGGCCGTGATCGCGACCACGACCTCGCGGCCGAACAGCTGCCGCTTGAGGTGCGCGTCCGCGTTGTCCTCGCCCGTGTCGTTGTGACGCCACTGCGACGTCGGCTCGTACGGCGCCAGCTTTTCCAGGAACCGCCGGAAGTCGTTGTGGAGCCCCCGCTCGTCGTCGTTGATGAACACGCTCGCGGTGATGTGCATCGCGTTGACGAGGACCATCCCCTCCTTCACGCCGCTCTTGCGGACGAGCTCCTCGACGGTGGAGGTGATGTTCACGAACTCGACCCGTTCCTTGGTTTCAAACCAGAGATGCTCGGTGAGCGCTTTCATGGCCTTTTCACCAGATTCATCCGGAGATCCACGCCTTTCCGGTCTCGTAGAATTCTTCCTTCCAGATCGGCGCCATCTTCTTGAGCGTCTCGATCGCGTAACGGCAGCCTTCGAACGCCTCCGCCCGATGGGCCGAGGAGACCGCGATGACGACGCTCGCGTCGCCGATCTTGAGCGGACCGGTCCGGTGGGCGATGTAGACCGCGCCCACCTTCCACCGCGCGATCGCTTCGGTCGCGATCGCGGCGAACTCCTTCACCGCCATCTCCTGGAAGGCGCTGTAGGAGATCTGGGTCACTTTCTTGCCGTCGTGGTGGTCGCGGACGGTGCCCACGAAGAGCGCGACGGCGCCGCAGTCGTCGCGGCGGACCGCGGCGTAGGCGTCGTCGATCGACAGCGGCTCGGTCGTAACCTTGAACATCATCCGCCTCCCACGGGAGGGATCAGGGAGACCACGTCGCCTTCCTTCAAGGCCGCTTCGGGGCCCACGTAGTCCGTGTTGAGCGCGAACCGAACCGACCGGTCGAGCTTGAGACCCGTCGCCGCGACGGCTTCGCCGACCGTGGCGCCCTCAACTTCCAGTCGGGTCTTGCCCGCCTGTTCCGCGAGGGGACCAAACAGCTGGACCACGATCTTCATCGCGACTGCACCACTTCGATGCGGTTGCCGGAGGGGTCGCGCATCCAGAACCGGCCTTCCTCTTCCTGGTCGATCTCGGCGCCGTGGTGGTCGGCGGTCCGGCGCGCCTCGGCCAGATCGGCGACCTCGACGGCAAAGTGGCGCTTGGAGCGCGGCTGAGGGGTCGAATCCTCCGCCAGGTGGACTTCGGTGGTACCCAGCCGGAACCAGGCGCCCTTCCCCTTCCGGTCGCCGCGCGGGATGGGATCGAGTCCCAGGACCTCGGTGTAGAACCGGACCGCGTCGTCGAGCTTTTCGACGCGAACATTCACGTGAGTCAGCCGTAAGCACTTCATGGCGAGGATTTTACCCTTGACCCCCCGTAACGCGCGAATATAATACCGACTCAATTCGTTCGTGTTCGAGATAGGCGAGGGATAGGTGAAGTCGCTTCTGGCGCTCCCGGTCACGGGCGCAGGCAGCACCATCGGCCTGGTCGTGATGTACACCTACTTCGTGGTGCTGGGAGTCCTGTGTCTCTACGGATTCCACCGCTATCTCATGGTGTACCTCTATTATCGTCACGCCAAGCGCGACCCCAAGGTCACCAAACAGTTTGAACAGCTTCCGCCCGTCACGGTGCAGCTCCCGATCTTCAACGAGATGTACGTCGCCGAGCGGCTCATCGACGCGTTGTGCCGCATCGACTATCCCGGCGACAAGCTCCAGATTCAGGTGCTGGACGACTCCATCGACGAGATGGTCGAGGTCG
>Ga0134121_10000425_pt1 | contig 49530 bp, 51 predicted proteins | sample KB301_FD_96463 | JGI IMG/M metagenome (GOLD analysis project Ga0134121, IMG submission 96463) | Terrestrial soil microbial communities without Nitrogen fertilizer from Kellogg Biological Station, Michigan, USA - KB3-0-1 | ecosystem: Environmental > Terrestrial > Soil > Unclassified ...
CCTACGTCGACGGCGTGACCGGCGGCAACGTGCTGCTGCTGACGCCCGCGGCCGCCCGTCGCATCGCGGCCGCGATGAGCAAGGCGCCCGCCGCCGACGCGCCCGCGGGCGAGGACGAGCTGACCGAGCTGGAGCTCTCCGCCGTCGCGGAGGCGGCGAACCAGATGATGGCCGCCGCCGCCAGCGCGACGAGCCTCGTGCTCGGCCAGGGCGTCGAGATCGCGCCCCCCGAGACGCGCACCTTCGACAGCGCTACGGCGGCGCAGGAGGCCTTCGCCGCCACGCCGCACGCGATCTCCACGACCTTCGGCGTCGGCGGCGAGCCCTGCCGGCTCGTGCAGCTGATCCCGAACGCCTTCGTCGTGCGCACCGCGCGTGCGCTGGCCGAGCAGGGCGCCGAGCACGTCGGACACGTCGGTCTCGACGGCGTCCAGGCGACCGGTGGTGCCCAGCTCGGCGACGAGCGCGCGCTCGACGACGCGCTGCGCGACATCCGCGTGCGCGTGTGGGCCGAGCTCGGTCGCACGCACGTCGCGCTCGGTCATGCGCCGGAGCTTCCGCCCGGCGCCGTGCTCGAGCTCGATCGGAAGGCCGACGACCCCGTCGACCTGTACGTCAACGGCCTGCGGTTCGGCAGCGGCCAGCTCGTCCTCACGGACGAGGGCGAGTGGGCGTTGCGCCTGCTCGAGGTCGCCGGCCGCGAGGCGCTTGCCGAATCTCCAACCCCAATCCCAACCCCGGACCCGGAAGGAGCAGTGGCCTGATGGCACGCATGCTCGTGGTCGATGACGCCGCCTTCATGCGCAAGGTGCTGTCCGACGCTCTCACCGCCGGCGGCCATGAGGTCGTCGGAGAGGCGGCCGACGGCAACCAGGCCGTCGCGCAGTACCAGGAGTTGCGTCCCGACCTGACGACCCTGGACATCACGATGCCCGACAAGGACGGCCTCGCCGCCCTGCGCGACCTGATCGCGCTCGACCCCGACGCGCGCGTGATCATCTGCTCCGCGCTCGGCCAGGAGGCGAAGGTGCTCGAGGCGATCAAGCTCGGCGCGAAGGACTTCGTCGTCAAGCCGTTCGACGCCGAGCGCCTGCTGGCGGCGGTGGCGAAGGCGCTGGCGTAGGCAGAGAGCGGCCGGCACTCAGGCCGGCCGCCAGATATCCCCCCGCCGCACGCGCTCGAAGCCCATCCAGAGCGCGTTGACGGCGACGACGACGATCAGCTCGCGCGGCACGTGCGGGTGCTCGTCCCACCAGATCGCCAAGCCGGTGAGGCCGGCGCGGATCACCTCGGCGGCCATCTCGAGCGCCTCCGCCTCGGCCGAGCCGGCGATGTACTCGGCGCCCGGCTCGCGGCCGAGGATCGCGCCGAGCGCGACGCGCGCCTGGTCCTGCACCTCGCGGTGGATCGCGCGCGCCTGCGCGTCGCCGGTGCTGTCCTGGAAGAACATGCGCGCGGCGTAGCGGTGCGTCTCGACGTACTCCGCCCATGCGCGCATCGCGCCCACGAGCCGCTCCTCGGCGGAGCCCTCGCGCTCGATGTGCTCGCGCCACATCGCCAGCAGCTCGTCGCGCGTGCGCTCCAGCAGGCGCCGGTGCAGCTCGAGCTTGGAGTCGAAGTGGTCGTAGACGACCGGCGGCGTGACGCCCGAGCGCCGCGCGATCTCGTCGATCGAGGCGCCGTGGTAGCCGGAGGTGGCGAAGACCTCGGTCGCGGCGCGCTCGATCACCTCGCGGCGCTCCGCTGCGCTCAATCGCTTGCGCGGCGGGGCGCTCGCGCCCTCAATTGACAACCTAATCTCTCCTAGGTAGGTTCCTAGTGAAGACTAGCTTACGAGGGAGGCGCCATGGATCCCCAGATCGTCGAGGACCCGGTCTTCAAGCACCGGCTGAAGTTCGAGCGCGGCACCGACGAGCAGGGCCGCGAGGCCGTGATCGTCGAGATGTGGGTCGATCCGGGGGGCGGCGTGACGCCGCACATCCACCCCGCGATGGAGGAGCGCTTCACCGTCCTCGACGGCCGTGCGGAGTTCCTCGCCGGTCGCACGTGGGTCGGCGCCGATCCGGGCGAGACCGTCGTCGTGCCTGCGGGGATGCGCCACGCCTACCGCAACCGCGGTGACGTCGTCGCCCACGTGCGCTGCGTCGCGGCGCCCGCCGATCCGGGGCTTGAGGACTTCCTCACGCGCGCCGCCGCCATGGGTCGCGCGGGCAAGCTCACGCGCCACGGCATCCCGAAGGGCCTCGGCGCGCTGCTGGAGGCGGCCGTGATGCTCCAGCGCAACCGTGAGATGGTCACGATCCTCTTCCCACCGCTGCCGCCGCCGTGGATCCAGCGCCTGCTCGTCCCGCCGCTGGCGCGGCTCGGGGAGCGGCGCGGATACGGTGCGGCGCCTGCGCCACACGCCGCCATGCGCTGACGCCGCGCTCCGGATCCTCGGCGGATCCGTAGCTCGCCACCCGAATCTGCGCCCGAGCACCGATGCGGATCGCGATGCCGGGCGCGAGGATTGCGGCATGTCCAAAGTCCTCGTCGCCTACGCCTCCAAGCGCGGATCGACCGCCGAGATCGCGCAGTCGGTTGCTGAGACGCTGCGCGCTGCCGGCGCCGAGGTCGACTGCGCCGAGGCCGGCGGCGTGACCGGGGTCGAGGGCTACGACGCGGTCGTGCTGGGCAGCGCCGTCTACATGAAGCGCTGGCGCGGCGACGCGAAGCGCTTCCTGCGCCGCAACCGGAAGGCGCTTGCACAGCGGCCGTTCTGGATCTTCAGCTCCGGCCCGGTGGGGGAGCCGAAGCCGGACGCGGACGAGTCGTGGAACGAGCCGCGCAAGATCGTCGCGCAGGCCGAGCAGCTCGGCGCGCGCGGCCATGTCGTCTTCGGCGGGCGGGTCCCGGCCGAGCCGCACGGCCCGATCGAGCGGGCGATGGTCGACAACACGCCGCCCGAGCACCGCGACAAGCGCGATTGGGCCGAGATCCGCGCATGGGCCGAGGGTGTCGCAGCGGAGCTGCGCACCGCTGTCCGCGCCGCGTAGCCGCGGCTCACTATCCTCGCCTGCCCATGACCTACACGACCGACGAGGGGCGACAGGAGCTGCTGGAGGTGATCGCCGAGGCGGCCGAGGCGATCGGCGTCGCGCTCGCGGCACTCGGGGAGGCCTACGAGCTCGTCGACCAGGACGCCGCCGACCGGCTCGAGCGGGAGCTGTTCGCGCCCGCGCAAGCCGCCTATGGGCGCGCGAAGCGCGGTGGCACGGAGTTCGCCGCGCGCCACGGGCTGCCGGCGCCCGCGCTCTCGCCGGCCGCCACCCCGGGCGCGCCCTCCGCCGGGGCGCATGGCTACGTCGAGCAGGCGCTCGACGCCGCCCAGCGCGCCGACGACATCCTCTCGGAGTCGCAGGACTCGCTTTTGCCCGTCGAGGTCGGCGATCCAGAGCTGCGCGCCGCGCTCGCCGACGTGCGCACCCGCCTCGGCGAGCTGTCCGCCCACGCCGCCGCGTGGCTGCGGACGCTTGGGCGCTGAGGCCGGCTAAAGCCGTCACACCGCCTGCCGATCATCCGGGACGACTCTTCCCTCGGAGTCGTTCCCTCGATGACCAAAGCTTCCCTGCTTTCACGGGCTGCGGCGTTGTCCGCTGCCGTCGTGCTGCTGTCGTCTGCGACCGCGCGTGCCGCTGCGGGCAGTGAGTCGACGCCCGTTCACCTGAGCGGTGCGAGCGGCACGCACGCCACCCACGTCGGTGGCGGCGGCTCGCTCGTGCGCACGATCGTCGGCCTCGCGGTCGTGATCGGCCTCATCTACGGCGTCGCCTGGGTGCTCAAGCAGGTCAAGGCAGGCAAGCAGGAACGCTCCACCGGCGCGGGTCTCGCGAGCGTCGCGAGCGTGCCGCTCGGGCCCAACCGCGCCGTCCATCTGCTGCGCGCCGGCAGCGAGCTCGTGCTCGTCGGCGTCGGCGAGCACGGCGTCACGCCGATCCGCACCTACGACGAGGCGCAGGCGCGCGCCGCCGGCCTGCTGGACGAGGACGGCGAGCTGCTGCTGCCCGCCGCCCACACGACCCCGGCGATCGAGCGCAAGCTCCCGCGCCTCGCGCTGCCCAAGCCCAAGCCCCGGCTCGCGCTCCCCGCCGCCAGCGGCCAGAGCCCCCTCGACGCGCTGCGCGCGATGACGGTCCGCCGATGAAGGGCGGCGACAGCAGCGCGGTTCAGATCCTCTTCCTCGTCGGCGGGCTGACGCTCATCCCGGCGCTGCTGTTCTGCGTCACCGGCTTCACGCGCATCCTGATCGTCCTCGGCTTCATCCGCACCGCGATCGGCACGCCGACGGCGCCGCCGAACCAGGTGCTCGTCGGCATCGCGCTGTTCCTGACGCTGTTCGTGATGGCGCCGACGTTCAAGCAGATCCAGCACGACGCCTGGGAGCCGCTGCAGGCCAACCAGATCAAGGCACCGGAGGCGATCAAGCGGGCCGAGGAGCCGTTGCGCGAGTTCATGTTCCGCCAGACGCGCGAGAACGACCTCGCGCTGTTCGTGCGCCTCTCCGGCGAGAAGAAGCAGCCGCGGACGCGCGCGGACATCAAGACCACGACGCTGATCCCCGCGTTCATCATCAGCGAGCTGAAGACGGCCTTCCAGATCGGCTTCCTGATCTTCCTGCCGTTCCTCGTGATCGACCTGATCGTCGCCTCGACGCTGATGAGCATGGGCATGATCATGCTGCCGCCCGTCTTCATCTCGCTGCCGTTCAAGATCCTGCTGTTCGTCCTCGTCGACGGCTGGGGCCTGGTCACCGAGTCGCTCGTCAAGAGCTTCCACTGACATGGACCAGGACACCGTCATCAACCTCGCGCAGCAGGCGATGGGCCTCGCGATCCGCGTCGGCGGGCCGCTGCTGCTCGTCGGCCTCGCGATCGGCCTCGTCGTGAGCGTCTTCCAGGCGGTCACGCAGATCCAGGAGCAGAGCCTCTCGTTCATCCCGAAGATCGTCGGCGTCGCCGCCGTGATCGTCGTCGCCGGTCCGTGGATGCTGAGCCAGCTGCTCAGCTACACCGAGACGCTCTTCCGCAACATCCCGACGCTGGTGGGCGGCGGATGAGCCCGACGGCGAACACGCTGCTGAGCCAGTTCGGGATCACCGCACCGGCCGGCTTCATCCTTGTGCTTGCGCGCGTCAGCCCGCTGTTCGCGGTCGCGCCGATGTTCTCCTCGAAGCAGATCCCGGCGCGCGTGCGCACGATCGTCGCCGTCGCGCTCGCGATCGGCCTGCTGCCGCTCGCGCTGCACGGCCAGCACGTGCCGCAGGACGCGCTCACGATCGCGGCGCTCGTGCTCAAGGAGCTGCTCGTCGGGCTCGGCTTCGCGCTCTCGCTCGGCGTCCTCTTCGCCGCGATCAACAGCGCCGGCGCGCTGCTCGACGTGTTGATCGGCTTCTCCTTCGGCAGCCTGATCGACCCGCTGACCGGCAACCAGTCGGCGGTGCTCGCACAGGTCTACAGCCTGATCGCGATCGCGATCTTCGTCGTGATCAACGGCGACGCGTGGGTCGTGCAGGGGCTCGCGCGCACCTACGACCTCGTGCCGCTGATGGGCGCCCCGGACTTCGCCTCGATCGCGGAGGGCGTCACCTCCGTCTTCACGACGATCTTCACCTCGGCGCTCGAGGTCTGCGCGCCGGTGCTGATCGCGGTCGTCGTCACCGACGTCGCCTTCGGCGTCGTCTCGCGCGTCGTGCCGCAGCTCAACGTCTTCGCGGTCGGCTTCCCCGTCAAGGTCGTCGTCGGCCTGCTCGTCGTCGCGGCCTCGCTGCCGTTCGTCGTCGGCTGGATCTCCGACCAGCTCGCGCTGAGCGTCGGCCAGGCGCTCCAGACGCTGAAGGTGGGGTGAGCGATGGCCGCGGGCGCTGACAAGACCGAGAAGGCAACTCCCAAGCGCCGCGACGAGGCGCACAAGAAGGGGCAGGTCGCCAAGAGCCAGGACCTCAACGGCGCGATCGTGCTCGTCGCCGGCCTGCTGTCGCTGAGCCTGCTCGCGCCGCACGTCGTCGGCGTGATGGAGCATTCGCTGCGCGACGGGCTCGCGAGCATCTCCGACCCGCAGCGGCTCGTCACGGGCTCCGGGCTCGGCGCGCTGTTCTCCGCCACGCTGCGCAGCGTCGCGCTCGGCGTCGCGCCGATCGCGGGCGTCTGCCTGGCCGCCGGCGTCGTCGCGAACCTCGGCCAGGTCGGCATCAAGCCCGCCACGCACGCGCTCAAGCCCGACCCCAAGCGCCTGAGCCCGCTGGCGGGCGCGAAGAACATCTTCGGCACGCGCATCTTCTTCGAGGCCGGCAAGTCGGTCGCGAAGGTCGCGGTCGTCGGCGCGATCGTCGCGCTCGCGCTGATCCCGCGCCTGACGGAGCTCTCCTCGACGGTCGGGATGGGCCCGGCGGCGATCGCCTCGATGCTCACCGGGATGGTCTTCTCGATCGCCCAGCGCGCGGCGCTCGCCTACCTCCTGATCGGCGCGGTCGACTACGGCTACCAGCGCTTCCGCCACGAGAAGTCGCTGCGGATGAGCAAGGAGGAGCTCAAGGAGGAGTTCAAGCAGCACGGGCTGCCGGCCGAGGTCAAGAGCGCGCTGCGCCGCCGCCAGCTGCAGGCCGCCCGCGCGCGCATGATGGCGGCGGTCCCGCACGCCGACGTCGTCGTCGTCAACCCGACCCACTTCGCCGTCGCGCTCAAGTACGACGGCACGCGGCCCGCCCCCGAGGTCGTCGCCAAGGGCCAGGACCTCGTCGCGCTGCAGATCCGCAAGCTCGCGGAGGAGAGCAACGTCCCGGTCGTCGAGGACAAGCCGCTCGCCCGCTCGCTGCACAAGAGCGTCGAGATCGGCCAGCTCGTGCCGGAGGACCTCTACCAGGCGGTCGCGCAGGTGCTCGCCTACGTCTACCGCGTCGCGCGCCGGAGGACCGCATGAGCGCCAAGTCCCCATTCGTGCAGCGCCTCGCCGGCCAGACCGACCTGCTCGCCGCGCTCGGCGTCGTGATGATCGTGACGATGCTGGTGATCCCGCTGCCGGCGATGCTGCTGGATCTCTTCATCACCCTGAACATCAGCTGCGGCCTCGCGATCGTGATCGCGACGCTCTACCTCAACCGCGCGCTCGACTTCGCCTCGTTCCCGTCGCTGCTGCTGCTGACCACGCTCTTCCGGCTGGCGATCAACGTCTCCGTCACGCGCCTGATCCTCACGCGCGGCGACGCCGGCAACGTCGTCAAGGCGTTCGGCCAGTTCGTCGTCGGCGGCAACGTCGTCGTCGGGCTCGTGATCTTCCTGATCCTGATCGTGATCCAGTTCGTCGTCGTCACCAACGGCGCCGGCCGCGTCGCCGAGGTCGGCGCGCGCTTCACGCTCGACGCGATGCCGGGCAAGCAGATGGCGATCGACGCCGACCTCAACGCCGGCCTCATCACCGACGACGAGGCGCGCGCGCGGCGCGCCGAGATCGCACGCGAGGCCGACTTCTACGGCGCGATGGACGGCGCCTCGAAGTTCGTCAAGGGCGACGCGATGGCGGCCGTGCTGATCACGCTCATCAACCTCATCGGCGGCATCGTCGTCGGCGTCATGCAGCAGCACATGCCCTTCAGCCAGGCGATCCAGCACTTCTCGCTGCTGACCGTCGGCGACGGCCTCGCCGCGCAGATCCCGGCGCTGCTGATCTCCGTCGCGACCGGCATCATCGTCACCCGCGCCGCGTCCGAGAAGGACCTCGGCTCGGACATCGCCGGCCAGATCGTCGGGCAGAAGAAGGCGCCGATGGTCGCCGGCGGCGTGATCTGCGCCTTCGCGCTCGTACCGGGCCTGCCGAAGCTGCCGTTCCTGCTGATCGGGGGCGGCTTCCTCGCGCTCGGGTATGCGCTGCGCGACGGCGGCGCGCTCGCCACCCCGCCCGACCCGATCCCGCTCGCCGACGCCGAGGGCACCGCCGTGCCGACCCCGCGCGACGCCGCGCTCGAGGCGCTGCCGCTCGATCCGCTCGAGCTGGCGATCGGCTTCGGGCTCGTGCGGCTGGTCGACCAGGGCTCCGGCGGCACGCTGCTGTCGCGCGTGAGCGTGATCCGCCGCCAGATCGCGACCGAGCTGGGGATGGTCATCCCGCCGGTGCGGATCCACGACGAGCTCGGGCTCGACTCGCACGAGTACGTGCTGAAGGTGCGCGGCAGCGAGGTCGCGCGCGGCCGCGTGATGGCCGGGCATCAGCTCGCGATGGACCCCGGCGACGCGGTCGGGCAGCTGCCCGGCGGCGTGCCGACGACCGAGCCGGCCTTCGGCCTGCCCGCGACGTGGGTCGCCGACGGCCAGCGCGCCGAGGCCGAGGCGCTCGGCTACACGGTCGTCGACGCCGAGTCGGTGATCGTCACCCACCTGACCGAGACGATCCGCGCACGCGCCTCCGAGCTGCTCTCGCGCCAGGACGTCAAGCAGCTGCTCGACCAGCTCAAGGAGTCCAACGCGGCCGTCGTCGAGGAGGTCGTGCCCGACGTGCTCACGCTCGGCGAGATCCAGCGCGTGCTGCAGGCGCTGCTCGCCGAGAGCGTCTCGATCCGCGACCTCGGCGCGATCGTCGAGGCGGTCGGCGACAAGGCCCGCTTGACGCGAGACCCCGCCGTGCTTGCCGAGTACGCGCGCCAGGCGCTCGGACGCACGATCACCGCACCGCACCTCGACGCCGAGCAGCGGCTGTGCGCGATCTCGCTCGATCCGGCCGTCGAGCAGGAGGTCGCGAGCGCGATCGCACAGACCTCCGACGGCGAATACCTCGCAATGGAGCCCTCGCGCGCGCAGGCTTTGGTCGGCGCACTCCGAACTCAGATGGAGCACGCCGTCGCGCGTGGCAGCCGTCCGGTGCTGCTGTGCTCGGCTCGCGTGCGCCGCCACCTGCGGCGGCTGGTGGAGCAGGCGATCCCGCAGCTTGCGGTCTGCTCCTACAACGAACTGGCACCCGGCATCAGCGTGGAGACGATTGGAGTGGTTGACGCATGAGCACGACGGACCTCGACAAGACGCCTGCGCCGACGCCGGCCGCCACCGATCCCGCGCTGAAGACCTACCGCGGCAGGACGCTCGAGGAGCTGCTGCCGAAAATCCGCGAGGAGCTCGGCCCCGACGCGCTCGTCGTGCGTCAGCGCGACGGCCTGATGGGCGGCATCGGCGGCTTCTTCCAGCAGCAGTTCGTGGAGGTCGAGGCGAAGCCCGGTCATCCGCGCATCGACGTCTACGACGAGCCGCCCGCCGCCGCGCCGTCGGTCGCCGACGGCTTCGCCGGCCTGCTCGCCGCCGCCGCCGCGGAAGCCGACTTCGAGGCGCTCGAGCCGCCGACGGCGGAGTCGCCCGCCGCCGCCTCGGCGGTCGTCGAGCCGCCCGCCGCCGACTCTCCCGCTCCGGACCTGCTCGCGGCGCTCGAGCCGCCGGCTGCCGATCCCGTCCCGGCTCCCGCTCCCCCCAAGCCTGCTGCGCGCCGCAAGCCTGCCGGCGCCCGCAAGCCCGCGGCCAAGCGCAAGCCGGCGGCGAAGCCCGCCGCCGCCGCGGATCCCGCCGACGCGCTCGTCGCACACGGGCTCGGGGAGCAGCTCGCCGCACGCCTCGTCGCTGACGCGCTCGCGCATGAGCTTCCGTTCGTCCCCGGGGCTGACCGGCGCATCGCCGTGCGCCGCGCGCTCGCGCGTCGCATCCCGCTCGTGCCCGCGCGCCGCGCGACCGGTGGCGCGGTCGCCTTCGTCGGCGCCGGCGGCGCCGGCAAGACCCGGTGCGCGGCCGGGCTCGCGACCGCCTACGCGCGCGCCGGCCACGTCCCCGTGGTCTGCCTCGCGCTTGCGCCCGAGGACGGCGGCGCCGCGCTGCGGCGACTGCTCGAGCCCGTCGGTGTCGAGCTCGAGGTCGTCGCGACGACGGCCGCCGCGCGCGCCCGCATCGAGCGTGCGCCCGGCGATGCCCTCGTGGTGCTCGACACGCCCGCCGTCTCCCCCGGGGACCCCGCCGGCATCGCCGCGCTCGCGGCCCAGCTCGCGCCGCTCGGTCTCGACGAGGTCCAGCTCGTCGTGCCGGCGACGATCGCCGCCACGGCGGCGCTCGAGCTGCAGGAGCGGCTGGCCCCGCTGAATCCGAGCGGGATCGCGCTCACCCACGCGGACGCGACCAGCCACCTCGGCGCGGTCGTCGAGCTCGCCTGCTCGACGCGGCTGCCGCTCGCCTACGTCGCAGCGCGCGCGGACTTCGCGCCGGCCGACCCGCATGCGATCGCGGAGCGGCTGCTGCCATGAGCGCCACGCGGACGCCCGCCGCCGGTAGCCGGGACGCCGTCGTCCCGCTGCCCGACCTGCGTCAGGACGTCGCGCTCGTGCTGCGCGGGCGCGACAGCTACTCCGCGCGCGTCACGCGCCGCACCCCCGACGAGATCCTGCTCGTGCTGATGCTCGAGTCACGCGACCCGTTGCACCCCGGCGACGTGGTCGAGACGACGATCGAGTACGCCGGCGGGCGCGGGCTCGTGCGCCTGGAGGGCCGCGGCACCGTCGTCACCAGCGACCTCATGCGCTTTCACCTCGAGGGCGACGTCGACGTCCTCCAGCGGCGCGACTTCGTGCGCGTCCAGGCTGTGCGCCCGTTGCAGATCGCCCCGCTGCTCGAGGACGGCGGCACCGGCGCCTGGATCGACACGCTCACCGCCAACGTCAGCGGCAACGGCCTGTTGGCCGCGGGCCCCGAGACGCTCGCGCTCGGCGACAAGGTCTGCTTCCGCATCGTCGCGACCGAGGGCGAGCCGCCGATCGAGGGTCGCGGCCACGTCACCCGCCACACCGACGCCGGCCAGCGCGCGCTCGCGATCGACGAGCTCGACGGCGACGGCCGCCGGCGCCTGATCCGCTTCATCTTCGAGCAGGAGCGCATCACGCGCCAGCGCACGCGCGACGCGGAGCTCTAGGAGACACCATGAGCGACGAGCCCGAGACGACCGCCAGCGCCGCGCCGGCCGAGCAGCCCGCGCAGGCCGAGAAGGCAGAGAAGCCCGCCAAGGCCCCGAAGGCCCCGAAGGCGGAGAAGGCGAAGAAGCCCGCCAAGGCGAAGGGCGCGAAGGCCGGCAAGGGCGGCGAGCTGCTGCCGAGCATCGCGAACCATCCGCGCGCCGGTGCGCAGGTCCGCCGCGCGAAGGGATGGGGCGGCCTCGGCGGCTTCGTGCTCGTCGGCGTGCTGTCCTGGCGCGCGCACGTGCCGGGCTCCGACGTGCTGCTGCGGGCGATCATGGGCGGCATCGCCGGCTATGTCGCGACGTGGGCGGCCGCGGTCGCGCTCTGGCGCCATCTCGTGATCGCGGAGCTGCGGGCGGTGCGCGTCGCGCGGCTGACCGCGCTCGCAGAGAAGCGCCGCCCGCCTGCCGGCTAAAGGAATCCGCGCTAAAGCTTTCTGGCGCCCCGCCGATGATCCGGGGAGCAAGGGGTGACACGGAGTCGCCCGGGACGCAAACAATCGTCATCAAGGAGATGTCGCATGTCCCTTCGCATCAACACGAACGTCGAGGCGTTCAACGCGCACCGCAACCTCGAGATGACGAGCGGAAAGCTCGCCAAGTCGATGGAGCGCCTGTCGTCCGGTCTGCGCATCAACCGCGCTGCCGACGACGCCGCGGGCCTTGCGATCAGCCAGAAGCTGACCGCTCAGATCAAGGGCGTCGACCAGGCTGGTCGCAACGTCCAGGACGGTATTTCTCTCGTCCAGACCGCTGAGGGTTCCCTCAACGAGGTCCACAGCATGCTCCAGCGCGTTCGTGAGCTCGCCGTGCAGTACTCCAACGGCACGCTCTCGACGTCGGACAAGGCCGCCATCAACTCCGAGGTGACGCAGCTCACCGACGAGATCGAGCGCATCGGCGGTACCGCTCAGTTCAACAACATCCACCTGCTCAACTCGGCGCAGACGATCACGTTCCAGGTCGGCGCCAACGACGGCGAGGTCATCTCGGTCTCGACCGTGAGCCTCGGCGCGGCGGTCGGCACGATCGACCTGACGTCGTCGACGGTCCTCGCGGACATCGACACCGCGATCGACTCGGTCTCCGCGCAGCGCGCGTCGTTCGGTGCGGTGCAGAACCGTCTCGAGCACACGTACAACAACATCCAGACGTACGAGGAGAACCTGTCCGCTTCGAACAGCCGCATCGTCGACGTGGACATGGCCTCGGAGATGGTGAACTTCACCAAGAACCAGATCCTCCAGCAGGCCGGTACCTCGATGCTCTCGCAGGCCAACCAGGCCCCGCAGGCCGTCCTCTCGCTGCTGCGGTAGCGAACGGGAACGACCCCAATCGAGGGAAGTACGCAGGCACGAGGCGAGCGGCTCCGGTCGCTCGCCTCGGCTTCGCGTCCGGCTCGCTCACGCGGCCGGTCAAGCTGGCGCGCCCGCAGCCGATAAAGGGGGCAGATGTCGCTCGCCCTCGCCCTCGCGCGGATCGATCAGATCGATCAGGCGTTCGCGCCGCCGGCGCCGCCCACCCCGGCGGCCGCCGCAGCGTCCCCCGCCGCCACGACGGCGAGCGTGGGCTCCTTCGCGAGCGCCCTCCAGGGCGCGTTGCCGACGAACGTGCTGCCAAGCCTCGCGATGGGATCCCGCCCGCCCGCGCCCGCGATCGTGGCCGCCGCCGAGGGCGAGGTCGGCCAGGCGGAGCAGCCGCCCGGCTCCAACGACTCGCCGCGGATCGCGATGTATCGCCAGGCGACCGTCGGCAGCGGCGTCGGCCCGTGGTGCGCCTACTTCGCCTCCTGGGCCGCCCGCCAGGCCGGCATGCCGCTCGGCGACCAGGGTCAGGGCTTCGGCTCCGTCGACGCGCTCTACGCCTGGGCGCAGCGCACGGGCCGCGCGCAGTCCAACGGGCCGGGCGTCGTCCCGCGGCCGGGGGACCTGATCGTCTTCCACGAGCACGTCGGGATCGTCGAGGGCGTGCTTCCGGACGGGCGGATCCAGACGATCGAGGGCAACTCCTCCGATCGCGTCTCCCGCAACGTGCATGGGACTTCCGATGCAGTCGGCTACGTTCGCATGAGTTGAGCACCCGACGACGAATACCCGCTCCGTGACGCTGCTCCAACACGATCTCGAACCGCTGTCCGCGCCCGCCGGAACGCTCACCGCCGTCGTCGTCGACCCGCACCCACCGGTGCGCGACGGGCTGCCGCTGCTGCTGGCGCCCGAGGGGATCGACGTGCTCGGCGTGGCCTCGACGGGCTCCCACGCGGAGGAGCTGATCCGCCGCCACGAGCCCGACGTCGCGCTCGTGGCGCTCGTGCTCTCCGACGGCGACGGGCTGGGCCTGCTGCGCAAGCTCGTGCGTCGTGGCGCGCGCAGCGCGGTCGTCCTCTACACCGCCGAGGAGAACGGCGACGCTGCCGCCGTCGCGGTCCATGCCGGCGCCGCAGGCGTGATCGCGAAGCGCCGCACGATCTCGGAGCTCGCCGAGGCGCTGCGCGTCGTCGCGGGTGGCGGCCTGTGGTTCAACGAGCTCGGTGACGTGCCGCCCCCGGCCGCGACGCCCCCGCCGGTACCCGGGCAGGAGCGTCGCACCGCCGCGCTGTCCGGCTCGGAGCTGCGCGTGCTCGCGCTCGTCGCCGACGGGCGCTCGACGGAGGAGGCGGCCGACGCGCTCTCGCTCAGTCCCCACACCGTGCGCACCCACCTGCGCAACGTGATGCGCAAACTGCACGCCTCCAGCCGCGCTCACGCGGTCGCGATCGCCATGCGCGAGGCCGCGATCGACATGTACCGCCCGTAACCGACCAGCGCGTCGGTTTACCAGTCAGCGTCGCGCGCGAGCGCGCGACTGCGATCCCCGCATACGCTCTGGACCCCGGTCCGACGGCTGTATACGCTTGCGACGTGCGCTTGCAGACAACTGCGTCTATCAGGTTTTTGGCATGCCTGAAACACCTTCGTTCCGGCAGATGGCGCATGCCGTGCGCCCTGCTCGGCTGCGCGCTCGTCCTCGGCGGCTGTGGCGGCGGGCAGCTCGCCGGCCCGTCGGGCGCGACGACGACGCAGGCACAGGCGAGCGCTCCCACCGCGCCGCCGGCCACGACGTCCGTCCCGACTCGCCGGCGCAGACGCCCGACGCCCGCGCACACGGTCCCGCAGCGCACCACGACGCCGTCACCGCCTCCGGTGACCACGCCCCCTCCGACCACGACCACGTCGGCCGCTCCGCCTCCGCCGAGCGGCCCCGCGACGCACGCCGTCGACGAGCAGGCCAGCGTCACGCTCGTGAAGGCGATCGGCGACCTGCACTACATCCAGCACGGGCACGTCACCGGCACGTTCGAAGGCGAGATGACGCTCGAGACGAAGCCCAGCGCGCGCGGTGGCCTCGTCACGTTCACCTTGGACGTCGACGGCGGCGGTCAGGTGTCGGGGCGCGGCGTGGTGACGCCGAACGTCAGCGACCCCGGCAAGCTCAAGCCGATCACCGGCACCGCCGCCATCACCGGCGGCACGGGAAGGTTCGCCGGCATCAGCGGTCACGGCCTGATCGTGTCCGGCAAAGCCGCGCTCGACGGCTCGTCGGGCTTCGTGCGGCTGACAGGCGTCGTGAAGTACTGAGCCGGCGACGCTCCTGCGGAGCGAGCGCCGCCGGCAGGCTCGACAGTCGAGGGCTAGCCGGGCAGCTCGTCCTTCGGGCGCTGCGGCGGCAGGCCGCGCTGGCTCAACACGATCGCGCGGTAGCCGAGCGCGGCTGCGAGGCCGCCGATCACCGGTCCGAGGATGTAGATCCAGCCGTCCGTGAACGAGCCGGAGGCGACCGCGGGGCCGAGCCAGCGAGCGGGGTTGAGGCCGGCACCCGTCGCCGGGCCGAAGATCATCACCGCGACGCCGAGCGCGATGCCGATCGCGAGCCCGGCGAGTGCGGCCTCGCCGCGCGGGTTGACCGCGACGCCCATGATCGTCCACACGAGCATGAACGTCCCGAGCGCCTCGGCGATCAAGCCGAGCCCGACAGAGCCGTTGTGCAGCACGGCGCCGTTGATCGCCGTCGCGCCGTAGTTCACCGGGTCGCCGATGTCCTTGAACAGCAGCAGCACGACGAGCCCGGCGAGGACCGCGCCGATCGCCTGACAGATGATGTACACGACGGCGTTGGGCGTCGAGATCTTCTTGATCGACCACAGCCCCAGCGTCACTGCCGGGTTGAAGTGGGCGCCGGACGTCCCGCCGAGCGCGTAGATCGCGGCCGCGAGCACGAATGCGTGCACGAGCCCGAGCGCCGCGAGGTCATGCGGGCCGGGGTGCGCGATCGAGATGAAGCCGCAGATGAAGAAGACCAGCAGGAACGTGCCGATGATCTCGGCCATGAAGGCCGGTGCTCCGCGTGGTTCGGGCTCTTCGATCACGACGAACTCAACTGCCGACATGTACGCCTCCTCGAAGTGAATGACGGGGAAGATCCACTCCCACCTTGCGGGGTACGACGCGTCGGCGGCGTCTCCTGCGGGTTGCAGGCCCGATCCGCGCGGCAAACCCCCGAACGGAGGGTTCCACCGGCGGGGCCCGCCTGCGACGGCCACATGGCCGTCTCCGGCACCCGTCAGAGGACGGTGAGGCCGTCGGCGTCGCCCGCGAGCCCGAGCGTCGGCAGCGCCACACGGCCCGCGTCGGCGGTCACCCGCCCGATCGGCGCGCTGCCGCGATGATGGGCGCTCAACAGCTCCGCCGCCGCCTCGGCCGCGTCCGCGGGCACGATCGCGACGAAGCCGCAGCCCATGTTGAAGACCTTCTGCATCTCCGTCGCGGCGACCGCGCCGGTGGCGGCGACCAGGTCGAACACCTGCGGGACCGGCAGCGGCGCGTCGACCTCGAAGCCGACTCCGCTTCCGAGCCGCAGCAGGTTCAGGACCCCGCCGCCGGTGATGTGCGCGAGCCCGTGCACGGGCACGTCGCTGCGCAGCAGCTCGAGCACCGCGCGCACGTAGATGACGGTCGGCTCCAGCAGCACGTCGGCGACCGACGCGCCGCCCAGCTCGCGCGGCCGCTCGTCGAGGCCGAGGCGGCCCTGGGTCAGCAGTGCGCGACGCGCCAGCGTGAAGCCGTTGGAGTGCAGGCCGGAGGAGGGGATCCCGACGAGCGCGTCGCCCGCGGCGACCGCCTCGCCGGTGACGATCGCGTCCAGCGCGACGGTGCCGAAGCACGCGCCGGTGAGGTCGAAGCCGTGCGGCGACGGATGGCCCTTGATCAGCTCGGGCAGCTGGGCCAGCTCGCCGCCGGGGATCTCGACGCCGGCCGCCTCGGCGCCGGCCTTCAGCCCGCGCGCGAGCTCGCGCAGCACGTCCGGGTCGGACTGCTCGACAGCGAGGTAGTCGAGCACCGCGAGCGGCTCGGCGCCGACGCAGATCACGTCGTTGACGTTCATCGCGATGCAGTCGATCCCGACCGTGTCGTAGCGGCCGGTCTGCTCGGCGACGATCACCTTCGAGCCGACCCCGTCGGCGCACACGGCGATGCCGAGGTTCGGGGCCACGCGCAGCACGTTCGCGTAGTGGCCCGAGCCGAGCACCGAGCGCGAAGGCCGACCCGGGTCGATCGTGCGCAGCACCTCGACGATCGCCCGCACGCCCGCGTCGGCCTCGGCGATGTCGACGCCGGCGGCTGCGTAGGAATCGCTCACGCCGGCCATTCTCGCGGATGGCGCGGCGCGGCCGTCGTCAGGTGGCGGGCGTCAGCGCGTAGTCGCCGGGCGCGAAGCGCAGGCGCCGCCGCAGCTCGATCGTGCTGCCCGGGAAGATCGTGCTGTTGCGCCCGTTGCGGTCGAGGTAGTAGCTGCGACAGCCGCCCGCGTTCCAGACGGTCCCCTGCAGGCGCCGCTGGACCTCCTCGTTGAAGGCGTCCTGCACGTGCGGGCGCACGTCGGCGCTGGCGATCCGCTGACGCTCCAGCGCGCGCAGCGTGTCGAGCGCGAACTGCACCTGCATCTCGATCAGCACCGTCGCGGAGGTGTGGCCGTTGCCGACGTTCGGCCCCAGCACCATGAAGAAGTTCGGGAAGCCGGAGATCACCGTGCCGAGGTAGCCGGTGGGGCTGCCCTGCCAGACCTCGTCCAGCGTGCGGCCGTCGCGTCCGCGCACGCGCGCGGCGATCGGCATCTCCGTGATCCCGAAGCCGGTGCCGAGGATCAGCGTGTCGGCAGGGCGCTCGACGCCGTCGGCTCCGAGCACGCCGCCGGGCCGGATCTCGCTGACCGCGTGCGGCACCAGCTCGACGTTCGGCTGCGTCAGGGCGCGATACCAGTCGTTCGACATCAGGATCCGCTTGCACCCGAGCGTGTGGCTGGGCGTGAGCGCCTGGCGCAGCGCGGGGTCGCGCACCGTGCGGTGCAGATGCCGCCGCGCGATCGCCTGGAAGCCGCGCATCGCCCACGGGTTGCGCTCGGCGAAGCCGGCCAGCTCGAAGCCGTAGTAGATCCCTGCGCGCAGCGTGCGCTGCGCGAGCGGGAGGCGTCGGTAGAGCGCACGCTCGGCGTTCGTGATGCCGCGATCGGGCTTGGGCAGCACCCACTGGGCGGTGCGCTGGAAGATCGTCACCCGCTCCGCCGCGCGGCGGATGCGCGGCACGAACTGCACCGCCGAGGCGCCCGTGCCGACGACCGCGACGCGCGCGCCGTCGAGCGGGTGCTCGTGATCCCAGCGCGAGGAGTGGAAGACCTTCCCCGCGAAGCGTTCGAGGCCGGGGACGTCGGGCAGGACGGGCTCGCTCCACGGCCCCGTCGCCGAGATGATCGCCTTCGCCGTCCAGGTGCCGGCGGACGTCGTCACGTGCCAGCGCTGGGCGGCGTCGTCCCAGACGGCCTCCTGCACTTCGGCGCCGGTCTGCACGCGCTCGAGCACGCCGTGGCGGCGGGCGACCTCGACGGCATAGGCGCGAATCTCCGGCTGGCTCGCGTAGAGCCGCCCCCAGTTCGGGTTGGGTGCGAACGAGAACGAATACAGCGCCGACGGCACGTCGCAGGCGCAGCCCGGGTACGTGTTGTCGCGCCAGGTGCCGCCGACCTCCTCGGCGCGCTCGAGCACGACGACGTCCTCGATCCCGGCGCGGCGCAGCATGACCGCGGCGCCGATGCCGCTGAGGCCGCCGCCGATGATCGCCACGTGCACGTCGGGTACGTCGGTAGGCTGGGTGCGATCCGAGTTGACCAAGATTCAAGACGATAACGGGGTCGCGCCGCGCGCGCGACGGATCGCGTCGCGGATCGTGAATCCCGGCGGTCGTCCGAGTGAGGCGCGGCTGCGCGCGGCGGTCGCGGGCAGGGTCGTGCTCGTGACCGGCGCCTCGCACGGCATCGGCCGCGCGACGGCGACCCGGCTCGCGCGCGCCGGCGCCACGGTGCTGCTGCTCGCGCGCTCCGCCGACGTGCTGGAGCAGCTCGCGCAGGAGCTGCGCGCGGCCGGCGGGGACGCGCACGCTTACCCGTTCGATCTCACCGACCTCGACGCGACTCCGGCGCTTGCGCAGCGGCTGCTCGCCGAGCACGGGCCGCCCGACGTCGTCGTCAACAACGCCGGCAAGTCGATCCGCCGCTCGATCGACCGCTCCTACGAGCGCTTCCACGACTTCACCCGCACGACGGACCTCAACTACCTCGGCCCGGTGCGGCTGCTGCTCGCGCTGCTCCCGGCGATGCGGGCACGCGGCTCCGGCCATGTCGTCAACGTCTCGACCGTCGGCGTCCTGCTGCCGCCGACGCCGCGCTGGTCGGCCTACCAGGCGTCGAAGGCCGCCTTCGACGTGTGGCTGCGCTCGATGGCCGCCGAGGCGCACGCCGACGGCGTCACCGCGACCTCGCTGTACATGGCGCTCGTCTACACGCGCATGAGCGCGCCGACGGGCGACTTCAAGCTTGTTCCCGGGCTCTCGCCGGACGAGGCCGCCGCGCTCGTCTGCCACGCGATCGTCGATCGCCCGCCCGCGATCGCACCGTGGTGGGCCTCGACGGCGGCGCTGATGAGCACCGCGGCACGCGGGCCGAGCGAGAAGCTCGTGCGCCTCTACGCTCGCTTCCACGGGGATCCTCCGCGATGACGGGGACGCGCGTCGAGCGGCTGCGCGACGGCGGCGGACTCGCGGTGGCGGCGGTGCGTGCGCTGGCCGGCGCCGGTGCGCTGCGGCCCCTGCCGCCGGCGCGCTTCCTGGAGGCGGTGCGCGCTGCGCGCACGCTCGGGATGGGCGCGGCCGGCGGCTGCGCGATCAGCGCCGCGCGCGACCCGGATGGGCTCGCCGTGATCGACGAGCGCGGCTCGCTGACGTTCGCGGAGCTGAACGCGCGCGCCGCGCGCATCGCGGCGGGGCTGCGCGCCGAGCACGGCGTTGGACCGAGCCGTTCGCTCGCGGTCATGTGCCGTAACCACCGCGGCTTCGTCGAGGCGATGCTGACGGCGTCGCGCCTCGGCGCCGACCTGCTGCTGCTCAACACCGACTTCCCGGGGCCGCAGCTCGCGCAGGCGCTCGGCCCGCACACGCTCGGCGCGGTCGTCCACGACGAGGAGTTCGCGCCGGTGCTCGACGCGGCCGGCTACGACGGCGAGCGCGTGCTCGCGTGGCACGACGAGGCGGCGGGCGCCGCGACGCTCGACGCGCTCGCGGCCTCGAACGCTGCGTCGCCGCCCGCGCCCGCGAGCCCCGGGCGGCTCGTGATCCTCAGCTCCGGGACGACCGGTCCGCCGAAGGGCGCCCCGCGCGCGCCGTCGGCGTCCGCCGCGCTCGGCCCGCTGACGACGCTGCTGGAGCACCTGCGCCCGCGCGCCGGCGACCCGATCCTGATCGGCCCGCCGGTCTTCCACGGCTTCGGGCTCGCGTTCCTCGGGATCGGGCTGTTCATCGGCGCGCCGGTCGTGCTGCGCCGCCGCTTCGACGCGGCCGCGGCGCTCGCCGACGTCGCGACGCATCGCGCCACGCACGTCGTCGGGGTGCCCGCGATGCTGCAGCGGATCCTGGCGCTGGACCCCGCGGAGCGTGCCCGTCATGACACGTCCTCGCTGCGCGCCGTCGGCTCGGCGGCGGCGCCGCTCGCGCCGCATCTCGCGCATGCGTTCATGGACGTCTACGGCGAGCTGCTGTTCGACCTGTACGGCTCGACCGAGACGGGCATCGCCTCGATCGCCGGCCCGGCCGACTTGCGCGCCGCACCCGGGACGGTGGGCCGACCGCCGCGCGGGATCACGCTGAAGGTGCTCGACGGCGAGCGGCGCGAGGCCCCGGCCGGCGTCACGGGCCACGTGTTCATCGGCAGCGGGCTGCTGTTCGACGGCTACACCGGCGGTGGCTCGCGCGAGCTCGTCGACGGGCTGATGAACACCGGCGACCTCGGCCACCTCGACGCCGCCGGCCGGCTGTTCATCGACGGCCGCGAGGACGACATGATCGTCTCCGGCGGGGAGAACGTCTTCCCGCAGGAGGTCGCCGACGCCCTGCTGGCCTGCGAGCTGGTCGCCGACGCGGCCGTCTTCGGCGTCGAGGACGCCGACTTCGGTCAGCGGCTGCGCGCCTACGTCGTCGCGGCGCCCGCCGCCGAGGTCACCCCCGAGCTGCTGCTCGCCCACCTGCGCGAGCGGCTCGCGCGCTACAAGCTGCCGCGCGACGTCGTCTTCCTCGAGGAGATCCCGCGCAACCCGACCGGCAAGGTCCAGCGCGCGCGGTTGCCGCAGGCGTGATCAAGCCGGATCGCGCTCGGGCTTCGTCGGCCGGTGCACGCCCGGCTCGCCGTAGCGGTCGAACAGCTCGGCAGGCGTCATCTCGAGCGCCTCGATCAGGCGCAGCAGCGTCGAGGCGCGGAGATCCTTCGTGCCGCGCTCGATCGCGCCGACGTGGTTCGGGTGCATGCCGGCACGTCGGGCGACGGCCTCCTGGGACAGGTCGAGGTCTCGGCGTGCTTTGCGCAAGGTGCGTCCAAGCGTGGTCAGGCGAGGGTTCGGCTCCCGCATTGCACCGGGACCCTGCCCAACCCATCGTCTGGATACCAGCCACGATGGTGGTGTATTTCCCCACTGATCAGTTGCCTTTGTGTATTCTCGCGCCGCGGAGGCGCGCACCGGGATCAAGGTCCCCTCGATCCCCTGTGGCTCCTCATCCCTCGCTGCAGAACCCCATCCGGTGGTGAGGGAGGCGATCGAGCGCTCCGGCTCCCCCCGGCCGGAGCGCTCGCGCCTGCCGGTGGCGGCAAGCGCGTCGAGCTCGAAGCAGGAACAGGTTCTCAGGCCGCGAGCGGCGCGGCGATACGGCGGGTGCCCCGCAGGTGGACGGCGAACGCGTCGAGCGCGTCCGGCTCCGCGGTGAGCGTGCGCAGCGCGCGGCGGGTCAGCAGCTCGCGCGCCGGGCCGACGTGCGTGGCGTCGAGCAGCACCGCGTCGCAGCGCGCGACGAGGCCGTCGAGACGTCCCGGCGCCGGGGCGTCGAGCAGCACGTCGGGCAGGCTCTCCTGGCCACGATCGCATCCGGTCAGGCAGGCGAGCACGCGCGGGGCGACCGCATCGTGGCGCTCGGGCGAGACGGCGAGCACGAGCGTCGCGTCGTCGCCTGCATGGAAGCTCATCGCCCAGTCACGCAGCACCGGCTCCCACACGTCCGGGTGGTCCCAGTCGGGCGCATAGAGCACCGCGGTCCCGCGCGTCTCGATCGCCGGCACCACGATCGCGCGCGCCCACCGCGGCGGGGTCGTGGCCGCGAGCTCCGCGAGCCGCAGCTCGGCGATCGCGGCGGCCGCGTCCCAGCTCATCCGCTCGGCGGCGCGGCGGGCGGCGATGCCGCGCGCCAGGCGCTCCAGCGGCGCGGCGGCCGCGGCGCGCAGGGCGACCGCAAGCTGCTCCGCATCGACCTCGAGCGCGACCGCGCGACCGCTCGTCGGGCCGGCGTACGTGCGTGCGTCGAACTCGACGCGCCGCGACGGCAGCGGCCAGCCGGTGCCCGGCGTGCAGAACTCGCCCGTCGGGCCGGCAGCGGTGTGGATCACCGGGACCCCGCAGGCCATCGCCTCCAGCGCCGGCAGGCAGAAGCCCTCGCCGCGGTAGGGCAGCACCACCACGTCGGCGGCGCGGTAGAGCGCCGGCAGCTCGGCGGCGGGCACGTCACCGTCGAGGTAGATCACCGGGGCGGCGTCGTCGCGCGCGGCGAGCGCGCGCACCTCCTCGCCCATCGTCTGCCCGCGGTAGACGGAGCCGACGCCGAAGTCCTTGACCACGAGGCGGACGTCGTCACCCGCGTCGAAGGCGAGCTGCCAGGCGGCGAGCAGCACGTCGATCCCCTTGCGCCAGATCGTCCCGCCGACGAACAGGAACGTGCAGCGCTCCGAACCCGCCGAGTCGCCTTCGACAGCTCGCGCCGGGCCGTCCGGGGCGAAGCGCTCGAGGTCGACGCCGTTGGGGACGACGTCGACGATCCCGGGCGGCATCCCCGCGCCGACGTAACCGTCGCGCACGTACCCGCTCGGCACCCACACGCGATCGCAGCGCTCGCGCACCGCGTGCACCCAGGCGCGCGGCGGCGCGGCGACCTCCCACGGGAGCACGGCGATCGTCGGACCGCTGCTGCCCGGGCCGAAGTCGGGCGGCCAGCAGTGCGAGATCGTCGGGCACGGCAGCTCGAGCTGACCGCCGGCGTGCGGCTCGCTGCGAGCGATCCGGTGCCCGCGCGCCTCGAGCGCGGCGCCGAGGCCGTCGTTGACGTGCGCGAGCGAGTGCCCGCCCCCGTGGTCGCCGCGGATCACGCAGCTCGGCTGCTCGCCGGGGACCGTCGCGGGGCTGTCGAGCGGGGGGCACATGGCCGTCCCCCTGATGATCGGCGGCTCAGCGCCGGCTTTGAGCCCGCAGCCGGCGCGCCACGAACCCGGCCAGGACCAGGCGGTAGGCGGCATACGGCGCGAGCGAGCGATCGCGCTCGACCTGGCGGATCAGCCAGGTCGAGGCGAGCGTCGAGGCGAACGACGCGCCGGTGCCGAGCGCGAACGCCGTCCGCAGTCGCGGCGGCAGCCCGCGCCGGCTCAGGCGCACGCCCTTCAGCGCCGTCGCCGCGGCGATCAGCGGGAGCGCGGCGTGACGCGAGAGCGTGTTCGCGTCCTCGCGCGTGAAGCGCCGAGCGCGCGCGGCCGCGAGCGTCGCGCCGTTGCGCGAGATCCCCGGCACGAGCGCGCACGCCTGCGCGATGCCCAGGGCGAGGGCGTCGCGCGTGGCGGCTTGGTCGCGGGTGCGCTCCTGCGGGCGCCGGTCGGCAAGCGCCATCGCGATCGCCCCGACGGCGAGGCCGCCGGCGACCGTCGCCGGCGTGCCCAGCCGCCGTTCGATCGGCCGCTCCAGCAGGAACGCGAGCGCGCCGGCGGGCGTGAACGACAGCACGATCAACTCGAGGCGCCGGCGGTCCAGGCCGCGCGTGGCCTCCCCGACCTCGTCGCGCAGGCCGATCAGCAGCGCCGCGGCGGTCCCGGCGTGCAACGCGACCTCGAACGCCTTGCGCAGCTCGGCGTCGAGCTCCGAGTAGGACCAGCCGGCGAGCCACGGCACGAGCGCGACGTGCCCGGAGGAGGAGATCGGCAGCAGCTCGGCGGGCCCGTGCATCAGCCCGAGCGCGAGCGCCTCGCCCAGTGGCAGATCGGCGACCCGCTCGGTGCTCACGCCGCGACGTCGGTCGCCGGCTGACCGCTGTCGGTCGGTCCGGCGCCGCGATCGCGTCTGCGGCGCACGAGCAGGTAGATCGCGCCGACGACGAGCGCCGCCACGACCACGTAGTCGACGTAGTGGAGGGCGTCCTTCCAGTCGGTCCAGCTCGCGCGCGCCTGCTGGCCGGCGAACGCCAGTCCCAGGCACCATGGGATCGAGCCGAGGAACGTCAGCACCGTGAAGCGCCAGAACGGCATCCGCGCGACGCCCGCCGGCAGCGAGATGAACGCGCGCACGAACGGCAGCACACGGGCGACGAGCACCATCACCGAGCCGTGGCGGGCGAACCAGCGGTCCGACGTCGCGAGCATCCGCGGCGAGATGTGCAGCTTGCCGCCATGGCGCTCGATCAGCTCCAGGCGGCCGTAGTAGCCGACCGCGTAGGCGACCCACGAGCCGACGACGTTGCCGGTCACGCCCGCGAGCGTCGCCGCGAACAGCGAGTACTTGCCGAGCGCCACGTTGAAGCCCGCGAACAGCATCACGACCTCGGAGGGGATCGGGATGCAGGCGCTGCCGAGCACCGAGAGCGCGAAGACGCCCGCGAGCCCGAGATCGCCGACGACGCGGGTGACGAAGTCGGCCAGGGCCCCGGTGATCGATGCGAGCGCGAGCACGAATGCGGAAGGGTACCGAGGGAGGGGAACGCGGATGCACGACGAAGGGCTGTTCGTGCCGTCCCGTCGCCGCATCCCGCCCGCGCTGCCGCTCGCTGCCCTCGCGCTGGTCGCAATCGCGGGATGCGGCGGCGGTGACAGCCCAAGCGCGGAGCTGACGAGGACGACGACGGTCACGCGCACGATCACCGCTCCGGCGACGACGCCGACGACGACCACACCCACCACACCCACCACGACCACGCCGAGCACCCCGCTGACGCTGCAGGCCGCCGAGCAGGTGCTCGACGGCCGCGGCTACGCCACGCTCACCGAGCGCGACTGGCAGCCCGACCACACGCTCAAGGTCCTGATCGGCATCCGCCGCGCCCAGCCGCGTGCCGAGCTCGCCTTCTTCTTCGCGGGCGAGGCGTTCATCGGCACCGACACGAAGGAGCCGAGCGGCGCGATCGAGGTCACCAACCAGGCGGACGACCGCATCACGCTCGGCTACGGCCTGTACGAGCCGGGCGACGCGCTCTGCTGCGCACGCGGCGGCACGCGGCATGTGACGTACGTCTGGGACGGTGCTCGGCTCACGCCCGAGGATCCGATCCCGTCTGCGGATCCGGGCGCTGCGCAGAGCCGGCGCTAGGGTCCGCGCACGCATGCGCGTCTGGATCGACCTCACGAACAGTCCCCACGTGCTGGTCATGCGGCCCGTGATCGACGTGCTGCGCGCGGACGGGCACGAGGTGGAGGTGACCGCGCGCGACTTCGCGCAGACGCTCGCGCTGTGCGAGCGCTTCGGCATCGCGCACACCGCGATCGGCCATCACCGCGGCGGCAAGCTCGTGGCGAAGGGGCTCGGGCTGCTGCAGCGCTCGGGGGCGCTCGCGCGCTGGGCACGGCGCCGCAAGTTCGACCTCGCGCTCGGCCACGGCTCCAACGACGTCACGGTCGCGGCCGCGCTGCTGCAGATCCCCTGCTCGACGACGTTCGACTACGAGTGGGCGACGGTGCAGCACAACGTCAACTGCCGCCTCGCGCAGGCGGTGGTCGTTCCCGACGCGATCCCGGCCGAGCGCTTCGCGCGCTACGGCGGCGTGGAGAAGCTCCATCGCTATCCGGGGCTCAAGGAGGAGTACTACCTCGCCGACTTCGAGCCCGATCCCACCGTGCTCGGCGAGCTCGGGCTCGATCGGTCGAAGCCGCTCGTCGTCGTGCGCACGCCGCCGTCCGTCTCGCTCTACCACCGCTTCGAGCACGACACGTTCGGCGCGGTGCTGGCGCAGCTGCGCGACTCCGACGCGCAGGCGGTCGTGCTGCCGCGCACGCCCGCGCAGCGCGCCGAGCTGACGCAGGCCGGCGGCTTCGCGATCCCCGAGCGCGCGATCGACGCGCAGTCGCTGATCGCCTACGCCGACCTCGTCGTCTCCGCCGGCGGCACGATGAACCGCGAGGCCGTCGCGCTCGGCACGCCCGTCTACTCGAGCTTCGAGGGCCGTCTCGGCGCCGTCGACGAGCGCCTGATCGCCGAGGGCCGCCTGCGCCGGCTCACCGATCCGGCGCAGGTCGTGGTGCGCAAGCGCGGGGCGGAAGGGTCCGCAGCCGCGAGCGAGCGCGTCCGCCGCGACCCGCGCGACTTCGTCCGCCTCCTGGTCGCGCCCGTGAGCACCCCGTAGAATCCCCGCGATGCGCCGGTGGTATCGCTCGGGAGCCTTCCCGGTTCACCGCCACTCCCTCGTCCAGCTCGTCATCGACGGCTTCCTCGTCGCGGTCGCGTACACGCTGGCGTTCCAGCTGCGCTTCGACAACGGCATCCCGCGCCGCTACGACCTGCTGCGTGACGAGTCGATCCTGTGGGTCATCCCGCTGTGCCTCGCGATCTTCGCCGCGTTCGGCCTCTACCAGCGGCTGTGGACCTACGTCGGCCAGCGCGACTACGAGGCGCTGCTGCGCGCCGTCGTCGTGGCGGCGGTGCTCGTCGTCGGCGGGATCGCGCTCCTGCACCCGGTCGAGGTGCGCGCGCACAACGGCGTGCGCAGCGCGGTCGTGATGCCGAGCGGCGTCGCCGCGATGTGGGTGCTGCTGACGCTGTTCCTGCTCGCGGGCGTGCGCTTCCTCGCGCATCTCGTCTTCGAGGGCCGCATGCGCTCGTTCCGCGTCGCCAAGGGCGCGCGCGACGTGCTGATCGTCGGCGGCGGCGACGGCGGACGCCTCGTCGTGCGCGAGCTCGTGCGCAACCCGGACCTCGGCCTGCGGCCGGTGGGCTTCGTCGACGACGACCCGCGCAAGCGCGGGATGAAGGACGAGCACCACCTGAAGGTGCTCGGCACCACCTCGGAGGAGGATCTCTCGCGGGTCCTCGATGCCGTCGAGCCCGACGAGGTGATCATCGCGATCCCGTCCGCGCCGGGCACCGTGCGCGCCCGTGTCGTGACGGCGTGCCGCAGCCGCGGGATCCCGATCCGCACGCTCCCGACCGTCTTCGAGCTGCTGCAGGACGGGGGCGGCGGGATCCAGGTGATGCGCCAGGTGCGCGAGCTGCGCGTCGAGGACGTGCTCGGGCGCGAGCCGGTGCGGATGGAGCTCGACCGCGTCGGCGCCTATCTGGCGAACCAGGTCGTGCTCGTGACCGGCGCCGGCGGTTCGATCGGCGCGGAGCTGTGTCGCCAGATCGCCCGCGTCGGCCCGAGTCGGCTCGTGCTCGTCGACCACGCCGAGGACAACCTGTTCGAGATCACGCGCGAGCTGGAAGGCGAGCGGCACGTGCGGATGGCGGTCCCGGTGCTGGCCGACTGCAAGGAGGAGGAGCGCATGCGCGAGGTCTTCTCCGAGCACCGTCCCGCGGTCGTCTTCCACGCCGCGGCCTACAAGCACGTCGGGATGATGGAGCAGAACCCCGTCGAGGCGGTGCGCAACAACGCGCTCGCGACACGGCTCGTCGCGCGCATCGCGGGCGAGGCCGGCGTCGCGACGTTCGTGCTCGTCTCGACCGACAAGGCGGTCAATCCGGCGACGGTCATGGGCGCCTCGAAGGCGCTCGCCGAGTGGGCCGTCGAAGCGGCCGCCGAGCGTCATCTCGGAACGCGCTACGCGACCGTGCGGTTCGGCAACGTGCTCGGCTCCTCCGGCTCGGTCGTGCCGATCTTCCGCCGCCAGATCGCCGCGGGCGGCCCGCTGACCGTCACCGACCCGCGCATGCAGCGGTACTTCATGACGATCCCGGAGGCGGTGCAGCTGATCATCCGCTCGGGCTCGCTCTCGGAGCACAGCGGCGAGGTGTTCGTGCTCGAGATGGGCGAGCCGGTGGGGATCCTCGACCTCGCGCACGCGATGATCCGGCTCTCCGGCCTGGAGCCCGAGCGCGACATCGCGATCGAGGTCGTCGGCGCGCGCGCGGGGGAGAAGTTCCACGAGGAGCTGTTCAACCCGTATGAGCGCCCGCAGCCGACGCCGGCGGAGAAGATCGTGCGCGCCGAGCGGGCGCGACTGAACCCCGAGTGGGTCGAGGGGACCTTCTCCGAGGTCAACCTGTTCGTGCTCGAGGGCGATGCCGCGGCGCTGGCGGCCAAGGTCGGCGAGCTGGCGGCGGTGCGAGCCGCGCCGCCATCCCGGTTACCCTCCTGATGGCGCAGCCCGCCCCCGGCTCCCCCCTGGCCGTGACGTTCGCCTCCATCCACACGTTCATCGACAAGATCGGCAACTACGCCGGCTTCGCGGCTCTGATCGGGCTCGCGCTGTTCGCGCTGCTGCTGTTCGCGCAGGCACGCGAGCTCAAGCGCCTGCGCGAGTGGGGCGCCAGCGCACACGATCGCATCGGCGAGCTGGAGCGCCGCGTCGCCGCCGCGCTCGAGCTGGCGCGTCGTGCCGGCGCCGCACCGCGGCCCGCGGCGCAGGCCGGCGCCGCCTCCGCCGGTGGGGCGCCCGCCCGCGCCGCCGTCCCGACGCGCGCGCGTCCCGTCGGCGCGAGCACGTCGTCGCCGACGCGTCTGCCGTTGCTCCCCGCAGCGCCCGCTGGCGTAGCGGGCCCCGCGCTCGCCTCCGCGACCGCGACGATCCCGCTGCCCGCCCGCCCGCCGGGCACCGCGGCGCCCGTCGCCGCGCCGAACGGCGCGCCGGCAGCGCAGCCGGCGCGCACGCCAAGTGACGCTCCCGTCCCCGCTGCGCCGCCCACGCCAGCTCCCGCGACGGTCGCGGCACAGGCGCCAACCGTCGCCCCCGCCGCGCCGACGCCCGCTCCCGCACCGCCTGCGACGGTGATCGAGCCGCCGGCCGAGACGAACGGTCGCAGCGAGACGCCGCCGCCGCCGGCGACGCGAATCGAGCCGCCGGTCCGCCCACCGGCGCGTCCGGGCGGCGCACGGCCCCCCGCGCCCCCCGCGCGTCGGGCAGGTGGGCCGGCATCCCGCACCGGCGCTGCCCGCCAGCCCGCGGCGCCAATGCGCGCCCGCACGACCGCAAGCGCGACGCCCAGAGGCGGCGGCGGGGCTGCAACCCCCCACGCCCGTCGCCGCACGCTCGTGCTCGTCGTCGGCTTCGCGGCGCTCGTGATCGCCGTCGCGATCGCGCTCGTCGTGACGTCCGGGGGCGGCGGATCGCCGGCCGCGTCGTCCGCCGGCACGACGGCCGGGCACACGACGGGCTCGCGCGCGCACGGCGGCAGCGCTGCGGCGCCGCCGCACGACAAGACGACGGTCGCCGTCCTCAACGGCACGACCGTCGCCGGCCTCGCCAACACCGTCGCGAACCAGCTCGCGAACGACGGCTTCGTGCGCGGCAGCGTCGGCAACGCCTCGAGCCAGAACCGCACGGCGACGTTCGTCTCCTACCTCGGCGGCCACGAGCGCGAGGCGGCCGAGGTCGCCAAGGCGCTCGGCCTCTCGGCCGACGCCGTCGGCCCGATCGACCCCGACACCGAGGCGGCGTGCGCGAGCGGCGGGGCGGCATGCAACGCGGACGCCGTCGTGACCGTCGCCGCCGATCGCCAGTAGCCGGACCGCTGACCGCGCTCGATGCCCCCCTTCCTCGACCTTCCGCCACGCAGCGGAAAGCCGCGCGAGCGGGGCCTCACGCACGTCATCGACACCGGTCTCTCCGTCACCGAGGTCGAGAGCCTGATCGAGGTGATCGGCGGCGCCGTCGACCTCGTAAAGCTCGGTTGGGGCACCGCCGTCGTCACCGCGAACCTCACGGCGAAGCTCGCGCGCTACCGCTCGCATGACATACCCGTGATGCTCGGCGGCACGTTGACCGAGCTCGCGATCGCCCAGGATCGCGTCGACCAGCTCGTCGCCTGGCTGCACGAGCTCGGCCTGCGCCACGTGGAGATCTCCGACGGCACGATCGAGCTGCCGCACGAGCGCAAGCTGGAGCTGATCGAGCGGCTCGCGAAGGAGTTCGTCGTGCTCTCGGAGGTCGGCAGCAAGGACGACGCTCGCATCATGGCGCCGTACGTGTGGGTCGAGCAGATCGAGTCCGAGCTGGCGGCCGGCGCGTGGAAGGTGATCGCGGAGGCGCGCGAGAGCGGCACCGCCGGCATCTACCGCGCCGACGGAGAGGTGCGAATGGGCCTGATCGACGAGATCGCCCACGCCGTCGCGCCCGAGCGGCTGCTGTTCGAGGCCCCGCGCAAGGAGCAGCAGGTGTGGTTCATGCGGCGCTTCGGGCCGGAGGTGAATCTCGGCAACATCGCGCCGCACGACGTGCTCTCGCTCGAGACGCTGCGACTCGGCCTGCGGGCGGACACGGTCCCCACATGATCCTGCTCGCCCGACACGGCGAGACCGACGACAACGTCGCCCCGCTGCGCTTCCAGGGCCAGCGCGACACGCCGCTCAACGACGCCGGGCGCGAGCAGGCGCGTGCGCTCGCCGAGCGGGTCGCGGCGGGTCCGCTCGTGCGCTCCCTGTGGACCAGCGACTTGATGCGTGCGCGCGAGACGGCGGAGATCGTCGGGGCGCGCATCGGCCTCGCTCCGCGTGTCGACGCGCGCCTGCGCGAGGGCGACCGCGGCGACTGGGAGGGCTTCCTGTTCGACGAGATCGCGGCGGCCGAGCCGGAGCGCTATGCGGCATGGCGGCGCGGCGGCGCGTCGTTTCGCTTCCCCGGCGGCGAGTCGCTCGCCGAGCAGCAGGCGCGCGTGCTGGCGGCGCTGGCCGACGTCGAGTCCGCCGGCGAGCTGCCGGCGCTGGTCGTCTGCCACGGCGGCTCGATCCGCGTCGTGCTGTGCCGCGACGATCCACGCGGGCTCGACGCCTTCCACACGTTCGAGGTGCCGAACGTCGCGGTCGTGGAGCTGACGTCGGCGGTGCGCTCGTGATCCGGCCCGCGCGGATCGCCTTCGGCGTGCTCGTGCTCGCCACGCTCGGCGCGTTCGTCGTCACGCAGAAGCTCAAGAGCTCGCCGCCGCTGGTCGAGCGGCCGCTCGTCTTCAAGGTCTTCTCACCGGCCCCGGACGCGCGGGTCCACCGCGCACGGATCTCCTTCTGGATCGTCCACGGCGACGACGTCAGCGTCTCGATCGTCGATCCCGAGGGGGAGATCGTGCGCCGCCTCGTCGACGGCCGCCACCTGCCGCCGCGCATGCGGCTGCGGCTCTCCTGGGACGGGCGCTCGTCGAGCGGCACGATCGAGCCCGACGGCTACTACCGCGTGCGGGTCGCGCTCATCCACGAGGGCCGCACGATCGACCTGCCGCAGCAGATCGGGCTCGACACACGACCGCCGCGACCGCGCGTGACCTCCGTCGACCCGTACGCGGGCAGCGGCCCGGCGTTCCTGCCCCGGCACGGCGTCGGTCACGTGACGGTGCACCTGCGCGGCACCGAGGGTCGCCAGGCGCGACTGCTGATCTATCGCACCGACGTCGTCCCGCCGCGTCGCGTCGGACAGCTCACGATCCCCGCTCACAGCGCGACCGTCGACTGGGACGGCACGCTCGGCGGCAAGCCGGCGCCGGCCGGCATCTACCTGATGGGCCTGCTCGTCGCCGATCGCTCCGGCAATCCGGGCACGTTCCCGGCACGGCTGCCGCCGATCGCCGGGTCGACCCCGTCCCCGCCCGCCCGCGCGGGCGTGACGATCCGCTACCTCGCCGCCGCGCCGCCGCTGCACCCGATCGACGCGGGGAAGGTGGCGACGGTGTTCGTCGACGCGCGCGGGCGCCCGTACCGGTGGGCGCTGCGCCGCTACGGCGAGCCGCGGGTGCTCGCCACCGGCGTCGCGCACGGTGCGCGGCTGCGCGTGCGCGTCCCGCGCGGCCAGTCCGGGCTGCACGTGCTCAGCCTCGAGTCCGGCGGGCATCGCACGGAGGTGCCGCTGGTCGTGCGCACGACCAAGCCGCGCGCGGTGCTCGTCGTGCTGCCGGCGCTCACCTGGCAGGGGACGAACCGGATCGACGACGACGGCGACGGGATGCCGAACACGCTCGACGACGGGCGCCGCGCGTCGGTGCAGCTCGCGCGCCCGTTCGCGCCCGGCCTGCCGGCCGGGCTGCCCGCGCACGAAGGCGCGCTGCTGCGCTTCCTCGACGGCGATCTGCTGCGCTACGACCTCACGACCGACGCGGCGCTCGCGAGCGGGTCGGGTCCGGTGCTCTCCGACCACCGCGGCGTCGTGCTGGCCGGCGACGAGCGCTGGATCACGCCGCAGCTGCGCGCCCTGCTGCGCTCATACGTGCGCGGCGGCGGGCGCGTCTGGTCGCTCGGCACCGACTCGCTGCGGCGCACGGTCCAGCTGCAGGCCGGCGAGCTGACGCGGCCCTCCTCGCCGCGGATCGTCGATGCGCTCGGCGCTCGCCCGCGCCAGCCGCTCGCACGGCCGGACGAGCCGGCCACCATCACCGACTACGCCAGCGACTCGCGGCTCGACCTCTTCGCCGACACCGGCGGTCAGTTCACCGGTTACGACACGTACGAGGCGCTCGCCCCGTTCGCCGCGCCGGCGAAGCTGCTCTCAGCCGCGGGCCCGCAGGCCGACGTCCCCGTCATCGCCGGCTGGCAGCTCGGCGACGGCGTCGCGATCCACACCGGCCTGCCGCAGCTCGCGAGCAAGGCGCTCGCCGGGGACGCCGACGCGAGCGCGCTCGTGCGGCGGTTGTGGGCGCTGCTCGCGCACGGATAGGACGCGCCCGCGACGCATCCCGACACGGTTCGGGAACCGGATGCGATGCTGCGGTCATGACGGTGGTGATGGACGTGCCAACGGATGCTGCGCTGTGGGACTCGGCTCGGGCGGGCGACGCCGTCGCGTTCGGCCGGCTCTACGAGCGTCATGCGCGTGCGGTTCAGGCCTTCTGCCTGCGGCGGACCGTCGAGCTGCAGGTCGCCGAAGACATGACCTCGGCGGTCTTCCTCGAGCTGTGGCGCAAGCGTGCTCGCATCGACGTGACGACCGCGACGGCGCTCCCGTTCCTGCTCGGCGTCGCGACGAACATGCTGCACGAGCACTGGCGGCGGCGACGGCGGCATGACGCCGCGGTCGTGCGCATCCGCAACGCCACGCCTGCCGAAGCCCATGGGCATGAGGACGACACGATCGCGCGCATCGACGCGATCCGCGAGCTGCGCGAGGCCCGCGATGCGCTGCGGGCGCTGCCGCGGCGCGAGCTCGACGTCCTCTCGCTCGTGGCGTGGGGCGACCTCAGCTACGAAGAGACGGCGGTCGCGCTCGGCGTGCCGGTCGGTACCGTGCGCTCGCGCCTGTCTCGCGCCCGCGCTCGGCTGGGCGAAGCGTTTCCTGCGCCGATGGGCGCCACCGTGTCGACGGAAGGATCCTGAATGGCACCGACGCCTGACATCGACGTCCTGCTGCCCGACGACGAGACGGTTCGCGCTCGCCGCGACGCGCTCGTCGACGAGCTGCGCCGCGCGCCCGCGCCGCGTCTCGTGGTCGCACCGCGGCGCCTTGCGCTCATGCTGACGCTGCTGATGGCGCTCGGCGCCGGCGCGGCCGCTGCCAGCGGCGTGTTCTCGGCCGACGACGTGAAGGTCGAGGCAGGCGTCGGCTGCTACGACCGTGCGGCGCTCCGCGCCACGGTCTCGCTGATGGCGGCGACGCCGGATCCCGTCGCCGCATGCGCTGCGCTGTGGCGCGAGGGCTACATCGATGGTCGTACGACCGGCGACGCCCCGCCACTCGTCGCATGCACCGGCGAGGACCAGCCGGTACGTGTGATGCCGGGTGACGGGCCCAAGACCTGTGCCGGACTCGGCCTCGAGCCGCTTCCGGCCGACTACCCGCAGGCGGCTCGCACGAGCTCGGGCGCCACGACGGCGCCCTGAAGGCCAGGGGGATGGACGAGGAGGGACGCCGCGAGGGGGCGGCGTCCCTCTTGCGTCTCTCAGCAGCTTCCGTCCCCGGGACTGTTGTACGTCGAGGACGCCTCGTCGTTGAACGTGCCGAAACTGGCCGCGGACGAGTGGCTGTCATAGCAATGCCGCGTACCGCCGCCCGAGAGGTCCTGCGCGAGCCAGCTGTCGCGGTCGCGGCGATTGCGCTCCGAGCTCGCTTTGTCGTTGAAGGCCCAATCGGTCAGCTGCGTCCAGACGCTGTTCGGCGAGATCTCATGTATCTGGATGCGGGTGCCGGTGAAGCTTGCGTTCTCGTAGACGCAGAAGTACTGATCCGGGCAGCCGTACGGGTCGATGTCGGCGGCGTGGGCCCGCGGGCGCACCGCCGCGCCGGCGACTCGCGAGGCTGGGATCCACGCCGCGACGTCGGTGCCGACGACGATGACGGTCCCCGTCGCGAAGTCGCTCGGGGCCATGTCGCGCACGACCGGAAGCGCCTTGATCGCTGCGGGCGCACGGTCGAGCTGGCCCGGCGGGATCACGTAGGCGACCGCCTTCTCGCCGAGCGTCGTGCCCTGGCCGAACTCGTAGAAGCCGGCGGTTCGCTGCAGCCGCAGCGCGCGCGGCCCGAGCACCGGCGTGGCGCTCCACGTGCGCTGCGCGTGCCCCGGCAACCCGCCGGCGGACGCGGAGCACGTCAAGCCGATGCATCCCGCGCCGGCGGCGGCGTACGCCGCTCCGACGCTGCTGCTCCATGCCACGGCGACAACGACGAACGCCACCGGGCGCAACCACTTATACATTGAACTCCCCCCAACTAGTTTGTTCCCCCAACTAGCTTTCGCCAGCCTATACCGCCAGCGATAGGTGGTGTGCAGTTACTGGACGATCATCTAATTGAGCGACGGATCGAGCGGCATCCGCGCGACGAGCGCGAACGTGCCGCCCTTGCGCGTCAGGACGCTCGCCCACAGCGCCTCCGCGTCGACCGCGAACAGCTCCTCGGGGCGCGGCTCCTCGACGATCCAGTCCTCGCGCTCGAGCTCTTCGTCGAGCTGGCCGGGGCCCCAGCCGGCGTGTCCGGCGAAGACGCGCATGCGCTCGGTCGCGGCGACCGACTCGCCGACGTCGAGCTGCGCGGAGAGGAAGCCGACCTGGCCGCTGATCAGCAGCCCCGCAGCGCTCGGGTCGGCGAACGCGGCGAGCACGATCACGGCGGTCGGCTGCACCGGGCCGCCGACGTACAGCGGCTCCTCGTGCTGCACGAGCGGCTCGAGGTCGGGCGCCGCCTCCGCCACCGTCGTCTCGGTCGGACGGTTCAGCACCAACCCCATCGCGCCCTCCTCGGTGTGCTCGGCGACGAGCACGACGCTGCGCGCGAAGTTCTCGTCGAGCAGCGTCGGCGACGCCAGCAGCAGCTTCCCCTTCAGCGACTCCATGCCTCCATTCTGCCGCACCGGGCGTGCCGGCCGCCCGCCTCGCCGGGTAGCGTGCCCCGCCGTGCACGGCTATCTCCGGCGTCTGCTGAGGACGACCGCGGCCTATCAGGTCGGGGACGTCGTCTCGAAGGTCTTCGCCGTCGCGCTGCTGCCGCTCTACACGCGCCACGTCCTGCCGGCGCAGTACGGCGTCGCCGAGCTGCTGATGACGGGGATCGTCCTCGTCAGCATCCTCGTGCGGCTCGGGATCGGCGAGGCGCTCGTGCGCTACCACTTCGCCGACGAGGACCGGGCGCGGCGCGACGCGCTCGCGCGCCGGGCGGTCGGCTTCGTGCTGGCAGCGACGACGCTCGTCGCGGGCCTGCTCGCCGCCTTCGCCGGCCCGCTCTCGCAGCTCGTGCTCGGCTTCCGCGACACGACCGTCTTCCTCGCCGCCGTGCTCGGCCTGTGGGCGTTCACGAACCTCGAGCTGGCCTACGCGCTGCTGCGCGTCGACGAGCGCGTGCGCGCCTACCTGTACGCGACCGTGACGAACGTCGCGCTGACGATCGCGCTGACCGTCTGGCTCGTGATCTTCCGCGACGAGCAGGCGCGCGGCCTGCTGCTCGGCAACTACGCCGCCTCGACCGTCGTGCTGGTCGGCCTGTGGCTGTCGATGTCCGCGCGGCTGCGCCCGCGCCGCGGCGGCGCCGACCAGCCGGGCCTGCAGCCGCTGCGCCGGCTGCTCGGCTTCGGGTTGCCGACGGTGCCGGCCGACGCGTCCGTCTACGCGCTCAACCTCGTCGACCGCTACTACCTCTTCCATCGCTACGGCGCCGCGACCGCCGGCATCTACTCGATCGCGGTCAAGCTCGCCGGCTTCACCGCCTTCATCGCGCGCGCCTTCCAGTACTCGTGGCCGCCGCTCGCCTACTCGATCAAGGACGACGCGGAGGCGGCGCGCTTCTACGCCTTCGTCGCCACCTACTACCTCGCGCTGACCGGCTGGGTCGTCGCCGGGCTGCTGCTGCTCGGCCGCTGGGTGACGCGGCTGCTCGCCGCGCCCGCCTACTTCCACGCGTACACCGCGCTGCCGTGGCTGGCGCTCGGCTGGGCGCTCTACGGCCTGTTCGTGATCTTCGTCGTGATCGCCGGGCGCGCCGAGGTGACGACGCGCAACTTCCCCGCCGCCGCCGCCGGGCTCGCCGTCAACGTCGTGCTGCTGATCGCGCTGACGCCCTCGCTCGGGATCGCCGGCGCCGGCCTCGCGCTCGCCGGCGCCTACGTCGTGATGCTCGTCGCGATGCGGCTGCTGACGCGCCGGCTGTTCCACGTCGCGTTCGAGTGGCGGCGGATCGCCCAGCTCGTGCTCGTGCTCGGCGGCGTCGCCGGCGCGGCCGAGCTGCTGCTGCCGACGTCCGGCGCCGCCGGGCTGATCGCGCGCGCGCTCGTCGCGCTCGCGCTGCCGCTGCTGCTCGGCCTCACCGGCTTCTACCGCGCTGACGAGCGGGCGCTGCTGCGCAGCCTTCCCGGCCGCCTGCGTCGCTAGAGCCGCAGGCCGCCGCGGTTGTAGTCGGCGGCCGCCTCGCGCAGGCCCTCGCCGCGCTCGGGGTGCAGCGTCGCGCGCACGTGCTGCCAGTACCGCGCAGAGTCGTGGCGCGGCAGCGCGTAGGCGGCGAGCGCGCGCACCGCGTACGTCCAGGCGGTGAGCCAGCGCACCAGCAGCGCCGCGAGCGCCGAGTGGTGCTTGCGCATGTAGCGGTCGCGGTTGCGCGAGAGCTCGACGATGCGGCGCGTCGGCACGCTGCCGGTCGAGAGCTGCTCGTGGTGGATCGCCTCCGCACCGGGCACGTAGAGCACCGCCCAGTCGGCGTCGCGCAGGCGCTTGCAAAAGTCGACCTCGTCGGAGTAGACGAAGAAGGCCGGGTCCATCCAGCCGATGCGCGAGGCGGCGTCGCGGCGCACGAGCAGCGCGGCCGACTGCGCCCAGTCGACCTCGCGGATCTCCTCGCCCGTGCTCTGGACGGTCAGCCGCCGGTGCAGGAACAGCGCGCCCGCAAGCGCCGTCGCCGGGGTCGGGAAGCGCCACGCCGACGGTTGCTGGCGGCCGTCGGGCCGCAGCAGCCGGGCGCCGGTGACGGCGGCGTCCTCGCGTCCGTCGAGCGCGGCGTGGAGCGTGAGCGTGGCGCCGGGCAGCAGCTCGGAGTCCTCGTTCAGCAACAGGCAGTAGCGGCCGCGCGAGCGCTGCATCAGCGCGCTGTCGTTCTCGGCCTTGCCGCGTCGCTGCTCGCGGCGGATCAGCTCCGTGGTCACCGGGTGCGCCCGCGCGACGCCGACGGAGCCGTCGCGCGAGGCGTTGTCGAGCACGAGCACCTCCGTCTCGAACGGCAGCGTCGCCTGCTCGCGCGCGATCGCGTCGAGGCAGCGCTCGAGCAGCGCGCGCTGCTCGGTGTTCACGACGCAGTAGGAGATCTCGATGCTCATGACGGGTGGCTCGTGGATGATGCCGGGATGTCCTCGCCGGTGCTGCGCGTCCAGGTCGTCGACCCGTCCGCCTTCACACCGCCCTACGACCATGCGCTCTGCGCCGCGCTCGCGCGGGTGGGTGGGGACGGGGTCGACGTCGAGCTCGTCACGAGCCGCTTCGCCTACGGGTCGGTCCGACAGGGCGAGGGCTACGCGACGAGGGAGGCGTTCTACCGCATCGCACCCGGCGCCGCCGGCTCACGCGCCCGGCGGGCCGCGAAGCTCGCGCAGCACGTGCCGGACATGCTGCGCGAGCGCCGTCACGCGCGTGCGGCGGACGTCGTGCACTTCCAGTGGCTGACGGTCCAGCCGCTCGACGTGCACCTGCTGCCGCGGAACGTGCCGCTCGTCTTGACCGCGCACGACGTGCTGCCGCGCGAGCCGCGCGCCGGCCAGCTGCGCGCGCAGCGGCGGCTCTACGACCGCGTCGACGCGGTCGTCGTGCACTCCGAGCACGGCGCGGCGCGGCTGCGCGACGAGCTCGGCATCGACCCGGGAAAGGTCCACGTGATCCCGCACGGCGCCTTCACGCACCTCGCCGAGGGCGGCGCCCAGCCGCTGCCGCCGGAGCTGGCGGCGGTGGAGAAGCCGGTCGTGCTGTGCTTCGGCCTGCTGCGTCCGTACAAGGGGATCGACGTGCTGCTCGAGGCGTGGCGCGGCATCGAGGACGCGGAGCTATGGATCGTCGGCCTGCCGAAGATGGGCATCGCGTCGTTGCGCGCGACGGCTCCGCCCGGCGTGCGCTTCGTCGATCGTTTCGTCGCCGACGAGGAGATCCCCGCCTACTTCCACCGTGCCGACCTCGTCGTGCTGCCCTACCGCGAGATCGACCAGTCGGGCGTGCTGTTCACCGCGCTCGCGTTCGGCGCGCCGCTGCTGCTGACCGCGGTCGGCGGCTTCCCCGAGGTCGCCGCGACGGGCGCCGCGGAGCTGGTCCCGCCCGGCGATGCCGCCGCACTGCACACCGCGCTCGCCCGCCTGCTCGCGGATCCCGCCGCGCGCGAGCGCCTCGCCGCCGCCGCCCGCGCCGCAGCGGCCGGGCCATACGCGTGGAACGCGATCGCCGAGCGCCACCTCGCGCTCTACCGCGCGCTCGTTCGCGCTTGAGCGCCGCGTCAGTCCACCCAGAAGCCCTCGCGGATCAACTCGCCGTCCTTGTCATGGTGCGGGCCGAAGACGACGTACGTCATGCCCTCGGGCCCCGCCTCGAACTGGCGTGTGACACGCGGGGCGACGCGGATCGCGTCGAGCGCGCGGATGTCGTGGATCTCGTCGTCGAGCTTCACCCGCCCACCGCCGGAGATCACGACGTTGACCTCCTCGGCATTGTGATGGCGATGCGCGAAGGCCTGGCGCTTGTTGGGGCGCAGGACGTGGTAGGCGAGGCCGGTGTCCTCGGCGTCGATCGCTCCCCGCGCGAAGTGCGCCTCGCCGATCTCCCCGAAGCCGCCCCTCGCGGCCGCGTCGTCGACGTCGGCCAGGTTCTTGATCGTGTAGGTCATGCCGGCGAGACTGCCCGTGCCCCGCGCGGCGGAAACGGCCCCCGTAGGCGAGAATCCCCGCTCGTGCTCGCCCTCGCAATCCTCTTCTGGCTCAGCGCCGCGCTGATCGTCTACGCGCAACTGGGCTACGGGTTGCTGCTGGGCGTGCTCGCGCGCCTGCGGCACGCCCCCGCCGCGGCCACGGCGGAGGCCGTGAGCGAAGCCGAGCTGCCCTCGGTCTCGCTCGTCGTCGCCGCCTACCAGGAGGAGGCGGTGATCGCGGCGAAGGTCGCGAACGTGCGCGCGCTCGACTACCCGTCCGATCGCCTGGAGCTGATCGTCGCCTGCGACGGCTCGCCCGATGCGACGCCCGCGCGCGCCCGCGAGGCCGGCGCCGACCTCGTGCTCGAGCTCCCGCGCGGCGGCAAGATCCGTGCGCAGGACGCCGCCGTCCGCCGGGCGCGCGGCGAGCTCGTCGCCTTCTCCGACGCGAATGCCTTCTGGGAGGGCGACGCGCTGCGCCGGCTCGTCGCGCCGTTCGCCGCCGATCCGCGCACGGGCTACGTCTGCGGTCAGGTCGCGTTCGTCAACGACGGCGGCACGAACCAGGAGGGGCTCTACTGGCGCTACGAGATGGCGCTGCGGGCGCTGGAGTCGCGGCTCGCCTCCGTCACCGGCGGCAACGGCGCGATCTACGCGACGCGCCGCGACGCCTACATCGAGGTCGACCCGATGATGGGCCACGATCTCTCGTTCCCGTTCAACATGGTCAAACGCGGCTGGCGCGCGCTCTACGCCCCCGACGCGCGTGCGAGCGAGCGAATGGTCCCCTCGATCGAGGGCGAGTTCGCCCGCAAGCGGCGGATGATGAGCCACGGCTGGCCGATCGTCCTGCGCGGCGGGATGCTCTCGCCGAAGGGCTACAGCCCGCTCTACGCGCTGATGATCGCCTCCCACCGCCTGCTCCGCTACGCGATGCCGTTCCTGCACTTGCTGCTGCTCCTGACGAGCTTCATGCTGGCCGACCGGGGCTGGCCGTACGTCGCCGCGGTCGTGCTGCAGGGCCTCGTGCTGCTCGCCGGCGCGCTCGCGCGCTGGATCCCCTGGCGCCCGCTGCTCGTCGCGCGCTACTACGTGCTCACGCAGATGGCGCTCGCCGCCGGCCTGTGGGACTGGCGCCGCCACGGCACGCAGGCCGGCTGGGAGCCGGCGGAGGGGACGCGATGAGCGCGGCGCTCGTGCGACTGCTCGACCTGCTGATCGGCGGGGTCGGCTCGCTCGTGAGCGCACCGCTCGTCGCGCTCGCCGCGCTGCTGATCCGGGCCGAGTCGCACGGTCACCCGCTCTACCGCCAGACGCGCGTCGGCAAGGACGGGCGTCCGTTCGAGATCTGCAAGCTGCGCACGATGGTGCGCGGAGCGGAGTTCACCGGCGCCGGGCTTGCGATCCAGGAGGGCGACGACCGCATCACGCGCGTCGGCGCGTTCCTGCGGCGCACCTCGCTCGACGAGCTGCCGAACCTGTGGAACGTCGTGCGCGGCGAGATGTCGATCGTCGGCCCACGCCCGACCGTGCAGGTACAGGTCGACCAGTACACCGAGCGCCAGCGCGGGCGCTTGAAGGTCAAGCCGGGCATCACCGGCTGGGCGCAGGTCAACGGCCGCGCGTCGCTGCCGTGGAGCGAGCGGATCGAGCTCGACCTCTGGTACGTCGAGCATCGTTCGCTGAAGCTCGACCTGAGGATCCTCGCGCGGACGGCGCGGATGGTGCTCAAGGGCGAGGGTCTCTACAAGGGGGAGACGGGCGGGTGGGGCGCCTGATGCGGAAGGCGATCTTGCTCACCGGCGTCGGCAAGCGCTACGACATCGTCTCCGCGTTCGCTCAGCACACGACCGTGATCGCGGCCGACCCGAGCCCGCTCGCGCCGGCGCAGTACGCCGCCCACCATCGCGTCGCGCCGCCGCGGATCGACGACCCCGGCTACGTCCCCGCGCTCGCCGAGATCTGCGCGCGGCACGACGTCGGCGCCGTGATCCCGCTGACCGACCTCGACATCGAGGTGCTCGCACAGGCGCGCGCGGACGGGCTGCTGCCGGCGATGGTCCCGGACCCGGAGATCGCCCGCGCCACCTACGACAAGTACGAGACGCACGAGCTGCTGCTGCGCCTGGGCCTGCCCTCGCCGCCGACCGTCCTGCCGGGGGAGACGCCGGACTCCTATCCCGTGATGGTGAAGCCGCGGCGCGGCTCCGGTGCACGTTCGATCCACCTCGCGCACGACGCCGAGGAGACGGCGTTCTTCGTCCGCTACGTCAAGGAGCCGACGATGGTGCAGCGCGCGATGGACGGGCCGGAGCTCTCGATCGACTGCCTCTCAGACCTGGACGGCCGCTGCCTCAACGCGATCCCGCGCACGATGCTGGAGTCGCGCGGGGGCGAGTCGATCAAGGGCGCGGCGCTCGCCGACCCCGAGCTGGTCGAGCTCGGCCGCCGCGTCGTCGAGGCGCTCGGCGTGCGCGGCCCGTGCACCGTGCAGGCATTTCGGGATCGCGAGATCGGGCTCGGCATCACCGACGTCAACACGCGCTTCGGCGGCGCCTTCCCCGCGCCGATGTACGCGGCGCTTCCGGGCCGCACGTACCCGGAGCTGATCGCGCGGATCGCGAACGGCGAGCGGATCGAGCCGCACGTCGGCGAGTTCCTCGCCGGCCGCACGTTCACGCGCTACTACTGGCAGCTCGAGCTCGACGAGCAGATGACCCCGACCGGCCGGGAGATCGTGCCCGGCGGCCCGCCGCCGCCGCGGGCCTGATGACGATGGCCTTTGCCGCGCATGCTTCGACCGAGCCCGATCCCGGCGCGCGCGGCCACGCGTTCGGCGTCGCGATGGCCGTGCCCGTCGCGGGCACGGTGCGCACCTACCGGCGGCTGTTCGCGGCCATCAGCGGGCTCGGGGTGGCTGACGTGCGGCAGCTCGGCGAGCAGGTGGGGGCTTCGCTGACGGCGTGGCCGGAGCTCGTCGAGGAGATCGCCGGGATCGCGGCAGGCGCCGGCCAGGACGAGCGGGAGCTGCTCGCGATCAACGCGCGCACGGAGCTGCTCGGCGCCGCGAGCCGGCCCGAGTGCTCGTTCGTCGGCCTGCTGCCGCGTGCGACCGCCGCCGGTACGACCGTGATGGCGCAGAACTGGGACTGGCATCCGGACCTCGCGGAGTCGGTCGTCGTGTGGTCGATCCGCACGCCCGACGGCCATGCCCTCACGACGATGACGGAGGCCGGGATCCTCGCGAAGATCGGGCTCAACGACCGCGGTCTCGGCTGCTGCCTCAACATGCTCGGCGCCGAGGGCGACGGCGGCGTCGGCGGGGTGCCGATCCATCTGCTGCTGCGACTCGTGCTGGAGCGCTGCGCGACCGTCGAGGAGGCGCTGTCGTTGCTGCTCGGCGCCCGCGTGACGGCGTCGTCGGCGATCAGCGTCGGCAGCGACGGGCACGAGCCCGCGCTCGTGACGGTCGAGCTCTCGCCGGCCGGCGGTCGCTGCCTGTGGCCGGACGCCGGCGGTGTGCTCACGCACACGAACCACTTCCTGCACCCCGAGCTGCAAGCGCGCGACAGCGCCGTGCGGGAGTGGCCCGAGACGATCGAGCGCCACCGCGCCGTCTGCGCGCACCTCGCGACGGATGCGGGTCCGCTCGCGCTCGCCGACCTCGAGGCGCTGCTGCGCTCGCACGTCAACGCGCCCGACGCGATCTGCCGGCACGAGCTTGCGGACGTGCCCTACGAGGACCGCGACGAGACGCTCGCCTCGGTCGTGCTGATGCTCGGCGAGCGGCGGATGCGGATCGCCTGCGGACTGCCGTGCATGCATCCCCACCGCGACGTGTGAGGGCGCGCGCCGCGCGGCTCAGCGACCCGCGAGCACCCGCACGAGCCGCGCCCGCGAGCTGCCGGCCGCGTTGAGCGCGTCGGCGCGCGTCGCGACGGTGACGCGGTAGATCCCGACGGCCGGCGGCCGGATCGCGACGTCGAACGCGCCCGCCGCGGTCCTCGCCGCGAGCACGTGCGCCCGCGCGAAGCGGCCGTCCGGCCGGCGCCGAGCCACGAGGATCCGCACCCGCGCCTTGGCGGGGCTTGTCGTGCCGGTCAGCGCGATCGCGTTGCCGAGGCGCGCGTGGCGCGTGCTCGCGTGCGCGCGCACGAGCGCCTGCACCGACACTGCGACGGCCGGCGAGGCGATCCCGTCCGCCGCGTCCACCGCGCGCACGGCGCCGTTGCGCACGAGCGGCGCCATTGCGCTCCAGACCCCGTCGGCGCCGGTCGTCGCGGTGCCGGCGTCCTGCCAGACGCCGTCGACGCGCTGCTGGAGCGTCAGGGCGACATGCGCCGGCCGCGTGCCGTCGGCGCGAGCGAGTCGGCCCGTGAACGGTCCCGCCGCACCGGGGGCCGCCGGCAGCGGCATGGGCGAGATCGTCAGCAGGTCGCGCGGCGCGGGCATCAGCTGCGCGACGAGCGCCCGCAGCGCGGGCAGCTGCGCGTAGAGCGCGTTGCCCGGGCAGTCGGTCGCGCCGGCGTCGCGATGGCCGGAGATGCGCGTGAAACGCACGTGCACGCCCCGCGGCCAGCGGTTCAGGTCGCCGCCGATCGAGACCTCGGGGGGCGTGCTGCCGGAGGCGGGTACGCCGGCGAGCGACAGCTTCCACGCGATCGCCCGTGCGAGCGCATGCAGTGCCGGGCCGGGCAGCGGGCTGGAGCTGAAGTCGCCGATCGCGGCGATGCCCGTCGAGACGTCGTTCCATCCCTGTGCCTGCGCGCCGACGACCGGCTGCTCGACGCCGCCGGCCCGCCCTTCGAAGACGGTCCCGTAGCGGTCGACGAGCAGGTCGTAGCCGATGTCGTTCCAGCCGTTCCCATCGCGGTGGAAGAGGCAGATGCCGAGCACGATCGCCGGCGCGGCGCCGCGCGAGTAGCCGTTGATGGAGACGGTGTGGTGCACGAGCGCGAAGTCGACGCGGCCGTACGCCGGCGTCACGCGCGGCCGGCACTCGTTGCGCGGGTCCCACGCGGAGCGCGGCACGATCGCGGGTCGCAGCCCGGCGGCCGGGATCGCCTGCGGCATGACGGCCGGCCGGCGCACGGCGACGAAGCGAACGCGCGCATCGCGCGGCGGTCGCGTGGAGCGCAGCTCGTAGACGGTCGCCGGCCCGCTCCAGATCGGCTCGGCGGCAGCCGTCGCGACCCAGCGGCTCCAGCGGCCGTCGCGGCGCCGGACGCGCAGCTCGATCTGCCCGCCGGATCCGCGCCAGTCGGCGCCCAGCAGCTCGAAGCGTCGCGGTGCGCGCAGCGGCCCCGTCTGCCAGCGCGCGCCGCTGCCGCCGGCAGCGGTGGGCACGGACTGCGTGAAGACGCCGGCGCGGGCGGTCGCGGGCGCGAGCGCCGCGAGCGCGACGGCGAGGGGGAGCACAATGCGGCGCATTCGGCTCGCGCATCGTCGCATCGAGCCGGAAACACCGGCGGTTCCATGACGGAGCGGTGCGCGGGCGCGATCAGGCGCTTGCGCTGCGTGTGCGCGGCTTCGAGCGCTGCGTGCGCGCACGCGCCGGGCGCCGCGCCGCGCGCGGGGCCCAGCACCTGTCGATGAAGTCGCCGATCTCGCCCGTGAGGCGTTCGGGGCGGGTGCGCAGCTCGACGATCGAGTTGGCGTTCAGCAGCTGGCCGTTCGGCAGCTCCTCCGCGAGCATGCCCGCGTCGGAGAAGGGATGGATCGGGTCGCGCGGATGCCCGATCACGAGCCCGGGCGCCGCGAGCGTGTGACGGATGTCGCGGTGCGGTGCGATGCGGCCGAAGAAGAGGCCCTGCAGCACCGCGCCGCTCGGCCCCGGGTCCTGTGAGACCCAGTCGAGCATGATCTCCGGCACGAGCGGCAGCGGCCCGCGCGGCACGCGCCGCGCCACCTGCTGGACGAGCTTCATCACCGGCTCTCCGAACGTCAGCGCGACGAGCAGCGGCGTGAAGCCGATCGCGGCGCCGAGCAGCGCGTTGTCGAGCACCGGCATCTCCAGCACCATCCCGCGCACGCGCTGCGGCGCGGCCGCTGCGACCTCGAGCGTGACGTTGGCGCCGAGCGACGTGCCGCCGATCACCGCGGACTCGAGCTCGAGATGGTCGAGCAGGCCGATCACCTGGCCGCCGAACGCCGTCATCGAGTAGCGCCACATGTCGCGTGGGCGATCCGAGCGCCCGTGGCCGAGCGGGTCCATCACGATCACGCGGTTGCCGCGCGCGGCGAGCGCCTCGGCGAGCGGCTCCTGCATCCGCTGCGAGAGCAGCAGGCCGGGCAGCAGCACCACCGCGCGCGGCCCCTCGCCGTAGACCGAGTACGCGAGCTTGTGGTCGTCGTGCGCGAAGTACGGCATGTCGGTCCAGGCTAGCGCGCGGCCGGTGGCTCGTCGCCGGGTTTGGTCCCCGTCACGACGAAGCCGAGGATGGCGGCGAAGAAGCGTGCGCGCTCGTGGGCGAGGTCGAGCTCGTCCCACCAGCCGATCAGCTCCTCGGGCGTGAAGCGCCCGGCCGCGAGCGCCGCATCGAGGTGGCCGGAGATCACCCAGCCGAAGAAGTCGTAGGGGATCTCGACCGCGTGCGGGATCACGCAGACGTCGACGAGCCCGGCGTCGCGCAGCAGCCGCGGCAGCGCCCGCCCGACGCCGCCGTTGGCGACGCCGTCGCTGTAGCTGCGCACGATCCGCCGCGTCAGCTCGCGTCCGGCGCCGTCGATCACGAGCGCGTCCCAGTCGAAGTCGAAGACGACCGCGCGCCCGTCCGGGCGCAGCACGCGCGCCACCTCGCCGATCACCGTCGCCGGGTCGCCGTCGACATGCATCAGCACGCGCTCGAGGCGACAGCGGTCGACGCTCGCGTCGGGCAGATCGAGCGCCAGCGCGTCGCCGACGCGGAATTCGACGGGCAGGCTGCGCACGTCGACGCGGCGCGACGCCTCGTCGACGATCGGCCGCGAGGTGTCGATGCCGATCACGCAGCCCTCCAGGCCGACGCGCCGCGCGATCGCGCGCACGTCGTCGCCGGCGCCGCAGCCGATCTCGAGCACGTGCAGTCCGCGCCGGAGCGCGAGCTGATCGAGCATGATCGGCTTCAGCGCGCGGATGCTCGGCAGCGCGTTGCCGGCGTCGAAGAAGCGCAGCGCGAAACCGGGGTCCGTGGCCGACGCCACGCTCACCCGAGCCACTCCGCGATCAGGCGGCCGATCAGCTCGCCCTGGTCCTCCTGCAGGAAGTGGCTGGCCTGCGGCACGAGGTGCGCCAGTTCGCTGCCGATCGCCTGAGCAAAGCGCCTGCCCGTGGCCGGCGGGATGATCGGGTCGTGCTCGGCCCACAGCACGAGCTTCGGGCGCGTGTCGTTCGCGAGCGCGTCGAGCACGCGCTGGCCCTCCGCCGCGCCCCGCTCGGTGGGCGTGCGCGGGATCATCAACGGGAACGCGCGCGCGCCCGCCTTCGACGCGGCGTCCGGGAAGGGCGCGTCGTAGCCCGCGATCGCCGCGTCGCCCGGATCGCTGTGGCAGGCGCCGCGCACGAGCATGCCGATCGGCAGGTCCTCGGTGCTCTCGACGAAGTTGCGGAACGCCTCCCACGCGGCCGTCATCTGCTGGTGGCCGGTGAAGAGGCCGGTGTCCATCACGACGATGCGGTCGATCCGCTCGGACTGCTCGACGGCGAGCCGCAGGCCGATCGGGCCGCCCCAGTCGTGCACGACGACGGTCGCGCCGCGCAAATCGAGCCGCTCGAGCAGCTCGGCGGCGAGCTCGGTGTGACGATCGTAGGAGTACCAGTCGAGCGCCGTCGGCTTGTCGGAGCGGCCGAAGCCGGCGTGGTCGGGCGCGATGCAGCGGTAGCCGGCCTCGCGCAACGGCGGGATCACGTGGCGCCACAGGAACGACCACGTCGGCTCGCCGTGCATGAGCAGGACTGGCGCTCCGTCGCCCTCGTCGACGTGGGCGAGGCGCAGCCCATCAAGCTCCCGGTACTGCGGCGCGTACGGGAAGTCCGGCAGGTCAGCGAAGCGCTCGTCCGGCGTGCGCACGACGTCGATCATCGTCGCCCTCTCTCGCGGTGGAAGCCGACCTTAGACGCCGGCGTTCATGAAGGCGCCGCTCGGCGTTTGGATCATGACACCGCGTATCCTGGGCCCGTGCGCCGCGCGGCGTGGATAACCTGCGCGGCATGACCTCCTCCGAGTCGCAGTCCGCCACGCGCGTCGACGTCGAGCAGCTCTCCATCAACACGATCCGCACGCTCGCGATGGACGCCGTCCAGCAGGCGAACAGCGGCCATCCCGGGATGCCGATGGGGATGGCGCCGGTCGCCTACCTGCTGTTCGCCGAGGTGATGCGCCACAACCCGCGCGATCCGCACTGGCCCGACCGCGACCGCTTCGTGCTCTCCGCCGGGCATGGCTCGATGCTGCTCTACGCCGCGCTGCACCTGTCGGGCTACGACGTCACGCTCGAGGACCTCGAGGCGTTCCGCCAGTGGGAGTCGCGCACCCCGGGGCATCCGGAGGTCCACCACACGCCCGGCGTCGAGACGACGACCGGCCCGCTCGGCCAGGGCTTCGGCAACGCGGTCGGGATGGCGATCGCGGAGCGCTTCCTGCGCGAGCACTTCGGCGCGGAGGTCATGGACCACCGCATCTTCGGCATCTGCTCCGACGGCGACCTGATGGAGGGCGTCAGCTCCGAGGCGGCATCGATCGCGGGTCACCTCGGCCTCGGTCAGCTCGTCTTCCTCTACGACGACAACCACATCTCGATCGACGGCGACACGGCGCTCAGCTTCGACACCGAGGACGTCGAGCAGCGCTTCGACGCCTACGGTTGGCACGTCCAGCACGTCGACGACGCGAACGACCTCGACGCGCTGCGCAGGACGATCGCGGCCGCCGTCGCCGAGCGGTCGCGGCCGTCGCTGATCCGCGTGCGTTCGACGATCGCCTACGGATCGCCGGGCAAGGCCGGTACCGCCGGCGCGCACGGCGCGCCGCTCGGCGAGGACGAGGTCCGTGCCACGAAGGAGGCGCTCGGCTGGGACCCGGACGCCAAGTTCCTCGTGCCCGACGGCGTCGCCGAGCACGTCAGCGCTGTGGCGCGCGGCGCCGTCGCGCAGCGCGAGTGGGAGCAGCGCTTTCGCGCCTGGCAGGACGCCGACCCCGGGCGCGCGGCCGAGTGGGACGCCGCCTGGGCCGGTCGCCCGCTGCCGGGCCTCGGCGCGGCGCTGCCGCGCTACGAGGCCGGGCAGGCGCTGGCGACGCGCGCGGCCGGCGGTGAGGCGATGCAGGCGATCGCGCCGTACCTGCCGACGATGGTCGGCGGCTCGGCCGACCTCAACGAGAGCGTGAAGACCGGCATCAAGGCCGACGGCGCCTACAGCCGCGAGCACAGCGCGCGCAACGTCTTCTGGGGCATCCGCGAGCACGCGATGGGCTCGGCCGTGAACGGCATGTGCCTGCACGGCGGCATCGTCAAGCCCTACGGCGCGACGTTCCTGCAGTTCGCCGACTACATGCGGCCGGCGATCCGCCTGTCGGCGCTGATGAGCATCCCGGTGCTGTGGGTCTACTCGCACGACTCGGTCGCGCTCGGCGAGGACGGCCCGACGCACCAGCCGGTCGAGCATCTCGCGGCGCTGCGCGCGATTCCCGGCCTGACCGTGATCCGTCCGAGCGACGCGAACGAGACGGCCGTCGCATGGCGGGTCGCGATCGAGGAGATCGACGGGCCGGTCGTGCTGGTCCTCACGCGCCAGAGCCTGCCGGTGCTCGACCGCACGCTGTACGGCTCCGCCGAGGAGCTCGTGCGCGGGGCCTATGTGCTCGCGGACGCGGACGACGCGGCCGCGACGATCGTCGCCACCGGCTCCGAGGTCTCGTTGGCGTTGGAGGCGCGCGACCTGCTGGCCGCCGACGGCGTCGCGGCCCGTGTCGTCGCGATGCCGAGCTGGGAGCTGTTCGCCGCGCAGGACGCCGGCTACCGCGACAGCGTCTTGGCGCCCGGACTGCCCTCGGTCTCGGTCGAGGCGGGAATCTCGATGGGCTGGGAGCGCTGGGTCGACCGCTGCGTCTCGATCGAGCGCTTCGGCGCCTCCGCGCCGGGCGAGACGGTGATGCGCGAGCTCGGCATGACGCCGGAGGCCGTGGCCGACGCAGTGCGCGCGCTGCTGTAGGCAGCGCTCGCGCTCAGTGCAGCGTCTCGCCGCGCGCGAGCATCGCGACGTACTGCTCGATCCGCCGGGCGCGGGTCCCGGGGCGCTTCGCCGGCTGCTGGACGCGGTAGAGGATCGCATAGCGACTGGCACCCGTGAGCGTGGCGAAGAACGCGGCGGCCCTGGGATTCGCGTCGAGCGCAGCCTGCAGGTCGGCGGGCACCGACGCGGTCTTCTGTCCTTCGTACGCGGCCTCCCAGCGGCCGTCGGCCTGCGCCGCCTCGACCTGCTCCAGG
>Ga0134121_10000426_pt1 | contig 49501 bp, 44 predicted proteins | sample KB301_FD_96463 | JGI IMG/M metagenome (GOLD analysis project Ga0134121, IMG submission 96463) | Terrestrial soil microbial communities without Nitrogen fertilizer from Kellogg Biological Station, Michigan, USA - KB3-0-1 | ecosystem: Environmental > Terrestrial > Soil > Unclassified ...
CCGGACGGCAGGGGGTGTTCTTCTCGGTCGACGTGAAGACCGTCGAGCTCTTCAACGCCGAGGGGCTGGATGGGTACGACTTCCTCGTCCTGGCCAACGTCCAGAGCCTGACGTCCGACCGCATCGAGAAGATCGAGAACTTCGTCCGCCGCGGCGGCGGGCTCTTCCTGACGCTGGGCAACCGGGTCGACAAGGTGTCGTTCAACGAGTTCCTGTGGAAGAAGGGGGCGGGGCTCTCACCCGCCCAGCTCGACGACATCACCGGCGACGCGCCGGGCGGCGGCATCGAGCGCGGCACCGAGCGGCGCATCGCCAAGTTCAACCTGCAGCACCCCATGTTCCGCACGTTTCAGAAGCGGACGATGGCGGCGCTCTACGATTTCGTCTTCTACAAGTACTACAAGATCAAGGACTTCGACCCCGACAAGGTCCTTGCCTCGCTCGACGACAACTTCGCGTCGCCTCTCTTCCTCGAGAAGCAGGTGGACGAGGGGAAGGTGATCCTCCTGACCTCGACGCTCGACCACGAATGGAACGCCGGCTGGCAGGCCCACCCGCCGTTCCTCCCGCTGATGTGGGATCTCTGCCGCTACCTCTCCTCGCGTCCGTCGAGCCGGCGCAACCTGTTCGTCGGCGACCTGATGAACCTGGATCTGCCCGTGGAGGCCTACCAGCCTCCCTTCATCCTCGACACGGCCCAGGAGGGCTCGGTCACGCTCCCCGCCAGCGCGCCGGAGCGCGACCAGAAGATCTTCCGGCTCTTCTATCCCTCGAGGGCGAAGTCGGACGATCCGAAGACCTTCAAGAACGAAGGCGTCCGCAATGCCGGCAAGTACCGCCTCCTCCGCAACTCGCCGAAGGAGGAGGAGAAGCTCGTCACCTACTTCGCGGTGAACGTCGGCCCGCGCGAACTGACGCCCGAGGAAATCCAGGCCGCCGAGGGCAACCTCGAGCGCATCTCCAAGGAGGACATCGGCCGGCTCTACCCCGACTTCAAGGTGGAGTTCCGCGGCCAGAAGCAGGACGGGACGAGCGACATCGACGTGCCGCCCGCGACCGCGAGCGGCCTCTGGAAGTACCTGATGTATTTTCTCGTGGGATTCCTCTGCCTCGAATCGGGTCTGGCGTGCCTGTTCGGGAGGGGAAAACAGTGAACCTCCTGATGACTCTCCAGGACGCCGCGAAGGACGGCGACCTCTGGGCCAAGCTGCTCGGGAGGGACCGGGTCTCGATCCCGGACGGCGCGGATTGGACCATCACGTGGCAGCACCTGCCGCCGGCCTGGGTCCTCTTCCTCCTCATCATCCCCGGCGTGCTCGCCGCGGTCGCGCTCCTCTACCGCCGCGAGCGGCAGGACGTCTCGACCGCCACGAAGGTCGTCCTGACGATCCTCCGCGCGTCGCTGCTCCTGCTCACGCTGATGCTCCTGATGGGCCCGGTCCTGACCGTGGAGACCATCAAGAAGCGGAAGGCGTTCATCATCGTCATGATCGACGAGTCGAGGTCGATGCAGAAGGTCGACCTCCTCCAGTCGGACAAGGAGCGCGAGGCGGTCTCGAAGGTCACGGGCGTGAACGGCGAGACCGAGCTCCGGCAGCTCACGCGCGCCGACGTCGTGAAGAAGGTCCTGGAGAACCCGAAGCTCAAGATCCTCGACGAGCTCGAGAACAAGCTCAACGTCGCCTACTTCACCTTCTCGAGCACCGCCACGACCCGCGAGAGCCGCGCGAAGATGCTCGAGGACTACCGCAAGGACACCTGCATCGGGACCGAGACGGCCATCGGCGACGCCATCAAGACGGCGCTCAACTCGCTGCGCGGGCAGTACGTCGCGGGCGTCGTGGTCTTCAGCGACGGCAAGAACAACGCCGGCATGGCGATCAAGGAGATCAGCTCCCAGCTGAAGCAGCGCTACCTGCCGATCTACACGGTCGCGGCCGGCGTGCCCCACACGCCCAAGGACATCGCGGTCCTCGAGCTCGAGGCGCAGGAGGCCGTGCTCGCCAACGACATGTTCAAGCTCGAGTTCAAGGTCTCGAGCTTCGGCTACGAAGGCGAGCAGGTCACGGCCAACCTCTACGCCTACCCGATCCCCAAGGACAAGGAGAAGGAGCCGGGCCAGGATCCCAAGGAGCTCGACAAGCTGATCGAGGAGTCGAAGAAGGAGGCCGACCTCCCGATCGCCCTCACCGGCAACAGCACGAAGGAGAAGAAGGCCCTCCAGTTCCAGCCGAAGGTCCCGGGCGACTACCTCCTGATCCTCCGCATCGACCCGCGGCCCGAGGAGAACACGCACCAGAACAACTACCTCACCCACCGGCTCCGCGTCGCGGACGACAAGATCAAGGTCCTCTACGTCGAGCATCCGCCGCGGTTCGAGTACCGGTACCTGAAGAACTCGCTGGTGCGCGATCCGAAGATCCTGGTCCAGTGCCTGCTGACCTCGGCCGATCCCGACTTCTCGCAGGAGCACACGCGCTCGGAAGATCCGATGTTCCGCGAGCCGCTCAAGGAGTTCCCGAAGGACTTCAAGCAGCTCTACGAGTACGACGTGATCATCTTCGGCGACATCGATCCGGGGAAGCTCGGGCCCGACGCCGCCAAGCACCTGGAGATGTTCGTCTCGGAGTTCGGCGGCGGCATCATCTTCATCTCGGGATCGATGTACAACCCGCGGACGCTCGCGAACACGCCGCTGGCCAACCTGCTCCCGGTGGTGGCCGACGAGAACCGCGACCTTTACGAGCACGACAAGGTCTACTCGCAGACGTTCGGCTACCAGCTGACGCCGGACGGCCGCACCCACCCGATCACGAACTTCAAGGAGTTCAAGGGCGACAAGGACAAGAACCAGGAGCACTGGGAGGCGCGGGCCAACCCGAAGTTCGGCCTCCCCGGCATCCGGTGGTTCACGCGGGTGAAGAAGCTGAAGGCGGGCGCGTCGCCGCTCGTCGAGGTGGTCGGGCTCCAGGGCGAGTCCAGCCGCCCGCCGCTGTTCGTCACCCAGCACGTCGGCCGCGGACGCGTCTTCTGGAGCGCGACCGACGAGACGTGGCTCTGGCGCTACGTCGCCGGCGACTATCCGTGGTTCTATCCGTTCTGGCAGCAGGCGATGTACTGGACGCGCCAGGGCAAGCTCATGGGCGCCCGACGATACCGCGTCTCCGTCGACAAGGAGCGCTACACGCGCGGCGAGCAGGTCCAGATCTACGCCTACGCGTACGACGAGAAGTTCGAGAAGAAGACCGACCCGTCGATCGAGGTGTTCGTCGATCCGCCCGCCGGCCGCGCCGGGCTGGAGCGCATCAAGGTGACCCTCCACAAGGACAAGACCGTCGAGGGGTTTTACACCGGCCAGTACGCTCCCGACGATACGGGGCTCTACAGGATATGGGCCGGCGAGGAGGACGAGTCGACGCGCGCGACGGCGAAGTTCACGGTCTTCATCCCGGACCGCGAGGACGACGATCCCATCCTGGACGTCGGGACGCTGAAGGAGCTGGCCGCCGGATCGGCGGGCGGCAAGTTCTTCCCCGTGGACGAGGTGGGCCGCCTCAACGAGGAGATCCAGAAGAACGACGTGATGCTGCGCGAGACGAAGGAGGACGACCTCTGGGACTCGCCGCTGGTCTTCCTCGTGTTCGCGCTGATCATCACGACCGAGTGGATCCTCCGGAAGATTTTCCGAATGCTGTAGCCATGACGAAGTTCACCAGAAGGCTGCTCGTCGTGCTGCTGGCGCCTTTGTGGTGCGACTTCGCCGCCGCCGGCGGGGTCCAGGACGAGGGCCAGCGGAACACCGCGCTGCTCGGCTGGTATCCCGAGGTCGGCGAGATCCAGAAGAGGGCCTCCGCCCTCGCCGCCGCGGGCCGCTACGTCGAGGCGCTCGCCATCTACGACGAAGCGCTCGAGAAGCGGCCGAACACGGTCGTGCCGGTGGACGACGGCCAGACCCTCAACCTCGGCCTCCGGGAGTACATCCTCCGCCAGATCGCGGCGTGGCCCGAAGAGGGGAAGGCCGCCTACCGCCGCCGCGCCGATCCGCTGGCGGACCATCTGTTCCAGGGCGCCAAGCGGAATCGCGACGTCGACGAGCTCGAACGGGTGGTCGACCTCTATCCCTTCAGCTCCGTGGTCGACGACGCCCTCACCCTGATCGCCAACATCCGGCTCGACGCGGGCGACTACGCCGGCGCGGCCGACGCGCTGGGCCGGCTTCTCGACCGCGAGGGCGGCGGCGACCGCTCGGTCGTCATCGCCCGCCTCGGTCTCGCGTGGGCCCGCGCAGGACGGAAGGCCGCGCTCCTCGACCTGATCAAACGCGTCGACCGCGATGCGACCGGGTCGAAGGTCACCGTCGGCGGCAGCGAGGTCGCGCTCCCGGACTACCTGAAAACACTCTCCGAGGGCGTTCTCGAGAAGCCCGCCGACGCCGCGCCGCTCGCGCTGCCGGCGTGGGAGACGATCGGCGGCGGCGCCGCGGGGACGCGGCTCGCGGAGTCCGGGGTCGAGCTCGCCAAGGCCGCTTGGGTGGACGTCGTCGGCCTGCCGCGCCTCGACGGCGAGGACGAGTTCGTCGTGCGCCGCTCGATGACGCTCGTCCCGACGGCCGAGTACCGCCCGCTTTTCCCGGCGGTCTCCGACGGGATCCTCTACGTGCACAACGGCCTCGCGCTCACGGCCTATAACTTTTTCGCGCGGTCGCCCGAGCGGCTCTGGCAGTTCCGGGTGCCGACGCCGTCGGGCGAGGTGATGTTCGACAACCGCATCATCTTCGCGCCCACGGTCCACGACGGTCGGGTCTACGCGAACCTGATCTCCGAGGTCGGCGGCGAGGAGAACCAGCTGGGCTACGTTCGGGTGAAGTTTCCGTTCCCCAAGCGGGCGCTCTACGCGTTCGACGCCTACACGGGGAAGATGCTCTGGAAGCTGGGCGGCAAGCTCAAGGCGGAGACGCTCGAGGAGAACGCGACCTTCGCCACCGCGCCCACGGCCGACGGCGGACGGCTCTACGTCGGGGCCGTGAAACAGAAGCTGTCGACCGATCCGTTCCAGCACTACGTCCTCTGCATCGATCCGGGGACGGGGAAGATCCTCTGGTCGACGTACGTCGCCTCGGCCGGCACCGAGATCAACCTGTTCGGAAACTCCACGCGGGAGTCGCTCGGGTCGCCGGTCGCGGTGACGGACGACTCGGTCTACTACTGCACCAACCACGGCGCGATCGCCGCGCTCGACAAGAAGACCGGGCGGATCCGGTGGACCTACCGCTACAAGCAGCTGTCGGTGATGCCGACCCGGAGCGTCTACGTGCAGAAGAACCGGCTCGAGTGGGTGAACTCGCCGCCGGCCGTCTCGCGCGGGACCGCGGTGGTGACGCCGACCGACTCGCACTTTCTCTATGCCATCGACGCCCAGTCGGGCCGGCTCCGGTGGGACCGCGCGCGCGGTCAGGACGTGCGGGTGATCTACGGCGTGAAGGACTCGACGCTCGTCCTGGGCGGCGAGCGGCTCGAGCTGTGCGACCTGCAGACGGGGCGGCCGCTGTCGCCGCCGATGACCGACGAGCTCCGCGGCAGCGGCCGCGGCGCGATCGCCCCCGACGGCATCTACGTCCCCGGGCAGGACAAGCTCCGCAAGGTGAGCTGGGAAGGCACGTGGGACGAGTCCTCCGCGCGCCGCTGGCCGGGCGGTCTCGGCGACGGCGGGAACCTGCTCATCGTCGACGGCGCGGTGGTCCTCGCCTCGCAGGATTCGATCCAGGTGTTCTTCGACCGCCGCGACCAGGAGCGGTCGATCCAGGACGCGCTCGCGAAGAATCCCGACGATCCCTCCGTGCTCTACCGCGGCGCGCTGCGCTACCTCCAGTCGGGCGACGCGCCCCGCGCGGCGGAGCTGCTGATGAGGACGGTGGAGAGGACGGCGAAGTCGCCGCGGCCGGAGGACGAGCGGCTCCAGCGGGCCGCGCGGAAGCGCCTCTTCGCGGTGGCGATGGAAGCCGGCCGGAGCGAGCTCGAGCTGGGACGGCCGGCGCAGGCGGCGGACCACTTCGCCGCGGCGCGGGCCCACGCCGCCGATCTGACGGCGATCGTCGAGGCGTCGATCCAGCTCGCGCGGGTGCGGATCATCCGCAAGCAGGACATCGAGGCGATCGGCGAGTACCAGCGGCTGCTCCTCGAGCACGGCGACGAGACCGTCGAAGGGGCGCGCGTCTTCGACCTCGCCCGGAACGCGATCACGGCGACGCTTGCGGTCGTGGGCCGCGAGCCCTACGCGGCGCACGAGGCGGCGGCCCGGGAGATGCTCGTCGAGGCGCGCCGTGCCCAGACGGCCGACGCGATGCAGCGGGTCTTCCGGCTCTATCCGAACAGCAAGGCGTCCGAGGAGGCGCTGTTCGAGGCGGCCGGCATCCACGTGAAGAACGGCCGGCCCGAGGAGGAGATCGGGGCGCTGCGGCAGTTCCTGCGCGAATGCTCCGACTCGCCCCACGTCCCGGAGGCCACCGCGCGGCTGGTGCGGGCGCTCGAGAAGAAGGGCCACACCGCGAGCGCCGGCGCGCTGCTCCGCCGGATGATCCGCCTGTTCCCCGACGCCCCGATCAAGGAGGGCGACGGCAGCGTCCCCGCGAAGGAGTTCGCCGAGCGCCGGCTCAAGAGCGACGCTTACGCGCGGGCGCCGGGCGGACCCACGGTCTCGACGCTCAAGCCGGAGCTGAAGCTCAAGTTCACCGCGGTGGACAAGGAATTCCCGGACGGCGCCCTGCCGCTTCGCACGGTCGGGACGCCGCCGCCGGGCGTCTCGGACCTCGTCCTGCTCCACTACGTCGCGCCCAACGCAATTGCGATCAAGGCGCTCGACGGCGCGAACGGCAATGAAGTGTGGCGCTACAGCAAGCTCACGTCGCAGGTCCGGTTCGCGGGATTCCTTGAGGAGGCGCTGATCGTCGCGGACGACGACACGGTGACCCGGCTCGATCCCCGGACGGGAAAGGTGTTCTGGAGTTACGACTCGAAGTCGCGGATGTACGGTTTCGCCCTGTCGGGGCCGCTGCTCCTCTTCCTGGTCCAGGAGCCGGAAGCGAGCATCGTCGCCCTCGAGGCGGTGCGCGGATCGATCGCCTGGCACCAGCCGTTCGAAGGCATGGCCGCGTCGCGGGTCTACCCGGCGGGCGAGGCCGTGGCGTTCCTGACGCTCAAGCCGCACCGCATCCAGCTGTTCGAGGTGGAGACGGGGAAGAGGCTCCTCTCCACGGCGGGCTTCCCGGAAGGCGGCACCGCCCCGCAGGTGCTCCACGTCGGCGACGACGTCCTGGTCCTCTACTTCGCGAACCGGGCCGTCGAGGCCTACGACCTGCCGTCGGGCAAGCTGCGGTGGCGCCAGTTCCGCGGGCGCACGCTCGACATCAACAGCATGGAGATGTCGGCCGACGGGCTGGTCACGCTGGGGACCCAGCGGATCGGGGCGTCGATCGATCCGCGGCTCTTCCTGGAGACGATCAATCTCCGGACGGGAAAGATCGTCCTTCTGAAGGAACCCAAGGAGCTGGGGAACCCGCTCTTCATGAAGCTCGACGGCGACCAGGCCATCGTGGTCTCGCGCGACCCCGACAAGGGGATCACGGTCCGCGGGGTGGCGCTGTCGGACTTCTCGGTCCGGTGGACGACGCCGCTGGGCGGGAACGAGGCGACGCTGCTGCCCCCGGAGATGACCAAGGACCACTTCATCGTGGGGGCGTTCTTCGAGGACCCGAAGAACGTGAAATTCTCTTCCAAGGCGTGGCTCCTTGATAAACGGGGAACGGTGGTGCAAACTATTGGTGAGGTGCCTCGGTGGTTCGATCGGCCTCCCGCGTACCTCGGGGCCGCTCACGACCGGCTGATCATCTGCGTAGAGAATAAGGTGGAAGTGCACAAGTGAAGAACGCGGTCCTCGTCGCGGCCGGGGCCCTGACCCTCCTGGCGGCTCCCTCGTTGGGGGCCCCGCAGGCGGATCCGCAGGATCGCCCCGTCGTCGAGGTCAATCGCACCGAGTTCAACGCCTCCGCCCGCGAGGCGGTGGACCGGGGCCTTGCCTGGCTCGCCTCCCGCCAGAACCCCAACGGTTCGTGGACCAACAAGGTCGGCTACAAGCTCTACGAGGACTATTTCGGCGAGGAGAACGAGTCGGTCGACGTGACCGCGATCGCCTGCATGGCGCTCGTCTCCAACGGCAACGTGCCGGGCCGGGGGAAGTACGGCAAGAACGTCGCCCTGGGCGTCCAGTGGATGCTTTCCAAGGTCCGCGACGAGGACGGCTACATCACCCACGCCGGGTCGAGGATGTACAGCCACGCCTTCGCGACGCTCTTCCTGGCCGAGATCTACGGCATGACGCGCCAGGCGGAGATCAAGCCGAAGCTGAAGCGCGCCGTCGACCTCATCGTCAACAGCCAGAACCGCGAGGGCGGCTGGCGCTACCAGCCGATCCCGGTCGACGCCGACCTGTCGGTCACGGTCTCCACGGTCCAGGCGCTCCGGGCCGCCCGGAACGCCGGCATCGCGGTGCCGCTCGACACGATCCAGCGGGCGATGCGGTACGTCCTGCGCTGCGCGGTCCCGCGCCGGGGCTTCAGTTACCAGGCGGCGACCTACGACAACGGCATGAACGACACGCGCGTCTCGTTCGCCCTGACGGCGTGCGGCGTCGTGTCGCTCCAGAGCGCCGGGATGTACGACTCGCGCGAGGTGCGGGAAGGGCTTCGGGTTCTGCCCCAGTACAAGCACTCGCTGATCCCGGGCAAGCTGCACTACTACTACGGCCACTACTACGCCTCTCAGGCCATGTACGTCGCCGGCGGGGACCACTGGGCCATCTACTATCCCCCGGTGCGCGACGAGATCATCGGCCGCCAGGAGCCCGACGGCCATTGGGAAGACGACGTGGGCAAGACCTACGCCACCGCGATGGCGTGCGTCGTCCTCCAGATGCCCTGCGAGTACCTCCCCATCTTCCAGAAGTAGGGCGCCGCCGCTCTCCCCGGCCGGAAATGCAAAATTGAATGTCCCGTTCCGCCTGCGGCGTTCTGTTTAGGGGGTGCAGAAAACGGCGGGGAATGACGATCCATCCCGTACCGTGGGAACATTCGCGCAGGAGTGGGCGTCTAAAGTAATGGCTATGGGTGGGGTCCTGAAGTCGCTGGAAGACCTCTGGGTCCAGGGGCAGTTGCGGGATCTGGAACACGATCTCGACCGCTTCATCCGGGACAACCTGATCGAAATCCGCCGGGTGATGTCGGAAGGCCGCGGGGCGGGCACCGAGATTGCGCGGCGCCGCTTCATGCGCGGCGAGATCAACGACCGGCAGCTCGTCGACTACTGCGTCCGCGCCGTCCTTCGAAAGCGGGGAACCTGCAACCCCCGGCGCGACATCCAGGAGCAGTGCTACGAGATCGAGAAAGAGGTCTGGTACGAGGGCGAGCGGGTGAAGTGTCCCGTGGGCGCCGAGCGCCGCGAGGAAATCGCCCGATCGTGGGCCTCGCAGCATGCCTCCAAGTGGCGCGAATGGCGGCTCTTCCAGCTCCTCTACGTGTGGGAAAAGAAAGCCGAGCTCTACCTGCCGATCCTGACCGAGAAATCCGAACGCAAATCCTGACCTCCCCCCGGCGACGCGTATAATTCTCCCGGATGACCTTGCGGGCCGCGCTGCTCTTCCTGGTGCTCTCCTCCGGCCAGGATCCGGCCACCGAATGGGCCGAGAAGCTCCGGTCGATCCGCCCGGGGTGGGGCCGCAAGGAGGCGGAAGAGTACCTGAACAACATCCGGGTCCCTTCCGCCCATCGCCCGTCCTTCCTCGGCGGCGGAGGGTTTAGCCAGGGGACGGGTCCGATGACCCACTTCAACGTCTACTCGCTCGACGCCACCTACGCCCTCTCCCTGGTCTGGAAGTCGGAAGACCCCGCCCGCGGCATCCGGTCCGTCGAGTTGATCGCGTTCTCCGACCTGAAGGGACGGGTCGATCCGGCCCTGTTCGACGCCATCGCGGCCATCCACCGGTCTCCCGGCGCCCAGCAGGGGCTGGCGTTCGATCCGGTCCCGCTGATCCGCGCCGTCAATACGCTCCTGCCGCTGGGGAAGGAGACGGCGCTCAAGGCGCTCCGGGCCTACTACCGGCTGGCGCGCGACGCGTCGCCCGAGGACGTCCACAAGCACTCCCTGGACGAGTCCCGGATCCTCCCGATCCTCCTCCTGCTGTTCGAGGGCATGCCCGGATACCGGATCGGCGGGGGCGACGTCGACGTGGAGATCCCCGTCGTTCTGGTCCAGGACCTCCCGTTCATGCTGGTCGCCGGCTATGCGCTGGACGGGCGTCCACCCGACCCCGCCGACTATCTGAAGCGGGCGACCGGCGCCCTGCGGGCGGCTCCGCTGGCGCCCCGGGCGCTGCCGATGGAGGCGGCGGATGAGCTGACCCGGACTCCCCTCTGGAAGGGGCTGAAGCTCGGGGCGGGGAACGAGGGGCGGAAGCGGTGGCAGATGCGCCGCCAGGCGCTCGAGGCCGCGAGCACGGTCTTCTCGCTCCGGCCGGACGAGACCACGTCCGACTGCTGCGTCGATCCGACGGAGACCCAGTGGCGCGCCGCGGTCGACCGGGCCAAAGAGGCGGGGATCGTCTGGAGCCCCGAGATTCAAGACTTCATTCTCGGGCGCTGACTCCGTTTCTCTGTTAGACTTTCCCGATGGTTGCCGTCCTCCAGACGGAAGGGCTTTCCAAATCCTTTGGAACCTTCAAGGCCGTCCAGGACCTGAACCTTCGGGTCGAGGAGGGCGACCTCTACGGCTTCCTCGGCGGGAACGGCTCGGGCAAGACCACCACGATGCGGATGATCCTCCGCCTGATCCGGCCCAGCGCCGGCCGGGTGCGGATCTTCGGCAAGGACCACAATGCCGACTTCATCGAGATCATGAAGCAGGTCGGCGCGCTGGTGGAGCTGCCCGCGTACTATCCCTACCTGTCGGCGGTGAAGAACCTCGAGATCCTGCGCCTCGCGAGCGGCGGGGTGCCGGTCTCGCGCATTGCCGAGGTCCTCGACGTGGTTGGGCTCGGGGCGCGGATGCACGACCGGGTGGGGACCTACTCCCAGGGCATGCGCCAGCGGCTCGGCATCGCGATGGCGTTCCTGGCGAAGCCGCGGCTTGTCTTCCTGGACGAGCCGACGAACGGCCTCGACCCCCACGGCATCAACCAGATGCGCCACGTCATCAAGGAGATGAACAAGCGCGACGGCGTGACGTTCGTCATCTCCAGCCACCTGCTCCACGAGATCGAGCTCACCTGCAACCGCGTGGGGATGATCAAGCAGGGGAAGCTGATCCTGCAGGACAAGCTCGACGCGGTGATCGCCCGCACGGTCGACGGCCTCCACATCGGCTGCGACCGGAAGGACGTCGCGATCGAGCTGCTGAAGTCCAAGGAGTGGATCACCCGGGTCCAGGTGGAGGAGACGGAGCTGATCCGCATTTCGTGCCCCAAGGAGCGGTTCGCGGAAGTGAACGCGCTCCTGGCGGCCAACGGCGTGACCGTGAGCGAGCTCACGCCGGCGCGGCAGACGCTCGAGGAGTTCTTCCTGTCGCAATGATGGCTCGGATCGGACGTCTGACGGCGGCGGAGTTCCTCAAGCTCTTCTCCCAGCCGTTCCTCTACATCACCCTCGTCGTGGTGGTGGCGAGCACGCTCGGCGCGGAGGTCTTCCGTCCGATCTTCAGCGGCCAGCGCGAGACGGTGTGGAAGACGTTCGGCGCCGTCCAGCTCTTCGCCTACGGGTTCCAGTTCGGGCTCAAGATCGCGACCTACGTGCTGCTCATCTTCTCGAGCATGATGTTCGCCGGGGAGTTCGACCGGGGAACGATCAAGAACCTGCTGACGCGGCCGATCACGCGGCTCGACTTCTTCATCGCCAAGTGCGTGACCGTCGGGGGGCTGGCGGTGATGCTCTTCGGCGCCGTGTTCTACGTGAGCGCGGTCTACGCGCTCGGGCGCGGCGACGTCGGCCCCGTCTGGGACGACAGCCAGTTCATCATCCAGCGCTCGACGCAGGAGATCCTCGCCCACGCGCGGAAGGCCGTCTTCATGAGCTTCGTGGCGTTCCTCGCGGCGGGCTTCCTGGGGATCCTCGTGTCGAACCTCACCGAATCGTCGGGCTACGCGGTGTCGTTCGGCTTGGGCTTGTTCCTGGTCGCCGATCTCGGCACCGGCATGCTGCTCGACCGGGCGAAGCAGAAGATGTTCATGTACTACCCGACCTACGCGTTCGAGAAGCTGGCCCAGTTCGGGGAGGGCACGACGACGCGGTGGAGTCCCGACATCGACGCCCACCTGCTCTACCTGCTCGTTCCTGCTCTTTACATTGCGGCCTTCATCCCGTTGGCGTTCAGTATCTTCCGTAGGCGACCCATCACCGCCTGAGGTGATTGAATCATGTCATCGGCCCTCTTATAATCGTCTCCCGCTCCATGAAACTCTCTTCTTTGCTCAACCCCAAGCTCATCAAGTGCGGGCTCGCCGCGAAATCCAAGGACGAGGCCCTCGAGGAGATGCTCGAGGTCATGGCCGCGGGGACGCCCGGGGTCAGCGTCGCGGAGCTGCGGGCCGCGCTCGCCGAGCGGGAGAAGCTCGGGCCGTTCTCGATGGCCAAGGGCAGCGCGTTCCCCCACGCCCGGACCGAGAAGGTCAGCGATTTCCGCATCGCCTTGGGCACCGCGCCGCAGGAGCTCGACTTCAAGGCGCCCGACGGCAACCTCATCCGCCTCGTCGTCCTCTTCGTGATCCCCAAGAAGCATTCGAACCTATACCTGACGACGCTCGCCCAGTTCCTCAACCTGTTCGCCTCGGAGGAAAACCTCCTCAAGGCCGCCCAGGCGAAGTCGGGCGAGGACCTGATCGCCGCGATCGATTCCTGCGCCGTGCGGCCGGCGGGGCCCACGCTCTCCTCGTCGCTCCCGACCGTCACGCCGCAGACGACGCTCGCGAAGGCCGTCGAGCTCTTCTCCGCCACCAAGGCCGAGGCGATCCCCGTGGTGGACGCCGACGGCAACCTGGTGGGCGAGCTCTCCGCCGGGGCGCTCCTCCAGCTGGGCGTGCGGGAGCACTTCCTCCACCTCACGAGCTCCGCGACGCTGCAGGCCGGCGGGTCGATCGAGCAGGTGCTCCGCTCCCATGCGGACGCTCCCGTGGAGTCCCTCGGCGTGCTATCCTCCAATGGTTACCGGACCGTTCAGGAGGATGAGCCCCTGATCGAAATGGCCGTGAAGCTCTGCCATGCGGGCGCCCGCGGCGCGTACGTCCTCCGCGGACGGCGGCTCGTCGGCGTCGTGACCACGGGCGAGATCCTGAAGAAGATCGCCGGGGGCAAGTGATGGCGGCTCCGAACGAAGCCCCGGGCGTGAAGCTCTACAACGCGGGCGCGGAGCACTTCAAGCGCAAGGAGCTCGACCACGCCATCGAGTGCTTCAAGAAGGCGGCCGAGGCGGATCCCCAGCTCTACCGCGCCTGGGCCTACCTCGGCATGGCGTACGCCCAGCAGGGGCAGCTCGACCCCGCCATCGAGGCCTACCGGAAGTGCATCGACATCGCCCCCGATTACCACAAGGCCTTCAACAACGTCGGCGAGCTCTACCGCCGCAAGGGGTTGCTCGACTACGCGGCGATGGTGTTCAAGATGGCGACCGAGATCGATCCCAAGATCTCGCACTACTTCTACAACCTGGGCATCACGTACTTCGAGATCGGGATGTACTCCCAGGCCGAGGCCGCGTTCACCAGCGCGGTGGCGCTCGATCCGAACGACTACGAGTACGCCACGGAGCTGGCCCAGGTCCAGTTCACCCAGAAGAACTACGAGGGCGCGCTCCACACGCTGTCGAAGTTCCATGACGCTCATCCCGAGCACTCCCGCGCGGCCGAGACCGGCGCCCGGGTCCAGATGCTCCGCCGGCGTCTCGAGCAGCTCAAGGCCGCCGCCCCCTCCTCGGAGAACAACAAGTCCGAGATCCGCCGCGCCGTCCTCGACGAGGAGGACGAGAACGCCAAGACGAAGTTCGTGGAGCCCCCACCGGGACAGAATGACCCACCCAAACCCCCGGCCTAGGCTGCGGACGATGGCCCGGAGTTTGCAATCCTCGACGGTATGATCAAGATCGGCTGCGTCCCCTACCTGAACGCCAAGCCCCTTCTCGAGGGGCTGGAAGGGGTCGTCCTCCAGCCGCCTGCCGATCTCGTCGACTTCCTCGTTTCGGGGAAGCTGGACGTCGCGCTCCTGCCGGCCATCGAGGTATTGCGGCGCGGCCTCGCCCACGTGCCGGGCATCGCGATCGCGTCGCCCGGGAAGACCGACAGCGTCCGGCTCCATCACGCGGTCGAGATCCCCGACATCCGCCGCGTCGCGCTCGACCGCAACTCCCGCACGTCGAACATGCTGACGAAGATCATCCTCGAGCAGCGCTACGGCGTGAAGCCGAAGTACGTCGTCCGCGACCCCGCCAAGGGGCTCTCGTTCAAAGCGGTTGACGCCGCCGTGACGATCGGGGATACTTCGTTCCGCCCGGGGGGCGTTCCGTTCCTCGACCTCGGCACCGAATGGAAGGCCTTCACGGGGATGCCGTTCGTCTACGCGCTCTGGGCCCACCGGCCCGGCCATCCGAAGGCGGCGGAGATCGCCGCAACGCTCCGGGAGGCGAAGAAGCGGGGGACGGCCCGGATCCCCGAGATCGCGCGGCGCGAGGCGAAGCGACTGGGGCTGACCCCGCGCTTCTGCCGCACGTACCTCACCGAATACATCACGTTCGACCTGGGCCCCGCCGAGCGGGCGGGCCTCAAGTTGTTCGGAACCTATGCAGAAAAGTGTTCGTGACGTCGTCGAGAAGGCCAAGGCCGGCGAGCGGCTGACCGACGCCGAAACCCTGCGCCTCTTCGAGGAAGGCGACCTGCCGGAGCTCGGCGAAGGCGCCCACTCGATCCGCCGCCGGCTCCACCCCGAGAACGTCGCGACCTACATCGTCGACCGGAACATCAACTACACCAACACCTGCATCACCTACTGCAAGTTCTGCGCCTTCTACCGCCCGCCCGGCCATCCCGAGGAGTACACGCTCACCAAAGAGGCGATGGCGAAGAAGATCCAGGAGACCAAGGCGCTCGGCGGCGTCCAGATTCTCCTCCAGGGCGGCCACCACCCGTACCTCAAGCTCGACTGGTACGAGGACATGCTCCGCCACATGAAGTCGTTCGACATCCACGTCCACGGCTTCTCCCCCTCGGAGATCCAGCACTTCGCGACCGTGAACAAGATGAGCCTCCACGACGTCCTCGTGAAGCTCCGCGCCGCGGGGCTCGACTCCATCCCGGGCGGCGGCGGCGAGATCCTCGTCGACCGCGTCCGCGAAGCGATCAGCCCTCTCAAGATCAAGAGCGACCAGTGGCTCGAGGTCATGGAGGAGGCCCACAAGATCGGGATGAAGACCACCGCGACGATGATGTACGGCCACGTCGAGACCCCCGCCGAGCGCGTCGAGCACCTGCGCAAGCTGCGCGAGCAGCAGGACCGGTCGATCGCCCGGCAGAACGGCGGCGGCTACACCGCGTTCATCTGCTGGAGCCTCCAGCCCGACAATACCGAGATGGCCGGCACGCCCAAGACCGGCGGCTACGAGTACCTCCGGACGCTCGCCATCTCGCGCATGTACCTCGACAATTTCCCGAACATGCAGTCGTCGTGGGTGACGCAGGGCGACAAGGTGGGCCAGATGGCGCTGCTCTATGGCGCCAACGACATGGGCTCGACGATGCTCGAGGAGAACGTCGTGAGCCAGGCGGGCGCGACCTTCCGGATGACCGAGCAGACGATCCGCCGCGTCATCGAAGATCTCGGCTTCGTTCCCCGCCGCCGCAACATGTACTACCAGCTCCTGCCGGAGAGTACCCAGTAACCCGTCACCGGACCCCTCCGGCAGAAATGGTTCTACCCTACGGGTTACTTCTTCCCGGCGAGGTGCTCGCGGATCAAGCGCAGAGCCTCTTTCTCGTCCTGATCCTCTACCAGGATCGTGGGCGGAGCGGCCGCGGGGATCGGGGCGCTCGCGTTGTCGATCATGGCCTCGATCCCGTGATCATGCAGAAGGGTCCGAACGATGCCGGCCTCAGGGAGAGACTGGGTGGTGTAGATGGGCTTCATACTTCTGAGAGATCGAAGGGCCCGGATTGTGATTCTCAAAATTCTAAATTGGGGTGAACGGTGATCAAGACCGAAGGACTGAATCACATCCATCTGCGGGTCGGCAATCTCGATCGGTCCGTGGGGTTCTCCACGAAGGCGTTCGGTCTGGTCGAAAAATTCAGGGTCGGCTCGAAGATGGTGTTCCTGGGGACCCCGGGAGCTGGGGACACGATCACGCTGAACCTGGAGCCGGGAGCCGTGGGGCCGGGGGGCGGAATCCTTCACTTCGGGTTCCGTCTCGCCGAGGGCCAGGATCTGGATCGCGCCATCGAGGAGGTCCGCGCCGCCGGCGGCTCGCTGATCGAGCGCGGAGAGCATGAGCCGGGAATGCCGTTCGCCTATGTGGCCGACCCCGACGGCTACGTGATCGAGCTTTGACTCCCTAGGAGCTTCTCGAGCGCGTCGCACGCCGCCGCAACGCCGTCCTCCTGGCCGATCATGCGGGCGCACTCCTTCGCCTTGGTTCGGATCTGCGGATCTCCGAGCAGCGCGCGCAACTCCTCGGCCGCTCGGTCGCGACGGTAGCCGTCGCGCGAAAGATGGCGGCAGCCGCCGAGACGGGCGCACCGCACCGCGTTGTCCGGCTGGTCGTTGCCGTGGGGGACGATGAGGAACGGCGTCCCCGACCGGAGCGCCTGGCCCACGGTCCCGATGCCGCCCGAGCAGACGACCGCTTCGCACTTGGGAAAGAGCAGGGAGTAGGGGGCGTAAGGCTCGACCCAGACGTCGGGCGCGGCCGGCGCCGACCCCAGGATCACGGCGCGCTTTCCCAGCGCCTTCGCGGCGGCCACGCTTTCCTCGTAGAAGGTGCCGGGGTTGCGGACCGCGGTCGATCCCAGCGTGAAGACGATGGGCGGCGGCCCGGACGCGAGGAACTCCGTCAGCCCCGGCGACAGGCCGGCGTTCGATTCGTTCCGATCGTGGAAGCAGAAGCCGGTGACCTTCGCCGACTTCGGCCAGTCGGGCTTCGGGTCGGCCAGCATCTCGGTGTAGAGCGCCAGGGCGAGATGGGGCGAGTGCTGTCCTTCGAAAAGCGGATGGGCGTCGTTCGCGACGCCGAGCTCGCGGCGGAATTCCAGGAAGGGCCGGACCCACGAGCGGGTCTGGGCCCGGCCCATCGAGCGGACGAGCGTCCGGAGCCACTGCGGTCCGCGCGTCATCGCCGAGGCGATCGGATGGCCCGGGATCTCGATCGGATCGTAGGCCGAGAAGAAGGAGATCGGCGCGAGCACGATCGAGGCCCACGGGATCTTCTTCCGTTCCGCGAGGAGGGGGACGGACAGCATCAGCGGATGGCCCACGACGAGCGTCGCTCCCTCGACGGCGCGGGCCGTGTCGTCGTAGCTCGCCCGGACGTACGGCATGATGAGCTTGCGGAAGATGTTCTCCGGGCCGTTCTTCGGGTCGATGACGAGCTTGATGACTTCGGGATCGTCGGGCGAGATGTGGGGGCCGATCGGCCGGAACTCGAGGCCGAGCGCTTCGACGCGGCCGCGATACGCCTCGCAGGTGCCGACCGCGACCCGGTGGCCGCGGTTCTGGAGGCCGGTTCCGAGCGCGAGGTACGGATGGAGATCGCCGAGCGAGCCGGTGGTCGTCAGCAGGATCATCCGAGGAGCTGCTCGTACGCCTGCTTCACCGCGAGGGCCTGGCGGCGGATGTCGTAGAGTCGGAGCGCCTTCTCGCGTCCCGCGCGGCCGAGGGCGCGGCAGCGGTCGCGGTCGGCCGCCAGCTGCTCGATCGCCCGCGCGATGTTCTCGGGCGTGTCGTCGATGACGATGCCGGTCTTTCCGTCGTCGACGATCTCGGGGATCATCCCGCGTCGGGCGCCGATCACGGCGTGGCCCATCGCCATCGCCTCGCGGATCGCGCGGCACGAGCCGTCGGACCCGGGCACCAGGAAGAGCAGCGCGTCGAAGCTCGCGAGCGTGTCCATGTACTTGTCGCCGAGGTAGCCGGTGAAGGTCACGTTGGTGAGGCCGAGCTCCTTCGCGGGCCGGACGGCGACTTCGTCCATGTGGGTGCCGCGGCCGACGATCAGGACGCGCAGGTCGGGCACCTGGGCGAGCTGGACGCCCTTGAGGAGGACGTCGAACCGCCGATGGCGCTGCATGCGGGCGACGACTCCGAGGATGAAGCCCTCGTGCGGCGCCTCGCGCGGCGTGAACCGGTCGAGCTTCATGGCCGGATCGATGTGCCATCCGCGGAGTCCGAACTTGGCGACGTCGGCGTCGAGCGCGGCCTGCGAGCAGGTGAGGTAGCCGTCGGTGAGCTTCCGGTAGAGGTATTTCGTGGCGAGGTTCCGCGGCGTCGGGACGGCCTTGTGGTTGGTGCGGACGATCTTCGCGCGGCCCGACCGCCGGGCGCCGAGCCCGCCGACGACGTGGTCGTGGGAGAAGTGGACGTGGAGGATGTCGTGGGCGGCGCACGCGTCGGCGATCTTCTTGATGTCGTCGAGGTTCTTGATGATGGAGATGGAGCGCTCCAGCCGGAAGTCGTGAACGGGGATGAGGCCGCGCTCGCGCGCGCGCGACGCGAGGCTCGACGGGACGTCCGGCGGCGCCGTCTGGCAGGCGAACGTCACGTCGACGCCGAGCGCCCGGAGCTCCAGGCACAGGTCGAGGGTAGGCTCCGACGGGCCGGTCCACTTGTAGTCGCCGAACAGATGGAGGACGCGCATGGCGAGCCGATTATAGCGGTGGGCTCGGGGGTCGGTTAGAATTCTTGTTGATAGACTTCCGGGGACTCCTTAGACTTCAACGCTCGTCGGCACAAGCCCCTCGGACTCAAGGTGGCGTACCCAAGCGGCCTAAGGGGACGGTTTGCAAAACCGTTATTCGCCGGTTCAAATCCGGCCGCCACCTCCACTCCCCCTCGACCCCGAGGGGCACCGCTACCGCTTCAAGCTGCGGATCCAGTCTGCGATCACCCGCGTGCCGACGGGATCCGGGACCGACGTGGACAGCGGGGGCATGCGGCCGGCTCCGCCGAGCGTCATCCGGTGGAGGAGCACCGAGCGCCCGGGAGCGCCGGGCGCGACCAGGCTCGCTTCCGGAAGCCCGAACGCGCCGTGAACCGGGGAAAGGTCCAGCAGGCTGGTCTGGCGCAGCGAGAGGAACGCGTGCAGCTGGAACGGCGAGTTGCCGCCGCCCAGCGGGACATGGCAGTGGGCGCAGTTGGCGTGGAGATATGAACGGGCGCGGACCTCGAGATCCTGGCGGTCGTCGGCGGGGTCGGCCAGTCGGGGCAACGCCGACGGCGCGCGCGGCAGCGGCGACTCGAACAGGCCGAGGCGCTCGAACTTCTTGAGCTGGCTCACGGGTCCCCCGCCGGGCTCCTCGACGTCGCGGTTCATCTGCAGGGTCGTGACGCCCAGGACGAACGACGCGGACGGCGTGTGGCACATCCGGCATTCGGCACGGCCCGGGATCCGCCAGGTCGGATGCCCCGGGAGCGCCACGTCTTGACCCTCGGCGCCGACCAGGATCGCGTCGGTCTGGTCGTCGGTCCACCGGTACGCAAAGCCCTGCCACGCGGCCTCGCCGGAGGCGGTTTCGAGCAAGGCCAGCAGACGCGTTTCGATGCGGCGATCGAGGGCGAAGGTCTTGACGAGCACCGTTCCGACGGGGAATTCCCACACCGGGTAGTTGGGCTTCAGCACCTCGTTCAGGGTGTGGTCGAACCGGATCCGGGAGGAGCCGGGCAGCGCGATCAGCCGCAGCTTGGAGGCGCCGTCGGACCAGAGCGGCGCGTTGACCTCGTAGGGGACGACGCCGGGGGCGGGACGGTGATCGCGCACCGAATCGAACAGGCCGGTCTGACTCAGCTTCTTCGGAAAGTCCGGGTTCGGTCCCCCGGGGTTCGGGACGAGCCGATGAAGGACGCCGGACCGGAAGTCCACCAGGAAAAGTTCCCGGCCCGGCTCGGCACAGAAGCCGACGATCTGAAGCGGCGTGGAGGCGATCTCCCGGCGGCGGGTGATCTTCCCTCCCTCGACCCGCAGTTCCCGCACGGACCCCGTGATGAAATCTCCGTACACGTAACTGCCGGCAAGGTCGGGCAACTCCGTCCCTCGATAGACCGCGCCGCCTGTCACCGATCGAATCTCCGTGTGCGGATGGGCCGCGACGGGGGGATCGATCGGCGTGGGACCGGCGGCCCGGTCCGCGCGGAACGGATGGCCGCCTTCCTGCACGCTCCAGCCGTAGTTTCCGCCGCGCCGCACCCGGAGGACGGATTCCCATCCTTCCTCGCCCACGTCGCCGACCCACAGGTCGCCGCCGTCGAAGCTCATCCGGAAGGGCTGTCGCACGCCGTACGCCCAGATCTCGGGTCGGGCGCCGGCCTGCGAGCGGAAGGGGTTGTCCTCGGGGACCGCATAGGGCGGTTGGCCGTTCACGTCGATCCGGAGGATCGAGCTCGCCAGATCGCGGAGATCCTGCCCGGTGGCGTTCGCGTCCATGCCGTCGCTGCCGTCGCCGATCCCGACATAGAGAAATCCGTCCGGGCCGAATCGCAACCCGCCGCCGTTGTGGAAGAACGGTCCCTTCGACGGCCACTCGAGGATCCGGATCGCCGTGGAGGGATCCGCGATCCACCGGGTTTCTTTCCGCGCGGTCAGCCTGGTGAGCTGGAGGAAGCCCGGCCGGTTCGAGCCGTGAATGACGAAGACCTGTCCGTTCCGCACGAAGTCGGGATGAAACGCGAGCCCCAGGGTCTCCGCGCCGAGATCGACGAGAAGATCGGCGGCCTCCACGCCCGGCGTCGGCGCGAACATCCGGAGGGTTCCCCGCCGCTCGGCCACCGCCAGCAGATCGGTCCCCGGCACGCCGACCAGATCGATCGGCATCGTGAATCGGAGCTTGGGGAACGCCGGGACGGAGCGATACGGCGGGGGAGGATCCGGCGAGCCGCGCACCGTGGACGTCCGCCAAGGCACCCGATCCGGCCCTGCGACGACCTCCGGGTCGAGGCTGAAGCAGCGGATCGATTCCTGGTCGCGCAGGAACAGTCGGCCATGGGCGAGGCTGGGTGCCGCCCAGCAGCGGCTGGTCGAGATCACGGCCGCCGCCCGCTCCAGATGCTCGGTCGGATCGGCGTCGACGACGGCGAGCCGGCCCGCCTCGCCGAGCACCACGAGCCGGTCGTCGGCGGCGACGAGCGTCCCCTTTCCATAGGCGCGGGTCTTCCACCGGATCTCGCCGGTCGCCAGCTCCATGCAGACCAGGAAGTCGTCGTCGAAGCCGTACAGATGGCGGCGCACGACGACGCTCGTCGAGAACACGTTCTTGATCCGCCGGTTCTCGAAGAGGCGCGTCACGGAGAAGTCGGCTCCGATCCGGAACAGCGCGCAGCCCTTGCCGTACCCCGACGACACGAACACCGTGTCGCCGTCGACCACGGGGCTGGCGACGTTGAAGTCGAGATGGGTCTTCCACGGGGTGCGCCAGAGAACGCGGCCGTCCTCGGGGGCCAGTCCGAGGAGCGAATCGCCGGTCACGGCGACGATCTGCCGGCGGCCCGCCATCGTGACCGCGACGGGCGAGCTGTAGCCTCCCGTCTCCTCCGTCAACCAGAGGCGGCGTCCGCTCTTTCGATCGTAGGCGGCGATGCCGCCCGCCTGGAGGATCACCCGGTCCCCTTCCACGAGCGGAGAGCAGGAGAAGCCGTACAGCGGAGTCGGCGCGAAGTCGTGGTGCCACGCGATCTGGCCCGTGACGGCGTCGAGGCACTGGAACCGGCCGAAGGCTCCGAGCGTGTAGACGCTGCCGTCGGCGACGGTCGGCGTCGAGCGCGGCCCGGCGCCGGAGGACGCCTCGGAGAACGTCCCGCGAGTCGCCGAGCGCCACCGCGTCCGTCCGTCCGAAACGTTCAGGCAGAGGACGACTTCCTCCTCTCCCTGCTGGGCGAGCGTGTAGAGACGGTCGCCCGCGACGGAGATGCCGGAGTGTCCCGCTCCGCCCGGGACGCTCCAGAGCGGACGGGGCAGCCCGCCCGACAGTCGCTGACCGGAGATGCCGTCGCGGCGCGGGCCGCGCCACTGGGGCCAGTCGGGAGAGTCCGAGACGGACCGCAGACGTGCCGACCAGTCGGGGTCGAGCCGGTAAAGCCAGTCCTCCGGCGGTGCCTCGAGGGGGGGCGAAACCGTGAGGATCCGATAAGCCGCGACGGGAAGCAGCAGGACGAAGACACCGGCGAGCAGCCGTAGTCGGAGGCGGCCGGGCGAAGGGCGGTTCATGACTTCAGAATTCTATCCTGCGCAGCGGCCGCGGGTGCCCCAGAGCTTCAGGGAAGAACGACGCCCTGTGTCCCCAACAGCCGCTCGAGGTCCTCGCTCAGGCTGACCCGGGACTCGAAGGTCCGGGCTCGGCGAAGCCGGGCCTGGATCTCCTCGAGCTCCAACGACAGCGCCGAGAGGCTCTTCCCGGCGAGCGGATGGGCCTGGGCTTCGGATAGAAATGCCTTTACGGCAGGGATGGAGTCTTGAGCGCTGCTAGACATGTTCCCCTCTCCCCATGTTGCACCGCAAGGACCCGACGTGGAGAGTCTATCACAGGGGGCGCATCCGCGGGCGAAATCCGGACACTAGTATCCCGCTTCGAAGAAGCGGAACGCATCCTTCGAGGCGCCGTATCCGAAGACCACCGGCCGACCCGGCGTGAGGATCAGAAAGAGAGCCCCATCCCGGACTCCGGCGTGATCGTACACGTAGAGCAGCCATTTCCCCGATGGACCCAGGTCCTGAACCACATCGGGCGTCCCGAACAACTGAATCAACCGCTGCTCCGAGGGCGGCGGCTCGGCGTTCCAGGGAGACCGGTCCACTTCCGAAACCAATCGCAGGAATCGCGCCCCTCTGCGACCGGGACCTTCCTGCTCGAAGTAGTCTCGAGAGCAGCGCTCGATTCTGGAGATCCGCAACGGCTTGTCGGAACTCCCCGAGGCAAGTTGGACCATCAGCAGGCCGCAGAGAAGAAGGACGGCGGTGCACACGCCCAGAAGGGCTATCCGCGGGGCGCACGGCTGGGGCGTGACCGGTTCGAGATTCCGGCCGTTGGCTTCAGTGACGGCGGAAAGCAAGCGGGGAAAATCTTTCCTCTGCACGGGATTGCGACAATCCTGGGGAAGTTCGTGTTCAGCGGACTCACTTTCTCCACAACGGTCCGGCGCACGCGTCCGTCATTAGCGCGGAGACGCCCGAAAGGAGCCGCGCATGGCCGCCGCAATCGCGAGAGACCTCCGTCCCGTCCGGGCTCCGTCGAAGGCGGCGCCCAAGGCCGCTCGGAAAACCGGACTCTTCGGGCCGCCTCGGCCGCGCGTCAAGACCAAGGACATCGCGGTCCTGACCCGGCAACTGGCGACGATGATCAGCGCCGGGATTCCCCTGCTGGAGTCCATGGAGATCCTCGAAGAGCAGGCGTCCGATGCCGGCTTCAGGATCGTCCTGGACAAGGTCATCGAGCGCGTCCGCGCCGGGAGCGACTTCTCGACCGCGCTCGCGGAGCATCCCCGGCTCTTCTCGAAGATCTACGTCAACATGATCCGGGCCGGCGAGTCGTCGGGGCAGCTCGACGTCATCCTGGGGCGCCTGGCGGACTACATGGAATCCGCCGAGGAGCTCAAGCGCGAGATCAAGTCCGCGATGACCTATCCCGTGATCTCCCTGTTCCTCATCGTGTCGATCACGGTGGGGCTCGTCGTGGGCATCGTTCCGAGATTCCAGGCGATCTTCGAGCAGATGGGAATGAAAACCTTTCCGTTGCCCACGGAGATCCTCCTGGCGATCAGCGATGCGCTCCGCCGGCAGTTTCCGGCGCTGCTCGCTCTGCTGGCAGTCACGGCCGTCTCATCCGCGCTCTACATCCGGACGACGCCGGGCCGCCGCCACTGGCACTGGTTCCTGCTCCACCTGCCGGTCTTCGGACCGCTGTTCCGGAAGGTCGCCATCTCGCGGTTCTCCCGGACCTTCGCGACGCTCATCCAGTCGGGCGTGCCGATGCTCGGGGCGCTCGACATCGTCGCCGCCACCGCCGGCAACGTCGTCGTGGAGGCGGCCGTGCTCAAGGCCAAGGAGGCGGTGACGCGGGGCGAGACGCTCGGCGATCCGCTGACCGCGACCCGCGTCTTTCCGCCCATGGTGACGCGCATGATCTCGATCGGCGAGAAGACCGGCGCGCTCGAGAAGCTGCTGATGAAGATCGCCGAGTTCTACGACCAGGAAGTCCGCGCGATGGTCAAGGCGCTGACGTCGCTGATCGAGCCGCTGATGATCTCCCTGATGGGCTTCATCGTGGGCTTCATCGTCCTGGCGATCTTCCTCCCGATCATCTACATCCAGAAGCACTACGCGAATTGACGGCCGTCAGGGAGTGTCGAGGCCCGGTTCGAGCCGATCGGGCAGGGGCGTGCCGTCGCCCGGGTCCGAGAGGGTGTCGATGATCCTGCGGAGCGCGCGGGGAGGGACGGCGGGGGCGTCGAGTCCGCGGATGACGCCGATGCAGGAGACGAGGAGACCGTACTCTTCCCGGCAGGTGTCGCAGGCGGTCAGATGGCTTCGGACGGACTCGGCCAGGGCGGCGGAGAGGAGACCGTCGTGATAGTCGTCGAAGCGGTTCCGGAACGGGTCGCAGAGCGGAGCGGTCATGGCTGGTCTCCCCGAAGGTAGGGGGTGAGGAGCTCCTTCACTTTCCGCCGGGCTTCGAAGACGTAGCGTCGGACGGCGCCTTCGGTCAGGTTGAGGATGCGGCCGACTTCTTTCGCCTTGAGTCCCTCGTGGTCGAACAAGATCAGGGCGGCCATTTCGCGGGGAGGGAGTTCCTCGAGGGCCGCCTGGAGTTTCTCGTCGAACTCCCGCTCCTCGAGGGCCCGGCCCGGCGAGACGGCCGGCGCCGAGAGGCGCGCCAGCGAGGAACGTTCCGCGGTCGTCCCCCGGCTCTTGCGGGAGCGCAGGAGGTCGATGCAGGCGTTGGTGACGACGCGGGTGAGCCAGCCGTCGATGTTCTCGCACGTCGACACCTGGAGCCAGCTCCGGTAGAGCTTGAGGAACACGTCCTGGAGGACGTCTTCGGCGTCGGCCGTGGAGCGGGTGAGGCGGAAGGCGAGCTGGTAGACGCGGTTGCCGTGCTGCGCCACCAGCCCTTCGAGCGTTTCCGCCGAGGGGTGGAGGCCGGGAACCCCGATTCGTGCCGTACCCACGCTCACCGCCGATATTGCGTCCGCTGGATTGACGGACACCCTCCCGATTTCGTTGTGAAAAATCGAACTCCGAACGAAGTATAACCCACCGCGTATTCTAGGTAGGCCATGAGTCACGGTCTGGGAGTCCCCTTCCTGGTCGCGGGCGTCCTGCTGGTCACGGCGGGAGCCGTCGCTCTGGCGGTCGTGCCGGCGACCGAATGCCCCGCCCTGGCCTCGGTGATCGAAAGGACCATCGCCGGGGTTTCGAATCCCCAGCAGATCGAAAAGCTTCGGAAGTGCCGCATCCGCGGACACCGGAGCAAACCGTGCGCCGTCTGCGGCACCAGCTGCAAAGTGCCGCTCCTGAAGAGATGGCTGCAGAACGCCCCGTAACCCGCTTCGCCGGGGGACCCCTCCTGGCCGGGCTGCTGTTCCTCGTCATGGCCGTCGTGGCCGTGATGGTCTGGGTGCCCCTGGCGTCCTGCCCCGTCTGCGAGGGCGCCGGGCGCCGCACCCGGGTGCCGTCCGCGACCCAGTGCCTGAATTGCGACCATGGCCGGGTTTCGGTTCTCAAGAAATGGCAACAAAGGCCCTGAAAGGCCTTTTAGGGGTTCTCCTGATGCCTTTGGCCGAGCCGAGGTGAATCTTTTTTTAGACCGGCGGGTTGCGATTGATCCGCGGTGGGACCTGATCTACGATTATTGAGCCATGACGCCGCAACCCGTGAAACCGCGCGTCCTGATCGTCGACGACACGCCGGCCAACCGGTATGCGTTCCAGTCCGTCCTCGACGACGACTATACGATCTACATCGCCGGCTCGGGACGTCGCGCGCTGGAACTGGCCCGGCTGGAGGAGTTCGCCGTCATCGTCCTCGACGTGCGGATGCCCGAGATGGACGGGTTCGAAACGGCCGAGCTGCTGCGGCGGATCGAGAAGGTCCGGTTCACGCCGATCATCTTCACCTCCGCCTTCGACAAGACGATGGGCCAGCTGACCCGCGGCTACGTTGCGGGCGCCACCGATTACCTCTTCAGCCCCGTGGACGCCGACCTGCTCAAGCTCAAGGTCGCGACCTACGCCCAGATCCACCTGCGCAGCGAGGCGCTCCGGCTCCAGGTCCACCAGCTCAACGTCACCCTGCAGAGCCTCCAGGCGGAGCTCGCCAAGCGCGACCCGATCGAGTCCGGCCTCAAAATGCGGATCAAGGAGCTCGAGGAGGTCATCCAAGAGCTCAATCGGCAGACGGCCGGATCTTTGTTTTAGACCGGAACATCGGTCCGCGTCGCGGATCTATTCTCCATGAGAATCGTTCTGCCCGCGTTGGTCCTCCTTCTCGCGGCTTGCTCTACCACCGACCGGATGCGCGATGCTCAGCCCACGCCGCCGCCGGGGCCCGACGAGGCGAAGGTCATCATCTACCGGACCTCCGTGTTCGGCGGATCGGCCCACTTTCCCGTCTACGAGATCCTCGACGACGGCGGCCGGCTCCTGGGATTCACCGAGACCGACTGTTACTTTGAGATCACCTGTCCGCCCGGCCTCCACCTCTTCCTCACCTGGAACGAAGGCGAGGAATACGTCGTGGCCGATCTCGAGCCGGGGAAGACCTATTATCTCCGCGCCTATTCCAAGTTCGGCCTCGCGTTCCCGCGTCCGGGGCTGGCGCCGGTGGACAAGGACTCCGAGCGCTGGAAGGATCTCCAGAAGGCCTGGCCCGCCCTCCGGTGCCGGGAACTGGACCCCCGGGAAGCGGCCGAATTCACCGCCCGCCACCAGGACCGGCTGCGGGAGGCCCATCGCAGCTACGTCGAAGGGACCCGGGCCCCCCGGGTGATCCGGCCCGACGAGGGGGCCGGGGAATCCGACCTTCCCGCCAAATAAACCGGACCCTTTTTCCGTAGAAAGTGTATTACGGATAGGTAATCACAGGGGTGCGAATGGGCCTCGGATCCTGGCTCCTGCGTCTCTTCGGCCGCTCGGGCACGCGCGTCCCCTGCGCGCTCTGCCGCTGCCCCATCCCCCCCGGCGACCTGAAGAAGGGCATCGCCCTGGTCATCGCCCGGCGCGAGTTCTGCCGCGGCTGCGTCGAGGAGATCACCCGCCGGGCCGCCCAGCCGGGCGCGGGCCGCCTCGCCCTCGACCTGGGATCCAGCTCCACGGTCCTTTTTCGCTGAAGAGCGCTGAAGAGCGCTGAACCCGTCCTCCCGGTCCGCTAATACGGAACAGCCCGCTCGAGTTCTTTGCATTCCCAAGCCTCGTTCCCGTATACTCCCGGTCCTGTCATTTTTTCGAGTCTGAGCTAGCGGAGAGGTCGACCATGGCTGATCAGTTCGCGCCCAGGAAAGAGGACAAGTTCACCTTCGGCCTGTGGACCGTCGGCAACCGCGGCGCCGATCCGTTCGGCCCCGTCGTCCGCCCCCACACCTCGGCGCCGAAGATCGTCGAAAAGCTGGCCGAGCTGGGCGCCTACGGCGTGTCGCTCCACGACAACGACCTCATCCCGCACGGCGCCGCCGACGCCGAGCAGCGCATCAAGGACTTCGAGAAGTCCCTCAAGGACAACGACATGGTCGTGGCCATGGGCACGACCAACCTGTTCTCCCACCCGGTGTTCCGCGACGGCGCCTTCACCAACCCCGACCCGGCCATCCGCCGCTACGCGCTGCAGAAGACGGTCCAGTCGATCGACATGTCGGTCGGCCGGTTCGGCGCGAAGATCTACGTCTTCTGGGGCGGCCGCGAGGGATCCGAGACCGACGTCGCCAAGGACGCCATGGACGCCGTCAAGCGCAACCGCGAGTGCTTCAACTACCTGACCTCGTACTGCAAGGACAAGAAGTACGACGTCAAGTTCGCCCTCGAGGCGAAGCCCAACGAGCCGCGCGGCGACATCTACAACTCGACCACCGGCGCCTGTCTGGGATTCATCGCGACGCTCGAACACCCCGAGATGGTCGGCGTCAACCCCGAGGTCGGCCACGAAACGATGGCGGGCCTGAATTTCTACCATGTCGTCGCGCAGGCGATCGAGGCGGGCAAGCTCTTCCACATCGACCTGAACGCCCAGAAGATCGGCCGGTTCGACCAGGACCACCGGTTCGGCTCGGAGGACTACAAGAACTCATTCTTCGTCGTCAAGCTGCTCGAGGAGAGCGGCTACGAGGGCCCGCGCCACTTCGACTCGCACGCCTACCGGACCGAGGACATGGACGGCGTCTGGGAGTTCGCCCGGGGCAGCATGCGCACCTACAAGATCCTGGCCCAGAAGGTGAAGCAGTTCGCCGCGGACAAGGAGATCCAGGCGCTCATCAACAAGGGCCAGAAGGAGCCCATGGCGAAGTACTCCAAGGACGCCCACAAGAAGCTGATGGGCGAGAAGTTCGACATCGAGAAGATCGCCGAGAAGGGCTCGGGCTACGAGAAACTCGACCAGATGCTCTTCGACCTTTTCACGGGCGTCCGCAAGTAACGGTCCATGAAGGCGATCGGGATCGACATCGGCACCTCGGGTTGCAAGGGCGTCCTCGTCTCGTTCCCCGACGGACAAGTCCTCAAATCCTCGCGGCAGAGCTACACGCTCCACGCCGAGGGAAACCGCGCCGAGCATGAACCCGAGGATTGGGTCCGCGCCGTCGAGGCGATCCTGAGCGACCTCGGTCCTGCCGATGCGATCGGCATGGACGGCATGATGCACTCGGAAGTGTGCATCGGGGACGACGGGAGGGCGATCGGCCGCGCGATCCTCTGGTGCGACGGCCGGTCCGAGGCGGAGTGCGCCGAGATCAACAAGAAGGTCGGCGCCGCGACGCTGCGGAAGACGGTCGGCAACATGGCCTTCGCCGGCTTCACGCTCCCCCATCTGCTCTGGCGCAAGAAGAACAAGCAGCTCAAGGGGTCGTCGGTCGCGCTGTGCAAGGACTACGTCCGCGCCCGCCTCACGGGCGAGCTGCGCCACGAGATCAGCGACGCCTCGGGCATGATCACCTGGCACCTCTCCAAGAAGCGCTGGGCGGCCGAGGTCCTGAAGAAGGTCGGCATCGATCCCAAGCTCTTCCCGCCGCCCGTCGGCTCGCACGAGATCGCGGGGAAGTGGAAGGGCATCCCCGTCGTGGGCGGCGCCGCCGACAACGCGGCCGCGGCCGTCGGCCTGGGCGTCGTCCGGAAGGGCCAGGCCGTCGCCAGCATGGGCACGTCGAACGTCCTCCTCGCGGTCCACGACAAGCCCGTCGTCGATCCGAAGATGCGCGTCCACACGTTCGCCCACGCGGTCCCGGGGAAGTTTCTGCAGCTGGGCTGCATGCTCACCGGCACCCGCTCGTTCGACTGGATCCTCAAGGTCGTGGGCGAGAGCGTCGAGAACGCGCCCATCGCCGACGACTCCAAGGGGCTCCTCTTCGCGCCCTATCTGGTGGGCGAGCGGACGCCCTACGCCGACACGACGGTCCGCGGCCTGTTCGCCGGCCTGTCGCCCGACCACGACAAGTCCCACTTCGTCCGCGCGGTCATGGAAGGCACGGCCTTCGCGCTGCGCGACGCGCAGGAGATCATGAAGGCGACGTCGGTCCGCGTCACCGGCGGCGGCATGAAGAGCGGCGTGTGGCGCCAGATCATCGCGGACGTCCTGGGCATCCCCGTCCTGACGGTGAACACAAGCGACGAGGGCGCGGCGTTCGGCTCGGCGATCCTCGCCGCCGTCGGCATCGGCGCCTTCAAGACGGTCGAGCAGGCGACGGACGCGATCGTGAAGGAGACGTCGGTCACGAAGCCTCAGCGCTCGTACGACAAGGAGTTCGCCCGCTTCCGCAACCTCTATCCGGCCGCCCGGAGCCTCGTGTGACCGAGAAGGACGCCCGCCTTGCGGCGTACTGCAAGAAGCACGGCTACCACGGCGTCTGGCTCAAGCGCCGCACCAACATCGCCTGGCTCACGGACGGGGCGGATGTCCACGTGGACGCCTCGAGCACCACGGGCATCGCCAGCCTCCTTTGGACTCCGAGGCGGAAGACGGTTTTCACCACGAACATCGAGAGCCGGCGGCTGGCCGACGAGGAGTTCGGGGCGGATTGGGACATCCAGGAGCAGTGGTGGTGGCGCGAGTCGAAGCCGCCTCAGGGAAGATTCGCCACCGACTTCCCGACCGATCCCTTCGCCGAGCTCAGGGCATCGTTGACGGACCTGGAGCTCCGGCGCATCCGGGACCTCGGCCGCACGACGGCCGAGGTGCTGGAGAAGGTCGCCCATGCCGTCCGGCAGGGCGATACGGAACACGAGATCGCCGCCGACCTGACGGCGCGCTTCCGGAAGCAGGGCATCTCGCTCCCGGTGGTGCTCGTCGCGGCGGACGAGCGGATCGCCAGGTACCGCCATCCGATCCCCACGTCGAAGAAGGTCGGAAAGGTCGTCATGCTCGTCGCCTGTCCGCGGCAGCAGGGGCTGATCACGGCCATCACGCGCCTGGTCTACTTCGGCCGGAAGCTCCCCGCGGATCTCCGCCGCAAGCACGAGGCGGTCTGCAGGATCGATGCGGCCCTCCATGCGGCGACGGCGCCGGGGCAGCGCTGGTGCGACATCCTCGAGGTCGGGAAGCAGGTCTACCGGGAAACCGGGTACACCGACGAGTGGACGCTGCACCACCAGGGGGGACCGATGGGCTACGAAGGCCGCGACTACCTGGCGACGCCGGGCGAGACCCGTCGCGTCGTCGAAAACCAGGCGATCGGCTGGAATCCGTCGATCACCGGCACGAAGTCCGAGGACACGATCCTCTCTTCGGGCGAAGTGATCACGTCGATGAAGAACTGGCCGGTGTGCGGATCGCGCCCCGACATCCTCTGTCGGGGCTAAAAGTAACAAAACTGCGGCGCAGATTTGTTACGAGGGCTTCTCGGGCTTGTACTTGGCCCGGTTCTCCTTCCACCAGAGCTCCCAGTCCTGGGCGTCCTGGCAGTTCACCTTGGCCATCGCGACGAGGACCTTCTGGATCTCGGGCTTGAGCATCTGGGCCCGCTCGCGCATCTCGCGGAAGTTCTGCATGTTGCCGCCGCCCGGCCCGCCGAACCGGCCGCCGCCGAAGCCGCCGCCGTTGTTCTTGTCGCGGGGCTTGAGGGTCTCCTCGCACTCCTTCATGGCCTTGATGAGCGGGTCGAACGACGACCCGCTGCGGATCTCGCCCGCGGCCTCGACCGCGGCCTTGGCGACGTCGAGATTCTCGTGGGAGACGTGCTTGTTGATTTCCGCGGCGCCGGCCTCGTCGCCCAGCTTGCCGAGGGCCGAGACGATGGCGGCGAGGACGAGAGGCTCCTTGGCGTTCGGCGCGACGGCGGCGGCCAGGAGGGGGATCGCGCGCTTCTTGTCGTCCTGGGTGCCGAGGCCCTTGGCGGCGGCGCAGCGCACGTCGACGACCTCGTTGGTGAGCATCGACGCGAGCTTCGCGCAGATCTTGGGGCTCTTGGTCTTGGACAGCTCGTCGATGGCGGCGGCCCGTCCGGCCGCGTCCTTGCCCTTGGTGTCGGCCTTGAACTTCTCGAGCGCCTCGGCGTCGTCGCCGAGCGCCAGGACCAGGGCCAGCAGCAGAGTCGTCATCTGAAGAGCTCCCTCACCCATTTCCAACGCAAGTCCGGGGCGAATCCTATCCGGCTTCTCCAAGGTTGGATGCCGGGGGATCGGATTATTCCCGATCTCCGGCAAAATCGCCAACCCGGTTCCCGGCGGGTCGTTACAACGCCATGAAGAAGGGAATGACGCTGATCGAGATCATGGTCGTGGTGGTGATCCTCGGCATCATCGCCACGGTGGTTGTCGCCAATGTCAGCGGCAAGGACAGTCGGGCGAAGGTCAGCCTGACCGTCGCCCAGATCAAGCTGCTCCGGGCCGACGTGGAGCTGTTCAAGGTGGACCACAACCGGTATCCCGCGAGCCTGGAGGACCTGGTGCGGCGCCCGTCCGACATCGACGCCAGCACCTGGCACGAATATCGGTCCGAGGTGCCCCTGGACGGATGGAGTCGTCCCTTCCGCTACCAGATGCCCGGGAGCCGCGGCCCGTTCGATATCGTCAGCCTCGGCGAAGACGGCAAGGAGAACGGCGAGGGCGTCAATGCCGACCTCTGGAGCCATCCCCCGAAGTAGGAACAAAATAGCCTGGCTATTTTTTCCCAGGCTACTGGGGAAGGGCGGAGGTGATCTGGGCGATGCCGGTGCCCAGGAGGCGGTGGGCGATCTTGTCGAGCTCGTCGACCGACCCCTGGAAGTGGAAGGTCGTGTGCGTGTGGGTGAACGACAGGCCCGCCTTCAGGGGCAGGGCGGGGGACGAGGATTCGAGCTCGTAGAAGGGGCCGAGCGGCGCCGCGCCGGGCGAGGCGGGACCGTCGTTGTAGCTGTTGGCGGCGTCTCCCGCGAACGGCTCCTTCTGGATCTCCCACATCGAGTTGACGTAATCCACGGCGCCCTTGGGCTGGTTGAAGTGGATGATCGTCAGCACCTGGTTGTCCGCGTCGTAGCTCCCGAGCACGCCGAGCGAGCGGCGGGGCGACACCCCGATCTTGCTCCGCTTCTGGCCGTCGCCCTTGAAGAAGAGGACGCCGGGCTCGATCTTCAGCCGGTCGCCGGGCACTTTCCCGAAGTACGCGTCGTTCACGATCGGCCCGAGCTTTTCGTCGGGGCCCTGCTTGAACGGGATCACCACGGTCGTCCGCGGCGACGGGTTGAACATCCCGAGGATCCAGGCCGAGAGGAGGCCCGTCTCGCGCTTCCACTCGCGGTCGCTGGTGTTGGTGATCTTGTTGCGCGACTGGTAGCCGACCCACCGCATGCCCTCGTCGGGCTGAATGCCCAGGATCCGGCCCGGGTCCTTGTCGTGGAGCATCCGGATCTCGCGCTGCACCTCGAGCTCGAACACGGTGCCCGATGCATTGACGAGGCGCATCTTCTTCCGGAGGAGCACGTTGTCGACTTCGGACCGGGCGACGTCGAACGGCTCGGAATCGATCGGCGCCGGGGTCTGCCAGGAGGCGAGGTCCTGGGGGGTGCCCTTGGCGAAGAAGATCGAGAACTGGCCGCCTTCGGGGCCCAGCCAGAAGCGGTCCTCGCCGCCGTAGGCGTTGATGTGCTTGCGCGTCTCGGCCGACGCGATGAGGTCGCGGTTGATCCAGCCGAAGCTCAACCCGCCGCTCGAGGCGGCGGTGCTGGTCATGACCCGGCCCTGGAGCTTGGGGCAGACGGCGATGCGGGCGTTGCTCGTGCGGTCCGGCGTCAGGATGACGACGTCGGTATGGCGGTTCAGGAACGCCACGTCGTCGATGAACGTCGACGACGTGCACCCCGCCGCAGTGACGACCGCGAGCGCGAGGGCGATCCGGCGGTACATGGACGTAGCCTACCGGATTCGACCCCTCGCGGGAAGAATTCGATTACTTTGCGGCCGTCGCGAGCGCGCGGACGGGAGCCGCGACCGGCGTCTTGCGCACGCTCCACGCGGCGGCCAGGTCGCTGATTAGCCGCCACGTCGCGACCATCAGGATCGCCTGCTTGACGCGCGCCGGCTCGAACTTCTCCCGGAGCGCGATCTTCACCCGCAGCTCCGGGTCGACGTTCGTCTCGACCGTGAACATTCCGTCGAGCAGCCGCTCCGCCCGCTCCGCGAGCGCGGCGTACTGGCCCGGGGTCGTCTGCTCCTGAAGGCGCGCCGCCGCCGCGCAGGTCTCCGCGACGTACCGGGGCGCCCGATCCACGCTGAACATGTCGTCACCTCGCATCTAACTTCCACCTAACGATACAAGAGCGTGGTGTCATTTAAGGTCACATGATGTATGCGACCTAAAATGACCTTATGTGGGAACTGCACGGGAAGCCCCGGAGGGCCGTCTGATGGGAGATGATGCTCGCCGCGGTCCTGGTGTTCTGGGCCTCCCCGCAGCAGGGGGAGGACCTGGTCGGCCTGGGCCTCCGGTACCTGGCCCGCCATCAGGCGCCCACCGGCGCCTGGGGACGGCGGCAGGCCTCCTGCGACTGCCCCGCGGAACCCCCGCCGCCCGATCCGGCCGTCCCGGCCGCGCTCGTGGCGAGGATCGACGCCCTGATCGCCGGGCTGGACGACGACGACTTCCGGCGGCGGGATCAGGCGCTCGCGGACCTCATCGACATCGGCCCGCCCGCGCAGCCCCGGCTCCGCTCCGCCGCGGCCGACGGATCCGCAGAGGCGCAATGGCGCGCCAAACGGGCCCTCCGACGCATCGGCGTCCTCGAGACCTCCGAGGACGTGGAGGCGACGTCCATGGCGCTGCTGGCGTTCCTCGGCGCGGGATACACCCAGCTGGCAAGGCCGGTCTCGGACGGAACCGACTTCGGCAAGGTCGTCAAGGAGGGGCTCCAGTGGCTCCTGGCGCAAGAGGGTCCCGACGGCTCCTTCGAAGGGGCGAACGCCGCGGCCCAGGCGTGGGGCGCGCTGGCTCTGGCGGAAGCCTACGGCATGACCGCGTCCGCTCCCCTGAAGGAGCCGGCCCAGAAGGCGATCGACTACATTGTCGCCCATCCGGCGATGAACGCCCGGGCGCTTTTCTACCAGGGCATGGCCCTCAAGTCGGCGGAACTGAGCGAACTGCCGTTCCCCGGAGCCGCGAGCGAGCGGACCGTCCGCGCCCTCGCGGCGAAGCGGGCCGACGAGCCCGCGTCGATCTTCATCCGCGCGGCCACGCAGGTCCTTCAGATCTTCACGTACAAGACCAAGCAGAGGGTCGACCTCTCGGCGGCGCTTCCGGGAATCGATCCGTGCCGGATGGAAATGGAAACGGTCTACGCCGTCGGCCTGGCGATGTTCCAGGCGGACGGACCGAGCGGGCCGGCCTGGAAGGCGTACCACGAGCGGCTGAGGGAGTGGATCGTTCCCGGGCAGGATCACGTCTCCGGCAAGTGCGAGCGGGGGACGTGGGCCGCCGAAGGTACGCGCGCCCGGATCCGGACCTCCGCCCTGGCGACGCTTTCGTGCGAATTCTATTACCGGTAGCGAACCTTCCGGCGCCGCTTCCGTTGATGGGGACATGGGAGCGATCGCCCTGCTGGCGCTGTTCCTCCAGGAGGAGGGGCCGCCCCAACGCCATCCGGTCCTGGAAGCGCTGACCTACCTCGCCTCCCATCAGGGCAGCGACGGCTCCTGGGGCGGTGCGTCGCCGGGCTGCTCCTGCCGCCATCCGACGTCCGGCGGCGATCCGGAGTCCACCGCCTGGGCGATCCTCGCGTTTGCGGGCGCCGGGTACTCTGAGCTTTCTCAGGACAATCTGAACGGCCACAAGTTCGGCGTCGTCGTGCGCTCCGGCCTGGAGTGGCTGGTCTCCCGCCAGGACAAGGAAGGCGCCTTCGACCGTACGAATCCGGCGGCCAACGCGCTCGCGGCTCTCGCCCTTACCGAAACCTACGGCATGACCACGCTAAGGAAGGAAGCCGCGGAGAAGGCGTATTCCTGGGTCGAGAAGTCTCAGATCAAGGATGTCGTGGGGCGCATCTGGCAGGGAATGGTCTTCCAATCGGGGAAGCTCAGCGAGATCGGGACGGGTCACGAGGTGAGAGTTCTTGGTCTGGCCGCGGGGCTCGCCCGGGAGGATGGCGACCTGGCGAGGTGGGGAAGTCTGCTGCTTCAGGGGTTTGCGCTGCACGGCAGGCGAGACAAGCCCCACCTGGGAATCGAGACGGGTGACGTGCGCCGGGTTCCCGCGGAAACGCTGAATATCTTTGCTTCGGCTTCCTTCATCCTGGGCGACGAGGATCCGTGGCACCAATGGTTCCGCAACTTGAAGGACGTGCTCCTGCCGCTTCAGAAGGAGGGCGCGAGGGTGTGCGAATTCGGATCGTGGGACGCAGAGTCGCTCCGGGAACGGGTGCGGACGACGGCGATCCGGTGCCTGACGCTGGAGCACTACCGCTGCTGGCACTGCCGGAATCCGTTCCGGAAGAAGTGACTACTCCGCTTCGCTCTCGGCCATCTCGCGCGAGGAGGTGCGGCGGCGCTTGAGCTCGTCGAGGATCTTCTTGCGCATCCGGATCGACTTGGGCGTGATCTCCACCAACTCGTCCTCGTTGATGTACTCGAGGGCCTCCTCGAGCGAGAAGATGCGCGGCTGCGCGAGCACGAGCGTCCAGTCGGCGCTCGCCGCGCGCATGTTGGTGAGCTTGCGCTTGCGGGCGATATTGACGACGAGGTCCGTCTCCTTGTTGTTCTCGCCGACGATCATGCCGGCGTAGACCTTCGTCGCCACCGGGGTGAAGAACGTGCCGCGGGACTGCAGGCCGTCGAGCGCGTACGTCGTCGACTCTCCCTGCTCCATCGCGATCAGCACGCCGGCCACCCGGTCGGGGATGTCGCCCTTCCACTCCTCGTAGCCTTCGAACGACGTGTGCAGGACCGCCTGGCCGCGCGTCGCCGACAGCAGGCGCGACTGCAGGCCGACCAGTCCGCGCGCGGGGATGCGGAACGTGAAGTGCGTCCGCTCGTGGCGCTGGTCCATCTTCTCGACGAAGCCCTTCCGGGAGCCGAAGATCTCGATCACGCGGCCGGAGTACTCGGTGGGAACGTCGACCATCGCGATCTCGACCGGCTCCATGAGGACGCCGTCGATCTTCTTCGTGATCATCTCGGGCTTCGAGACCTGCAGCTCGTAGCCCTCGCGGCGCATGTTCTCGAGCAGGATGCCCAGGTGCAACAGGCCGCGGCCCGACACCTTCCACTCGTCGGGGCCGACCTGCTCGACCTTGAGGGCCACGTCGACCAGCGTCTCCTTCATGAGGCGGTCGCCGACGTTGCGCGACGTGACCAGCTGCCCTTCGCGGCCGCTGAAGGGGGAGTCGTTCACCATGAAGTGCATCGACAGCGTGGGCTCTTCGATCTTCGGGAAGGGGAGGGGTTGCGGATCCTCGCCGCCCGCGATGGTGTCGCCGATGTCGACCGCGGGACAGCCGACGACCACGACGATCTCGCCCGCGTCGGCCTTCGGGGTCTTCTCCCGCTTCAGGTTGACGAACGTGTGCAGCTCGACGATTTCGCCCGGCGTCTTGCTGCCGTCGCGCTTCAGGATCGTGACCTTGTCGCCGGTCTTCGCGACGCCGTTCGAGATGCGGCCGATCGCCATGCGGCCGACGTACTCGTTGTAGTCGATGTTCGCGACGGAGATCTGGAGCGGCGCCTGGGGGTCGCCCTTGGGGGCCGGGACGCGCTTGATGATCGTGTCGAAGAGCGGGACGAAGTTGCTCCACTCGTCCTCGACCTTGAGCTTGGACTGCCCGCTGCGGCCGATGGCGTAGACCACCGGGAAGTCCATCTGCGCGTCCGTCGCCTCGAGCTCCATGAACAGGTAGAAGATCTCGTCGAGGACTTCCTTCGGGCGCGCCTCGGGCTTGTCGAGCTTGTTGATGACGACGATGGGCTGGAGGCCGTGGCCGAGGGCCTTCTTGAGGACGAAGCGCGTCTGGGGCATCGGGCCGTCGGCCGCGTCCACGAGGAGGAGGCAGCCGTCGGCCATCCGGAGCACGCGCTCGACCTCGCCGCCGAAGTCCGCGTGGCCGGGGGTGTCGACGATGTTGATCTTGGTGCCCTTGTAGACGATCGAGGTGTTCTTGGCCAGGATCGTGATGCCGCGCTCCCGCTCCAGGGGGTTCGAGTCCATGACGCAGTCGGTCGTCTCCTGGTTCGACCGGAACGCGCCGGACTGCCGGAGCAGGAAGTCGACGAGGGTCGTCTTCCCGTGGTCGACGTGCGCGATGATCGCGATGTTTCTCAGGTCCATAGGGGATGCAGAGTATATACAGGTGGCCGTGGGAATGCAACCCCGGTTCCGGGGGAATTCAAGGTAGAACTACTCCTCCTTGGGGAGGTTCTGGGCGAACTTCGCCTGCACCCGGATCTTCGCCGCCCGGTCCCATTTGATGCAGAACACCGGGTTGGGGAGCGCGGACGAGACGAATACGCCTTCCTGGGAATAGTCCTCCCACTTGGTCTTCGTCAGCGTGAGGAGCATCAGGAAGGTGACGTCGCAGACCTTCGGATTGCGCTGGGTGACCTCCTCGTAGATCGCCGTCGGCGTCTCGTCGGTCAGGTGGGCGACCAGCCAGGGAAGGATCTCGGGACCGGAGCCCATGACCCGGTCGTAAGCGAAGTGGCCCCGCGCCTGCATCACCGCATCCCACTTCTGGAGAAGGGCGAGGCTCGCGACGATCTCTTCGTACTGATTCGCCCGGGGCGGTTCCTTGCAGCCGGCGAGCCCCAGGATGCCGAGGGCGGCGATCGCGACGACGGGTTTCATGGGCAGCTATTCTAAGAAGGCAATGGTCATTAGGCAACCGGCATTAGCCTAATGCCTATTGCCTGGAACCTACGGCCTCGTCTATGATTCCGCGCTCATGCGGAAGGCAATTTTGTTCGACCTCGACGGCGTCCTGGTCGATACCTATGAGGTCTGGTTCCAGCTCCTCAATGAAGTGGCCCGCCGACACGGGTACGCGCCCATCGGCCCCGAAGCCTACAAGATGAGCTGGGGGCAGGGCATCGAAGTCGACGTCAACCTCTACTACAAGCGCCACACCGTCGAGCAGATCCGCGACGAGTACGCCCGCTATTACGGCGACTTTCTTCACCACCTGAAGGTGATGGAGGGCGCGGAGCAGACGCTCCGGTCGATCCCGCTCCCCAAGGCCGTCATCACCAACAGCCCCACCGGACTCGCCCGCCGCGCGCTGTCGCTGGCCAAGCTCGAGTCCCACTTCGCCGCCGTCGTGGGCTGCGACGAAGTGCCCCGCTCGAAGCCCGCGCCCGACGGCGTCCTCGAAGCCTGCCGCCGCCTGGGGGTCGAGCCCGCCGAGACCGTCCTCGTGGGGGACTCCCGGTTCGACGAAGGGGCCGCCAAGGCCGCCGGGGTTCCCTTCCGCTGGTTCACCTCCTTCGCCGAGTTAAAGCTTTAGCCGAAACGGCCGGAGGGCCGTGTAGAAGCGTGCGGAGCCGGGGTCGTTCGAATTTGACGGTATAATTGGTTCTGCGACCATGGGACAGGCGATTCTCTACTGCTTCCGCTGCTCGACCCAGCTCCGGGAAGTCCAGTTCGAGCAGAGGAAGGCCTTTCGGATCGAGTCGTGGGTGTGCTGCGCGGCCTGCGCGCCCGAGGCCGTCAAGACGCTCCCTCCCGACCGCGCTCAGGCTCTGTTGAAGGCCCTCCTCGGGGCGGAGAAGAAGCCCCAGACCCCCTCGGTCCCCCGGCGCGAGTCCACCCCCCGGATCCCGGCCGCTCCCTCCGAACCGTCCAAATCTTCCAACAAGTGGATCCTGATCGGGGCGGGGGCTGCCGTCGGAATCGGGATTCTGCTCCTCGTCCTCTTCTCCGGCAAGCCGGCCCCCGAGCTGCCGCCGGATCCCCCGGTCGCTCCCCGGAAGCTGCCTCCCCCGCCCGTCATCGGCGGGATGACGAATCCGCCTCCGCCCCCTCCGCCGCCGCCGACGACCGATTCCCCCGAGCGCCAGGCGATCCTCAAGGCCCGCAAGTACGCGCAGGAGCACCCCGAGGATCTCGAGGGTCAGCTCCGCGAGTACAACGACCTGACGCTGCTGGCCGACAAGACCGAGCTCGGCGCCGAGGCCCGGAAGGCGGTCGAAATCCTCAATGCCCGCCAGCGCGTCGCGATCGACCGGGGCCTGGCGACGCTCGAGACGGAGACCGCGGAGGCGCTGAAACGCGGAGACTACGGCGTCGTCCTCAAGGCCATCGATGCCGCGTCCCCGCGCGTCCCCGGCGCCCAGTGGAAGCTCGCGCTCGAAAAGCGTGAGCGCGAGGTGCGCGAGGAGATCTTCAAGGTCTTCGACGGGGTCAAGGAGAAGTACCGCGAAGCGCGCGCCAAGGGCGACGCCGCGGTCGCCGACGCCCTGCTCGCCCGGGTGAAGAGCTGGAGCCTCGAGAAGCTCTCCGCGGAGCTCGCCCGGATCGCGACGGATTCCGAGACGCCGCCCGCGCCCCGGTCAGCCGAGGCCACGGCCTACGAGGCGAGGCGCGACCAGGCGATGCTCCGCGCCGCGGGACGCGACTTCGCCGCCGCGGCGGCCGATCTCGAACGCGCCGGATCGGGCCTGAAGGAGGACGCGGTCAAGAAGGAGTTCGCGGACGACCTGCGCGACCTGAAGGAGCTCGAGCGCCTCTATCCCGCCACGATCGCGGCGCAGGCGTCGGCGAAGACGCTCTCGCTCCGGACCGTCGAGGGAAAGGCGATCCAGGGGCGGGTCTATTCCGTCGACGCCGACCGGGTCGAGATCCAGGCCGATCCGCTCAAGCCCACCGTGTTCGCGGAATGGGTCGATGTCCAGGTCTCGGCCCTGCTCAAGGCGCAGGGAGCGGACGACCGGGTGACGGCGCTCGCCGAGCGGCTCGATGCGCTGCCGCGGCCGAAGCCGGCGCCGGAGGAGCTCCAGGCCCGCGAGCTCTACTACGAGGCCGAGCGCCAGTTCCGGTCGATGGCCACGCGCGAGAAGTCGATCGAAAGCTACCGGCAGCTCAAGGCGAAGTTCAAGGAGACGGCGATCGTCAAGCGGGCGCTGGGGCGCATCGACCGGCGGAGCGAGTCCGGGAAGGAGTACTACTTCATCGGCCTCGATCTCGCCTTCGGCGGCTCGTTCTCCCTCACGAAGGAAGGACGCCTCGAATCGATCGCCGAGTCCGATCCGGCCCAGGCGAACCGGAACTTCGTGGAGGCGGAGTATTTCCCGCTGCCGAACGCGACCTACCGGTGCTGGGCGCTGCTGGGCGGCTGCTGTCCCGAGACCTTCGCGTGCCACTTCCAGGCGACCGGCCTCACCGAGCTCAGCCCGAAGACGAAGAAACGGGGACCCGCGGAGCCGGGCAGCGACCTCGCGTCGCCCGTGAAGCATTCGATCCGGAACCTGAAGAGCCATCCCAAGACCGAGCCTCACCGGGCGTCGCGCTGGGAATGGGTCGAGATCCCGCTGCCGAAGCCCGCCGCTCCCGGAAACCGGAAGCTCCGCCTCCTGACGGACCAGCAGGGCTTCGGCGTCGCGGCGGTGGTCGTCTCCTCCACGCGGACCAAGCCTCCGACCGAGGCCGAGACCGCCGAGCTCGCCAAGGGGCGCTCGCTCGATGCGCCGCCGGCGTGGTCGCTCGTCCGGTCCGGCGCGGGCCCCCGGCTCCTGCTCGACGATTTCTCCCAGGGAATCGCCGGATGGGGATTCCACCCCGGCACCGAATTCCCGGGCGCCAAGGGGTCCGAAAGCCATGATGCGGCCGTCGGCAGGGACGGCAAGGGAGCCCTCAAGATCAGCGCCGACTTCAGCGGCGGAGGCGCCTACGTGTCGGCCGGACGCCAGCTCCCGACGGGGACCGACGCCCGCGAGATCCGCCTGTGGGTGAAGAGCGACGCCGTCGTCCATCTCGGGGTCCGCGTGGGAGACAGCAGCGACCAGTGCCATCAGGCTCCCATCGCGCTGGCGAAGACGAAGGACTGGCAGGAGGTCGTGCTGAACTTCGAAAAACTCGCCGGCCGCGAGCACTGGGGCGGGGCCAACGACGGGAAGCTCCACGGGCCGGTGAAGTGGTTCCACCTGTGCGTCAGCAAGACGACGTTCGGCGGCGCCGTTTCCGGCGAAATCTGGATCGACGACGTCGAAGCCGTCCTCAACGTCGACGAGCGCTGATCCGCCCCGCGGCCACCCACGTCGGGCGAGCGCAGCCCAAGGCCTGCGAATAGTCGACCAACGTGAAATCGTCGATCGTCCACGTCGCCTGCGGGAAAAGCGCGGCCACCACCGGCCCGGCGTTTCGGAAGTCCGACCGGTCGCGCGCGCAAAGCCGGGCGAACTCGGAGAAGTCTCCGCGCGCGAGGGCGCTCAGCTGCTCCTCGACGCGGGTCCTCGCGTCCGCCGCCGTCTCGGCCAGCCTCTCATCGCGAGCCTCCGGGGTATCGTAGCCGATGCCGTGGTGGATCGGATCCGCCGTGGCCACGACGAGCGAGGTCTCCGCCCGGCGTCGAAGCTCCTCCAGGCCGGGCAGGTCGTCCGGGCGGTCGCCGACCTCGAGCGGATAGCGGGCGACCATTCGGGGAGCGATCCCTTCGCGCGCGCAGGCCCGGCCGTAGAGCGTGCGGAAGCCGTCGAGCGAGAATTCGTCGCGCGCCAGGCCGGTTTCCTCGTGAACGCCGCGAGGACCGCGGACGCCGTGAAGCACCCCGACGGCGAGGATCTCGCGCCGGGCGCGGGCCGCGGCGCGGGCGACGGCGGCGACCATCCTCCCCGTGGCCGCGAGGCGCGTGTGGGGAAAGACGAGGGCCCCGCGTTCGGGGAAATCGATTTCAGGAGCCGCGTCGAGCAGCGCGTCGAGATCGAGCCCTTCACGCTCTCGCGCGTAATACTCCTTCCACCACGCGGGCGTCGGCACGTCTGCGGGATGCCGGCTATTTGCGCGAGACCAGTCGAACCTCGCCCGTGGTGGACATCGTCAGCGGGTTTCCCTGGACGGTCATCTTCATCGCCATCGTGGACTTCTGCGTGACGATGCAGCCCTTGTCGGCCGAGAAGGCGGCGGAGGCCTTGCCCTTGGCTTCCTTGAGCTCCATGACGCCGGCGAGCGGGTTCTCCTTTTCGCCCTTCATCTCGACCTTGATGTCCTGGTCGAAGTGGGCGTTCCCTTCCTTGACATCGGTGACCTTCGAGTCCTGGGTGAACGTCATCCCGCCGAGCATGGGGACCTTGACGATGAACTCGCTCTTCCAGGGGTCGTCCTTGCCGACCTTCGACTCGGGCAGGGGCGGGAACATCTGCTGCATCGTGCCCTTGAAGGCCTCGTCGTTGTACATCTGCTTGAGCTGCGTCCGCATCTGGGGATTGTCCTCGGGCGCGCCCTTCAGCATCGCGTCGAGCACCTTGTCGTAGCCCTGGATCGCCGTGACGCGGCCGAGGGGGTTGAGCTTCATCGTGAACGACTGGCCCACCATCTTGGCCTGCATCGCGGCGGGGCCGTCGGCCGGGGCTTCCTTGTCCTTCTCCGAATCGTAGTCGTACTCCACGGGCAGCGAGCCCTTGGCGACCACCGCGAGGTACTTGATCGTGAGCGTCGCCTCGCCGGAGTCCGCGACCTCGTTGACGGTCATCGAGTACGTGTAGCCCATCGACTGCTCCATGGGCGCGCCGCCGAACTCCATGACCATCTTCTGGCTCGACTTGTAGACCAGCTCCTGGCCTTTCGTCCATTTCCAGCGAAGCTCGACCTTGTCTTGGCCGGCGAGCAGCAGCACGAGGGAGGCGGCGAAGACTTTCATCGGTTCCTCACTAAGTGGTGACGCGTAATCATAGACGATCGCTCGCGGCTTGTGTTACCTTTTTGCTCCTTCATGCTGCGACGCTACGCCGACGTCGTCCGTTTCCTCAACGAGTTCACGGATTACGAGCGGATGGCGTCGTCCTATTCGGCGGGCGACTACACCCTCGACCGGATGAGGCGGCTGCTGTCGGCGCTCGGCAATCCCGAGCGGGCGTTCGTCTCCCTCCACATCGCCGGGACCAAGGGCAAAGGATCGACCGCCCACCTGGCCGAGGCGCTCCTCCGGGCGGCGGGCCACCGCACGGGCCTCTATACCAGCCCCCACCTGGTCGACATGCGGGAGCGGCTCCGGATCGACGGCGTTCCGATCGGCGAGGGGGCGTTCACCCGGACGATGGCCGAGATGGAGCCCGAGCTGCGGCGGCTCCGGCCGACCTATTTCGAGACCATGACGGCCGCCGCCTTCCTCCATTTCGCCAATACCGGGGTGGATACCGCCGTCATCGAGGTCGGCCTGGGCGGCCGGCTGGACGCCACGAACGTGATCCTGCCCGTCGCGTGCGCGATCACGACGATCGACTACGACCACATGGACAAGCTGGGCCACACGCTGGAAGCGATTGCGGGGGAGAAGGCGGGCATCCTCAAGCCGGGGGTGCCCGCGATCTCGAGCCCGCAGCCGCCGGCCGCGCGCCGGGTGCTGGAAGCTCGGGGAAAACCCTGCTTTCCCCGCTTTCGAGTGGGGTCCCGCCGGGGGTTCGTGCTAAAATTCACGGTGAAGGGCTTCGGCGCCTGCGAGCTTCCGGCGCTGGGGGAGCATCAGGCGGCCAACGCAGCTACGGCGCTGGCGCTCGTGGAGCGGTCGGGAGTGCGGCTCACGCCGCGGATCGTCCGGCGGGCGTTCCAGAAGGTCCGGCTGCCCGGCCGCGTTGAAGTAGTGGGGCGGCGGCCCTGGGTGATCGTGGACGCCGCCCACAACCCGGTATCGGCGCGGGCGCTGGCGTCGGCGCTGAAGTCGGTGCCGCGGCGCCGGACGGTGCTGGTGTTCGGCGCCTCGGCGGACAAGGATTACGGGTCGATGTTGCGGACGCTGCTGCCCGGCGCGGACCTCGCGATTTTCACGCGGGCCGCGAACACGAGGGCGGCGGCGCCGTCGGATCTAAGGAAGCAGGCGGGGAACCGACCCTCCGTGGTCGCGGGAAGCGTCGCGCGGGCGCTGGCGATGGCCCGGAAGGCCGCCGGTCCCCGGGACGCGATCGTCGTGACCGGGTCGTTCTACGTCGCGGGCGAAGCGCTGGGCGTATTGGGCCGACATGGGTGACCTGAGCGAAAGCAACGTCCGGGCGGGAAAGATCGCCGTGGGCACCGGAATGGTGGACCAGGGCACGGTCGACCGTGCGCTCCACCTCCTGGAGGCGCGCGATTCCCAGATCACCCTGGGCGAGCTCCTCCTCTCGCTCGGCCACATCACGCAGGAGCAGTTCAAGCAGCTGATGCAGCTCGCCCACGCGGCGGCTCCCAAGGCGGCCGCCGCCGGCACTCTCGACGAGTCGCGCCTCTTCGGCGAGGCGGTAGTGGAGCGCGGCCTGGCGACCCCCGACCAGGTGAACGAGGCGCTGCGCGAACAGGCGGAGCTGGCCGCCCGCGGGACCTTCAAGAACCTGGGCGAGCTGCTCATCGCGAAGAAGGTCATCTCCCCCGACCAGGTCAAGAATCTGCTCCACGAGCAGGACCAGTTCATCATGGTCTGCCCCTCCTGCGCGGAGAAGTACAACGTCCTCAAGGGCTGGCAGGGAAAGGCGAAATGCCCGGCGGACGGGACGCTGCTCGGCGAGGTCCAGAAGCACGCGAGCGTCGGCGTCGCGGCCACGCTCGGCGGGACGGGCGACACGCCCGACTCGCCCATCGGGATGGAAGCGGGCGGCTGCAAGATCGTCGAGCTGATCGGCCGGGGATCGATGGGCGCCGTATACAAGGCGAAGCACGTCGGCCTCAACCGGTACGTGGCGGTGAAGCTGCTGCCGTCGGTGTCGAACGACCCCGAGATGGTGAAGCGGCTGCTCTTCGAGGCTCGGGCGATCGCGAAGCTGGAGCATCCGAACATCGTCCAGGTCTACGACGTCGGCTTCCAGCGCGGCTATTTCTTCATCGTGATGCAGCTGCTCATGGGGCAGACGCTGGAGGAGCGGCTCGCCGAGATGGGCGCGATGCCGGTGCCGACGGCGCTCGACTTCATCAAGGAGGTCGCCCAGGGCCTCGGGGCCGCCCACGCCAAGGGGATCGTCCACCGCGACCTCAAGCCGGCGAACATCATGCTGACGGAGGACGGCCGGGCGCGCATCACCGATTTCGGACTGGCTCAGGACGCGGAGAATCCGGACGGCCGGGAGGGCCTGATCGTGGGCACGCCCTATTACATGTCGCCCGAGCAGTGGCTCGGCCACAAGGCGGACGAGCGGAGCGACATCTACTCGCTCGGCATCATCCTCTACCAGATGGTGACGGGCAAGCGCGCGTTCCAGGGCGAGACGGTGAACGAGCTCATGCACCAGCACCTGAAAGTGGTGGCGCCCTCGCCGAAGCAGCACGACGCCGAGCTGGCCGACGGCCTCTGCGCGATGATCAAGAAGATGATCGTCAAGCCGCCGAAGAAGCGCTACCAGAACATCGTCGAGTTCATGGACGACCTCGGCAAGGTCGCGACGGGCGAGGACCCCGACGCGATGGCCGAGTTCGGGCAGATGGTGAAGTGCTCGTTCTGCGAGACGTTCAACGCCACCGGCGACAAGAAGTGCAAGGTGTGCGGCGAGCCGATCGGCGACGCGGGCGGCCCGCTCGAGATCGCGGCGCGTCCCGACGAGTTCAAGTGTCCGGGCTGCGGCACCCTCAACCGCAAGGGCGCCCGCATCTGCGGCGGCTGCCGCAAACACTTCTGCGTCCGCTGCAAGATGCGCGTCGCGGTGCTGCGCAACTACTGCCACAATTGCGTCCCGCACCTCCGCCGATAAGAGCGGATTCAACACAAAGGCACAAAGGACACAAAGGGTTCCGATCGGTTCCTCCCGCGGAGTCCCTTGATGGTGGAGACGGAGTCCTCGGTCACGGAAGCAACGCGGTCCATGCCCGTGGTCCTTCCCCTTTTCCTGGCGCTCCTCGCGGTCGCCATTGTTCTGGCGGCTTTCGCCCCTTGGGCCGAGTGTCCTCGTTGTGTCTCGCGCGGTCCCGTTCGGCCCGAAGAGCTGCTGTATTGCGCGGATTGCTCCAATAGCAAGAAGGTCGCTTTGCTGAAGCGCTGGACCTGGGGCGGAAAACTCGCCCCTCGATCACGGCTGGCTTGCCATGAGCGAGCACCCGCTCCGAAGCGAAGCGGAGGAACGGGGCGAGTCGAATGGTCGGGCCGGCGAGATTTGAACTCGCGACCTACTGCTCCCAAAGCAGTCGCGCTAGCCAGGCTGCGCTACGGCCCGATGGCGCGACTATAACACTTCTCCGGCGTGAATGGGAGGGCGTCGCTAGGGGCGCTTGCCCAGCCCCCACAGCGCGAGCCCTCCGCCCACCTCCGAGACGTTCTCGAAGCCGCGCGAGCGGAGCAGGCTGGCCGCGGCGGAGGAGCGGCAGGGGAAATCGTCGCAGACGAGGATCTCGTACTCGCGCGGCAGGATGTCGATCTCGCCGCGAAGCAGACCCAGGGGAAGACCGAAGCCGCTCACCGTGGGCCCGAGCGGCTTCTGCCCGTGGGGGCGCGTGTCCAGGATCAACCGGTGATCGTTGCACGGGAGCTTCAGCGAGGCGATGCTCGTGCGGGAACTGCGGCGGATCGAGGCCGGCAGCTCGCGGAGCGCGCGGCGGCCGCCGTCGAGGTAGCCCGAGGCGCGGGGGAGACCCGCGCGGGAGAGCCTCGTCGACAGGTCCTTCTCGCGGCCGGAGTCCGTCACCAGGACGATCGGCCGCTGGGGATCCACCACGCCCGCGACCCAGGGGTCGAACGCCGCGGAGTCGGGCACGTTCACGCTTCCCGCCAGATGAGCCGAGGCGAACTCGATCGGGTCCCGGTCGTCCACCACCTGCGACCCCTTGCGCTGCGCCTGGAGAAGCTCCGGCAGGCTCATCGCGCCGGGACGGGCGCCGCGGGTGGAGCGGACGGATCGATCCTCGGTCAGCGAGAGAGAGACGCGGTGGACGAACTCCTCGCGGGACATCGGCTGGAACCCGGGGTTGAGAAGCCGCTGGGCGCCGATGGTGTCGGGCCGGTCCCCCGGAAGATCGACGTCGCTTTCCAGCGAGGGGAAGATCCGCGCGCTGTCGGGAAGCCCGAAGAGCTTGGTCCGCAGCGAGACGTAGAGCATCCCCGCGAGATCGCCCGGACCGAACCCGTCTCCGGGATTCGCATCGGGCCGGCCGATGTCGCCGATCAGCACCGTCTCGCCGGTGAGCGCGGCGTAGGGCGACCGGGCTTCGGTGCGCAGGTCGGAGAGCAGCAGGACGATCGACTCGAGTCGATGGCCGGGCGTCTCGAGGATCCGCAGACGCACGTGGCCGAACTCGAAGGTGTCGCCGTCCTTGAGCAGCATGAACGGGGCGTTCCGCCGGGCCCATGCTCCCGCATACACCGTCCCGCACGCCCGGTCCGCCAGGACGAGCGCGTCCGACTCCACGTCGTCGCGCAGGCAGGTGAGGAAGACGTGCTTGATCCTCGCCCCCAGCGACCACGCATCCTCGAGATAGGCGTCGATGTCGCCCAGGGGGTCGACCGCCGCCGCCGTCCGGCTCGGGACGTCCACCAGGAGGTACGAGGAACGTCCGCTGGCCGCCGGGCTGTACCGGAAGAGGAACACTCCTTCAGGCATTCCGCCGATCGTCTGCTTCACGGTGATATCCCGCGCAATCTCCGTGCCACGGGGAAGTCCGGGGGCGGGAGTGGCAACCTTCTGGAACCGAAGCGTTTGGTCATATGGCCCTGATGGGCGCGCCGGGGTGTTAAGGGGAGCGGTGTTAACCCGTTCCCTTATCAGTCGGCAATCAGCCCTGGTTTGTCGAGATCAATGTCCAGTTGGAACCGTCGCATCTTCTTCCACAGGGTGACGCGGCTCGTCCCGAGCAGCGCCGCCGCCTTGGTCCGGTTTCCGCCGGTCTCGCGGAGGATCGTGATGAGCCGCTCGCGTTCCGCATACTGCTCGGGCGTCAGCGCGGCCTCGAGTTCGCCCACGTTCTGGATCTGGCTCGGGAGGTCGTCGACGCGGATCTCGCGACCCGAGGCGGTCACCAGGCCGTGCTCGATCGCGTTGCGCAGCTCGCGGACGTTGCCGGGCCAGGAGTAGTTCATCAGGACGCGGAAGCCGTCCGCGGTGATCCCCCGGCTCGACCGGGGCTTTCCCGCCCCGATCTCATGCAGGAAGTGATGCACGAGCAGCGGGATGTCGTCGCGGCGCTCGCGGAGCGGCGGCATCGGGATGTCGAACACCCGGATCCGGTAGTAGAAATCTTCGCGCAGCTTCTCCGACGCCACGAGGCGCTCGAGATCGCGATTGGTGGCGGCGATGATCCGGACGTTGACCTTGGTGACGCGCTCGTCGCCGACCCTGCGGATCTCGCGCTCCTGGAGCGCCCGAAGGACCTTCACCTGGAGCTGAGGGGCCATCTCGGCGACTTCGTCGAGGAAGAGAGTGCCGCCGTCGGCCGCCTGGAAGAGGCCCACCTTGTCGCGGATGGCCCCTGTGAAGGCGCCCTTCACGTGGCCGAAGAGCTCGCTTTCCAGGAGCGCCTCGGGGATCGCCGAGCAGTTGACC
>Ga0134121_10000427_pt1 | contig 49476 bp, 27 predicted proteins | sample KB301_FD_96463 | JGI IMG/M metagenome (GOLD analysis project Ga0134121, IMG submission 96463) | Terrestrial soil microbial communities without Nitrogen fertilizer from Kellogg Biological Station, Michigan, USA - KB3-0-1 | ecosystem: Environmental > Terrestrial > Soil > Unclassified ...
GGACTGGATGAAGGTCGAGCAGGAGCGCGGCATCTCCGTCGCCTCCTCCGTCATGACCTTCGAGTACGAGGGCTGCACCTTCAACCTGCTGGACACCCCCGGCCACGAGGACTTCAGCGAGGACACCTACCGCACCCTCACCGCCGTGGACTCGGCCGTCATGGTCATCGACGCCGCCAAGGGGATCGAGACGCAGACCCGCAAGCTGTTCGAGGTCTGCCGGCTGCGCAACGTACCGATCATCACCTTCATCAACAAGCTCGACCGCGAGGGGCGCGATCCTTTCGACCTGATGAGCGAGATCGAGCAGGATCTCCAGCTCCACGTCACGCCGGCTGCATGGCCCATCGGCATGGGCCACAACTTCCTCGGCTGTTACGACCTTCTCCACGAGCGGCTGATCCTGCTCGCCAAGGGGCGCAACCAGGTGGTCACCGAGGGCGAGGTCTGCCAGGGGCTGGACGATCCCAAGCTGGACGCCCGCCTGCCCGCGACCTCCGTCGCCCGGCTGCGCGAGGAGGTGGAGATGGCCCGCGGCCTCTGCCCGCCTTTCGAGATCGAGGCCTACACCGAGGGGCACCTGACGCCCGTCTTCTTCGGCAGCGCGATCAACAACTTCGGCGTCCGCGAGCTGCTCCAGGGCCTCGTGGAGCTGGCGCCGCCGCCGCGCCGGCAGCCGGCGGTGACGCGCGAGGTCGAGCCCACCGAAAAGAACGTCTCGGGCTTCGTCTTCAAGATCCAGGCGAACATGGACCCCAAGCACCGCGACCGCGTGGCCTTCGTGCGCCTCTGCTCCGGCCGCTTCGAGCGCGGCATGAAGCTCCTCCACGTGCGCTCCGGCAAGACCCTGCCGATCCACAATCCCATGCTCTTCCTGGCCCGTGAGCGCGAGTTGGCCGAAGAGGCCTTCGCCGGGGACATCCTCGGCATTCCCAACCATGGCAACCTGCGCATCGGCGACGCGCTCACCGAGGGCGAGGAGCTGCGCTTCACCGGCATCCCCAGCTTCGCGCCCGAGCTGCTCAAGAAGGTGCGCCCGGAAGATCCCATGCGCGCCAAGCACCTCGGCCGGGCCCTCCTCCAACTCGCCGAGGAGGGAGCGGCCCAGGTCTTCCGGCCCAACTTCGGCAACGACTGGATCGTGGGCGTCGCCGGAGCGCTGCAGTTCGACGTGCTGGCCGACCGCATCCGCACCGAGTACAACATCCCCGTGCACTTCGAGGGTACTACCCTCTACACCGCCCGCTGGATCGAGGCGCCGGATCACCTCGCCCTCAAGAAGTTCACCAACGCCAACAACGCCGCCATGGCCGAGGACCACAACGGCTCGCCGGTGTTCCTCGCCCGCAACGCCTGGCACCTCAAGACCACCGGCGAGGAGTGGCCCGGGTTAAAGTTCTTGAAAACCAAAGAGCAAGTGCAGTAGCTCTGAATCCCGCCGAAAGAGCGGGCATCATCCCTGCAAGCGTGTCGGCAGGAGTATGATGGCCGCCTGGGTGGTCCCCTCCCCGGCTGCCCCCGCTCCCACAAGGAGAGTGCATGGCAGTCAGGACCGCGTTCAGGATCGTCGTTCCCTCCTTCCTCTTCGCCCTGACGCTGCCTGCCGCCGCCAGGCCGCCATCGTCAGCCTCCTCCCGCCTGGCGACGATCGCCGATCCCGTGATGCAGGTCGCCATGGATCGCCATCGCACGCCGGGACTGATGCTCGCCGTCGTCGACAACGGACGGCTGGTTCTCCAGAAAGGGTACGGCGTGCGCTCGCTGCCCTCGGGCACGGTACCGGGAGCCGACACGGTCTTCGCCATTGGCTCCATATCGAAAGCGATCACCGCCGTCGGCACGATGCTGCTGGTGCAGGACGGCAAGCTGAAGCTGAACGATCCCGCGGCGAAATACCTCTCCGGACTGCCCGAGAGCTGGCGTCGTATCACCGTCCGGCAGTTCATGACCCACACCAGCGGCATTCCCCGGATCGTCGGCGCTCCCACTTTCGCCACCGCTCTGAAGCGAGCGGCCGTCATGCCCTTGAAATTCAAGCCCGGCTCCGACCAGGATTACAACAACTTCAACTTCGCGGTGGTCGGCAAGATCGTCGAGGCGATCAGCGGCCAGCCGTACCTCGATTTCATGCAGCAGCGGGTCTTCGCCCCGCTGCAGATGGGCTCGACCGGCGTGGGAGTCGACAGCATCGACCGGGCCACGGGCTACGTCGCGGGAGCGGGTGGGCTGCACTCGGCCGCGCCGGATTTTACGGCGGGCGACTACGGCGTCCCCGCGGGTGGGCTGGAATCGTCCGCCGCCGACCTGCTGAAGCTCGAAGCGGCCCTGCGCGAGGGGCGCATCCTGCAACCGGACGCCACCTGCCAGATGTGGACTCCCGCCGTCCCGCCCGGCACCCACTACGCCTGGAACTTCACTCCCGGCTGGCAGCGGCGAGTCTCCAACGGCACCCTGGTGATCGCCAAGAACGGCGCGGTGACGGGCTTCACCAGCATGATCCAGATGGTGCCGAGCCGCGGCGAGGCGGTGATCCTGCTGTGGAACCTCAAGCACCGGGGCAACGACTTCTGGTCCGCCAGCGCCCAGCTCCTCCACCGCGCCTTCGGCATTCCCCTGCCTGTCCCAGGCGACGGCGGCGGCGAATAAAGGGATTTATCGCGATCCAAAAGCGCCAAGCCGGAACCGGCCGGCCTGGCGCCTTCCCTTGGGCGGGCTACTCCGTCGCGCCGCCGTAGGGTACGCAGTCGGTGGCGCAGGCGAGACTGGCGTAACAGGCGTTGGAGTAAATCCCGCCGTTCGAGCAGATCACCGGCTGATAGACGTCGGGGCAGAAGCCATGGTGATTGCAGAAGGCCAGCGCCTTGGACGGTGCCGAGAGGCCCAGGGCGCCAACCATCAGCGCGGCGGCAAGCAGGAGCTTCAGAGAAGCTTTCTTCATGTCAAGACTCCTTTTCAAAGGTGGAGAGAAACCCGAGCGGCTCCACGACGGAGCCCGAGGGCTCTCACTTATGCATTCTAACTGCATTCTTTTCCGGCAGAGCGTCGATGCGCAGACGGGCCGCGGGATCGCCCAGCACGGCGTAATTGCGCGCGTCATTGCGTTCGGTCCAGAGCCGCCGCAGCTCCTGCTCGGGCACCTCGGCGCCGAACCCCTGCCTTTCGAGCCTCTCGCTCAGGCTCGCCGAGAGGGCCGCGAAGCGTTGGCGGAAGTCGCGGACCGCATGTCCCACCGGCCAACCTTGGAGCAGAGCGCCGAGGGTGTTTTCGAAAGGCAGACGGTGCGATTGGCGATCGGACCCCACCACGGAATATCCCCAGGCGCGATCGACGTGCCCGATGACGGCCAGCGCGCCGCCCCGCGGATGGGAGAGCAGACGCTGCGGCAGCCGGGCCACGAACGGTTCCGCGGCGATCACCGGCGGTGGAGCTCCGGGAACGTGCAAAAAGGCGTCGCGGTCCGGCGTGCCGGCGCCGTAGCAGGCGAAGTGAAAGCTGATCAGTCCGTGCAGGCGGGCGTCGTCCGGCAGGTCGGCGGCGGCGAAGTACTGGCTGCTCCCGATCGTACCCCGGCCGGTCCAGTCCTGGCAGAGCAAAGCTCCCTGGGCGGCCTGCTGCGCGGCATGACCGGCCGGGAAACCCATGCCGTGGGTGGCGGTGAACAGGAGAGCCGGCGGGAGCTCTCCCGGCGGCGGCGAGAACACGTCGCCCAGGTTGGCTCGGGTCGCGGCACTGCCCAGGAGCTTGCGGCCGGCGAATCCCCAACGCTCCACAAAGCCGTCCGCGAGCGGCGCGGTCAAATGATCGGCAAGGATCTCGGTGGCGCGGTCACCGGGGTGGCAGGTACCGAAAATAACCGCCTGGCGGCTGTTGGGAACGGTGGCGGCGGTCTCATAGGCGCTCACGCTCTCGGCATAGCGCCCGTAGTCCTCCGGCTGATCGAAGCTCAAGCGGCCGACCGCATACTCCACGGCGAGCATGCTTTGAAAATCGAAAGGGATGAGAGCGGGGCTACCCGCCAGGAGCACGTAGTAAGGCACCCGGTCGGGCAGGACGCTGCCGGGCTCGGTGCCGTGGCGGGCGAGCCAGGAGCGCCACTCCTCACCGCTCCGGTAGTCCAGGATGCGCAGCCGGCCAGAACCGAGACTGTGCTCCCGGTGCTCGATCAGCGGCGCGAGCGCCCGGCGGACGGGCTCGGCCTCGGCCTCATGGAAAACCACGGCCCAGCCGGCCTGGGCCGGATTCAAGGGATTTACCTCCAGGGGGAGGCCCCAGTGTGGAGATGCAAGAGAGGCGAGACGGCGAGCGAGCCAGTTGATCAGGCCCTTGTTCTCTCGGTTTTCCTGGTGAAGAACCCGCAACGGTGGCAGGTCTCCGGCCCGGACCAGGGGCTCGCCGGTGACTCCACTGACGCCACTGAGAAAAAGATCCGGCTCTTCCATGATTCCCTCCTCGGAATGCCTCAGAGGGGATAGAGCCAGGCTGGAGAAAACCGGGTTAGCGGGGGCGAGAGCTGACCGGGAGCCGGCCCGCAGTCCTCCGGCCCTGCCATGCAACGGATGATGACCTGCCTGCCGTGGAGAATCGACCCTTATTCCTCATTCCCGCCATCCAAAGCCTGACATACTGCCCACCGCTGGCTCAATCCGGAGGCCTGCTAAGAGGGCCGCTAATCACGGGTTCTCATCTTGCGGGCTGTATCCTCTTTCGGCGTAGCGTTTGCGATTCGGCTCCTCATGTTGCCTTGGGCGCTACTGATTGGAAAGGCCTCCGCTGATCCCTTGACACCTTACGCTGGCAGCGTATGGGCACTACCTGACTCGCTATATAGAAGTGCAATTCACGGCGGCGGCTTAGCTCCTCTTGAGCGCTGGCAGGGCGCTGGATGCGCTACGGACGCTGATCCCGAGAGTAGCCACGTTGCGGACGGTGCGCGAGCGGCTGGAGTCCATCGGACCGGCGTTAGCTTCCCGAGCGGGGCGAGCGCACCACCTTCCCCACAGTTCGCCAGTTCATCCCCAAAGCTATCTCCTGACCGATCGGCCAGCCATGAAGGCGATCACACACAGGATGGTACCGAGGAGAATTTCCTTGAGCCGGTCGTGTGGAACCTCCCTGATTTCAACCCGCGGCTCCGACTCCGTGCATCCGTCACCCCCGCCTCCTCCGCCCGAGTTCCCCGAGCCCGAGCCAACTCCTGAGCCCTCGCCCCCGCCGACGCCACCTCCCGTGCCCTCCCCTCCACCGTTCTCACCCGGCCTGGCGTCGCTCGGCCCTTGGGGTTGGACCGGCTCCGCGGGAACCGGCTTGACAATCGGCCGTGTGAAGGAGTCTTTGACAAGCTCTTCAAGGCGGCTCTCTGTAGAGTGGAAGAGGCCAGGATATTTTCGCGCTCCGACGTTGTCGGATTGTTGCTGCTGCCCACGCCAATCGGTCAGGACGCTGCTCTTGACCCGCTGGAGAACCGCTGCCTGGGATTGGCCGGCCTGCCGCAGCTCATTGATCAGGTTACGCGAACTGCCGCTCTCCGCAAGGCTCAACTGCTGATCCATGGTGCTCGCTCCTTCCTGGAGGAGCCCATCGGCCTTCTTTACCAATTCGGCCTGCGCCTCTTGCAAGAGCGGCTCCGGAGTGGGGGCTAGGGAGATTCCTACTGCGTGGAGCCTCTGGGTTGCAGGATCGTTCGGTGACGCGCGGTGGTGAAGGATGGTCTTCTCGGGCAGGGCTTTCGCCCGCAGGTTCGGGAACCGCCGCTCCACTTGCTGGAGCGCGAGGTTGCCCCTGACCCTTTCCAGGCTCCCGCTCAGACACTCGGCGACGCTCCTGGAGAGCAGGCTTGCCCAGCGCGTTTCCTCCAGGAGCCTGGCGAGGCGCGGCGCGCTCCCGGCGGCTTCTCCGGACTTCTCCAGAGTGTGCCGGATCAGATCGCCCCGGATCGCCGTGGGGAGCTCCCGGCGTAGCGCCTCGGAGCTCCGTTCGTACTCCACGTGCCGGGGCAGATTCGCGACGATCAAACCCTGCAGTCTCTCATCGGGGAGTTCCTGGCAGACCAGGTCCTTGCCGACAGATTCCGTGAGGCGCGCCTCCATCAGCTCCGCCGCGCGCCGGGGGATCCAAGCGGCGACCGAGGGGAAGATGCCGAAGCCGGAGCCTTTGAAGCGCTTCAGGTGCTCGTCGAGCCGCTGGCGGAGGCGCAACTCGAGAGTTTCCTTCAACGTTCCCGGGACCTCTGCCCGCACCAGGATCTCCCGCTGCGCCGCGAGCTCGGCCAAGCCGCGGTCGAGGCGTTCGCCCAGGGCCTGACCGATCCGGGCCTGGTTTTCTTCAAACAGCGCCCAGCTCCCCTCGCGGCCCCGCCATGGAAAGCTTTGCATCGCCCTCAGCCGCGCCTCCAGACGCAGCCGCAACGGCCTCAGGTCGCGCTGACCTCCGGCCGCGATCTGCTCGATCTCGGCTGCGGCGGGAATCAGGAGCGCCACCTGCGGCTCCAAGTCGAGCCACTGCCGGGCCACCACCTCCCGGCGTGCCCTGGAGAAGTTGCTGTCGAAGCTCTGCAGGGCTTCTCCCTTCGCCTGTTCCTTCTGGCCCGGCCGCCGTTTCTCGGCCCGGTCCCGCAGCCAGTCGAGACGGATGACCTCCGCCGGGTGGTCCCGATTGATCCGCCGGTGAATTTCCACGAGCTGGCGGTCGTAGAACGCCTCCAGCTCGCTTCGGGACCAAGCGAGAAGGACCGCTTGGCTCTCGGATGAGCGCACGTGCTGGTCGGGTTCGGCCAGGATGCGTTGGCGCAGCCGGCTCTCCTCGACGACCTGGGTCCTCAACTGGTCGAGGAGCGCATCGACGAGAACGTCAGCTCTGATCTCGTACGCCGCCTGCTGGCTGCGCAGCTTGGCGGGGCCCGCGGAGGGAGCCCCTTGCGCTTCGAGACTGCCGGGGAAGACGGCTCCTGTCCAGGCGAGCAGCGCCAAGGCCAGAGCTCCGGACGTTCGGCGGCTTCTCACATGCCAGCGTTCGTCATTCATATCGTCTCCCAGATTTCCGGCAGGAAGGTGTAGCCCTGCCTTTCAAAGTCCTCGCGGATTCGCCGGAACAGGGCACGCAGGAGAGACTCTTCATACGGGGCCGGGTCCCCCTTCTGGATCAGCGCCTGGACGATTGCCTTCTTGAGCCTCTCGAGTTCGGGATTCCACCGGTACAACTCCTCGAACGATGCGCCCCGGTAGATCTCCAGGGCCGCCTGCATCACTCGCAGCTCCAACTGCACGACTTCCTGGTGCAGGTCAGCGAGGAATGCAGCGACCTCTGCTTTGAGAAAGGCGCGGTTGGCGCCGGTGATCTCCCCGCGTTCCGCGCTCTCCGTCTGCGCCACGAGCGTCGCGTCCTCCGGAGCGGTGGCTCCCTTCAGTGCGAAGGGCCTGCTGTCAGTGAGCCCTGCCGTCTTGAGCACCAGCCCATAGATCCGAGCCGCCTCCCTGGCTTGAGAATCGTCGGTATGAAAGATCTGGGCCGTCTTGCGGCAGGCTTCCCTAAAGGCCAAGTGATCGCTCTGCAACTGGCCGTGGCCTTCGACGCGGATCTCTTTCTGGCTGAGAAAGGCGAGACCGAGCTCCTGGCGCTGCTGGGCTTTCACGGTTTCGAGCGCCGCGACGATCCGTTGCTTCTGGAGCTCGAGCACGGCCTGCCGGTACTTCCCTCGCATCTCGTCCACCGCCGTGATGTAATTGCGGGCCGACTGCAGGACGCAGTACGTCAAGATGAGGACGATGGGCAGCATGACCTGGAGCAGGACGTCCGCTGTTTCCCGAGTGTCCGCACTGTCTGTATACGCCTCCTCCCTCTGTCCTGCCAGCCACCAGCGTCCACGCCGGGTCATGGCGCAGCCCTCCTACGCTGAAGCCGTGCCTTGAATGCCTGAAAGAGGTGAGGCTGCTTGCCGTTGTTCGGACGCAGGCCGCGCGCCAGAACCTTGACGTCGACCTCGACGCGCGCCAGATCGGAGCGCAGGGCGGTCAGCTCCCGTCCCCAGGGAGGGTCTAGCTGCCAGGCGACTGGAGCCTGGGAGGGCTCCCGCAAGGCCTCGGCAAGGTCCCGCAAGCCGGCGCCCAGGCCAGACAACCCGTTGTTGACCGCCCGGACTCCCGTCTGCGGATCCGCCAGGACCGCCAGGGATTGCGCGCTCCCGTCCGTGGAGCGCATCAAATCACGGACCGCCTGGCGCTCGAGCTCCAACTCGGCCCCTGCCGCACGCATCTGCCTCGTCAGTTCCTGCAGGGAGCCGGGAAGGGCTGTCAGAGCCTCCCCCGTGCTGACGAGAGCTACCTTCAGCTCGCCGGAGGCGGCGTGGAGCAGCTTCAGGACACCATGCAGCCCTTCGAGGAGCTCTCTGGACTTGTTCACGCCGCCCAGGCTTTGGTTGAGGGCCTCGACCTCGCCCGACAGGGACGCGAGCGCCTTTGCGGAACGCAACCCCTTCCGCTCCAGCTCCTCCATGGCCAGGCTCACGGCGTCGACCTCCTCGGCCGTGACATCGGGGCCCTCCTCTTTCATGCCCATGGCTCTGGCGAACCAGACTTCCACGGGAGGAAGCACGAGGAAGGCGAACGCGATGCCGGCAAAGGTGCTCCAAAGCGCCGTTCCCAGGGGCGCTATCAGCACCGCCGGGTTGTAGGAAGCCTCTTTCGCGGCGCTCGTCTTTGCGAGGTCGTTGAAGGCGACGATGAAGGCGAAGATCGTCCCCAGAAGGCCGAGCTGGATTAGCAGGTTGCGCAACCCCGGGGTGAAGGGAAAATGCGGACGCCAGAGCTGCTTGAGGTCCTTGCCGGCGGCGGCCCATCGGCCGGCACGCCAGACTCCCCGGGTCATGGCAAAGAGAGTCAGCACCAGGACCAGGGGCGTCACCGTCGATAGGTCGACCCGGGCGAGATAAGGGACCGCCGCCGGCTTCAAGCCCAGAAGCGCGACGTGGGCGATCTGCTCCACGGCAAAGATGAGGTTGATGCCCCAGAGAAGAGCGCTGGCGGCCAGGGCCAGGGCCAGGACCAGCTTGAGGAGCGTCCGCATGGTGGCCTCCGGTTCGTGATCAGTTATGGCTGTTCTTCTTGACCTTCAGGAACTGGGGAGGACAGATGCTGGCCGGCATCTCGATCGGCAGCCAATTTCCACTTTTCATCGCCTCCCGGACCTGATTCTTGAGCTCCAGGTTCTCGGCCTCCTTGAAGACGGCCACCGCGATGTCGAAGCTCCAGCCGATGTCGCGCGGCTCTCCGATGCTGGTGCTGACCTTCCACTCACCCGTCGTGGGATCAACGCGCCCCTCCGCCTGGGGCCACCAGACGTCCTGGTCTTGAAAGTTCTCGCGCCGGGCGAAAACCCAGAGATGCCCCCCCGCCGGAAGGGTCGCCGTCCCCTTCACGGTGACGCTTCGCCCGACCTGTTGGCCGTCGTGCGGCTCGGCGAGCTTGATCAGGCAAGCTGGTGCCGGACCCGAGCCGGCGCCGTGGGGTGCCATCGCCATGAAAAGAAGAGTGAGGCAAGACAGTCCGAGCAACAGTGTTTTGCGGTCCATGAGTCAGTCCTCCTATTCGGGAGAGTTGGTCTTGAGCCCGGAACGTTCCAGGCCGCGAAAAAGCTCCTCATACAAACCGGCTGCTTCCGACGTATTGCCCTGCTTGCGCCGCTCCTCGGCGCGAGCTCGCAAGCTGGGGTTCAATAAAGAGCGCATTTTTGGCGCAAGCCCCCTGAGGATCTCCTCGTAGATTTGGGCGCTCTTCTCGAGATTCTCTCTACCACCCGCGTTCCGATAGGCTCTCGCATTGTTCAGTTTTTCTTCCAGGCTCTCCGGTACCGAGGCGACTTCGGCAGAAGATGCACCTGAGGTGTTTTTCCCAGGCTTTACCAGATTAGGCTCAGGTGGTTGTCGTTGTTTCGAGGGAGGGTCTCCTGCGGGCTCCTCTGTCTCTTCGGAAACGGCTTGCCTCTCAGAAGTTACCGGCGACGGCATCATTTTCCAAAGACCGGCGCCTGCTCCCAGGCAGAGGACGACCACGATAAGGACGATTATCCAGCGAGGAGTGCTCCTTGGGAGGCTCCAGGGCCTTCCGTCCCGCAGCCGCATGAAGAGGATGGGCACGTCCCACTCGTCCGTGGGAAGAAGAGAGAGTTGGCGCCGGGCCGCGTTGACGGCTACGTCCACCTGCCCGGTTGCCGCCAAGCCGGTATAGAGATGTTGCGAGAAGAGCTCGGCCGCCTCGAAGCTGATCTCCCGGCCCATGGCAATCACCGCCGGAACGCCGCCCCGCACGAGCCGACCTGCCAAGCCCTGGAAAGGATCGTTCACCGCCGCGGCGCCGCCATGGCAGGCGATCAGCGTAACCAAGCGCAAGTCCGGGTTGCCAAGAAAGATATTGGCCACCCCCTGCTCCGGCACCGGATTCGCCAGACCGTTCGGATGTTGCAGGATCAAACCGGCTCCCTGGTATTGCGGAGGAAGCCCATGCGCGACCAGGTGAAGGGCATGAAAGGCTCCCCCTTGCAGGCGCCGCAACAGGTCGCCTGGAGTGACGGGGCCCGAGAAAAATTCGTACTCGATGCAGCCGTCAAGCTGTTCCTGAAAGCACCTTTCCAGCACGCTGCGAGTCTTTTCCAGATCGATCGGCGCCTGCCCCAGAGTGGGGAGGTCGGGAGGAGCTGCGATGGCCACCAGAAGCCGTGGCCGTCCCGGCAAGGCATTTCCAAGGGGAGCCCGGACCGCGAGATACCGCGAGAACGCGACGGAGGAGGAAAAAGCGAGCACGCCGTTCCCGTCGTGGAGACGTTCCCAGGCGAGCTCCCGCACCTCCTCGAGGACACTGGGGGCTATATATATACGGAAACGCATGCCTTCCTCCTTCGCCAGCAGGAAGACTTTGGTTTCCTGGAAGCCCGCCAACAAGTCGCTGCCTTGCGGGAACAGATGCGCGAAGAGCCTTTGACCATAGCGCTCGGGGTCGAACGCGAGCTCGCGCAGCGCGACCAGAGCCTCTTCCTCCAGAGCCACCGGCCCATCGCAGTCGATGCAGACGCTGTGGAACCGGCCCCAGAGATGGCTTTCCACTCCCATCAGGTGGTACTCGCAGTCGACGTACATGAGGGTGAAGTCTCCTTCCTCGCGGGATAAAGACGCCATGCCCTGAGAAAAGGATCAGATGGAGCGAAGGCCGGTTCCGTATTGACACCCTGCCCTGTGGGCACCTATCGTTATAAGTCAACCGCAAGATGTCTAGACCCCGACGATCACCCCCCTTGGGGATCTCAGAGTCTGATTGGGAACGAGAGTGGCGGAAGACCAGGATCCGGATCGAGAGCTCTTGGAAGCTGCCCGGAACGGCCCAGACCGCGAATGGGCCTTCCGCGAGCTCTATCAGATCTACGTGCGGGCCATCGACGAATTTTTCCGCCGCAAGGGATACTCACCCCAGGAGCGGGAAGATCTCATCCAAGAGACCTTCCTGCGCGCCTTTAAGGAGGTGATCCTGAGGGAGATCTCCTTCAGAGAGTGGCTTTTTCTCATGGCCAGCCACGTTCACCGAGACGAAATCAGGCGCCGGCGAGCGGGCATTCGAAAGGGGAAAACGATTTCTTTCGATAGTTCTCCTGCCGGAAGCCAATCCATGTTGGTGCCTCTTGCATCTGGAGACCCGCAGGAGGAGGCCCTGGGAAAAGACCGTGCGGAGATGGTTCGCCGGGCACTTCTCGAGTTCCCTCCCAAGATGAGGAACGCATTACAGATGTACCTCCGCGGTGATAAGATCCGTGAGATTGCCTTGGCCATGGGGATTACGCAGGGAGCCGTCAAAGCACATCTTCACCAGGCACGGCAGCGCCTTCGGGACGAATTGGGACCCCACTTTGAGGAGCCAGGCTTCTAGAAAAGGGGAAGTCAGGAGTGACAACAAGGAAGAACCTGACGATCGCTGAAACGATACGAGCCTTACCCGAGGAGGTTGAGGTCTCTTCCGCTTCCCATCTCAGCTTCGATCTTCTTCTTTCCTATCACCGCAAAGAGATCTCCGCGGAAGAAGAAGAGCGGATCGAGGCACACTTTGCCCGCTGCCGGAGATGTACCGAGCAGTCGATCGAGCTGGCGCAATTCCTGGATCCGGGGGAGGAACCAGCCCAGGATTCCGCCCCTGAGGAGAGTCTGCGGGAGCTGACTCGTTCCGAGACCGATGCCATCTGGAAGGGGCTCCAGGGCCGTCTCCCGAAGCAGTCCCGCATACAGCGCCAAGAGGCAGTCAGGCCTTCTTCCCCCCGGCCATCGAGGGTCAGGTGGCGCGAAAACCCCAGGGTGCTTCAGGCCGTGGCGGCTGTACTCCTCGCCGTCGCGGTTGCGGCTCCCTTCGCCGTCTGGAAGTCTGCCCAACTCCAGCGCGCGCGCCTCCTGGAGGCGGAGCCAAACGTTCCAGTCCTCAATCTGGAAGCCGCAGCCTTTCGGCGAGATGCCGGGCAACCCCCGCCGCCGCCAGCCTTGGCCCTCCCAGGCACCTTGCTGATCCTGGTCCCGGAACGGGAACCCGTGAGCGCCGAGTACACGGTGGCCATCCTGACCCAGGACGGCAAACAGATCTGGTCCAACCCTGGATTGCGTCCTACCGACCTCGGGCAATTCCACCTGCGCCTGCCGCGCAACCTCTCCCCTGGGGTCACCTACCGCATTCGGATTCTCTATCCAAAGCAGGATCATGCCGAGGAGCTCCGGGTCCAGATCACAAGCCCAGCCTCGCCATGAGCCCGTTCGCCCGAGGCTGGGTTGGTGGTGGGCCCCATGGCCCGCCGGCGCCGCCGGCTGGGTGTTGATGACCCTCCTGACCCTGCTGGCCGCCGGCTTCGCTCACTTCCTCAGCTCCTCTCCACCCATTCAACCGGGCACCATGACAACACCGCAGGTGGAGCTCCGCCTGCGGGCAGGTCCTGGGATCGAGCGCAGGATGGGCCGCCGGGAGGCCCATACGTACCTGATCGACCTGGCGGCCGGGGACTACCTCCACTTCATCGCGCGGCAACAAGGGGTCGACGTCGTGGTCCAGGTCTTCGATCCCCAACGCCGGCACCTTTTCGACGTCGACACGCTGACCGGAGACCGCAGCGACGAGCACGTGTTCCTGGTTGCCGCCCAGGCCGGGACCTACCGGATCGTGGTTCGCACCTTCGCCGGCGACACCGCGGCCGGCAGCTATCGCGCCCAGATTCTGGAGTCGCACCCGGCCAGCGCCGCCGAGCGAGCCCACGCGGCGGCGGAGTTGGATTTCGCCACCGCCTGGGCCATCCAGGGCGCAACGCGGGACGCTCTACCCCGGCGAGCGATCGAGCTTTATCAGCGGGCCGCCCACGCCTGGAGCAAGCTCGACAACCAGGAGCGGCAGGCCGATGCGCTGTTCCGTCTCGGCCGGCTGTACTACGAGGCCGGTCTGAAGCGGGAAGCGGTGGGGTTCTACCTCGCCGCTCTGCCCCTGCGCAGCTCCGAGCAGGCAGCCAGGGAACGCGCTGTGCTGTTGAGCTATCTCGGCGCCACCTACCGCGACCTGGGCGAGTGGAGTCGGGCGCGAACCTATTTCGTGCAGGCGATCAGCCTCGATCGCAGTCACGGCTTCCGCGAGGAGGAAGCCATGGCGCTGCTCAATCTGGGAGATCTCGACCGCCAGCAAGGGAGGGTGCTGGAAGCGCTGGATTCCTTCGAGGGCGCGAGCACCAAGCTGCAGGGCCTGGGTTATTACCAGGCCGAGGTGACGGCTCTGAACGAAGCCGGAGTGCTCTACGCCGGCATGGGCCAGTCACGCCGGGCGCTCGACTTCCACGAGCGAGCCCTGTCCCTGCTGGATCGGCATCAGGACGTGGAGCTCCGGGTTTCGACCCTGAATATGCTCGGCAACGCCCAGCTCGAAGCGGGGAACCTGGGTGCCGCCGAAACGTCCTATCGGCAAGCCTTGAACCTGCGGCAAAAGGGCGATGCTCCGCGCGGGAAAACGGTCTCGCTCGCGGGCCTGGGAAGGGTGGCTCAACGCCGGGGACAGCGGGAGAGAGCCCTGGCCTTCTACTCTCAGGCGCGCGCGATGTCCCACGCCCGAGGCGACCGGGCTTCGGAGGCCATCATCCTCAACAACCTCGGGTGGGTCTTTCTCGAGACCCGTCGCCCGGCCCAGGCCGCGGATCTCATCCGGCAGGCGCTCGCCCTGGCCCGGGACCTCAAGGACCCGGCCCTGGAGGCGGCAACGTGTTTCGGGTTGGCCCAGGCTGAGCGCCAACGCGGCAACCTCCGGGAGGCGCAACAGCAGGTTCAAGCGGCCATCCGCCTCGTCGAATGGCTGCGGCGACAGACGCTGCGCGGCGACCTGCGCATTTCGTTCCTGGCTTCACGCCAGGAGTATTTCTCCTTTTTCGTCGATCTGCTCATGGAGCGGCACCGCCGCCGGCCACATGTGGGGTTCGACGCTCTCGCCCTCGGGGTCAGCGAGCAGAGCAGGGCAAGGCAGTTGCTCGACGCCTTGATGGAAAATCGCGAAAGGCTGGTCAGGAACGTGGATTCCGGCCTGCTGGAGCGCCAGAGGTCTCTGCGTCAGCAACTCGACGACCTGGAGAGCCGGCGGCTGCGACGGGTGGCCGAAGGCGCCGGGACGAAGGAGCTCGCCGCCCTCGGGCAAGAGGCGCGATCGGTGCTCGGCGACTACTACAGCGCTGAGGAACAGATCCGGCTCCTCAGCCCCTGGTACGCCAGCCTGAGCCTCTCGCACCCGCTCGTCCTATCGGAGGTCCAGAGGCAGGTGCTGGACGAGGACACCCTCCTGCTGGAGATCCATCTGGGCACCCCCCGCAGCTATCTGTGGGTCGTGGGACGGAGGCGTATGCAGAGCTTTCCCCTCCCTGACCGGGCCACCCTCGAGCGTGCGGCCCGCGGAGCCTGTGAGTTGATCTCGCGCAGCCACCTGCCGACGCACACCGTAGCCGCCCGCCAAGTGGCGATGAAGCTGAGCCGCATGGTGCTCGGCCCCGCCGCCCGCCTTCTCGCCTCGAAGCGCTTGGTATTCGTTGCGTCCGGCGCCCTTCAGTACGTTCCCTGGGCAGCCTTGCCGGAGCCCGCCTTCCAGGGGCCTTCATCCGCGGCACCATGGCTCGTCGAGCGGCACGAGATCGTGAGCCTTCCCTCCGCCTCCGTTCTGCCGGTGCTACGGCGGCAGGCTGCCAGGCAGATCCGCCCCAAGTACCTGCTCGCCGTGCTGGCCGATCCTGTCTTCAACCGCGATGACGAGCGGTTGAAGGCGCATGCGACTCCTTCCCAACCCGCGGCTCCAACGTCCTGGGACGTCGGCCTGCCGCCCCTGATGCGGCTCCCGTACTCCCGCGAGGAGGCGGACGCCATTCTCGCTCTTGCCGGCGGCCAGCCGGTCCGTCGATTCCTCGGTTTCGAGGCGAGCCGGCAACTCGTGCTGTCCGGCGAGCTGAGCAACTTCCGCATCCTCCACTTCGCCACCCACGGCTGGATCGATACCGATCACCCGGAACTCTCCTCGCTCGTGCTCTCCCGCTTCAGCAGCGAGGGACTCTCCCAGGACGGCCGGCTCCGCATGCACGAGATCTATGAGCTCCACCTGCCGGCGGACCTGGTCGTGCTGGGAGGTTGCCAGACGGCCCTGGGCGAAGACATCGAGGGAGAAGGCCTCGTGGGCCTCACGCGCGGCTTCTTCTATGCGGGCGCCCGGCGAGTGCTGGTCAGCCTGTACGGCGTCAGCGACCGGTCCACCGCCGAGCTGATGCGGCGGTTCTACCGGGCTCTGCTGATCGAAGGTCTGCCGGCGGCAAAAGCCCTGCGCCGAGCCCAGGTCTCCATGCTGCGGGAGAAACGATGGCAGGCGCCTTTCCACTGGGCCGGCTTCGAGCTGCAGGGCGACTGGCGCTAGAACCATTACCCCCGCGCCGGGTTATTCTCCCGGCTTCCCTCGAGAAGCTCCTACACCCTTCTCAGATTCCGGCGTCCTCTACAGACAGAGAGCCTGACGACCTTCACAAAGGAGGGTTTATGAATCCGGAAACCAGCCGTTCGTCTGCCGCTTCAAGCCATGAGCCCTCACCCAAGACAGGCCGCAATTCCTTGGCCGATCAGGACATTGGGACAAAGGACAATGGGCCAGGGCCGGATCCCCAGACCCCGCCCATCGCGGGGGGGGCGCAATCTCCTCCTCAGGGAAGGCTCCGGCACAAATGAGAGGCACAACAGTGCGCCGCCGTCCGCGGCCCTGGCCGGCCAACGGCCTCGACGGCGAGACCGGCGCCTATCTGGCCGATTTCCGTACGCCGGAGGAGCTCCTCGAGCAGGTGCGGCAGGAGGCTCTCCCCCCGGAACGGGCGCGGGAGCTGCACCGGCGCCGCCAGTTTGCGCTACGGCCCCACCTTGGCCCCATCGACGGGATCGATCCCGACAAGCTGGCGGAGGCCGGGTGGGGGGTGGTTTTCGCGGCCGGCACGGAGCCTGAGATCCGAGAGGCCTTGCAGCCCTTGCTCGATCACCGCCGGAATCAGGCGGGGAGTCTCTACAGAGTGCTGGAGCATAGCGGCGAAGGCAAGCTTCTCTTCCTGGCGCAGGCGGGCTCCGGCCCCGGGCCGGTGGACCCGCGCAAGCTTCCGTACTACCTCCTCCTGGTGGGTGGGCTGGAGGACATCCCGCTCGACTTCCAGTACCAGTTGGACGTTCAACACGCCGTGGGCCGGCTCCATTTCGACGGCCCGGACCGGCATCAGGCATACAGGAGCTACGCGGAGCGCGTGGTGAAGGCCGAGACAGAGGGAATCCACCGCCCCCGCAGAGCCGTTCTCTTCGGCACCGCAAACCCCGGCGACCCGGCGACCCGGCTGACCCACGACCACCTGCTGCAACCTCTGGGGCGATTCCTGCGCCGCAAGCCCGGTCCCTGGGAGGTCTCGATGGTTGCCGGTGCCGCGGCGGTCAAGGAGCGGTTGGTTTCCCTTTTGACTGATGAAGCCCCCGCGCTGCTCTTTGCGACCGTCCACGGCCTCGGCTTCCGCGAGGATGATCCCCGCCAGAGGCTCGCCCAGGGCGCCCTGGTCTGCCAGGACTGGAACGGCCCTGGCAGCGGGATGTCTCCGGGTTGCTACGTCACTGCCGACGACCTCGACGGAGAGGCGGACTGTACGGGGCTCCTGGTCCTGCTGCTTGCCTGCTTCAGCGCGGGGACCCCGATTTACAACGACTTTGTCCGTCGAGGTCCGGAGGAGCCGGCCACCGTGGCGCCGGAGCCCTTCATCGCGGCCCTGCCGCAGAAGCTCCTGCGCCAGGGAGCCCTGGCCGTGGTCGGGCACGTCGACCGGCTTTGGGGATATTCCTTCTATTGGCCGCGCTCCGGCGAGCATCTACCAACTTTTCAGGATGCCCTCGGCCGGCTGCTCGAAGGCAAGCCCCTGGGTTGGGCCATGGAGTCGTTCAACCTGCGGTACGCCGAGCTGGCCACGGACCTGTTGTGGGGCCAGCTCCGCCGGTCTCCCGACGACCTTCTCGACGAGGGCGCCTTTTGGACGGCCCTGCTCGATGCGCGCAACTACGTAATCCTGGGTGACCCGGCGGTGCGGCTACCTTTGTGAGGAGATCGCAGGTGCTATTGAGTCTAGTGATCGTTCTCGCGGCCGCCAAACTCGGAGGCGAGATCTTCGAGCGTATGGGGCAACCCGCAGTCTTGGGAGAGTTGGTCTTCGGAGTCCTCCTGGGCAACCTGAACTTGTTGGGGGTCAACGCCCTCGAGTTCCTGAGAACCGATCCAGATATGGCGACCTTTGCCCAGATCGGCGTTCTTCTGCTGCTTTTTGAAGTGGGCTTGGAATCCAACATCCACGAGATGCTCGCGCTAGGGGGATCGAGTCTGCTGGTCGCGGTCCTCGGCGTGATCGTCCCGTCTTTCCTCGGTTGGGGTGTCTCCGCCTGGATGCTCCCCCAGGAGGGTTTCCTGGTCCATCTCTTCCTCGGCGCCACCTTGTGTGCGACGAGCATTGGCATCACCGCCCGTGTACTGGCCGACCTCGGAAAGACCTCCAGTCCCGAGTCCAAGATCATTCTCGGCGCCGCGGTGATTGACGACATCCTCGGATTGATGATCCTGGCGGCGGTTTCCGGCGCCATCACCGCGGCGGATACTGGGGACACATTCAGCCTGGTCCGCATCACCCTGATCGTGATCAAGGCCGCCGTTTTTCTCGGTGGGGCAATCGCGTTCGGCAATTGGGTCGCACGCGGCATGTTCTACCTGGCAACCAGACTTAGAGTTCGGGGCGTGCTACTCGCCATGGCCCTCGGCTTCTGCTTCTTGCTTTCCTATCTCGCCGACCGGATCGGACTGGCGACCACAGTCGGCGCCTTCGCGGCTGGCCTCATCCTGGATGAGGTGCACTACCCCGAACTCCGCAACCGTTTCGAACGCGATCTCAAAGAACTAGTCCATCCTGTCGCTGATTTCCTGGTGCCTATTTTCTTCGTGCTGATGGGGATTCGCGTCGACCTCTCGAGCTTCGGCAAGGTGGAGGTGCTGGGCTTCGCGCTGCTGCTCTCGCTCGCTGCGGTCACGGGGAAGATGAGTTGCGCCTTTGGCGTGCTCGGCAGAGACCTCGACCGCATTTCGGTCGCGGTCGGCATGGTGCCGCGCGGTGAAGTGGGTCTGATCTTCGCCGGGGTCGGCGCAGCGCTGAACCTCGGCGGCCGACCTGTGATCTCGCAACCGATCTTTGCGGCAGTGATCATCATGGTGATCATCACCGCACTGATTACGCCGCCGGCTCTGAAGGCCTCGTTTGCCCGCGGCGAAACAAGGAGAGCCATAGCGTCTCCATCGCGCGAGTCTTCCTGAGGGGGCGGCCACGGGCTCTCAGGACGCCATGTGCGAAAACCTGAAACAGGTAATCCTCCCTCACACCCTCCCCTTTTCGATCGGGCATCTGACCTTGTCGTGGAGCCAAGCCGCCCTCTTGGGCCTTGAGTCGCGCCAGGGAGCAACCGGTCCACTACAACAGCCTCCTGTTGACGCAGCCTCGGTAAGACAATATCTTGCCAGGCATGAAGACCGCCGTTTCCACCAAAGGCCAGATCGTCATCCCCGTGGAGATACGCCAGCAGGACGACATCGAGGCCGGGCAGGAATTCGAGATTCAGTGCATCGACCGTGGGGAGTATCGCCAAGGTCTTCTGGCCTGGCTCCTTGCCTGTCCTGAGAAGGGTTTCTTCGTCCCCATCGAGTCCGAGTCCACCGGCACTGTCTGACGCCTCTGGTTCATCTCTGAATGGAGCGGCCACGATGGCGAAAACCGACGCGAAGTCTATTTCCGATGCCATAGCGGAAGAGATCAAGAAGCTCCAGGGCACCTGGAAGCAGATCGCCTGCGAAAAGGATGGCCTGCCGGATGCTGTTGACGAGCTCGGCTGGGAACCCACGTCAACCTTCGTGGACGACACGTATGTCGTGACTCTGGCCGACGGCACCATCGCGATCAAGGGGACCTTCAAGCTCGATCCCACTCAGGTGCCCAAGACGATCGACTGGACGGATACCTTCGGCGAGGATGCGGGGAAGACCTTCCTGGCGATCTACTCTCTGGAAGGCGATCGACTGATCTTCTGTGCCGCGGACGAGGGGCAGGAGCGCCCCACGGAATTCCGAACGGGGCCGGGGCAGGTCCTCCGGGTCAACCAACGAATGGATCTACTGACTGTGCAGTGAAGCTACAGACATCGGCGACGATGTCTGTAGCCGTTGCGACAGGCTCACCACACCCGGCAGGCGTTCTCCCGCACCATCTTGGTCTTTGGCGCGCAGTTGTAGGCCTTCTGGAACTCGGGCATGTTGGCGAAGACGCCGTCGACCCGGTAGCGCCCCGGCGAGTGGGGATCGGTCTGCGCCCGCAGCCTGGAGCTCTGCTCCGTGGAGCTTTCGCACCAGCCTTGCGCCCAGCCCAGGAAGAGCCGCTGCTCGGGGGTGAAGCCGTCGCGCAACGGCGCCTGCTGCCCCTTGAGGGTGTCCTCCAGCGCTATGTAGGCGATGCGCACGCCGCCGTTGTCGGCGGTGTTCTCGCCCAGGGTCAGACGGCCATTCAGGTGCACGTCCCCGGCGACGGTGAACTCCGAGTACTCGTCGGCGATGCAGGTGGCGCGCTTCTCGAACTCCTTGGCGTCCTGCTCGGTCCACCAGTCGGCTAGGTTCCCCTTGGCGTCGAACTTCCGGCCCTGATCGTCGAAGCCGTGCGTCAGCTCGTGACCGATGACGGAGCCGATGCCGCCGAAGTTCAGGGCATCGTCGGCGGTCGCGTCGAAGAACGGCGGCTGAAGGATGCCGGCCGGGAAGTTGATGTTGTTCTCGAACGGGCTGTAGTTCGCGTTCACCGTCGGCGGCGTCATCGTCCACTCCGAGGGATCCACCTTTTTGCCCACCCGCGCCTTCTGGCGCGCCTCCTCGAAGCTCACGGCGCGCTCGGCGTTGCCGAAGGCGTCGCCGCGCACGATCTTGACGTTCGAGTAGTCCCGCCAGTGCTCGGGATAGCCGATTTTGTTGGCGATGGCGGCGCGCTTCTCGAGCGCCTTCTTCTTGGTGGTCTCCGTCATCCAGCTCAGATCGCGGATGTCGCGGTCGAGAGCGGCCTCGATCGCCGCCACCATCTTGGCCATGCGAGCCTTGGCCTCGGGACCGAACTTCGCCTCCACGTAGCGCTGGCCCAGCGCCTCGCCGAGCTGCCGGTTGGTCAGCTCGACGCACCGCTTCCAGCGCGGCCGCAGCTCGCGCGTTCCCGCCAGGGTCTTGTCGAAGAAATTGAAGTTCTCGTTGACGAAGGCCGTGGGCAGCAGCGGAGCGGCGTTGCGCAGCGCGTGCCAGCGTAGATAGGTCTTCCAATCGTCGAGGCTCCGCGCCTCGATGATCTCGTCGACGCCCTTGAAGAAGTCCGGCCAGCCGACGTTGACCTCTGTAAAGGCAGGCGCGCCGGTGGCGCTGAAGTACGCGGCCCAGTCGAAATGGGGAGCCAGCGCCACCAGCTCCTTGCGCGTCATCTTGTGGTCGCGATTGGCGGGATCGCGCCGCTTGACGCGATCGAGCGAGACCTTGGCCAAGGCGGTCTCGACGTCGAGCACGGTCTGGGCGTCCTTGGCTGCCGCCTCCTTCGTCTCACCCGCCAGCTCGAACATTTTCTGCACGTGGAGGGGATACTGCTTGCGCACGTCCGCGAACCGCGCCTCATCCTTCAGATAATAGTCGCGGTCGGGCAGCGCGAGACCGCTCTGATCCACCGCCGCGAGGTAGACGGTGGCGTTCTTGAAGTCGGGCTGGGCTCCGAAGCGGAAGAGGGCCTGGACGCCGTTCGAGTGCAGGCGGGCGACGATCGGGGCGATCTCCGCCTTCGTCTTGAGGGCGGCGATGCGGTCGAGCTGCGGCTTCAAAGGGACGAGGCCCTTCGCCTCGATGGCGCTCTCGTCCATGCAGGAGGCGTAATAGTCGCCGATCTTCTGGTCGATGGCCCCGCGCTTCGGATCGGGCTTCGCGGCCTTTTCGAGGATCTCGCGCAAGGTGACCTGATTGCGCTCCGTCACCTCGTCGATGCGGCCGTAGCGGGAGCGGTCCGCCGGCACCGGGTTCTTCTTCACCCAGCCGCCGCAGGCGAACTGGTAGAAGTCGTCGCACGGATTGACCGAGCGGTCGAGAGCGGAGACGTCGAAGCCCGGCACGGTGCGGGGCTGGTTCGAGTCGGTCAGATCCGGGGTCGCTTGGCCGGCCGGAGGGGCCGGGGCCTGGGCCGCCCGGACGGGGATGGTCAGCGCCGGCACGAGCGCGGCGAATAAAGCGGCAAGACGAAGGGTGTGGCGCATCGGCTCTCCTCTGGAAGGGTCTCGGCGTGGAATTCTCGTCACCGCGATACGTCATATCCGAAAACGGGCCGGGCGAGCAAGAGCCCGGGGGCCGCGATTACGGTCAATCGTGTCAAGATCGCCCGCATGATTGCCCCCATGAATGGCGCCCTCGACCGGGAACGCGTGACTGCCGTCTACGAGCGGATCAAGCCCTACCTCCGCGTCACACCCATCATCGAAGTGAACGGAGCGGACTTCGGGCTGGAGCCGTTCTCCCTGACGCTCAAGCTGGAGCTTCTCCAGCACGCCGGCTCCTTCAAGACGCGCGGCGCGTTCACCCATCTCCTGACGCGCAAGGTCCCCGCGGCCGGCGTCGTCGCCGCCTCGGGGGGCAATCATGGTGCCGCCGTCGCCTATGCCGCGATGCGGCTGGGCCACGCCGCCAAAATCTTCATCCCCACCGTCTCCCCGCCCGCCAAGGTCGATCGCATCCGGAGCTACGGCGCGGATCTGACCATCGTCGGCGAGCGCTATGCCGAGGCGCTGGCGGCGAGCGAGGAATGGGCCGCGCAGAGCGGCGCGCTGGCGGTACACGCCTTCGATGAGTTGGAGACCCTCCTCGGCCAGGCGACGCTGGGGCTGGAGCTCGAGGCCCAGGCGCCAAGCCTCGACACCGTCCTCGCGGCTGTCGGCGGCGGCGGTTTGCTCGGCGGTATCGCCGCCTGGCACGCCGGCGGCGGCCCGCGCAACGTCCGGGTGATCGGCGTCGAGCCGGAGGGCGCGCCGACGCTGACGGCGGCGCTCGCGGCCGGCGAGCCCGTGGACGCCCCGGCGGGCAGCATCGCCGCCGACTCCTTGGCCCCCCGCCGCGTCGGCGAGCTGATGTTTCCCATCGCGCGCGACCACGTCGACCGCGTCGTGCTGGTGAGCGACACCGCGATCCGCCGCGCCCAGCAGGCCCTCTGGGAGCAGTTGCGGGTGGTCGCCGAGCCGGGCGGCGCGGCGGCCTTCGCGGCGGTCCTGACCCGAGCCTACCAGCCGGCCGCGGGAGAACGGGTGGGAGTCGTCGTCAGCGGCGGCAACACCACCCCCGAGGCCTTCGGCCGGGCGCTGGCCGAGTGAGCGCTGGCTGATAAAATGGTTGAAGGGATCCACATGAACGAGCCCTCGATTGGAAAGCCCCTGGAACGCGTCGACGGCCACGCCAAGGTGACCGGGGCGGCTCGTTACGCCGCCGAGCACGATCAGCCGGATCAGGCCTACGCCGTGATCGTCGGCAGCACGGTCGGCTTGGGCCGCATTCTTTCCATCGCAGACGAAATGGCGGCGGCCCTGCCGGGCGTCCTCGCGATCCTCAGTCACAAGAACGCACCGCGTCTGCCCTATCGCGAGCATCGCACCGGCATCGATCCCGCGATCGGGGAACGTCTGCACGTGTTGCAGGACGACAAGGTGCGATTCTTCGGGCAGCCGGTGGCGGTCGTGATCGCCGAGACGATCGAGCAGGCCCGGCACGCGGCCTCCCTGCTGAAAATCCATTACGAGCAGCAAACGCCCGCGGTGCGCATCGACGCTCCCGAAGCGTCGGCCGTCGTCCCCGAAGCGGCTTTGAAGGGCAGCGGCCGGATTCAGGCGGACCGCGCCCGGGGCGATGCGAACAGTGCTTTCGCCGCGGCTCCGGTGCGGATCGACGCCCACTACGGCATCGCGCGGGAAAATCACAATCCCATGGAGCCGCACGCCACGATCGCCGCCTGGAACGGCGATCGATTGACGCTGTGGAGCAAGAGCCAGTTCGTGGTCGCCGAGGCGGCCGAGATCGCCGCGATCTTCGGCCTGCCCGAGGACCGCGTCCTGGTGATCTCGCCCTACGTCGGCGGCGCGTTCGGCACCAGTCTGCGGACCTGGCCGCACGTGACGCTGGCGGCGCTCGCCGCGCGGCATGTGGAGCGGCCCGTCAAGCTCGTGCTCACCCGCCGCCAGATGTTCCATACCACCGGTCACCGGCCGCGCAGCCACCAGCGCATCGCGCTGGGCGCCGCGCCGGACGGCCGGCTCACCGCCGTGATTCATGAGGGAATGGGCGAGACCTCGCGCCACGAACAGTTCGTCGAAGCGCTGACCTCGATCTCCACCTTTCTCTATTCGTGCCCCAACGTGCGCACGCGGTATCGCTTGGTGCCTCTCGACACCGGCACTCCGACCTTCATGCGCGGCCCCGGCGAGGCGAGCGGCATCTTCGCGCTGGAAAGCGCCATGGACGAGCTCGCCGTCACGCTCGGCATCGATCCCATCGAGCTGCGCCGGCGCAACGAGCCGTCGATCGACGAGGATAAAAACCTTCCGTTCTCCAGCCGTTCCCTGCGGGAATGCTACGCGCTCGGAGCCTCCCGCTTCGGCTGGGAGCGCCGCGATCCGCGTCCCCGCTCCATGCGGGACGGCCGCCTGCTCATCGGCTGGGGGATGGCCTCCGCCAGCTATCCCGCGAACCAGAGCCCGGCGAGCGCCCGCGTGCGCCTTTTGGCGGACGGCACGGCCGAGGTGGAGGCCGCCGCCAGCGACATGGGGCCGGGCACCTATACCTCCATGACGCAGGTGGCGGCCGACGCGCTCGGGATTTCGACGACGCGGGTCCGCTTCCGGCTGGGGCAGTCGGACTTTCCACCGGCGCCTCCCCATGGCGGCTCGATGACCATGGCTTCCGTGGGATCGGCGGTGCAGGCCGCCTGCCTCGCGGCGCGCGAAAAGGCCGGAGGCGCGGAGTATCGAGAGATCATCGCCCGCCGCGGCGGCGAGACCATCGAGGCGGAAGCCTCCTGCGCTCCCAGTGAAGAAAGACAACATTTTTCCATGCATGCCTTCGGCGCCGTCTTCGCCGAGGTGGCCGTGGACCCCGATCTCTGCACGGTGCGTGTACGGCGCGCGGTGGGAGCGTACGGAGCCGGCCGCATCGTCAATCCGCGCCTGGCGCACAGCCAGTGCATCGGCGGCATGGCGGGCGGCATCGGCATGGCGCTCATGGAAGAGACCGTCCTCGACGAACGGGACGGCCAGCCGGTCAACGCCTCGCTGGCCGACTATCTCGTGCCGGTCAACCTGGACGTCGGCACGCTCGAAGCCGTGTTCGTCGACGAGGCCGATCCGCACGTCAATCCCCTGGGCGTCAAGGGGCTGGGGGAGATCGCGCTCGTCGGCATGGCGCCGGCCATCGCCAACGCGGTGTTTCACGCCACCGGGCGCAGGGTGCGCGACCTTCCGATCACGATCGAATCGTTGCTGTAGACCAGATGCCTTCCGGAGCCTCCAGAGACGTGCAAAGGGTGACGCCCTTCCGCTCGCCGAACACGCTCGAAACGGGACGGGCCGCGCTGGCCCGCGGCGCCTGGCAGGAGGCGAAACGCGCCTTCGATTCGGTGCTCCTCCGGGAGGACAGCCCCGAGGCGCTCGAAGGCCTAGGGCTGGCCGCCTGGTGGCTCGATCTTGCCGACGTCGTCTTCTCCTCGCGCGAGCGGGCCTATCGACTGTATCGCGAGCGTGGAGACGTGGCCGCGGCGGCGCGGATCGCCGTGTGGATCGGGTGGGACTACTCGGCATTTCGCGGCGAGCAGGCCGTCGCGAACGGCTGGATCCAACGCGCGCACCAGTTGCTGGACGGTCTGGCCGAGCTGCCGGAGCATGCGTGGCTGGCGGTGCGCGAGGGCGTGTTCGCGCTGCTCGAGGACGCCGATCCCGAGCGGGCCCGCGCTCTCGCCGCCGACGCGATTCGCATCGGCCGCGCGACCGGCGCGGTCGACTACGAAATGATCGGGCGCGCCCTGCACGGCTTCGTGCGCGTCGTCGCCGGCGAGGTCGCGGAGGGCATGCGGGAGCTCGACGGCGTCAACGCCGCCGTGCTGGCGGGAGAGATCGCCGATCCGATCGCCATCGGCCTCTCCTGCTGCTATCTCGTCAACGCCTGCGAGCGCGTCCGCGACGGCGACCGCGCCGTTCAATGGTGCGACCGGCTCCGGGGGTTCTGCTCTCAATGGGGGCTGCGGCCTTTGCTCGCCGTGTGCCGCACGCAGTACGCCTCGGTATGCGTGTGGCGGGGCGCCTGGTCGGAGGCCGAGCAGGAGCTGACCGCCGCCACGGAGGAGCTGGCGGCGAGCCGGCCGGCCATGACCGCCGAAGGCCACGCCCGCCTCGGGCAACTGCGCCGCCTGCAAGGCCGGCTCGACGAGGCGGCGGAGCTTTTCGATCTGGCCGGGCATCATCCAATCGCCTCGCTCGGCCGCGCCGCCCTGGCGATCGACCGCGGCGACCCCGGCCGCGCCCAGGATCTGGCCGAGCGCCACCTGCGCCAGTTGTCCCAGAGCAATAAGACCGAGCGCGCGCAAGTCCTGGAGCTGCTGGTGCGTGCCGCCACCGAAACCGGGGTGTTGGAGAGGGCTCATGGCGCGCTGGCCGAGCTCGAAGGGCTCGCCGCGCAGATGGACACGGCACCGCTGCGGGCCTCGGCCAGTCTGGCGGCGGGATGGCTGGCCGTCGCCGAGGGCCAGGCCGACGCCGCACGCCGCCATTTCGAGGACTCGGTCGATTGGTTTCAACGCGGCGGCGCTCCCTACGAGACCGCGCGAGCGCGTATCGAGCTGGCGCGGGCGCTGGGCGAGCTCGGCCAACCGGCCGCCGCCCGCGACGAGCTGCAGCGCGCCATGACCGTGCTGGCCGGAATGAACGCCACGCACGATCTCTCCCGGGCCCGGCGGCTTGAGGGCCAGCTTTCCCGGGAACCGCGGGAACACGGCGGCCGGGCGAGGGCCGGCGGCCTCTCTCGCCGCGAGCTTGAGGTCGTCCGGCTGATCGCGGCGGGCCTGAGCAATCAGGCCATCGCCGAACGGCTCGGCATCAGCGAGCACACCGTCCACCGGCACGTCGCGAACATCCTCACCCGGCTCGACGTGCCTTCGCGGTCGGCGGCGGTGGCGCGTGCGGCGCAGCTCGACCTGCTGGCCGGCGGCTGAGCGCCGTGGCCCGTTCGGGCCATCTTGACCCGCCAGAGAAATGACCCGATCCGGCGACGCACTCGCCGGAGCCGGGACGCTACAATGGAAGATGCTGGCCGGATCATCCGGCCCCGCGCAAACTCCTCTTCTGGCCGCTGCCCTCGGCGGCACGATGGCCTTCGCCCAAGGACACGTCATGCAGTCGCCCGCGGAAACCAAGTGGGGGCCGGCGCCGCCCGTGCTCCCCAAGGGCGCCCAGATCGCGGTCCTCGCCGGCGATCCGACGAAAGCCGTGGCCTATACCGTCCGCCTGAAGTTCCCCGCCAACTATGCCATTCCCGCGCACTCGCATCCCACCGACGAGAACGTGGCCGTCGTCTCGGGCGCTCTCTACATGGGAATGGGCGACAAGCTGGACAAGAAAGCCGGACACGCGCTCGGCGCCGGAAGCTTTGCCCTCATGCCGGCCAATGCGAACCACTACGCCTACACGAAGGGGACGACGACCATCCTGCTCTACGGACAGGGACCGGTCGAGTTCAAGTACGTCAACCCGGCCGACGACCCGCGCAACGCAAAGAAGTAGACCACCCCCGCCGCTCACCCACCTCCCCACTCAACAGTTGAGTGGGACGAATCCTTCTTAAGGGGCGCGCCGAGTGCACGCCCTCTTTTTTGTCTCCCTGCCGCCGCCCTGTGATACCGTGCGGCACGGCATGAAAGTCATCCTTTTTGGGGCCACGGGCATGGTCGGGGAAGGCGTCCTGCGGGAGTGCCTGGAGGATGCCCGGGTGCAATCGGTGCTGGTGATAGGGCGCAGTAGCAACCGCCTGACCGATCCAAAAATCCGGGAGATCCTTCACACCGATTTTCTCGACTTCAAGCCCATCCAATCGCAATTCGCCGGCTATGACGCCTGCTTCTTCTGCCTCGGGGTATCGGCGGCCGGAAAGAGCGAGGACGACTATCGCCGCCTGACCTACGACGTGACCCTGGCAGCCGCCGAGGCCATCGTGGCGGTGAGCCCAGACCTGACGTTCTGCTACGTCTCTGGAGAGGGAACCGACAGCACGGAGCACGGCCGCATCATGTGGGCGCGAGTGAAAGGCAAGACGGAGAACGCCCTCCTCCGCATGCCTTTCAAAGCGGCCTACATGTTCCGGCCCGGCTACATCCAGCCGCTCAAAGGAGTCCGTTCGAAAACGGGTTGGTACCAGGCGATCTACAATGTCATCGGCCCCCTCTACCCCGTCCTGCGCCGGCTCGTGCCGAGATACGTCACGACCACGGTGAACGTCGGGCGTGCGATGATCCAGGTGGCGGCGAACGGCTATTCGAAGCAGATTTTAGCGACGAACGATATCAATCTGGTGGCCGCGACTTACAACGCGTCCCGTGAGCCGTGAGGCCGGCTCACGGAAAGCCGGCCCGCTTCTCCTCCGGAGTCGTACCAAAGACCGCCGGCACCCTCAGCTCGCCTTCCTCGAAAAAGAGCTCTCCGCTCACCTCGATTTGAACTTTGCCCGTGCCCGGCGTGCTGCCGGCCACCATCTCGCCAGGAGCCTTCTGGTTCGCTTTGAGCCGGCCGGCAGGGGTATTGGCTGTCCCGGAGAAGGCCACGACCACCCCCTTGGCCAACTCTTCGTCGGTGAATTCGTGGCCCGTGACCTTTACCGATAGCACCTGATCGAAATCCGGCGGGGCCACAATCAAGTGAACCAGGAAGAGCTCTCCTCCCTTGCCGAAGAGCAGGTATTCGAGGCGTGCGGGTCGCTTGGCCTTGGGGTCGAACTCCCTGAAATGAACGGCCCGCGTCACATGGACTTGAACGTCACGAAGGACGGCGCCCTTGCCGTCCGGCGACGGCTTTTCCAGATGACCACGAAGGATTTTCGCGGTGAACGCGTGTGGAGGTTTAGCATCGGGGCCCGTTGGGGCAAGATCGGAGAGCACGAATTGTTCTTTCGGCCCCAGCGTGTAAAACTTGGGTGCCCCGGCGGCCTTGTGGTCCTTCACATACTTGTCCTGCTGGTCGAAGGTCACCTCGAAGATCGCCTGGTAGCGGTGAGGCATGATCTCCGGGGGTTTGAGCTTGAGATCCTTCGGATCCTGGAACATCGGGAGATGGGAAAGGTACACCGTCTTCTCGCCGATCAGCAACATGTTGTGAGTCGCCTCGGGATCCGCAGGGCGCGGCTGTGCAACGGCACTCCGGGATCCGACAAGGCCCAGGGCCAACATCACAGCAAGGGTGGCGACAGTCCGCTTCTGATTTCTCATGGCCATTCCTCTCAGGAAAGTCTACTTCAACATTCCATAAGGCGCCGCACGGTGCTCTTTCGTTACCGGCGCCGTAAGGGACGGGAGAAGATAGCCAGGATGTTGAGGGCTTCGGCCGGGTTAGGTAAGATGCACAACGCTTCACGAAAGGAGGGAAGCCTTGTGAACACGGAAGCCGGTGTGATTGGGACACGGCCCCTCAGGAACCTGAGTGGAGACGGCGATGGGCGAGTCGAAGTACAGGGTCTTCTTCGCGGCCCCCTCTACACGCGTCCATATGAGCACCCGGCGTCACACTGGACGCCCTCAACGGCTCCTTGAACGCTCGCAACGCGACGTTGAGGACTCGCAATGCGACGTTGAGGGCTCGCAACGGCTCGTTGTGACCTCGCAATGTCTCGTTGTGACCTCGCAACGCGACGCTGAGGACTCGCATCGTGACGTTGCGACCTTGCAATGCGATGATGTGACCTCGCAATGAGCCGTTGTGACCTCACATCGTGTCGTTGAGACCTCGCAATGCGACGTTGAGACCTCGCAATGCGACGTTGAGACCTCGCAACGCGACGTTGTGAGCTCGCAATGAGCCGTTGTCAGTCCACAACGAGCCGTTGTGAGGTCGCAACGAGCCATTGCGACTCCACAACCAAGCGTTGCGAGTCCACAACGAGACATTGCGAGGTCACAACGACGCGTTGTGAGTCGGCAAGGAGACGTTGCGAGTCCACAAGGAGACGTTGTGGGCTCGCAAGAAGCCGTTGCGGCCTCGTAGGGTAACGTTGCGGCTCCCCAATGAGAGGTTGCGGCGGCACAAGGAGCCGTTGAGTGCATCCGTCGGGCCACACTGTCGTGTCAGGCTTTGCTTGCAGCACGCTTCCTCTCACTGATGGCCTCACGAAGCAGGGCGGTGACGGCGTCACTCTTGGCAGCGGCAACGTCGCGGAGCTTGACGTGTCGAAGCTCCTTGCCGGTCCCTTCGAGAAGACCCTCCGGATCCGCCAGCGACGCGCCGTGATAGAAGCCGAGGTTCACGTGGGAGCCTTGCACGCCAATGTAGGCATAGTGCTCGGTCATCTTTTTCGGCCCAACTCCGTAGCTCGCGATCCTGTGCTTCGGCCACACGACCTCGACAAAGCCCTCATGCAGGGAAGCGATGAGGTGGCGTAGCGCCTCGCAGACCGGCCGAAGCTCGGGCTGGGCGTTGACGAGGATGTCTTCGAACGTGCCATGGGTCTCGTTGGCGGCCATTGGTGCCCTCCCTGAAGGCTATCCTGAGATTCGCCCACCGCCATCAGCATAACGGCTGCCGGCGAGATCATCAATGCATTGGACACATCGTTCGAGCCCGCCTATCCAGTCGTCCGCCCTTCGGGAGGATAGTCCGAACCGTAAACAGTCTCCCAGCAGCTCCTCGGCCGAAATCTCGTCGATGCTCGAATCGTCGTAAACTGCCGCCAAGGCTGTGCGCAGCCGATCAACTTTCTATGCCGCCGGGCGGACGAAGAAGTCGAGGTCTTTCGTCACCCTCACCAGTCCGTGCATCGTCACTGTAGAACCACCCATGAAGGACGTACTCGCCCCTGCTTCAGGACGTCCTTCTGTTCCCCTCCCAAATTGGCCTAGCGCGAAACACCTATCTTGTGGGGATAATGTCGGTTACTATCTCGCATTCTCTATTCAGCGCGGTCTGAGGGTAGCCGCCTCGTCGGCCACTCTCGAGAAGACGGAGAGACATTGGCCTTTGGCAGAGAAGCCGCCGAGTGCGCGCGAAATTCAGCGGGCGAGAGTCTATCTAGAGGAGTCCCTCGTATTCTCCTCCTCGTCCTCGCTTTCATCAGCGTGGCCACCTGCAACCCACGAGCCGGCCATTTGGCGGAGTTGGATCAAGCTGTCCTCGCTACAGTCGAGAGGCTCCTTGGACCCGTTCCTCGCTTCAGCGGCAGCTCGGTTGTGACCCGGGACTTCGAGGCGGTCGCCGACGGGGTCTGTCCGTCCGCCCTGACCCGTCCGGCGCTTTTAGTCCTCGACGCGGAGGAGCGGCGGCGGCTCAAAGAACTCAGTCGAGCCGTCTCCGGGATCGCTCGAACACCAGACAATGAGGCGGCAGTCCTCCGTTTGAGTGCACTATGGGGCCTGATCGAGAATCCCACTTCCGAGGGCCGCGACCGCCTAGTCCGCCTGTTCCAATCCGCTCTCGCGCGGGAGCCCAAATCCGCGGACCGCAAGAACGATTTGGCCGTAGCCTATCTGCTGCGTGCGAGCGTCGATGGCCAGACTGGCGAGCTCGCCGCGGCGCTGGAGCTTCTGGAACCCATCACGAAGGATCAGGCCTCACCAGCAGGCGCGCTTTTCAACCACGCCTACGCACTCCAGTGCCTAACACTCCGGGATGCTGCTCGGGAGATGTGGCGGCGGGTACCAGGAGCTTATCCTGCGAGCGCACAGCTTCAGCTCTCACCCGCGCTCGCGGTCACAGTCAATAACGTGTCGGGATCGCGAAACCAGAACGCCAGCTTGACGGAGATGGGTCCTCTCCAGCTTCGGCGCCGGGGAGAGTGGCTGCTGGGAGAGTGGGGTTCGCACAGGCTTCAGGGAGACCTCTCGGGAAGTCGGGCTCTCCTGCGGGAGGCCGAGGTTATCGGCGCCCGGCTGGAGGCCCGCAGTAGGGACCGGCTGTTGAGCTCCGCGGTCGGTATCATCCTCCAGGCCTTCAAGGACGGCGATCGGCAACGGCTCCTGCGGCTCCAGCGCGGCCACGCGGCTTTCCACGACGTCCGCGGCACGGCGATCTACTCGGAGTGCCGCCCCGGCGAGCTGGCTTCAGCGGAATCTTCTCTCGCAGTAGCCGGCAGCCCGTTCGCCAGCTGGGTCCGACTTGACCAAGCGGTGTGCGCCTATTTCGACAAGGATTTCCAGCACGCCGAGACGATCCTCCTGGCTCTGCGCGCCAAGGCTAGGAGCCGCGGGTACCTGTCTCTCGAAGGGCGGGCCGACTGGCTCCTCGGTCTCGTCCGCATGGTGCAGGGCCGGTTCGTCGAGGCCGATCGGTCCTATTCCGAGGCGATCGATCTGTTCTCTCGGTTAGGAGAGGCGGCTCATGCAGTTTATCTCCAATCCCTGCGCGCCAAGAGCTACGACTACGGTGGAGCGAAGCAGGAGGCTTGGCGCGAGCGCCTCGCTGCTCTCGCCCGGCGGCCCTCCGTCGACGATCCGGAGAGACTCTTTACGATTTTCGACGAAGCCGCCCAGGCCCTCCGCAGACAGGGCTTTCCCGTGGCCGCGCTCGGTTTTCTCGCGGAGCAGATGCGGGCCGCGGAGAGGGCTGCCCGCGAGACCGGCAAGACCGACCTCCTCGCTTTCACCCTCATGTACCGCGCGGACCTGTTCATCGAGATCGGCCGCAGAGCGGAAGCCGCTGCCGACGTGGACCGCGCCGCCGACGTCTGGTCGCGGCTGCCGGCGGGAAACGAGAGCCGGCGCCGGTTGCAAGCGGAGATCGACGTTCGGAGATCGCTGCTCGACGAAGGCGCGAACCCCGAAGAGACACTGACGGCGTTCAATCACGCCATCGCTTTCTTTGCCGGGCCGTCCAACTCGCTGGGAGATCAGGTCGAGATCCTCAAGCTCTACAAGCTGCGCGCTCAGGTCGAGTTGGAACATGGGCGCTTCGCGGCGGCGCGCGACGACCTTCTGCGCGGCATCGCCGAGATGGAGCGGCAACGCCTGGAAGTGGCGGCGATGGACGACCGCGCCCGCTTCCTGTCCCAAGGCCGGGATCTCTTTCGCGCTCTCATCCGGCTGGAACTCGATCAGCTCCACGATGCGGGAGCCGCGCTCGTATCCTTCGAGCGGGGCAGCAACCGGGTCCTGGCGGACGCGTCCGAGGCTCACCTCGGCGGGGCGAACATGAGTGCGCTCCGCTTCCGCGCAGAGGCTCTGCGCGACCTCCTCCCCGCGGGAACCCTCGTGGTCCGTTTCGGCCACCTGGCCGATCGTCTGCTCCTCTGGACCTTCCTCGCGGGCCGGATGGAGTTCGAACAGCGGCCTCTCCCAGAGGCGGATCTCGCGCGCCAGATCCAGCTCTGCCGCGACCTTCTGTCCCGCGGGGCCTCGTCCACCGAACGGGAAGTCGCCTGTGACGCGCTCGCGCAGACCGCCTTGCCCAAGCGCCTGCAAGGCCTGCCCGCCGGCAGTCGGGTGCTCCTGATTCCGGATGATGCCTTGGCTTCGCTGCCGTTCGCCGCGCTGCGGACGTCTCCGGGAAGCCCTTACCTCGTTGAGCGATTCCGCTTGAGCTATACGCCGAGCCTCTCCTCTTGGCTCGCCGGTACCCCTGCTCCGAGCCCGCCGCACGGTCCCCCACAGACAGCTCTCTTCGTGTCGGATCCCGCCTTCAGCCGGGAGCTGTTCCCCGACCTGTCCCAATTGCCCGCGTCTCAGAAAGCCGTGGCAGGATACGCCTCTCGTTACCGCCACGCCAAGACCCTGAGCGATCAGCGGGCCACAGCGCCGGCTTTGCTGGCCGCGCTCGACCACTTCGAAGTACTGCAGTTCGACGGCCACGGGCTCACCAACTCCCAGTATCCGGAGCGCGGCGGTCTTCTCCTCGCGCCAGCCAATCCTGTAGCGCCGGATCTCCACTCCTCTCTCCTGACGGCCCGAGACCTTCCACCACGCGCCCTACAGCACCTCCGCCTGGTGATCCTCGGCGCCTGCTCCACGGGTCTCACCACCTATCGGGAAACGGCCGAAGTGACCGGCCTCGCCGCCGGCTTCCTGGCTCGTGGCGTGCCCGAGGTGATCGCCGCGGCCTGGAGGGTCCCCGACGAGCCTTCGGCCCTCCTCCTCGATCGCCTTCACCGCGAGCTCGCCGCCGGCCGGCCGACGGACGAGGCTCTTCAGACCGCCCAGCTCGCGCTTCTTCATTCGAGCCTTTCGGAGCGGGACCGCACCGCGACCTGGGCAGCCTTCCAGGTGTTTCGTGGCAAGCGATGAAAGTGGCGGTGGTGTCCGTCTATGAAGGCGGCCCCCGAAAACGACACTATCTCATGTCTTCCGAGGAGAAGCACATCATGAAACAAAGGCTTTTGACGTGCGCACTGCTGCTGCCGCTGACATTGGCAGGCTGCAAGCAATCCGATCCCAAGGTCACACCTCCACCACCGCAGGTCGCCAAGGAAGCTGCCGATGCCAACACTTACACGCTGAAGATCGCGTTCTTCGGACTTATCGCTTTCGTGCAGGATGCCGATAAAGTCCATGCTCTCCTCGTCAACGCCGACTATGGCTCCGACCCGACGGAGGAGCAGCTTCCGCCCGGCGTGTTCTCCGAGCTTCCCACCGATCCTGGTGAGCGCGCCGACGAGCTGAAGGCCAGCTATCCCCCACATCGAGCGCGAATCCGCTTTCGCAATGCGCACATCGTGGCCGGTAACGTGCCAGACCCGAGAAAAGGCCAGTCGATCTGGGGGAAAGACGTGACTTTTTCCAACAACGTACAAGGAATTTCCGTCGACCTCTCGAGCCTGAGCCGTTCGCGCAAGATCGCCGCGACCCGCGGGTTGAGCGCAGTAGAAGCAACTGGATTTTCCAGCCTCGATCAAGTCGACCCGGATCTTCTGTCGACCACGTTGGACACGCAGCGCCTCTCGGCGCGAGCACTCATCACCGCCGGCACCGTCGTAGCGAAACCCATAACAGACTGCGGGGGAGATACGACCTATTCTTTCAAGACCGCCGCCAACAGCTTTCTGGAATGTCCAGGCAGACCGGAGGATGCGGTCAAATTGGCCGAAGAGGTCGTGGTGACCCAGGAGAACGTGCTGGGCCAGACCGTGATTGCCATCGGCAGCGATTCGATCACCATCGAGCCCGACGATCCGCAGAAGCCCGTCGTGATCGAGATTGTCAATCAGATCGATGAAGCCCTCGACGACCCGGACAAATCCTTCTGCGAAATGGACCACTTACACCTGACGGCTTTCCGCTGGTTCTATCGGCTGTTGATGCCCAGCGCACAGAGGGCTTCAGCAGCCAACCATTTCTTTCCCTGTGTCCAGAGGGGTGTGGCCGGCGGAGCCAAGTGCCCCGAAGTTGAGTTGGGCAATGGTGGCTGACATGAGAAGAAACCGTAACCCCCGTTCATCCCGGCTGCTCCAGTCAGTCGTGGTTGGAATGGCAGCTCTCCGTGGAATCGCAACGCCGGCCGTCGTCCTTGGTGCGGTGCCACTAAGTGTTGCCGCAGTTCAAGGAGACGGCGCCAATCTTGCAAACGCGGCAAGCGAATTCCTGACCGGATGCAGCTTCTCCTGTGAGATCCATCCGGAGACCTGCTCGTGCCGAGCTCCTGTCATGCACATCCCTGAGGGGTGGACTCATCGGCATTTGCATCTCAATGATCGCATCACCAACTACAGCAAGTTTTACTTTGATCGCACCGTCACGATCAACACAGAGAGGGGAGCCGATGACAATGCCCTGAATGGGCTGGAAGGGTCGCAGCTACTCTTCTACGCAGGCCACGGCACTCCTGGATCATTTCACGCTCTGCGAAATCAAGACATTGACCTGGGAAATTTCTCCCTGGGAGATGGGGAGGTTCGATACCTGTGGATGTTGAGCTGCCAAGTCTTCGCGCATGGCCCCAGAGCGGCATCTGGCAACCATACTTACCAGGATTTCGTCAGGCCCGACAAGTTCGATCCAGCGGCGTCGCTCGCTGATCCGGCCAATCATCCGAACGTCTTCGACCGCTGGACCAGAGACTACGGCGGCGGTCGAAGCCCGCTCAACCCTGGCTTGAGGCTGGCGTGTGGCGGATCGAGCCACATCGGAGACATCGACCATCCCACGCATCTCGTGTGGCACTACTACACGAACCTGGGGCTGGGACCGGCGGATTCCTTTCTCCTCGGTCTCTACAAACCCGAGAGCTTCGGAATTCCTCTCTGCATGAGCCGCGGAGGAGACACTCCGGAAAACTCCAGCCTCTACGATGCGCGGTTCGTGGCGGATCGACCGCCGCCCAATCAGCCGGCCGTCTATATCGAATACCCTGTTCCAGGAGACGGCAGCAATCCCCTCACGGCAGCGGCCATCGAGGCGGGGCTTCGGCTCGCTCCGCAGCCGCAAGGCCGAACGGACGAGCCGACGGGGCTGCCGGTGCTCATCGTCAAAGAGGCTCCGCCTCCCGCCTTCTTGGATAGCGAAACGTTATCCCATGCTCCTTTCCTGGGCTACGGCTTCAAGGGCGCCTCGGCCAAGGCTCTCGGGGTGAATTTCGATGTCCCCTTTCCGTCCATCGAGCCACTCGAGGGTGCAAATTTCTTGTCCGGAGATGACATATGCATCAAGCGCCAATCCAAGACCGGAGCGATGGTCTTTTCGTTGCAGTCTCAGATGCAGCTCCAGGGCCTGCCCAAGAGCGCTCAATGGAAGACCCTGGAGAACCTGAGCCGGTTGGTCCTGTCCCGGATTCTGAAGGGTGAAGAACCGAAGCCGCCCATGGCTCCTGAGGCGCGTCTCGTGCTGCGCGACGCCCAGCCCGTTGAGATGCATGTCGGCAGAGTGTTGGTGTCGAATCTGTCGGGCGCTGCATTGCAGAGAGCTGACATCACGGATGATATAAAGTGCGTCTACCTGCGCCTGAGCAGAGTCTACGAGATTGCGGCAGGCGTGGAGGCGCCGATCCTAGGGGAAGGCGGGGAAGTTTTGTTCAGGCTTTGCCCACCGCGGCTCGAAACGGAGGAAGCGCCATTCCCGGTCGACGTGTGCCGGCCTGACAGAGCGCCTGCCTTGGCCTTTTCTTATGGCAACCGAAAGATCACCAACACTCGAGCGGACAGTCCGAAGACAAAATCAGAAGCCCAAAAGGATGCTTGGGAGAAACTCATAAGCCTGAGGGAGAAAGCGTCTGACATCTATGAGCCGGAACCGGATAGCTACCACTGGGGCTATAGGGCGTCGCCGACACACTGCAAGCAAGACGAGATGTACATCGTCTACGAGTTCGTCTTCGTGCCCAAGCCTGATGTCGCCCTCCAGGGATTCGGGCCGGTCACGATCGAGGTTCCCGCGCAGTCTCTTCCTGAAAATGCCAAGAGCATCGAGGACACCTGGAAGTGTTCTCCAGAGCAAGAGGATTGACGATGCTCGGAACCCTGCTCTCTACTGCACGATCACCCGCACCTCCGGCGACCCCTCCGGCGTGAACGGCACCCGCACCTGGAAGGTGTGCTCACCGGGCTGTAAGCGCCAGCGAGTGGCGTAGGGGTAGTCGACGGTCTGGTAGGGACGGCCGTCGACGTACCAGACGACCTGGCGGACGGGGGGATCGACGACGACGGTGAGGGCCACGGTGGAGAGATCGAGCGGCGTCTCGGGGTCTCGCAGCAGACGGACTTTGTGCTCGGGCGAGGTGATGTGCAGGCGGACAGGTTTGTTGACGGCCAGTACCGGGCTGCCAGGGCCTCCGGGGCCGGCGGCGAGTCCTACCGGTGGCGCTTGGCCGGGGTGGAGGAAGCTGACTTCGTCCGGCGGGTGCGGCAGGGCGGCGGCGATCTGCCAGGCGGCATAGCGCGGTGGCAGGGCCACGAAGGTGCGGACTTCGATCTCGGAACGCGGGGTATCCGCCGTGGCGAGGAGGCCGTTGCGCCGGTCGATGGCTCGAAGCTGGTGCACGGTGCAGTCGTCCGTGGGCTCTTCCCCGGGGCGGAACCACTCCAGGAAGACCTGATCGCAGGCGTCGCCAGCCCGGGCGCCGGTCAAGGCGCAGACTCGCACCGGCCGGTAACCCCGGGGTGGCGGGAAGGAAAGGTCGTCGAGCCCGTCCAGTTGATCCCGATGGAGGACGGAGAGGATCTGCTGCACCAGCTCCGCCGCTGAAAGGTAGCCGCTCAGCCGGTTCATCGGGCGGAAGGCGGGGTGTCCCACCCAGACTCCCACGAGGTAGCGGTTGGACCAGGCCACGGCCCAGGCGTCGCGGAAGGAGGTCGAGGTGCCGGTCTTCACCGCCACGGGAAAGCGGTACTCCTCCGAGCCCATGCGCGGAAAGGTGGGCAGGCGGGCCTGCGGATCGGAGAGGAAGAGCGCGATCTGCCTCGCCGTTTCCTCGGAGACGACGCGCCTCTGGACCGGCAGCTCCTGACCGGGATGCCAGCGGAAGCCGGAGGTGCGGCCGTCGCCCGCCAGCACCAGATAGGCCCGTACCATCTCCTCCAGTGTCACCGGCAGGCCGCCGATCGCCAGGCCCAATCCGTAGTGCTCGGACGGAATGCTGCCGTCGGTCAGGCCGAGATCGCGAAACAGGCCGTAGCCCTGCTCCATGCCGAGCCTTGCCAGGAGATCGACCGCCGGCACGTTGCGGGAGTTGGCGAGGGCGACGCGCGGCAGCAGCGGACCCAGGAATAGATCGTCGGCGTTGGTGATGCCTCCCGGGCCGCGTTCGAGATCGTCGAGGACGGTCGACGGACGGATGACGCCGCGGTCGAGCGCCAGGGCGTAAAGAAAAGGTTTCAAAGCGCTGCCGGCCGAGCGGCGGATGCGCGTGTAATCGATCGCACCCGACGTGCCGGGATCGAAGTAACCCGCCGAGCCGACCCAGGCGCGCACCTCGCGGCTCGGCAGATCGATCACGATCGCCGCCGCGTTGCCCGCGCCGCGATCCGCCCAGGCGCGTACGGCGCGATCGGTCAGGCCGGAGACCTGGCGCTGGAGATCGAGATCGAGCGTCGTCTGCACGAGCGGCTCGAGATGCTTGCGCTTCGACTCTTCGGTGAGCAGCGCGTCGAGGCGCAGGACGGCGTGCAGCGACTCTTCCGCTCGCCGGCCCTTCCAGGGGATGGAGAGCGACGTGAGCTGGCGCTGGCTGAGCTCCAGCTCCGCGGCGGAGAGGACGCCTTGCGCGGCGAGGGAACGTAACGCCCGCTGGCCGCGCTCGATGGCGCGCAGCCGGCCGGCGGGCGAATAAACATTCATCTTTCCCGGGGCCTGCGGAATGCCGGCGAGGAAGGCGATCTCGGCCCAGCTCAGGTCATCGACCGGCTTGTCGAAGTAGCGCCGGGCGGCGTAGGCGATACCGTGGATGCGGTTGCCGTAGGGAACGATCCGCAGGTAGTGGCGCAGGATCTCCTGGCGGCCATAGCGCTGCGTCAGAAAGACGGCAGTGAGCGCCTCCGTGGCTTTGCGCAGGTAGCCCCGGGAGCCCGGCGACTGCATGCGGGCGATCTGCATCGCGAGCGTCGAAGCCCCGGAAACCCGGTGGCGGCGCCGAAAGTTCTGGAGCACCGCGCGCGCCACCGCCCGTGGATCGACCCCCGGATGCGAATCGAAATGCCGGTCCTCCAGCGCCAGGGTGGCCGCGATCACCCGCGGCGGCAGCGTCTCGACCGGCCAATATCCCAGCTCGCCCTCCGCCGGAGCGCCGACCTCGCCGAGGAAGCGGGCCTGCCGGTCGCGCAGGAGGAAGGTCGGAGACGGCGCTTCCAGGTGGGCGTGGAATACAGCGGTGAGAACGATGGCGATACTGGCGAGATGCACGGCCGCAGCGACGGCCACGAGGGCCTGTAGCGCGAGGCGGCGGCGGTCGATCGGGCCGAGACGGCGTAGCCGGCGGCGGTAGAGGCGGTATAGGGCTTTCACTTGACGCCGGCCCACCTCGTGGACGGAGCTCTGCCCGCCGCTTCGAGGCCCTCACTCCCCCAACCCCTCTCTCCCAGCCTCCCCCCCGCCTGACGGGAGAGAGGGGAGCCGGAAGTCCGACAAAGGCAGAGTTGCTCCTGGCTGTTCTCCCTCTTCTCCCGGCGGACGGGGGGGAGGCTGGGAGAAGAGGGCCGGGGTGATGAGGGGCCTTTGCGTCGAATGCTTCCCCTGGCCCTCACTACTTCTCCTTCCGCACGACCTCGACGCGGGCTCCGGCCGAGCCTCCAGTCACCGCGCCGTCGTACATCATCTCGGCCCGGGCGGCGGGCTGGATGAAGGTTCCTTCGGTGGTCGCCCGGGTGCGGAAGTAGAAGTCGAAGGTGCCCTTGGGCAGGGTGTTGTAGTAGTAGCCGACCTGGTCGTCCAGGAAGGCCACGTAGGTCGCCTTGAGGGTCGGGCCGCTGCTGGGCCGGGCCTCGGGCGGTGCTGTGGCGAGCGCCGGGTTGAGCGGCTCCAAGCCGGCCGCGAGCGGAATCACGACGGCCACGAAGTTGCGGTCCTTGGGATTGACGACCCGCAGGTGCTCCTCGATTACGTCGCCGATCGCGAAACGCACGGTCTTGCCCGGCTCGGCCAGCGGGATGCGCTCCGGCGGCGCGCCGGACACGACCCTCACCATCTCGCGGGTGACCACGAAGCCGTCGGAGACCGGCGCCACCCTCGCTCCGTCGCCGGCCGGCAGGTAGCGGGTCTCCACGCGCACGAGTACCGGCTTGCCGGTTCCTGAGGCAACGGTGACGCTGCCGGCGCCTCCGGCTTCGGCATCGCTGCCGACGAGGTAGCCGACCGGCGCGTCCGGCCCGAGGCTCACGGCTTGCGCGGCTCCGCCGCCGAGCTTCACCTGCAACGCCCGTTGGCTGCTGCCGGCGTAGGGCGGCTGGAGGAGCTCGCCCAGCGCCAGGAGGGCCGCGGCGTTGGCGTTGGTGGTGCCCCAGCCGTCGTCCCGGCCCAGAGTGACGAGGGCGTCGACCAGGAGCTGTAGCCGTGGGTTCTTGCCGTCCTTGCGGACCAGCGCGCGGGCCATCTCGGCCACGGTGCGGGTCTCGGTCGGCAGGATGAGGCCGTTGCGGGCCGTCGCCGTCTCCTGCAATCCGCCGTAGATCTCCTTCCCCTGATACAACCGCAGCACGACGCCGCTCCAGATCTTGTCCGCCAGGGCGGTGGTGGAAGGCGAGGCCGTGTCCCCTCCCTTGGCGAACGACTGGAGCACCTCGGCCACCGCTTCGAGATCGAGGAACTGGGCCTTACGCGCCAGCTCGGCGGCATAGGCGGGATCGAACTTGCCGGCGGCGGCGAGGGCGGCCAGGGCCCAGCAGCGCTCGGTGAACGCCTCGCCGTCGATGAAGTTGCCGTAGTCGGAGCGTAGCGACTGCTCCAGCGACCGGGTGAGCGTGGACATCAGCTTGTCGTCCACCCGGAAGCCGGCGCCCTTCGCCTCGACCATGAACTGTACCGACCAGGCGGTCAACGACACATAGCCCTGCGAGCCCGGCCAGTAGGCGACGAGGCCGTGGGGATCGATCACCTGCGGAATCCACTGCAGCGTGTCGTCGACGGCCCGCTTCATCCTGGCGTCGTCGCCCTGTTGATGGAGCAGGGCGCGGAAGCGCTTCAGGGCCATCTCGGCGCGCGCCTGGCTGAGACGCTGCTCGGTGCAGCCGTAGGGATACTGATTGAAGAAGTCGAGGCCGGCCGCCATGCGCACCAGCGCGGCCTGATCGGAGACCAGGACGGACCGGCGAATGGAGCCCGGCCGCGCCGGCTCGGGGATGGCGGGGATCGCCAGCGCCGCACCCGCTCCAAGCTCCTTCATCATGCGCTGGAGAACCGGCCGCCGGTCCTCGCGCACCGGCAGCTTCACCTCGAAGGCGTCACTCGCGCCGTCGCCGTTGCGCTGCACGCCGAAGGTGAAGCCGACCTCGTTGTAGGCCAGGGTGCCGTCCGCCTTGAACGGCGGCGTCGGCACGGAGACCGGGAACTCCAGGCGCTCCGGCTGAGCCGTCCAGGTGAAGGTCTTCTTCGCCGGGCCGCCGAGCTCGATGCCCTGCACCCGGACCTCCGCCTGACCCGGCCCGAGGTCGCCTTCGACGATGCGGCCGATGCCCGAGGCGAGGAAGCGATCTCCCGGCCGCACGAAGCGGGGCAGGGCCGGCTGGATCACCACCGGCAAGCGGACGGCGATCTGGCTGGTGCCGACGCCGAAGCGATCCGGCCCCGAGGCCGCCTTCGCGCGAATCTTGAAGACGGTGATGTCGTCCGGCAGCTCGACGGTCACCTTGGTCGTACCGTCCGGTCCGACCTGGATGTTCGGGTTGAAGTACGGCACGGCCTTGAAGTTGCGGCGCACGGTGGCGCGGTCGAGCAGGCTCCCCTCCCCCGCTCCGCCCTGGTCGCCGCCCGGGTTCTCGGCGAACGGCAGGAAGCCGAAGACGAGGTTTCGCGTATCGCGCACGACGAGGTGCGAGAAGACCTTGGTGATGAAGTCCGGCAGCGGATCGAGCCGCTGCTCCTTGCCCAGCGCCAGCACCGCCTGATCCACCAGCCAGAGCGTCACCTCGCCCGGCCGCGGCTTGCCCTGGGGATCGCGGAGATCGATCTGGATCTCGATCTTCTGGCCGGGACGCGCCTTCTCCGGATGGGTGAGCTTGACGTCCACGCGATTCGCCACAGGCTCGACCTTGAGCCAGGTGGTCGCCGCGACCGTCGCCGGCTTGCCGAGGTCGGTGCTGTTGCCCGGCTGCGGGCCGGTGCCGGGCACACGCCCCCGCATCAGCACGAAGTGCACGGGGATGCGCGGCGCCCAGTTGCCGCGGATGGGCAGGTTGAAGGTGGCGGCGCCGCCCTGAACGTTGACCCACTCGTAGCGATTGCCTTCCGGCGCCTCGATCACCGCCAGGGCCTCGCCCTTCTGGAACGGGCTCTGGAGGACGAGGGCCGCCGTCTCGCCGGGCGAATAGGAACCTTTGTCGCCGGTCACGGTGAAGATGCCCGCGGGCGGCTTGGTCCAGGTCACGGCCTGATCGCCGCCGGCGTAGAGGTCCACCGTCACCACCTGGGTGCGGCCCAGGCGGTCGCTCGCCTCGATCTCGACGATGTAGACGCCGGAGCGCGGAATGGCGAGGGGCACGGTCATGGCGTCGGCGCCGCTCTTGATCTTCGTCTCCGTCACCTTCTCGTCCACGACGTCGGTGATGTAGCGCGCGACGCCGTCCGAGAAGTCGCTCGCCCGCAGGTGGGAGTGCCACTGCCGCTGGAGCAGGCGGACCTTCACCTCCATGCCGGCGACGGGCTTGTCGTCCAGGCCGACGACCAGGACCTCCGGACGGATCTGGGTGGCCCGCTCCAGGAAACGCGGCACCTTGAGGCCGAGCACGAAGGGCGGCAGGGCGACGATCGATCGGGTGGCGGTGACCGTCTGGTCGTCGGCGCCGGTGACGGTCGCCTCCACCACGTAGCTGCGCGGCTGCGCCGTGGGCTCGATGGCCGGGTTGAGGACGAGCTTCGCCGAGCCCTCGGCGTCGGTCGTGTCCTGCTTTTCGAGGCGCGGCGTCGAGGTGAAGGTGGAGCCGCGCGAGAAGCGGCCGTCCGACGAGTAGAGGAAGCCGGAGCGGCGCTTCGGCGTCCAGGTATAGGGGAACTGCGTCACCCGCCAGGCGACGGGACGGCTGGTCACCTTGCCGCCCGCGTAGTAGATGCCGGTCAAGCCGACCTTGAACTCGCGGTCCAGCGGCACGCGGTCCGGCGCGTCGAGCCGCACCTCGAAGCGCGGCAGGCGGTAGGCCTCCATGCGCCAGGAGACGGAGCCGTACGACTTGCCGTCCTTGTCCTCGAAACGCGCCGAGAAGACGCCGGTCGGCAGCTTCTCCTCCTTGAAGAACTTGTAGAACGAGCCGGCGGCCGTGACCTCCATGGGGTAGCGCCAGACGAGGTCGCCCGGCCCCTGCACGATCAGCTTGCCGGTGAGGCGCTCCGGCGTCAGCTCGCCCTTCTCACGCCGGCGCAGGTAACCCTTGATGTGAACGCCGTCGTCCGGACGGTAGACCGGGCGCTCGGTGAAGAGGTGGCAAAGGATCTCGGCCTGCGGCCCGCGGGAGTCGAGCTCTTCGAACGCCCAGCCCAGCCAGCTCTGGTGCGACTGCGACCACTGGCCGTCCGCGTAGCCGTCCGGGGCGTGGCCGGGGTCGAGGACGAGGACGTCCTTGCCGTTCTCCACCACGATCCGGCGCACTCGTTCCGACTGGCCCGGGGTGCGGCCTGGAGGGTTCCAGGTGACGCGGCCGGCGGCGTCGGTGGTGCCCTGGAAGAAGGTCGTCCAAACCGCGGCGTTCCGTCCTTCCTGGCGGGAGCCCTCGACGCGCACCTTGGCGCCGCCCACCGGCAGCGCGGTGGAGAGGGAATTCACCGAAAAGACCGCGGCCCGCGGCTCTTCGGCGACCGTGAGCGTCAGGTCAGTGACCTGGACGCGGATCCAGGAACGGACGCTGGAGCGGTCGAGCCGGCGCAGGCCGACGAGGTAGGTGCCCGGCGACCCGGCAGGGGCCAGCTTGTCCAGATGCGGCCCCAGATCGAGGCCGAAGCGGGCGGAGCTGCCCTCGCGGCGCAGCGGCAGGGTCACCAGGGTCGAGACCGGCGGCGAGCCCAGGGTCTGGAGGTGCAGGGCCAGTTCCGAGGCCGGCACGTTGCGCTCCGGTGCCTTCCAGGGCGCGGGCTCCTCGCCGGGGCCGGGCGGCCGCTTCGCCTCGTCGACCGTCACCGGGCTGTCGGGGAACGGCCAGAGCGAGCGGTCGAGCGGATCGATGGGATAGAGGCGCAGGTCGAGCCGCTCGTCGCCCCGCCCTTCGATGGGCGCCATGCGGGGGCCGAAGCGCTCGACGAGGCCCTGGCTGGCGCTCCAGCGCAGATAGCTCTCGCGCTGCGGGAAGACGAGGAAGGTCTCGGTCGCGCCGCGCAGATCGAGCCGCCGGCCGTGATTGTCGACGACGGTCGACGCGGCGAGGCCCGGCGCCAGGGAGACGCGGTAGAGCGTCTCGCGCTGAAAGCCGCCGGAGACGAGGAGCTGGCGGCCGGAGACCTCGAACTCCAGATTGGCGACGGAGGGCTCGAAGCGCACGAGGTTGCGCCCTTCGAGCGGCCCGAGGTTGGCCGGCGTGGCGGAAAGCTCGACCACCACCTGCTTGTCGTCGGGGCCGCAGCGCAGCGCCTGCTCGCGGCCGTAGCGCGTGCCCGCGGCGGTGACCGGCACGCGGGAGCCGGAGCAGCCGAGGGAGATCACGCGGAACGGCTCGGCGGTCGTGAAGGCGAGGTCGAGCGACGAGGCCGGCGAGGCTTCGCCCAGCGAGAGCCGGAAATGAAGGACGGCTTTCGAGCCCAGGGGGATCGGTGTCGCGAGCGTCACGACGTACGGTGCCGGATCGTTCCTCTCCTTGCGGTCGAGAGCCTTGATCTGGAAGTCGCGGGCGGTGATCCAGCGCGGCTCGGAGCCGGCTCCCCCGGCTCCGCGAGCGACACCCGGCAGCGGCCGGACCTCGATCGACAGCATGCGGCCCAGCGTCGCCGGGTCGAGCGGCTCGGGGAAGACCAGGGTGATCGACTTGACCGGGTCCGCGACCTCCTCGTTCTCGGCCGGCAGCGTCTTCGACGGCGGCGAGATCAGGGTGTCCAGGGTCGTGGAGGCCGTACCGATGGTGAAGTTGAAGCGCTGGAGCGGCGGCCAGGGCTCGGCGGGCTTGAACTGGAGCGTGCGGGCGTCCACCCAGCTCCAGGCGCCGGGATGGGCGGGCGCCATCTTCACGAAGCGCTCGGGGTGATCCTCGGGGCCGGCTTTGCCGGTTTGGTCTTTCTGGGAACCAGCGCCCCTTGGATCCTGGGTGAAGAAGATCGTCACCGGGTCCCATCGCCGCAGAAAGCGATCGGGCACGACGACCGGGCCGGAGCGCTTTGCAGCCGGCTTCGCGGTCGCCTTCGGCGGGGCGGTGACAGGCGCCACAGCCCGGGGGCCGGCCAGCAGACACAGACAGATCCAGACGGCAGCCGCGATGCGGTGCCGAGCAATCGACGACAGGCGGCTCATGGTTGGCTCCCGGGAACGCTCTCCGGGGCTTCCTCGGCCCCGGCTTCTTGCAGGTACTGGCGAATCACATCGGCGGGCGGACCGGTGTCGGGCAGGGCCAGCCCGTCGAGGGCGGGCCGCGCCTTGACGGGTGACGAGGCGGCCGGCGAGCTCAAGGACAGCAGGTAGTCGCCCGGAGCCAGCTCCGGCATGCGCACCACGCCGCCCTCAGCCTTGGCCTCCAGGCGATGGCCGCCGCGGTCGTAGAGCTCGATCTCGACGACGTCGGAGCTGGCGTGCGCGCCGATTCCGATCGGCCCCTTGCGCTCGACGTGGAAGGAGAACCAGCGGCTGCCGCCGGCCGGCAGCAGAACCTCCGGCCCGAGCCCCTCGCCGATGGCCGTCACCGGCGTCTCGGTGATCTCGGCGACCCCCGAGAGCTGGGCGCCCGCGAGCGACCGCAGGCCGAGCCGCGACTCACCGGCTGGCAGGAAGGCGTCCAGCCGGCCCGCCTCCGCGTGGACCTCGACCTCGTCAGGGCTGGAGTCCGGACGGTGGATCAACGTCGCCAGCGGCACCGCCGTGCGCAAGTGCAGCACGCGCGGGCCGGAGCCGGCGAACGCCAGATCGGCGAAGCGGCCGGAGAGCGGCACGCTCGCGGGCAACGCGACCTTCACGGGCGCCGGATGCTGGCCGGACGGCCACAAGGAGGCCGTCTCATCGCCCGCCCCGCCCAGCCAGGCGAGCAACAGACCCGGCCCGTGGCGCACGAGGGCCACGCCGCCCCGCCCGGCCGGCACGTCCGCGCCGCGGGTCACCGTGCCGTCGCGGCCCAGAAGGATGACCTCGGCGCCGGCTCCCCGTACATGTAAAGTGGTGGCGGCCGGCCGGGTCACCTCGGGGAGGACGATCCGCAGGGTGCCGGCGCGGTCGAGCGAGCGCTCGAACGGCGGACCCGAGGAGAGCGACTGGGCCTCTTCGGTGCCGTCGCGCGGCAGCAGCTCGACGCTGTAAGGATCAGAACCCGGCCCCGTGTGGAGAATCGTCAACCGGTCCGAAGCTCCGTCATCCACAAGCTCCTCGAACGGCGCGCCGCCCTGCCAGTGGGTGCTCACCACGGTGTCTCCCCGCGAGAGTACGGCGACGGTGGACTCTCCGAGCGCCAGCCGCAGCTTGCGCGGACCGTTCGGCAGATCGAGCCGGCGGGCCGTGACGCCTTCGAGATGCCCGTCGAGGACTCCCCACGCTGCTTTCTCCGCCGTGACCGCCGGGAAACGAACCGTCGCGAGGCGCAACTCCTCGGTGCCTTCGGCCTCGCCCGCCTGCCAGACGCGGGCGACGGGATGGCGCGGAGCCAGGGCAACGGAGACTGCCGTGCGTGGACCCACCGCCATGACGGTGGCCGCAGGCTCGGTTCCCTTCGTATCCTCTCCGCTCTCCCCGACGCGCACGCCGGGCTGGCCGGAGGGCGAGGTGGCGAGGGCGAGCACGGCGCCGTCCGCTCCCGCCGAAATATCCGCCGTCACCGCCGAGCCGGCCGGCACCGGGAACTGGGCACCCGCGTCGAGGCCGATTCCCACGGTCACGCGCTCCGCCTTCACCGGCCGGGACCCCTTGCCGTCCCTCACCAGCCAGAAACGCTCGCCGGGCGAGGAGAGCACCGCGCCGCCTGCCACACCCAAGGCGGCCAGCGGCGTACCGGCGGCGCCGGAGCCGCGGAGGTCCCGCGCCGCCTCGCCCACGTCGGCGAACCGGAAGACGCCGGGACGGTCGAGAGCCACCACGCCGGCCGCCAGAGGCGGATCGAACCCCGCCACCGCCGGGAGATGACCGCCGCCCCGCAGCTCCTTCTCGCTCAGGCGCGGCGCCGTGATCGCCGCCGCGGAGAGCCGCACCGGCGTCTCGTGGCGGTCCAGAGACCACAACCTCAGCCTGTATTCACCCTTCCCGCTCAACGGGATCTCCAGATGAGCCTCGCGGGCGATCGAGGTCCCCACGGTCCGCCAAGCCTTTCCGTCCAGCGTTTCCACGGACAGCCCGAGGCTGTCCTTCGAGCGCGCCGCCACCAGCAGAAGGTCCGCCTTCGCGCCGGCCGGCAGGGGCCGCAGCAGCACGTCGCTGCCGAGTTGGAGGTTGTCGCGAATGGGCAGCGGCGCCGATGCCTTCTCCACCTCGGCCGGCGACCGCATGGCAACTCGCACCTCTGTGGTCTTCACCCCCACGGGCTCGACGCGCAGCGTGTAGCGGCCGGGGGCCAGGCGTTGGAAGAGGAGGAAGTTCCAGTCGTCCGGCCGGTCGTCGTTCTCGGCGACGGCGCGGCCGTCCGCGTCGAGCAGACGGGCGCGCACGTCGGCCGGCGCGATCGAGGTCAGCTCCACGAGACCCTCGCGGCCCACCGCGACCTGCACCTCGCCGGGCGCCGTGATCTTGCGCTCCAGCCCGGTCACCAGCTCCTCGGTGTGCACCGTCACCTGGTAGTGGACGCGGCTGTTGCGCCGCGAGCACTCGGCGGCGAGTTGGTAGCGGCCGGGCTCCAGCTCGCCCTTCCAGGCGCGGCCGGGAGGCACGAAGCCGATGTCTCCACCGGACGCATCGAGCCGGGTGATCTTCCCCTGCATCTCATCCGTCAGCTCCACGGCGGCGTGCACCCTGGCCGGCACCTCGAACTGCCAGAGGTCGGGAGGCCGCGGCGCGCCCTCGATCAACCCCTCCGGTCCTTCCGGCTCCACCCACACGTGCCCCACCTGCGTTTCGAGCGGCAGCTTGTGCGGGCCGTGCCCCTTGAATTCGAGCGGCTCCGGCTTCTTTTCGAGCAGCACCAGGGCGCGGGCGTCCACCGGCTGCGGCAGGAGGACGAAGCGGTAGGTGCCGGGCTCCAGCGCTTCGTCCAGATCCGCCGGAATGTTCGGCTTTTCGAGCGGCCAGCCGTCGGCGTCCTCGAAGCGGCAGAGGAGCTTGAAGCCGAGGCCCAGGGCGCGCAGCGTGTAGCGGCCCTCCTCGGTGACGGCGACGCGGAAGACCACGGCCTGGCCGGCTGGGAGGGTGAAGTGGGCGGGCATGCCGGCGCGCAGCTCGCCGCCGTCGGCGAGTTGAGTCGCCGCGAGGGTCAGCCCGGCGTGGCCGGCCGACTTGCCCAGCGCCGCCACCGTCACCTGGTAATCCCCCTCCCGCAGGTACTGCTGGACGAGGAAGTTGCGGCCGACGCCGTTCTGCGCGTCGCGGCGCAGCGAAGGCACCGTGCGGGTGCGCAGCGTGCCGGCGGTGGCGAGGAGACCAGTCGAGCGCACGGCATAGAGGCCCGGCTTCTCGGCCACCACCAGCCAGGTGCTCTGCTGGCCGCGTTCGAGATCGAAGAAACGCGGCGCGCCCGTCCCCAGCACCGGAAGCTTCGGCAGGGCGTTGAGAGCCGCGTCCGGCAGCGGCGGCAGGGGCGTCGTGGCCTGGAGCGCCAGGGGCTCCACCCACAGCGAGTAGGAGACCGTGTTCAAACGGTCGTGGCGCACGGCGACCTTGTGATCGCCGGCCGCGACCTCGGCCTGCGGCGACCAGCCGCCGCCGTCCACCGCCACGTCGAGCCGCGTGCCGTCGTCCGGCTCGGCGCGCAGGGTGCC